>Ga0137409_10004837_pt1 | contig 13006 bp, 13 predicted proteins | sample CZODoug1_16funga_FD_122059 | JGI IMG/M metagenome (GOLD analysis project Ga0137409, IMG submission 122059) | Vadose zone soil fungal communities from Angelo Coast Range Reserve, California, USA - CZODoug1_16fungal (Hybrid Assembly) | ecosystem: Environmental > Terrestrial > Soil > Vadose zone...
AGCAGCGCCTCGGTTTCGGTCGAGGTGGATATGATCTCGACCGTCACGGTCGCCGCGATCATGCGCAGAATGCGCGCCGGCTGAGGTGCTGCGACCCGGGCGTAGGAAGCAAGGCGCTTGCGGACATTTTTCGCCTTGCCGACATAGAGCACGTCGCTCGCCGCATTGAGCATGCGATAGACGCCGGGCGAGGTCGGAGCATGGCGTACCGCGTGTTCGATCGCGGCGTGACCGACCGCCAGTGGGCCTTCCGATATCGCCTCGTTGGCCTCCTCGGCGACATCCGGCAGCCGCGCCTCGTCCTCCTCCTCGGCGCTGGCCGTGGCGGGATCGATATCCCCGGAGGAGGGCTCCTGCGGGGGCACATCCGGTGGGGCACCGGACTGCGAAATCGGCGGGCGGAGCGCCTTGGGGGGATCGGGGGAGTCGCTCGTCATGGGCCTAAACTAAGCGCGGAAATCGTGCATCGCCAGCATCAAGCCTGGTTCGGAATCGATCGGCTACGCTGGAGCGGGCCGGGGCGAATAAGTGCGCGAACACTCGCTGGTAACACATTGTTAAGAATACGAAATGACCGGTTGGGGGTTTTAACAACCCTTTAACTTAAAACTCTCGATAAACCTTATCAGAAAAAGGTGCAGTTCCGTAACCATGTGGTGTGGGTTCGGGTTGCGCGCAGCGGCCATCTGCGCACGAACCGGCCTGCGGTCACGGCAGTGGAGAGTACGATGAGCAAAATTGCCTTCGCCGTTGTGGCATTGACGGCCGCGGGTTTCGCCGGTTCGGCGCAGGCTGCCGATTACGGATTGCCGCGCTACGGGGGCGGGGCGCCAGCCCCAGCCTACTACCCCAACGTCCAGCCGCGGCTCGCAGATTGCTGGTTGGGCCCCTACCTCGGCGGCAATATCGGCTACGCTTGGGGCTCCGTCGATAACAATCCGACCAAGCCGTCTGGTTTTGTGGGCGGCGTCCAGGCCGGATACAACTGGAGATTGAATCCGTCATGGGTGTTCGGCGTCGAAGGCGACATCCAGGCTACCGGCGCCGACCAAACATTTGCGCCCTGGAAGTTTTCGAATCCATGGTTCGGCACGCTGCGCGGCCGGATCGGCTATACATTCGACAACAACATTTTGTTCTATGGCACCGGCGGTCTGGCGTTCGGCGAATTGCGCGGCGAGACATTCGGCCTGTCGGAATCCCACAGCAATGCGGGCTGGACCGCGGGTGTCGGCGCCGAGTTCGGCTTCGCCCCGGGCTGGACCGCCAAGGTCGAATATCTCTACGTCAATCTGTCGAGCAACAACTTCACCATCACCGGCCTACCCAACGGTTACCATTTCGGAACGCTGCGCGCCGGCATCAATTATCACTTCTGAGTGCAACAAGAAGAACATCCTGTCACAACCTCCCGGCCGTTTGCGGCCGGGATTTTTTTTACGAAGCAATCACCAGATTGACCGCCTTGGGGCCTTTGCCCTTCTTGTCCGGTTCGACCTCGAAGGTGATGCGCTGACCTTCGGTCAGATCCTTCAATCCCGCCCGTTCCACCGCGGTGATGTGCACGAACACGTCGCGGCCGCCGTCATCGGGTTTGATGAAACCATAGCCACGTTCTCCGTTGAAGAACTTGACCGTCCCAGTCATGGCCATCGGGAAAACTCCTCTCCCGTATTGCTCCGCCGCTACGCCATCGGCGTATCGGCCGACCGGACATTCGCTGCCGGAAAGCTTGGCCACTTGAGCGGGTAAGGCAACTCGCCGATCCGCCTTTAAAATATTTGAGGCCTTGTCACTCCGCCGCTACCATTCGCGGAAGCGGAACGTAAAGCCAGTCCTAATGGCTTCAAGCATAATACGGTTCCGTGCAAATTGCCTACGTTCAAATGGTAATTTTCCCGGAGTTCGTGCGGGATCGCCCACGCTCAAGGCCTGGCCTGTGTGGGCTCTTAAGGCTTGAGTCCTTAAGGCTTGGGCGTCTCCAGCCTGAACCGGCCGGCGCCGCCCTGACCGAGTGGCTTTTCCAGTTCGGGGAGGATTGCCTTGAGTTCGCCTGCCAGCGTCCACGGCGGGTTGACGATCAGCAGCCCCGCCGAGTTCAGGGCGGCGCCGGCGGCCTGCGGCGCGACGCTGAATTCCAGGCGCAGACATTTTCCCGGGGGTGCGGCGGTGCCGACCACCTCGGCGACATGCCGCGCGAGGTTGTCGCTGGCACGGCGGCTTTTCACCGGATACCACAGCAAATAGCTGCCGGTGGGCCATTTCGTGAAGGCCTCGGTGAAGCCTGCGGCGATCCGCTCGAACTCGTCCTTCTGCTCATAAGGCGGATCGATCAGCACCAGGCCGCGCCGCTCGTTCGGCGGCACGAAGGCCGGCAACGCCACCCAGCCATCGAGGTCGACGACGCGCGCCTGGGTGTCGCGCCGCAGCGCGTCGATCAGGCGCTTGCGTGCTTTCGGCTCGACTTCGCAGGCGGTGAGGCGATCCCGCGGCCGCAGCAGCGCCCGCGCGATCAGCGGTGATCCGGGATAGGCCTTGAGTTCGCGCTGCGGGTTGAAGGCCCTGACGATGTCGAGATAGGGCGCGACCAGCGGCAGAGTGGTTTCCGAAAATCGCGCCTGCATCACCCGGGCGACGCCGGTGAGCCATTCGCCGCCGCGGAGCGCCTCATCGCTGGTAAGATCGTAGACCCCCGCGCCGGCATGGGTGTCGATGACGCGAAACGGAGCCTGCTTGTCCTGCAGATAGGTGAGAATGCGCACCAGCACGATGTGCTTGATGACGTCGGCAAAGCCGCCGGCGTGGAAGGCGTGACGGTAGTTCATGCGCGACGGTTACGACATCAGGCGACGAAAGTAACCCACGTCATTCCGGGGCGATGCAAAGCATCGAACCCGGAATCTCGAGATTCCCCGATGTGCAATTGCACATCTGAGGTCTGGTGCTAACGCGCCATCCTGGAATGATATCATCCCTTACCCGCCCCGGACCGGTGGCATCTCCACCTGGTCGCGCCGGCAGGCGCGGCGATCGATTTCCTCGCAGGCGCGGAATTGCAGATCCTTGCCCATGCAGATCCGCACCTCGCTGAGCCGGGTCTTGTCGCAGGTCACCGCGATCGCAGCGCTGCTCAGCCCCGGATTGGCCTTGATGAAGGCGTCCTCGATCTCGGCCGGCGCAACGGTCTTCGGCTCCGACAATTGGAGATATTCTTCGGGTATTTTGACGGCGGAGCGCGCCTTGCGGATGGTCTCGAAGTAGGCCCGCGCACCCAGTCCCGAACAGGTGCCGTGCTTGTCCCATTCGGCAAAGATCAGCCCGGGCGCCGGCATCAGATCCAGCATCGACGACATGATATTGCGATCGAGCCGGGGCGACGGCCGCTGGCAATAATCGGGAAAGCCGTGCTCGTATTGGGGCCACAACCCGTGCACCACGAAGGAAAACGGCCGCCCGCCGCACTGGATCTGCGAACGTCCGCTGCCGCCGCGCTCCGATGCCGCCTCGCAGAACGAAGGCGACCATGACAGCGACAGCACGTAGAAATCGAACTCGCCGGGAGCATTCTGCCGGCGATCCTGCGCCGATACGGTCCCGGCGCCAGCCAGCGCCGCGAATGCAAGCAGGCCAAGCGAGATCGACGATCGTGAAATCCAAGCTTTCAAAACCCAAGCCTTCAAAGCCCAAACCTGCGGAAAATCAGACATGCCTACGCCCCCTCATACCCAGACTGCATACCCAGACTGTCTGGCAGCCTAGCAGGGGGTTAGAACATTTCAAGAACAAAATAGGAAAATCGAAAACAGCCAAGCGCGGAGGTCGGGCGGCGCGAAACTGGGCTTGGAAAGAAACCGGGCTTGGAAATCAGGGCCGGGCGGCCTTGCAGCCGGGACTATAGGCCCAGTTGCGATCGAGCCCGGTCACGCACCATTCGACACCCTGTCCGAAGCCGGCAAAACCGCCGTCCTCGATGATCGAATAGTGCACGGTGCGCAGTTTGCCGTCGCTCAGCATGACGTCGGCGCTGCAGTAGCGGCGCGGAATATTGTCGGACTGCCAGGGCCGGAACGCCGTTTCATGGACCCGGCCATAGGCCGTGATCTGCAGCGCGGAATTCCAGAACTTGCTTTCCTTCTCCTCGAACTGCGAGGTGATGGTCCCGAGCGCGGCTTCGCACTCTTTCACGCGCCCGTCATAGCGCGGGCCGAACAGGCCGAAATTCAGCTCTGCCGGATTGGCGGCCTCGGCGGTGTGGCCGAACGCCAGCAGGCCGAACAGGATACCGGTCCCGGCCGCAAGACCGAGTTTTTTCAACGATGTGATGAGGTCGCGCATGGGCAGTCCGCCGGATGATCCAACTGGCGGACGGTGCCGCGAAGCCCGCACGCGGTCAAGTGCAACACGGCAACACCCTGCCGATAAGTCCGTGTCGGACCATCCGCCGTTCTTTTCTTGGCCATGGTTGCGCTCTAAGGTGTCGGCCAACAAAATGGAGTCTACGATGCGAATGACTGGAGCCGCGTGCCTCGTTGCCATATGCGGGGTGCTGGCGTGCGCGCCGGCGCGGGCTGATTCCGGGCTGCCGTGGTTCGATACCGTGCCGCCGTTCAAAGGCAACGACACCGGCGGCATTATCGCCTATCCGCTGGCGACCCAGACGGATGTCCGTCAGCTCGCAGTCGACCACTGCGGGACTTATGGCAAAGTAGCGAAATTCCTCGCCGTTGACCGACAATATGGCGGCTACATTTCCTTCGCCTGCCGCTGGGTGCCGTATGGCGGCACTGAACGGCCGCTGCGCACCAAATACTGAGCCGGCCATCCCATCCAACCGAACCTAATTCGCCGGGAGTGCGGAGCATGACGCGGCTGTTTGTTTCCATTTGTCTGTCGACCTGCCTGCTGGCGCTGTTGCCGGTGCTTGATGCCCGCGCGGTCGAAATGCCTACACGCAAGGCGGGCCTGTGGGAAATGAAGGTGGTGCGGACCGGCTCTCCGATACCGGAGATGACCATGCAGCATTGCACCGACGAGAGCACCGACAAGGAGATGAGCTCGACGTTCTCGCCGATGGCGAAGGACATGTGTTCGAAACAGGATATCCAGAAGACCGCGACCGGTTACGTCAGCGATTCCGTTTGCAACGTCGGCGGCATGTCGATCACCTCGCATTCCGACATCACCGGCGATTTCAATTCCGCCTACACGGTCAAGTCGAAATCGCACAACGAGGGCGGCTCCGCCAATCTGCCGCGTGACTCGACGACGACGATCGAGGCGAAGTGGTTAGGGGCCTGCAAGCCCGACCAGAAGGCCGGCGACATCGTGATGCCCGGTGGCGTCAAGATGAACGTCAAGGACATGGAAAAGCTGAAAGCCTTGATACCGAAGCAGCCGCCGAAGTAGCTCCGTCACCTCTCCCCGCAAGCGGGGAGGGCGATTGCATATGGAATTTTCCTATGCCTAGCGTTTTGACCAGTCGTCCCTGCGAACGCAGGGACCCATACGGCGCGGATTCTCGTTTCGGCACTGGAGCAGAGGCCTTTTTCCATTTTTGAGGCCAGGGGTGATGGGGTCCCTGCGTTCGCAGGGACGACCCGCTGAGAGTTTGTGCGAAGCCATGACCGAATCAACGCACGGCTCAATTCAGTCATATGCGATAGCCCTGGTGGACAACAGGGGATAGCCGACGGGCTATTGCGAACCGGTCGACCGACTTCGGAATGACGATGACAAGGCGCTGGTTGGACGGCACACGAGGCGGGCGATGCGGGAATTATGGTGACCGTGCATTGAATTGACTCGGCGTATCTTCGCGCGCGAGCGCGCACGGCGCCTCGTCGAATTAAGTGCACTGTCACCGCAATTCATGTCTCACTTGGGCGCAGTCCAGCGTTGTCGTATTCCAGTCGTGTAGCCAAGATGGCGCATCACGATCCGCCCTACAGACCTGCGAGTTGTCCACCTTACGAGTTACGCGAGCGGCCGGCCCACCGCGGAAGACCACTGCCGCCACCGACCCGAGGTCGAATCCGACGGGTCAAAAAAACTTTGTCGAATTTGTCGGTCCGGCTGACCCCCGTTCGACCTCAGGGCGAGTTCGCCGGCCGCAGGGCCGTCGGCTCGAGGCCCGTCAACGGAACCCTGGAGGGTGAAACGATGAAACTCTACTACTCCACGAACCTCAATCCGCGCGTCGCTGTCGCGGTCGCACGGCATCTCCAGAGTCCGGTCGAGTATGTCCTCGCCAGTCCGCGGCATCCGGACCATGAGGAGGCCTTCCGCGTGATCAATCCGAACACCCTGGTGCCGGTCCTGGTCGAAGACGGGTGCACCGTTTGGGAGACCGACGCGGTCGCCTGTCGCCTGTCGCAGATCGCGAGATCGGACTTCTGGCCAACGGACGAGCGCCTGCCGGAGCTGATGCAATGGCTGAGCTGGAGCGCCTATCATTTCGTCCGCGCCGGCGGTGTCTTCTACTTCGAGCACATCGTGCGGCCTCAGATCTTCAGCCGGCCGGCCAATGAGGCGGCCCTGGCGGATGCGGCCGCGGCGCTGCGTCGGTTCGCGCCGATCCTGGACGAGATTCTGGCCGGGCGCGCCTGGCTGGTCCACGACCGGCTGTCTTACGCGGACTTCAGGGTGGCCTCGGTCCTGCCCTTCGCCGAGTCGGCGCAACTGCCCGTGGGCGGTTACAGAAACGTCGCGCGGTGGCATGATCGGCTGAACGAGCTCGACGCTTGGCGAGCGCCCTTCGCGGACCTCGACGACGAAGCGCCACGGGCCGCCGCTGGAGGTTCACGATGAGATACATGTGCCTGATCTATTTCGACGAGGCCAAGCAGGACGCCATGAGCGCCGAGGCGGGCGAAGCGCTGAAACACGCTTGCCTGGATGGCGACGAAAGGTTGCGCCGGGCGGGACGCTTCATCGCCGCCAGCCCCCTTCAGAGGGTGAAGACGGCCAAGACGGTGCGGGTCGTCCGCGGTAAGTGCCTGGTTACGGATGGTCCCTTCGCCGAGACCAAGGAACAGCTCGGTGGTTTCATCATTATCGAAGCAGCCGACATTGACGAGGCGATCGCGATCGCCGCCGAGATTCCGGTGGGCTGGCTAGGCTGTGTCGAGGTGCGGCCGCTGCCGGAAAACTGGCCGCCGATGGAGGCTCAGATGAGCGCGTAGGGGCCGGGTTGCGGGCGCTCCCGCGGGATCGGGGCCTCCGCGCGCCCTGCGCTGCGCGGCGGCCGGTGCGAGGTGTGGTCCCAATGCCCGCCCGGGGTGGCTGGTTGCCCAGCGGATTGACCGCCATATATTCCTTCACCCGATAGTGCGGCGGGAACGGCATTGCCGGCTGAGAGCAGCCGCTCTTCTATTGAAAATGTTAAGGTATCGCGGGGTGGCAGAAACCAAATAGCCCGTAGGATGGGTTGAGCCTGCGATACCCATCAATTGCATTTGATAGAGATGATGGGTTTCGCAGGCTCAACCCATCCTACGGGCTTTGGATCAAGCTGGACCCGGAAGCAGAAAACTTTCACTCGCACAAATTGCATCGACAGCGGCTCTTCATCAGTGAGCCAGCTCACATCTTTTCAAAATCCTGGCGGTCCGGTGGATGACGGGGGGATAGCCGTAGGCATTTTCTTTCTGCCGACGGGGTGATCGACGGGCAGACATCCTGTCTACCCGAGATCACGAACGTGTCAGGCCGTGTTACGAAATGGTAAGTTTGCCCGCATCGAAGGCGTACTAGACTGGCCAAGCTATTTCGAGGAATTCTCATGAATTCGCAGGAGCAATTTGCGGCGTTTGAATTCATGTGCCGCGCGCGCTTCGCTTGCCGAGAAAGAAATGGAATACTGGCTGGCAGAAGCGGAGGAGTGGAAACAACTCAGAGAACTCCCCGAACCATTCGTACAAGCAAGCGTCACACCACACTCCGGCTACAGCGAGCCCAATTAGACAAACTATTCGCGGTGCGGATCAGCTTAACAGGATGGTTCCCATGGCTCGTCAACCAACGCCTTCATCGGCTGACGCTCAAGTCGATGACATAGCGGCTTTTTACAGCGACGACGAATGTGTTCAAAGGCTCGCCGTTCTCCTCGAACACAAGGACAGCAGGACCCTCGAAGAAACCGCAAGACTGATCAGCCGTCTTGCCGTCCCTATTGAGTAACGTTGGGCTAACCTCAGCCTCACCTTGCATTGAATTGACTCGGCGTATCTTCGCGGCCAACTGCACGGCGCGTCGTCAAAATAGGTGCACTATCACCATAATTCGTGTCTCACTTGGGCGCGGTCCAGCGTTGTCGTTTTCCAGTCGTGTAGCCAAGATGGCGGATCACGATCCGCCCTACAGGCCGGCGAGTTGTCCACCTTACGAGTTATGGCGCCGTGGCTCGACTTGGTCGTCCATCACCTTGGCCTTGCCTTGGGTGGCCGCCCAGCGGCGAGTTTTGCCCGCCGACTTATGCTGCCCGTGAGCAATGATACGTTGCTTCGGCTCGTTCGAAGGTGCGGGTGTCCACCCTTTGCTGCACCGAGCGTTATCGGCATAGACAACTGGGCACGGCGGCGCAATCAGCACCAAGCCAAGACAGGTGATGCATCTCCAGCTCATGCCCCCTCGTCGCGTCCTTCGTCAACGGCGTCACCAAGGACAGGCCGCCATCAACACCGCGATCACAACGTCTTGGTCCAACGGACAGACCGAGGGCCAGATCACCAAGCTCTTGTGAACTACTTCACATCTGATCCAGTGAAAAAGGTCTAGCCTCGTTACTGTCACCAAACTTGCGAGAGAAACGAGCATTCGGTCCTAGCAGGCCCGTCGGACATGCCAAACACCAGCGGCAGCTGGCTCACGCATGGAGGCGAGTAAGAACTGCTTAAATTGGATAATCGTTCGGTTCTTTGATTGTCTTGGACGGCGATGATGTCGCCAGCACCTGTACTTAGCTGAAAAAGCTTGAGGAGAAGGTGGAGAAGATCATGCCCAAGGTCTATTACGGTCGCAAGGACGAACCCAGCTCCGATCTTGAACTCAGTGACGACCTCATCGCCGTGCGAACCCGCAGCCGACGCTCGATCTTGCGGTCGGCCGGATCGGTGCCCTTGCCGGCGTCAGACGAGCTTGCCGACGCCACGATGGTGGCTGCCTACCCCGAGGCCGGCGTCGAGGTCTTTCGCGTGCCTGTGGGAAGCGGCAAGCGCTCGCTCGAAGATCGCAAAACCGCGCTGAAGACCGCACCCGACGTGCGCTTCGCGGGCGGCGTCCTCATCGACCCGAAAAGTCGCGAGCCGGTGCTTTACACCGAGAATCTGTTCGTCAAGTTCATCGACACGGCGGATGGCGACGCCTGTCGCGACGTCCTGCGGGCGGCGGGTCTCACCATCAAGGAAGAGCCGAGCTACGCCACCAACGCCTTCTTCGTCGAGGCTCCCGAAGGCATTGGCCGCAAGGTGTTCGACGTCGCACAGGAGCTGATCCAGCGCGATGACGTCGAGTATTGCCACCCCGAGCTCATCCGTCCCCGACAGAGCAAGAACATCTTCACGCAGCAATGGCACTTGAAGCGAACCAACATCGGCGGCGTGTCGGTCGACGCGCACGCCAACGTCGAAGCGGCGCATCAGGTGACCCGTGGCGGGGGCGTCACGATCGCGATCATCGATAACGGTGTGGATATCGACCATCCCGAATTCACCAGTACCGGAAAGGTGGTCGCTCCGCGCGACGCAACGTTGCAGATCGACAATCCACGTCCGAAAGACGTGTTCGGCACCGGTCCGGACGACGGCGAAAACCACGGTACCGCCTGCGCGGGCGTAGCGACCGGGAACGGTACCCTGGGCGCCTCGGGCGTGGCTCCCGCCGCCAAGCTCATGCCCATTCGCCTGGCGTCGGGTCTGGGCTCGCAACGCGAGGCCGACGCTTTTGTCTGGGCGGCCGACCACGGCGCCGATGTCATTTCGTGCAGCTGGGGGCCCGAGGACGGGCGTTGGTGGGATGCGAGCGATCCCATGCATCAAAGGGCAGTGCCACTGCCGGCGAGCACGCGGCTCGCCCTCGACCATGTGACCACCAATGGCCGCGGCGGCAAGGGCTGTGTCGTTCTGTTCGCCGCTGGCAATGGCAATGAATCTGTGGACAACGACGGCTACGCGAGCAGCCCCAAGGTCATCGCAGTCGCTGCCTGCAACGATACCGGCAAGCGCAGCGTCTACAGCGACTTCGGCAACGCAGTATGGTGCGCCTTCCCGAGCAGCGATTTCGGGCACGCCCCGTTCAGCCACCCTGCCCCGCTGACGACCGGCATCTGGACGGTCGACCGCTCAGGGACTGCCGGCTACAACACCGGCAGCAATGGCGATGGCGATGCCACAGGCATGTTCACCAACAGCTTTGGCGGCACATCGAGCGCGTGCCCTGGGGCCGCCGGCGTGGTCGCGCTGGTACTGTCCGTAAACCCGGATCTGCAGTGGAATGAAGTGAAGGACCTGTTGAAGCATTCCTGCGACCGCATTGACCCGCAAAGTGGCCAGTACGACGCGGCCGGCCACAGTGCCAACTACGGTTTTGGCCGCCTGAATGCGCGCACCGCGGTCGACCTTGCCAAGCCGCAGCCGCGCAACGAAATCACGGTCAGCCGCCGCTTCGATTCCGCCATTCCCGATCTACAGACAGTGACGTTCCAGCTCCAGGTGACCGACGCCGCGCCGGTCGAGGACCTGAGCGTGGGAGTGAACTTGAAGCACACCTATATCGGCGACCTCGTCATCACAGTCGAACCGCCGTCCGCCACCGGCGCGACACCGATCATGCTGCACAACCGCGCTGGTGGTGCGAACCATGACATCACGAAGATCTACGACAAAACCTCTGTGCCCGGACTCGCGGCTTTCGCCGGCAAGGCTTGCGACGGCACCTGGACGCTTCGCATACGTGACGCAGCGGCTCAAGACTCCGGCGTGCTGGTTTCGTTCTCGCTGCGACTTTCGTTCTTGCATCAGGAGCGGGTGGTCGCACCGGCTCCCGAGGCCGCCGCTGCGAAGCCAATCCGAAAGAGGACCGCGAGGAAGCGCAATTAAAAGGTCGTGCTGCGAATCGAATTTGAGTTTGCCCCCAGCAGCGCGCTTCGGCACACATTCGCGACCCATCTCTAGAGCGTAGGATGGGTTGAGCCCTGCGAAACCCATCAATTGCATTCGATAGAGATGATGGGTTTCGCAGGCTCAACCCATCCTAGGGGCTCACCGACGCTCATCAGCACAGGTGCGCCGACGCGGCTGTTCCACTTCAAACAATACTTTGCAGACTTACCCGGCTAGGTTCAGCTGAGCTTTCCGAAGAACCAGTTTTCCTTCGCGTTCTCGACAATATCGATCGCGATGTCTTCGGACCGAATGCCGGGATCCTGACCGAGAAGCTCAACAGTGCGCTTGAAGAACGCCTGTTTCTGATCGGTGTTGCGTGTGTTTGCGGCGGTCAGCTGAATGAATATGAAATTGCTCGACCGTTGAACCCCGGCGTAGTTCTGTTCGAAGAACGCGTCACCATCCTTCACCTGCGTAATGACGTGGAATTTGCCACTTGCAGGAACGCTGTATGCCTCGACCATTGCGCGATGGACACTATCCGAAACCGCGCGTCGGAAATTTTCGGGTCTGTTGCCGTTGAAGAATATCTGAGTGAGCGGCATCTCGCCTTCTCCTGTTGCTGCGACCGCGTCGTGCGGCCGACTGGTTCAAATTTGGCGACCTCTGGGAAGCCATGACCACCAGTATGCCGTTTCGCGACTAACGTATACTCACTGTTCGGTATACATTGGACACCGCAGGAGCACCGCTGTCATTCTGCGGTGCTGGGCGGATGGGCGGAACCGAGAACCGGCCATTAACCGTGATCCGGTTCAAATAGATTAAACCGCCGATCATCGCGCGCAAAACGCCGGCATCTGTCCACCCGAGAATGGCCGGGAAGCCGCGCCCCAGGCGTCATGAAGCGACCGGACAGGAACCGGCCCTTGTGTATATTAACTGGTTAGTATACATTGAATGATGCCGCGCGATTCAAGCTTGACACGAACCCACATCATTCAGGCCGCCGACGACCTGTTCTATGGCGAGGGCATTCGAAGCGCGAGCGTGGACGCCATCGCCGAGAGGGCCGGCGTCACCAAGCGTACTCTCTACTATCACTTCCGGAGCAAGGACGATCTCATTACGGCTTATCTCGCGGCGCGTGATGAACCGACGCTGGTCCGCTACGAAGCCTGGCTTGACGCAACGCAAGGTACGTTGGCTGAGCAGATCAGCGGGCTATTTCAAAAACTCGCGGATGTGGCGAAAAGTGCAAAATGGAAGGGATGCGGTTTCTTGCGTGCAGCGGCCGAGCTGGCGAGCAGCCCCGGACATCCAGCTCTGAAGATTGGCTCGGCACACAAGAAGAAGTTCGAGTCCTGGCTCGCTGGCCGCATCACGGGAGAAGGATTGGGCGACGCGGCGCTTCGCGCGCGTCAGCTTATGATCCTGCTGGATGGCGCCGTGGCGCAAATGCTGATCCATCGCGATCCATTATATGCGTTAGCAGCGGGAAAGGCGGCGGCGGCGCTCCTTGCTAAGGAGGCCGCGCAACAGGGTCCCCCGTCCAATCTATACCGCCGTTCGAATTCCGGCCGAAGGGTTCGTCGCGACCAGCAAATTTGATGGTCGATTCTTCACCTCGTGCATACCGACCACCAATTCGGCGCGCTTTACGGCGCGTCGTCAAAAAAGGTGCACTATCACCATAATTCGTGTCTCACTTGGGCGCAGTCCAGCGTTGTCGTTTTCCAGTCGTGTAGCCAAGATGGCGGATCACGATCCGCCCTACAGGCCGGCGAGTTGTCCACCTTACGAGTTATGGCGCCGTGGCTCGACTTGGTCGTCCATCACCTTGGCCTTGCCTTGGGTGGCCGCCCAGCGGCGAGTTTTGCCCGCCGACTTATGCTGCCCGTGAGCAA
>Ga0137409_10005660_pt1 | contig 13005 bp, 9 predicted proteins | sample CZODoug1_16funga_FD_122059 | JGI IMG/M metagenome (GOLD analysis project Ga0137409, IMG submission 122059) | Vadose zone soil fungal communities from Angelo Coast Range Reserve, California, USA - CZODoug1_16fungal (Hybrid Assembly) | ecosystem: Environmental > Terrestrial > Soil > Vadose zone...
CGCAAGATTGATTCCGCGCGTGCGCCTGTGCTCGTACTCAATCTGGCTTCAAAGACAGCCTCTTCAGGCGTCCTCTACGACAGCGCATCGTCCATCATCCAGCAAAAAATCTCTCGAGTCAGCGGCGTTGGCCAAGTAACGATTCTTGGCGGGTCCTTACCCGCTGTGCGCGTCGATCTGAACCCGCAACAGCTTAGTCATTATGGTCTCGGCTTTCAGGATGTGGCCGGCGTGATCAGCGCTCAAAATGCGAACCGTCCAAAAGGTCAGATCTCCGATGAGGACACCATCGCCGACGTTACGGCAAACGATCAAATATCCAAGGCTCGCGATTATGCGCCCCTCGTGATTGCATCAAGAAATAATTCCGTTGCGAAGCTTAGTGATATTGCGACGATCACCGACTCGGTGGAGAACGTTCGCTCGGTGGCTTACGTTAACGGCAAGGAATCGGTCAGTCTCCTCGTCTATTGTTCGCCTGGGGCCAACGTCATCAGTACAGTGGATGAGATCAAGCGCCAACTGCCGTCCATTCGGGCTTCCATCCCTTCAAACCAGCAGCTTCTGGTCACAGGAGACCTAACGACCACAATCCGTGCGTCGGTTAGGGACGTAGAAGTGGCGCTGGTTCTGTCAATCGGCTTAGTAATCTTTGTTGTCTTTCTCTTCCTGCGCAACGCGCGGGCCACGTTGATCCCCGGCGTCGCAGTAACAGTATCGGTGATAGGGACATTTGCGGTGATGTACCTCTGTGGCTACACGCTCGACAATTTGTCGCTCATGGCGCTCGCCATCTCCACGGGGTTTGTCGTGGATGACGCAATTGTCGTCATGGAGAACACGGTTCGGCTCATGGAGGTGGGCGTTCCGCAGATGGCGGCCGCTCTGAGGGGTTCTGAGGAAACCGGACCTACGGTCTTGTCCATGAGCCTGTCGCTCATCGCGGCCTTCATTCCGATTTTGTTCATGGGAGGAATTCCCGGGCGGCTCTTTCATGAGTTTGCAGTCACTCTCGCAGTGTCGATTGCAATCTCGATGATTGTGTCGCTCACGTTAACGCCGATGATGTGCGCCTACGTTCTTCGACCGGAAAGGGGAGTAATGCATGGACCTCTCTATCAGTTCAGTGAGCGCCTTTTCGATCGTCTATTGTCTGGGTATCGCCAAAGCTTGACGTGGGTGCTGAAGCATCCCGTGCCAGTCGTGCTCGTCTTCCTCGGGACGCTAGCGCTCAACGTTGTTTTGATGGGACATGTCACAAAGGGCTTCTTCCCGATACAGGATACCGGCTCACTTCTCGGCGGGTTTCAGGGACCGCAGGATGCTTCCTTCCATGCGATGCAATCCGCCTTGATCTCCATTGAAAAGGTGATCCAGGCCGATCCGGCCATGGACGTCGTAACCGGATTTACTGGAAGTACCTCTGGCCCCGGGAGCGAAGACGGAAGCAACTCAGGATTTCTTTTTATTACGCTGAAACCGTTAGCACAAAGGAAATTGAGCGCTGCCGAAGTGCTTGATCGCATGCGCCCAAAGCTGGACGCAATTCCTGTAGCTTCGACTCTGCTTAAGCCGTTCCAGGACATTCCTTCCGTTGGGAAGAGCAGCAACACCAGCTATCAATTTGAACTGTCGTCCGACAATGTGGCCGACCTGAATACATGGGGCCCGATCCTTTACCAGGAGATGGAAAAATTACCTGAAATCAAGGATGTCAACATCGATCAGCAAAACGGAGGGCTGCAGGCCTCGCTCAACTATGACCGTCGCACTGCTGCCCGTTTGGGCATCACGCCGCAGCTCATCGATCAATCCCTCTATGGAGCATTTGGACAGGCGCAAGTTTCCACGATTCATGCGTCGCTGAACCAGTATCACGTCGTTATGGAGGCAGCACCGCAATATGCGCAAAGCCCCTTGGGGATGAAATCGATCTACGTCCATCCCTCCGGCGGAAACACCGTTCCCCTGGACGCCTTCGTGCAAACAGCAAATTCGACTTCTCCTCTTCTGGTCAATCACGACGGACTCTTTCCCGCAGTTACGGTGTCTTTCAATCTGGCACCTGGAGTCCCCCTTGAACAGGCCACTATCGCCATCGAAAAGCTGCAGCAGAGGCTGGCGATGCCTCGAACTGTCCTTGGTAGCTTTGCTGGCACCGCCGGAGATTTCAAGAAGTCGCTCATCGACCAGATCGTACTGGTCGTGATGGCACTGTTTGCGGTCTACATCGTGTTGGGCGTCTTGTATGAAAGTCTGGTACACCCCATTACGATTCTTTCCACTCTGCCGCCTGCGAGTGTCGGAGCCGTCCTTGCCCTCATTGTATTCAAGAGCGAACTGGACGTGATCTCCATCATCGGCATCGTGTTGCTCATCGGAATTGTCAAAAAGAACGCAATCATGATGATCGATTTCGCGCTCCCGGCGGAGCGAATGGAAGGGAAGAACTCAACGGATGCCATATTCGAAGCATGTTTGCTGCGGTTTCGGCCGATCCTGATGACCACGATGGCCGCTCTTTTCGGCGCTCTTCCGCTCGCGCTGGGTCATGGAACCGGATCTGAACTTCGGCGCCCTTTGGGGATCGCCGTTGCAGGCGGTCTAGTCGTTAGCCAGATACTCACTCTGTACACAACGCCCGTGATTTATCTAATCCTGGATCGGCTCCGGCTGTGGCACCACAGCAGCGGCGGTGATTTCGCTAAATTAACTGCGCAGAAAGGCACAATCTAATGAAACTGTTTTTGCGAGGGTGCTCCTCGCCTGGAGGCAGGGAAGAAGTGACCTGGCCGAGCCGCGTAGCGACATTTGCATTCCTTGTTTTCTCTCTTCTTGGAGTGCTGGGATGCAACGTTGGTCCAAGATATTTGCGCCCGGCAGTTCCAGCTCCGTCGGTTTTCAAAGAGTCAGGGCCTCAGCAAGCGCCGGATGGCACCGTCTGGAAGCCCGCTCAACCGCAAGATGCGATGCTGCGTGGGAAATGGTGGGAAATCTATCAGGAACCTGAATTGAACTCGCTCGAAGAGAGATTGAATATTTCGAACCAGAACATTGCCCGGGCATTTGAAGATTTCATGGCCGCGCGAGCTCAAGTCCAGCAGGTGCGATCCGCCTACTATCCAACCGTTAGTGTTGGGCCGTCATACGCGCGCAACCGAGCCTCTCAATCACAAACGAGCGCTCAAGTCTCTTCGAAAGGCAATCCGAACAGCAATACGTTCAATCTTCCATTCGACGTCGCTTGGGAGCCGGATCTCTGGGGCCGTGTGCGCAATACTGTCCGTCAATCCACCAATGCGGCGCAGGTGAGCGCCGCAGACCTTGAAAATCAGAGGCTGACCGAACAGGCAAATCTCGCAGTTTTCTTTTTCGAACTGCGCGGCCAGGATGCTCTGGAAGATCTTTTCCAGAAGACAGTAGAAATAGATCGTCAGTCGCTCGAACTCACTCGCGTCTTGTACAAGACGGGCCTCGATAACGATGAAGCGGTCGCCCAGGCCGAGATCACTCTAAAGAGTTCCCAGGCAGCGGCTACAAACGCCGGTATCGCTCGCGCCCAGTTTGAGCACGCAATCGCGCTAATGGTCGGAGAGCCCGCTTCTACTTTTTCCGTCCCAGTTCGCGCATTGACAACACAGGTGCCGGACATCCCGGTTGGTCTGCCGTCCGATCTGCTCGAAAGGCGTCCGGACATCGCGTCTGCAGAACGAACAATGGCGGAAGCAAACGCACTCATCGGCGTTCAAAAGGCGGCCTACTATCCCACTCTAAGCATCACTGGCACGGCAGGATTTGCAGCGTCAACGTTCTCAAAATGGCTGACTTCTCCTAGCCGTTACTGGTCTCTTGGACCGACAGCTTCGGAAACCGTATTCGATGGTGGCCTAAGAAGATCGACGATGGCGCAGTTCACGGCGCTCTACAATGCTGACGTTGCGAATTATAAGGAGGTGGTATTGGCGGCATTCCAACAGATCGAGGACAACCTCGCCGCCTTGCGCCTGCTCACCAAGGAGGTCGAGCAGGAGCAAGAGACAGTCGCGTCCGCACAACGGTTTGTCGATGTCGCGTCTGTGCGTTACAAAACCGGGCTTGATCCTTATTTGAACGTTTTTACGGCACAAGCAATCTTGCTCGCAAACCAACAGACGGTGATCACGCTCCGGGTACAACAGATGACGAGCAGCGTGCAGCTGATCGAATCTTTAGGTGGCGGGTGGAACGTTAACCAACTCCCCACGGAACGGCAGGTCCAGGTGAAACGACCATGATCGGCCGTCACTATGACCTTTCCAATGCGGCGAATCGAAAGGAAAACCTGGTGAACTGGTATAACTACATCGCCTGCTTCTTCGCGAGAATGTTTCTCGCTAATTTCGTACCTCATTTCGTGCATGGGATTTCAGGTGACCGCTTCCCAACACCATTCGCTCACCCTCCTGGAAAAGGGTTGTCGTCGTCAACCGTAAACGTCGTTTGGGCACTGTTCAATCTAGTCGCCGGTTACCTGTTGTTTCGTCTCGGGAAAATTACGAGTGGAGACGACCTAGCAATTGTAATTTTCTTCGGAGGAATTGCTGCAATTAGCTCGATTTTGAGCGTGAGATTTGCCAGCAAACAAGCCGCCTGAGCCGAATTCCACCAGAATCCGACGCACACCGCCCTCTGAGTTCCGCGATTAGGCTCCATTCAATTCCTTACATACCGTCGACATATCCTCGCCGCACACCTTCTTCGTTCCAATTAAGCTCTGCCTAAGTTCCTCGAATGCAGGACGGTCGCTCTGGGGGAAAGCGCCCGAATTTTGATACGAGACGAGGGACACTATGAAACGCAGCGTTGTGTTGATTTTAATTTCTTATTCAGTCTTGGGCCTCGCGGGCATTCCCGTGCGCGCCCAGGAAACCGATTCCGAGAAGGAAACTGTAGTTGTAGAGCCCGGCAATAATCTCCGTGCCGCGCTAGAGAAAGGAGTCCGCCTCAAAGCTGTAGGGCAACCCATTACCGCAAAATTGATTGAGCCGGTCTACGCCGGAGAGGCTCTCGCGATTCCAGCAGGCTCCACGATAAAGGGACATGTTTCTTCAATTAGCAAAGCTCCAATGCGCAAGCGTACCAGAAGGCTCCTGAATGGTGACTTTACCCCGCCAAAGACAGCGCGGGTAACGTTCGATCAACTGGTGCTTTCCGATGGAACGTCGGTGCCGATTCACAGCGATTCCGCTGCCGGCCTTGGTCGTGTGGCGAATTCGCAATATCTTCCCAAGTCGCAGCGCCCCGGAACCCGCCAAAAACTCAAGGGCGCGATGGCCCCGCTACGTGAACCGAATAAGCTGCAGCGATTGGGCGAAGCCGTCGTAACCAGCTTGCCCTACCACCCGGAATTCATCGATCAAGGCACCGTCTTTGACGCCGCCCTGCTCGAACCGGTGTCGGTGCTCGCACCGGTTCAGCCTGATGCGGCGTCTCTGCAAGCAATCGACTATCTCCACCTTCATCTATCGACCCCAATCAACTCAAGTACGTCCACGGCGGGCACGCAAATCGAAGCCGTTGTGTCGCAGCCGTACTTCCGAGCGGATCATCAACTGATCTATCCCGCCGGAACCAAAATCACTGGAACGGTCCAAAAAGCCTCCTCCGCAGGGTGGATGAAGAAAAACGGAAGCATCGTGTTTTCATTCCGCTCAGTCCAGATGCCGGACGGCACGACGAGAGATATCCATTCAACTGTAGGAGGCATTCAAGCCGAGCGGTCGGAAGGTTTGAACGTCGGCAAGGAGGGCGAAATTAAAGCTACGACATCTACTCTCGCGCGGATTCTCGCTCCCGTTTCCCTAGTGGGTCCATCGAGAGGAGTTGCGGACATGACTACGCAGAAGACGGCATGGTCTCGCTCCGGCGAAGGCCGGAAAGGCTTCGGGTTGCTCGGTGCCGGCGCGGCACAGGCTTCCGCAGGCACGGCAATTGGGTTCGGATACTTTGGCGCCGCAAAGAGACTTTGCGATGCATTCATCACGAAAGGTTCAAACGTCGAGTTGCCGGTAAATACTCCAATTGTCCTGCGACTGGATTCCGATGCAACCTCGGCAGCACTCGCTACGCGATAGGCGCCGTGTGTTCCAAATTCGTCAAAGGCAAAGCAGTGGGCTCCGTTTAGACTCTCCTGCTCTGTTGATCAAGAATTGAGCGATGCTTCATCCGCAGCACAACTGTATTTGACCGCGGAGTTGAGTCGCGGCTCCACAGGTTGTTTTGGTTATCTCACAGGAGTTTCTTCGGAGCTTACCGAAGGGAACGACCAGTAGTCGCAGCAAGTCATAATGATTTCGATGTGGGATGTGCCAAACGCACATTCCACTCCGTGATGATTCGTCCCTCGGTCTTATTGCCGAGAAAATCTCAAGGGATGACTGGTGCGCAGCATGTGATGGCGACAGCTATGGTGTTCGATCCTTGTTGGTTCGATGAAACGACTGCAACGGGGACATTCTTGCAGGAACGCTCGACACAATTCGATACTCGGTTCTCTCGCTATCATGGTTTGCTGCGCTTCATAGCGTGTCGAGTTCTTTCGAATAGTGAAGGCGCGAAAGAGGCAATCGAGAATTGCCGCGTCAGGGCCTCTCAAAATCCCTCAGAATTCGAGCACGAAGGCGCTTTTCGCAGCTGGCTGGTTAGAATTCTTTTGGATGAGGCAATGGCAATTCGACGAAGAAAGCAGTCGTAGCAATCGCACTAAGATGCCAGTTAACCCCACATCAACGCGGTCAGCCCTGCCGCCACAACTGCACTTCGTTCTAACGAAAGCGGTAAGCACACGGTGCTCGTGTGTGCAGCTTGCTTGCACTTCCGATGCAACGCTAAGACTTCTCAGGACTAATCGGGACGGTGGAAGCGGATACCTTCCGGTTAGCCGCCCATCCGGGACTCGGGCATCCATAATTCTGTTTCAACTGCCACCTCGGCTTGCCATCAGCATGCTTCCTATGTATTATTGAGCATGCACTCAGTAATAGAGAAGCTCAGTGGCGCGCCCTAAAAGCGAAGACAAACGAAATGCAATCCTCGACGCCGCGACCCACCTATTTGCGGAGCGCGGTCTTACGGCTGCCCCAACCTCAGAGATATCCAAACAAGCTGGCGTCGCCGAGGGAACTCTGTTTACGTACTTCAAGACCAAGGATGATCTGATCAATGCCCTTTACCGGGAGATCAAGCTGGAACTCGCAGACGCCATGATGTCGGATTTCCCCCGGAAGAAGAAGGTTGGTACCAGGCTGCGACATGTTTGGGATCGCTATGTGAATTGGGGCATTGCGAATCCCAAGCAGCGCAAGGTGCTGGCGCAACTAACGGTTTCGGAGGTACTCACCAAAGAGTCCAGAGACGCCGGCAGCGCGCCGTTCGTCGAGTTCCAAGTCATGATTCGTGACGCGATTGAGCAGCGGGTCTTTCGGAATGATGTCCCGGTGGAACTGATCTCGAAGTCGTTAGCAGCCTTGGTAGAGGCGACGATAGATCTTACGGTGTCGAACCCGTCCAAAGCGAAAACCTACCGGGATAGCGGCTTTCAAATGTTCTGGGCGGGCATAACCAAGTAACGAGTCGTTGCATCTCATAAATGAGTGAGTAATCACAATAGATTCGCTCGCGAGGCCAATTGGCCGAGTCTAAGCGCCCATCGTCTATCTATTAAGGAGAACGGAGGATTTTCATGTCTAAGGTCTGGTTGATTACGGGAAGCGGAAACGGGTTGGGGAGGGACATCGCCGAGGCGGCGCTGGCCGCCGGTGACAGCGTGGTCGCTGGGGCGCGTCGGACGGAAGAACTGGCGCCTCTGGTGGCGCAATACGGCGAGCGGGTGAAGCCCGCCAGGCTGGAAGTGCGCGATGAGGCCGCCGCAAAGGCTGCCGTGCAGTTGGCGGTGGACAGCTTCGGGCGCCTGGACGTGCTAGTCAACAATGCTGGTTACGGGAAGTTTGCGCCGTTCGAGCAGATGAGTGCGGAGGACTTCCAGGCGATCGTGGACACATGCTTTTACGGCGTGGTGTACACAACACGCGCCGCTGTGCCGGTGATGCGCAAGCAGAAGGGCGGTCACATCTTTCAGGTGTCTTCGGTCGGTGGCCGCCACGCGGTTCCGGGCAATACGCCGTATCACGCGGCCAAGTGGGCGGTGGGCGGTTTCAGCGACTCTCTGGCGATGGAAGTCGCGCCCTTCGGAGTCAAGGTCTGCACACTGGAGCCGGGAGGTATTCGGACCAACTGGGCACGGCGCGCCGTTCAGAATGCGCCGGACTTGCTGCCGGAGTATGAGGCCACGGTCGGTTCGTTCCTGAAGGTATTGCGAGACCTCGAAGGGCGTTTGGAAGGCGATCCGCGGAAAATCGCGGAGGTGATCGTGCAGCTGGCGAACAGCGACGACGTGCCGGTGCGGCTAATCCTCGGTGTTGATGCGGCAAAGCGGGTGCAACAAGCGGAAGCCGCGCGAGCCACCGAGGCCGCCAAGTGGCGACATCTGACTGTTTCAACGGTTTTTGAAGATGGGCGCTTCGACAGCCGGTTATATATGGCAAATAGCGGAATCAATTCCTGAGTTGCATGGAAGGAGGACGTTTATGAAATACAGATTACTTGGCAAGAGCGGACTGCGGGTCTCCGAAGCGGCTCTAGGCACTATGACCTTCGGCGACGAGTGGGGATGGGGATCACCAAAGGCTGAAGCGCAGAAAGTCTATGAAACCTATCGCGAGGCCGGCGGAAACTTCATTGACACAGCGAATTTCTACACCAACGGCACCAGCGAGAAATTCCTGGGTGAGTTCATTCAGGGCCATCGCGAGAGCGTCGTCTTAGCCACGAAATACTCCAACGCTGCGCCCGGCAATGATCCCAATGCGGCAGGCAATCACCGCAAGAGCATGATGCAAGCAGTCGAAGCAAGTCTGAAGCGATTGCAAACCGACTACATCGACCTGTACTGGGTGCACATCTGGGATGGGATCACACCAGTGGAAGAAGTCATGCGCGGCCTGGACGATCTCGTTCGCCAAGGCAAGATTCTCCACGCCGGCATCTCGGACGCGCCCGCTTGGTGGGTCGCCCAGGCAAATACTCTGGCGGAGGTTCGAGGCTGGACACAGTTCATCGGGTTGCAGATCGAGTACAGCCTCATTGAGCGGACCGTCGAGCGCGAACTGATTCCCATGGCGAAAACTTTGAACGTGGGGGTTCTGGCCTGGTCGCCCTTGGCGCGTGGCGTGTTGTCCGGGAAGTATCACGGTGAGGGTAAGGCCGACGGAGGACGGATGACCAATGAGGGAATGAAGGACTTCCTTCCTGAGGAAAAACGCGCGGCGCGGATCATCTCGGCGCTGAAGGCGGTCTCCGAACAAGTTGGTCGCAGCATGGCGCAAGTCGCACTCGCCTGGTTGCGGTATCAAACGGTGCCAGTAATCCCGATCATTGGAGCGCGGAAGGTATCTCAACTCCAGGACAATCTCGCCAGTTTGGATCTGGAACTCTCCGCCGAACAATTGAAATCCCTCGATGGAGCAAGCCGAATCGAGCTCGGATTCCCCCAGAGTATTTACGAGAGAGAAATGGTTCGTGCAATTAGGTATGGCGGTGTATGGCATCGTTTGCTGCTCTAGGGTGTCAGTTTCAGGCTGGCTATTGATGCAAGCGACAAGGCCGGCGTTTCAGCATTCCGCTTGCTCTCAGGCAACGAGCTAAGTGGAAATAGCAAAGTTCGCCTTTCCCGTTCCATTGCAGCCCACGATCTGGGACGCTCACATTCGCCACTCCGCTGGTGCTGCGTAGCCCGTTGCTTGTGAAGGCTCGTTCTCCTGAAACAAAAGATCAGTCACGTCCCGAACCGAGCAGACATCAAATATCGGCGTCAAATGGGTCACGGCCAGAAGATTCGCTACGCGAGGTGAAAGGTTCAACAGCTTGAGTTGTATCCGGTTTGTGGAGGCCCAATTACGCAGCTCTACCAACAAACCTAGACCCGAGGCATCGATCGAAGTGACCTCCGCCATATCTAGGACGGCGATCGCAATGTGCGGGTGACTGAAAACCGCGTGGCGCAAAACATGGCATTCGCCGAATCCGATTCGGCCGGTACATCGAAAGAAGATCGCTTCGCCTAATTTGTGAATGGTCAACTTCGGCATTTTCGCTCCGCTGGCAACTCAGTTTCTGTTACGTCAAAGGTGCTAGTCCGAACATACCCAGGTTGCACGAAGTATTCCGTCGAGGTTCGTATAGGAACAGGCAAGATTTGTGAAATGTTCTCTCGACAAATCAAGATCGTCCCGTGCACCGTGATGCGGAGGACGATGAAGGCGGTGAAGTCCACAGTCGCACTCGCTGCGGCGCTGTCTCCGGTCTATTCCTCGATCGACTGACCTGACCGCGGACCCTATCACCACAGAGTCTTCACCGCTTTGCGGAGAAAACGGCAATTCTGGGATGCGCCAGAAGGCTTGCGTATGCCACGAAAACCTTGTGCGACTCCGGGTCTACCGTCAAGGTATGAGCGCCGTAGTGAGTGCGTATCTCATCCAAGATTCGATAATTGTCAGGACCGTCCTGCTGGATCACCGTCAATTTCCCGGTTTTTCCGGCTGCGTAAATTCGATGAACACCTCGGTCGAATACGACCGAGTCCGGCCCACCGCCAATCTCCAACGATGTAATCACTCGATGGCTCTCCAGGTCAAAAACCACCAATTTGGCATTTCCACTACAGACCGTAAAGAGCCGTCTCTCCTCAGAATCAATCGCCATGCCAGATGGCCCTTCGCACGGAGCAAGAGGCCATTGTCCTACTACCGACCGCATGCCAACATCGATTGCCGCTACCGTGTTGGTGTCTTCCAGATTCTGGAAAAGCAATCCCGTCCGGGAGTCTAAGGCCGGAAACTCTGGTTTTCCGGGAAGCTGGATGGTTCCGACCGTCGCTCGCTTCTCGGGATCGATTAGGGTCGCCATGTTTGCGTCTCCATGCGCCACATAAACAAGCTTGGTTGACGGGATGTAGAGGATGGCATCTGCGTCATCTGCAACTGGGATGCTGGCAAGTGGCTGAAGAGACTTCGGATCGAAGACATCCACCGTATTCGTTTCGCTTCGCGTAATGAAGGCAACACTCACGTCGGGCACGAGAGCGACGCCGTGCGCCGCGCCGGCCCCAGGCATTTCTGATACGGTGCTTGCCTTCAGGTCGCTGGGGTCGAATGCGATCTTGAACAAGGCGCCGGACGACTCGCTTGTAACAAAGAGTGTCTGATCGTTTACTGTCAGGTAATCGAGTACTGTGAGCGGACCGCTTCGCGGAAGCTCAACGAAACCTTCGAAAGCCATGACCTGCGATTTGCTTGGTGTGCCCGGATAGACTAGATAAACCAACGCTACGGCTGCGAGACCCATCAATGTGACAGCAAACATGAGGAGCATCTTAGGGATATTGGTCATCGGGATATTGGTCATCGCGAGCCTGTTTTGGCTTGCATGAGCAGTTGTGGACGCGGCGGCAGTATATTCAGCAAACATCTCAAGAGTTTCTTCAAAATGCCTTTTCGGATTCATGGGATTGCTCGATATCCCCTTGTGTCGGCTGAGAGAAGATTGCCGATTTACGGACAAGTCGTTCCAGTGCGCGCTGCATGTTTGTATCAGGCGGCACTGGTTCGAAGTGGTGCCGAGTTTCGTCCAAGTGTTTACTGATGTTCTTGAAGATGGCGAAGCGGCCATCGAAGGCCGCCCGAAATAAGCTTGTTCCCCATAGGCCGGGGGAGAGTCGGACTCGGTTGACTTCGATCGTGCCTCCCTTGTTCAGGTGACCTAGCAGCCCATGACCAAAGCTCACTTGCTGGGTTAGAGTCCCTGAAAATCGAGCGAGGCGTTTCTCCGTAAGATCGATTAGGACTACACCACTTAGCGCGTGAAGTGCCATCTCCTCGTAAGTCGCCGGTTTGTATGCTGGATTGGAATGAAACGCCAGCCTTTCCAAACCTCCCTGCTTGCCTTGATCCTCGAAGAGAAAAACGTTCGGGATCATGCGAAGAAGATCGTCCACTTTCTTTTCCTGTGCTTCACGATTCCTCTTCAGTGTCAGTCGTGCCTTTGGATTCTCCCTCAAGTCACGGAGACGATCATCATCTTGTTTCCGTTCCGAAGGTGACGGTTCATGGCCATCTACCGAAAGCAGGCGATGGACTGGGCCGTCCACCGTGTCGATTTCCTCTTCGCGATAAACATGTTCGGCAGTACGGTGCGCCACCCGGCTCGCCCATAACACATTTTGTTCGCGTTGGCGGAGTTCGTTTTCACATGCATCAGTTATCAACTGTTTCGGATTTTGGGCTGAGAGCTGAGGGAAGGCTGACAGTACCCAGAAGGCGACCAATGCAAGCAATCTGCAATGTGGCCGTACGTTTGGCAGCGTCGTCACATAGCCCTCCCACGTTTTCTATTGTGCGGAGAACAACATTACGGCGCCGTCAGGAACAGTTAGTCGCTTGTATAGATTTGTATGGGAAAAAACCCTTTGGACTATGGAGAGGCGCAGCCACAACGGGAAGCTAAAGCTAATCAGAAATGTGCTCGAGCGTGAGGCCACGGGTGCGCGGCCCGAGGACTCCGACAGAGACGACAACCACAAACATAGCGAAGGCGATCAGAGCGAACACTCCTGCAATTGCGGCGCTGACAGGATGTGTCAGAGGTCTGTATGGATTTGTAAGGAGCAAGCATTATGGCTGGTGAGACGTGTCATATTGCGGTATACCCTTATTGAGAGAAACAATCCGGTGGTATCCAGGCTGTGACGATTCAATCCTCTATAAGTGATCCGACAACTAGAGCGCCTTTTGGACGATTATTTACCAAGGTGTTTCTCTGGTTTTGGTTGACCGTTCTGGCGCTGTTCGCCATCTTTCTGGCCAGCCGCATCGGCACTCGATTGGTTCCGTCTACGGACGTCATGGCATC
>Ga0137409_10005662_pt1 | contig 13004 bp, 9 predicted proteins | sample CZODoug1_16funga_FD_122059 | JGI IMG/M metagenome (GOLD analysis project Ga0137409, IMG submission 122059) | Vadose zone soil fungal communities from Angelo Coast Range Reserve, California, USA - CZODoug1_16fungal (Hybrid Assembly) | ecosystem: Environmental > Terrestrial > Soil > Vadose zone...
CAGACAAGTGATGCTGCCAGGGCGCTCGGCTCCAACATTCTCGGTGGTCTCTTTGGCGGAGCTCTTGAGGCCTTGAGCATCTTCTTCGGCATTAAAGCCATGGCTCTGTTGGCCATCGCGGTCTACGGCGCAGCGGCGTTTTCCCATCGCGGCGAAGCCAATGAGGCCTTGCCTGAACCCGCGACCGTTGGCCAAGCCGCGCAATAATCGCTGCGATTTCTACTTAAGCATCGAAACGACCTGCTCGGTCAATTCCTCGAGCGCTGTCAGGGCGCCGCTCGCTGCCACCCGCGCCTTCTCCAGAAGCGATGAATCCAGCAGGAATGCGCAACGGTCGACAAACGGATGGTTCGCCGCTTCAAATGGTTTGCGTTTTCGGCCGGAAGCGGTGCGGGCGATCAGCTCTGCATAAATCTGAAAGTCGCGCTGAAAATCCAGCGTGTCGCCCATGGACCACTTCTGGTGGCGTGCCAGTGCACCCAAATACTTCCGCCGGTACGCCGTGGCGTCCTTCTTTGCCATCGGCCGCGGTTTGGATTTTGCTGTAGGCTGGAAATCGTTCGTGACGATCCCGATTGCATGCACACTGGCCGCAATGAGTGCTTCGCGCTGCAACAGCATTAACAAATCACGGTAAAGTGCCGCGTGCACCTGCAGCCCATGCCGTCCGTGTTCCACGACATAGGAATCAACAAACCTTGGCACAACGCGCTCGCGCTGCAGCGCTTCTGGCAATCGCACCGCCAATTCGGCTGCTGCGTCGGTAGCCATTCGCTTTGCCGGACTCATGACGCTCATGTTAGCAGGACTCACAAAAAGTAAGGCCCGGCGTTTCCACCGGGCCTTTATCTATTTTTATTGTTAGTTGTGGGGACGCGTTTGACGCGTCGGCGCTGTCTTAGTGGATGGCGCGCGGCACTTCCACGCGCTTCCCCTTCGGTTCCGGTGGCACAATTGCCGGCGCCACCGGTTCCTTCTCCAATGCGTGCTCAAGCACTTCGTCCAACGTTCGCACGTAGGTGATCTTGAGGTCGCCAAGAATTTCTGGCGTCAGATCGGCCACTGCATTCGGCTCGTTGTCCGCGGGCAGCAGCACTTCCTTAATGCCTGCGCGCTTGGCGCCCAGCACCTTTTCTTTAACGCCGCCGATTGGCAGCACCACGCCGGAAAGCGTCATCTCCCCGGTCATGGCCAGGCCCTCGCGAACCTGGCGTCCACTCAGCAAACTGACCAGTGCCGTCACCATCGCCGCACCCGCCGAAGGTCCATCCTTCGGCACAGCGCCGGACGGAACGTGGATGTGGATGTCCTGCTTGCGGAAGAAGTCCGGATCGATGCCATAGCGTTCGCCGTTGGCTCGCGTCCAGGTCAAGGCCGCGGTCATCGACTCCTGCATGACTTCGCCGAGATGCCCGGTCATCGTGAACTGCTTGCCTCCCCGCATGCGGGTGGCTTCGATGAAGATGATGTCGCCGCCCACCGGCGTCCACACCAGCCCCACCGCCACTCCCGGCCTCTTGACTCGCTCCGCGACTTCCTTTTCTGTGCGGAACTTCGGCACGCCCAGGAATTCCCGGACGACTTCCGGAGTCACCACCATCTTTTCAGGTTTGCCTTCGGCGATGCGCCGCGCCTGCTTGCGTGTGATCGTAGCGATCTCGCGTTCCAGGTTGCGTACGCCCGCCTCACGCGTGAAGCTGTGGATGATTTCCCGTAGCCCTTCGTCCGTGAACTCCAATTGCTCACCCACCTTCAGGCCGTGCTCCGCCGCCTGCTTCGGGATCAGGTACTTGTGCGCAATGTGCAGCTTCTCTTCTCCCGTGTAGCCCGGCAGCTCGATGATCTCCATGCGGTCACGCAGCGGCTCTGGGATGGGATCCATCCAGTTCGCCGTGGCAATGAACAGCACTTTCGAGAGATCGAACGGCACGTCCAGGTAATGATCGCGGAACGCGTTGTTTTGCTCCGGATCGAGCACTTCCATCAGCGCCGAAGACGGATCGCCCCGGAAGTCGCGTCCCAGCTTGTCGACTTCGTCCAGCATCATCACCGGATCGTTCATCTCTGCGCGTTTGATCCCCTGAATAATTTGTCCAGGCAGCGCGCCGATGTACGTCCGGCGGTGTCCGCGGATTTCCGCTTCGTCGTGCATACCGCCCAAAGCGATGCGCACGAACTTGCGTCCCAGCGAACGCGCAATGGACTTGCCCAGCGAGGTTTTGCCCACGCCTGGAGGCCCAATGAAGCACAGGATTGGTCCCTTCATGCCCGGCTGCAGTTTCTTGACCGCCAGGTAATCCAGGATGCGTTCCTTGACCTTTTCCAGGTCATAGTGATCTTCATTCAGAATCGTCTGCGCTTTGCTAATGTCGATTTCTTCGTGACCGGAGGATTTGCTCCACGGCAGCGAAGTCATCCATTCGAGATAGGTTCGCGAAACCATGTACTCCGCGGAAGCCGGAGTCATCTTGGCAAGCCTCTTCAGCTCGCGGTCGCACTCCTTCTTAGCCTCCACCGGCATGTTGGCGTCGTCCACTTTTTTGCGAAGCTCGTCGATCTCCTGCATGGAGTCATCGGATTCGCCCAATTCCTTCTGGATCGCCTTCATCTGCTCGCGAAGCAGGTATTCCCGCTGGTTCTGGCTGACCTGCTCTTGCACTTGTTCGTGAATCTTCGAGCGCAGCTCCAGCACTTCCAGCTCTTTGGAAAGCTCGCGGATGAGCGCTTCCAACCGCTTTCGCACGTTGGGCGTCTCAATAAGCTCTTGGCGCACAAGCGTCGACAACGAAGGCAGCGTGCCCGCGATGAAATCCGCTAACCGCCCTGGATCGTCGATGTTCATCGCTACCGACTGCAAATCGTCGGAAAGTTGCGGTGAATGCGACACCACATCGCGAAACAGTTCTTGCGCGTTGCGCTGCAAAGCTTCCAGTTCGGCGTCCACTTCGCCGATGATGTCCGGCTGCGGCTCGATCCGAGCCTTCATAAACGGACGCAACGTGATCAGGTCTGCAATTTGCACCCGCTGCAGGCCTTCCAGGAAAACGACCACATTGCCATTCGGCATTTTTACGGTCTTGTGTACTTTGGCCACGGTTCCGACCTTATGCAGGTCCGCGGCGGCGGGGTCCTCAATGCGTGGGTCCAGTTGTGCGACCACCGCTAAGAGCTTTTCCTCCCCCTCCAATGAATTAACCAGCGCCAGCGAACTTTCCCGGCCGACCGTTAGCGGAAGCACGGCTCCGGGAAACAGCACGGTATCCCGCACAGGCAGGACCGGCAAAACGTCTGGCACCGAGAATTTTTTCTCAGCCATGATGTCCCCAATCTTAGGCGCGAATCACATAAAGATAGGCGCTTGAGTGGTTAGATGCGCCGTGGTAGTAAAGGGTGCCTATACCTATAAACGTATGCAGCATAAAATCTTAGTGCGATTAACTAAGATTGTAGCACTCCCTACCACCCCATGCAATACTCCATCCAACCCTCGTTAAATCAATTAGATGACTCAATAACTCTAGCGATTCTGCTTCACTTTGGCTCGTTTCGGTCGTGCAAACTGCTTCGTGCTGCCCAGATCGCGTCGCACAAACTCACGAGCCTCCTCTGTGGTTTTAAGGCGTCCTTCTAGCTGCGCATCTTCTACCGCGTGCAGGATCTCTCGAAAAAGCGGCCCCGGCTTATGTCCCATCTCAAGCAAGTCGTCTCCCGTCAGCAAACGCGGCGGCCGAATCTCCTCCGCTGGCGTTTCCGCCAAGACGCGAGTGACGAACCCATACGACTCCAGCCGTTTATGGCTGGACATGCAATCGAGCCGGTGCAACTCCAAATGCTCCTCGAACCTGGGCAGCCGGATAAACCGCTTCAGCGTCGAAGCCCGCATTTGTTCGACGTCCTTGAACCTCATGTGGTTGGCGACCAACGCCACGATTTGCTCCAAATCCTCGTTCGAGAAGCGCAGCCGTCGGGCAATCACCTGAGTCATCCGCACGCCCACGTCCACGTGGCCGTCGAAGCGGATGCGGTCGCCCGTCTCCTCAGCCGATTTGAAGGTAGCTGGCTTGCCTACGTCATGCAAGAGTACGCCCCAAGCCAGGGTTGGCGCCGCTCCAGCGGGCAATTGTTCGATCATCAGACGGGTGTGGATCCAGACATCGCCCTCTGGATGAAATTGCGGCGGCTGTTGGACGCTCTTCATAGCTGCAATTTCCGGTAATACCTCGCCAAGAAGGCCGGTCTCGTCCAAAAGCTCAAACCCCCGTCTAGCCGCGCCTTCTGTCAGCAGCTTCGTAAGTTCATCGCGCAAGCGCTCCGCCGAGACCTGATTAATCTCGTGAGCATGCCGGCGTATGGCATCGAACGTCTCAGGCTCAATTTTGAAACCAAACCGAGCGGCGAAGCGTACTGCTCGCAGCAAGCGCAGCTTGTCCTCGCGAAGACGGCGATCCGGTTCGCCGATTGCCCGGATGAGCCCAGCCCCCAGGTCAGCCTGCCCTTCGACATAATCGAGCACTTCGCCTGTGTCGTGACGCATCAGCAGCCCGTTGATTGTAAAATCCCGACGCTGCACGTCTTCCTTCGGACTGCGCGCGAACACCACGGCGTCCGGATGGCGCCCGTCCGAATAACCGACGTCAGCGCGGAAGGTTGCCACCTCCACCTTTATCCCGCCTCGATACACAGCGATAACGCCAAATTGTGCTCCGACCGCCACGCTGTCGGGAAACAGCTTCATCACCTGGTCGGGAGTGGCGTCGGTTGCCACGTCGTAATCGGCAGGAGCGCGTTTCAACAAAATGTCACGAACGCAGCCGCCCACCAGCAGCGCGTCGTGCCCACTGCTGCGCAGCGTATCGCAAATCGAATTGGCCAGCCCCCGCGGCTCCATCCTTTGATTATGCGGCGCGCGACGCGTTGTCGCCACAACAGTTGTAGCCACAAGAAGCGTTGCTTTTGGCGAGGAGTGGTATTCTTGATGCCGGTCAAGACTTGTCACAACGACCGAAGGCGAGTTCGGTTCTACGAGGGTAAGAATGCTCCGCGGCAAGTGGTCTCCGGGAATGCGCGTCAGATTTGCGCCTCTTATCTGCTGCTTGATCGTGCTCATTGGCACGGCAATGGTTGTTGCGCACCCATCGAGCTCGCACGCTATATCCGTGCCCTCGATGCCGCACTTCGCAATAGCGGACTTTGATGGCGACAATCAGCCCGATTTCGCCACGGTGCAGCTTGGCCAACACGGCCGAATGGAAGGCCGATATTCGATAGGATTTCAGCTTAGCACCGGCTCGCGGCAATCCATCTTAATTACTGCCCCGCTTGGCGGCCTGCAAGTCACCTTGCGCGATGTGAATGGCGACAATAGCCTCGACCTTATAGTTACTACCGAGTGGTTGCGTAAGCCTGTAGCCGTTCTCTTAAACGACGGGCACGGGCACTTTACCCTAACCGGCAATACGCAACTTGCGGATTCCATATACAACTTTCAAGAGCTCTCGCCGCAGAAACAAATCAAGGACGCGACGGCTCCTCTGCCGTCCAGACCCATTTCTCGTGCGCAGGTACAGAACCTGCGATTCCCAGGACCCACGGAACTTGGTCGAATTCCCGCTTCACGTCTTACAAGTCGGCAGCCGCGCTTTCTGAATTCTCGTAGCCTCGGTCGGGCTCCTCCAACTCCCGCAATCTGCGTTTGAAACTGCGGCATCGCTGACATAAAACTGCGTCCCGTCCTGATCTGTCTGCCGGACCTCGTGGGACGCGTTCACACAAACACAATTTTGACTGCACCTATTTCCGTCATGTCATCAGCGGCGCTGGTGTTCCTTCCCAGTCATGACTATGACGATGGAGGCCCGATGAAATTGTTCTTCCGGCGTTTGTGTTTAGGGCTAGGTGTGAGCACCGTGCTGGCCACCTCTGCCTTCGCCCAGAATCCGCTTACGTGGCAACAGATTCGAGAAAAGTTTGCCGCGGCAAATCCTACTCTCCGCGCGGCACGGTTTGGGGTTGACGAGTCCCGAGCGGAAGAGATTACGGCCAATTTACGCCCCAATCCTCAATTCACTTTCACCGCAGACGGGCTGCAGCTAACCCCCGACTCCGGGCATTGGCGGCCATTCGCCGGCCTGGTGAAGACGCCTGGCGTCAGCCAGTTGATCGAGCGGCAGCACAAGCGCGAGTTGCGAACGGATAGCGCCAGGCAGGCCACCGCTGTCGCAACGTCGCAACTCGCCGACCAGGAGAGAAATCTTCTATTCAATCTGCGTCAGGCTTTCATTCAGACGCTTCAGGGAAGGGCCGTCCTGGACCTGGCCAAAGAAAATCTCTCTTATTACGACCATCTTCTCGGTGTCAACCGTGACCGCTACAGCGCCGGTGCGATTTCACAAGTGGACTTGGATCGCCTCGAATTACAGCGCGTCCAGTACGAATCGGATTTGAGGACCGCCGAAGTAAGTCTACGCACCGCGAAAATTCAGCTTCTTGCTCTTTTAAACGATCGCACTCCCGTGGAGCAGTTTGACGTTACTGGTCCATTCGATTTCTCAGCGCAAGCCGCCCCCTTGGACGATTTTCGCAACACCGCACTCGATACCCGTCCGGATCTCAAGGCCGCTATGCAATCCGTGGAGAAAGCCAAAACAGACAGTCGCCTCGCTTGGGCCAATGGCAGCACAGATCCCGTCATTGCCGCTTGGTACTCGCGGAATCCCTCGTTCAACAACCCTTTCGATTTCAATACTCTGGGAGCGAGCATCTCCATTCCCATCCGCATCTTCGACCGCAACCAGGGCGAAAAACTGCGCGCGCGTCTAGACATCGATCGCAACGACAAGTTGATGCAAGCCGCGCGCGCCCAAGTCTTCAGCGATGTGGACTCCGCGTATGCCACGTTGACCAGCACGGTCACGCTGCTGCTGCCATATAAGGACCGGTATCTACAGCAGGCCTCGCGGATCCGCGACACCATTTCCTTTTCTTACGAGCACGGCGCCGCTTCTCTCCTCGATTTTCTGAATGCCCAGGCCGATTACCGAGGCGTCCAGCTTAGCTACCTGAACCTGGTGGGTTCTTACTTGGAAGCCGCAAACCAGTTGAATCTAGCTGTCGGACGCGAGGTCATCCAATGAGGCGCGCTGCCCTTTCAAAAATGGCGCTGTTATCCGCACTTGCGTTGCTACTCGCAGGCTGCGGCGGCAGCAAAGCAGATCCGAAAGCGGAAGCGCCCCGGCCCGTCACCGTCGAGCGCGAGCAGGACGCCAACCTCGTAACGGTTGACCATCCCGAGCAGTTCCCCCTCGCCACAGCCGTCGAGTACATTTCGACAACTCAACTGGTCGCGAACGGAGCCATTAGTCCTGACATTTCCCGAACGGTTCCGGTCATTTCGCTCGCCGCTGGCCGCGTAGTGGGGATTTACGCGCGGCTGGGCGACGCCGTGACAAAGGGACAGCTCTTGCTGCGAGTTCAGAGTGCGGATATGTCTGCGGCTTTTTCCGACTATCGAAAGGCCCTGGCCGACGAACAACTGGCCCGTACGCAGTTAGAACGCTCCAAACTCCTTTACGACAAGGGCGCGATTTCCTTAAACGATCTACAAGTTGCGCAGGACTCCGCGGAGAAGGCCAAGGTTGATGTCGAGAATACATCGGAGCGGCTCCGCGTCCTTGGCGCTAATCTCGAGCATCCTGCGGCAGTCGTAGATATTCGCGCCCCTGCATCGGAGTGATCACCGATCAACAAGTGACGAATGCTGGTGGAGTTGCGGGACTGTCCTCGCCCAATCCCTTCACGATTTCCGACCTCTCGAATGTCTGGATTCTTTGCGACGTGTACGAAAACGATCTCGGCAATGTACATATTGGCGAAACGGCGGAAATCCGGCTAACCGCATACCCCGACAAAGTTTTTTCCGGGCGCATTAGCAACCTAGGACCAGTGCTCGACCCCGCCCTTCGCACCGCGAAGGTTCGCATCGAGGTCCACAATCCCGGCCTCATGCGCATCGGCATGTTTGTGACCGCTACATTCCACGGACTGAAAAAAGAACGACGAGCGGCTGTGCCTGCTTCCGCGATTTTACATTTGCATGATCGCGATTGGATCTACGTGCCTGCGGGAGAGAAGAGCTTCCGTCGCGTGGAGGTCGTCGCCGGCCGCATATTGCCGAACAAAACGCAAGAAGTCATTGCCGGGATAAGCCCGGGCCAGCAGGTCGTTGCCAATGCGCTAGTACTGCAGAACACGGTGGAGCATTAGACAGAGTGGGAATCCTGTTTATCTGAGGAAGAAATGATTCGCGGGCTGATCGATTACGCGCTGAACAACCGCTTCATTGTCCTGGCGCTGGCGTTGTTACTGCTCATTTGGGGGGCGGTCTCCTTTCATTTCCTTCCGGTGGAAGCTTACCCGGATGTGGCGAATAACTATGTCCAGATCATCACCCAGTGGCCGGGCCGCGCTGCGGAAGAAGTCGAGCAGCAAGTCACCATCCCCATCGAAATCCAGATGAATGGAATTCCGCATCTGGCGCATCCTCGCTCGGTTTCTCTTTTCGGACTTTCCAGCGTGATGCTGATTTTCGATGACGACTCCGAAAACGACTGGAACCGCCAAAAGGTGCTGGAAAGACTTTCGCAAGTCACTTTGCCCAATAATTTACAGCCACAAATGGGTACGGACTGGAGTCCCGTTGGGCAAATCTACTGGTACACCCTTAAGAGCACGAACCCCAAATACGATTTAATGGAATTGAAATCTCTCGAAGACTGGACGCTCGAGAAACAGTTTAAGTCCGTCCCCAACGTTGTGGATGTCGTGAGTTTCGGCGGCGCCACTCGTGAATACCAGGTTCGCGTGGATCCCACTAAGTTGATCGCCTACGGTCTCAGCCTCGCTCAGGTCGAGCAGCAGCTTGCAAACAACAATACCAACGCAGGTGGCAGCTTCGTAGAGGCGGGCCTGCAGCAGATTAACGTACGAGCGTTGGGATTATTCACCAGCGTGCGCGATATCGAACAAACCGTGATGAAAAGCCAGAATGGCACAGCCATTCGCGTCGCAGACATTGCCAAGGTTACCCAGGCTCCGAAAACCCGGTTGGGTCAGATCGGAAAGGCCATTCATCGTTCCGATGGAGCCATTCTCGACAATGAGGACGTAGTCGAAGGAATTGTATTGCTACGCAAAGGCGCCAATGCGGACGAAACGCTGGTGGCAATCCACAAGAAGGTTCAGGACCTGAATGACCAAATCCTTCCACCGGGGGTGAAAATTGTTCCCTTCCTCGACCGCAGCGAGCTCGTAAATCTCACAACGCATACGGTCTTGCACAATCTCACGGAAGGCGTTCTGCTCGTTTCCATCATTTTGTTTTTCTTCCTGGGCAGTTTTCGCGGCGCTTTAATCGTCGCGCTTACGATTCCCTTCTCCTTACTATTCGCCGCCATCTGCCTTGATTTAAGCAAAATTCCAGCCAACCTGCTTTCCCTGGGCGCGCTCGATTTCGGTATGGTCGTCGACGGCACCGTGGTCATCATCGAGAACATCGTCCGGCACTTCAATCTTTCCTCCGGCGTTCAGAAAAGCGCTTGGGAACGAATACGCGACGCAGTAGGCGAGGTCCTGCGTCCGGTTTTCTACGCGCGAGCCATAATCATTGCTGCCTACCTGCCGATTTTCACTCTCCAGAGCGTGGAGGGCCGGCTGTTCAAGCCTATGGCCTGGACAGTTTGTTTCGCGCTCCTCGGGGCGCTCGTCTTTTCGATCGCCATCGCACCCGTTCTTGCCCTCCTTCAGTTTCGCAGCGGTGTGCGGGAATGGCGCAATCCAGTGATGGAGCTCCTCCGAGCGAAATACCGGGTAGCGGTGCGATGGGCCATCGAGCACCGGCTAGTCACCGTAGGAACCGGAGCGTTTTCACTGGTATTAGCCATCGTTCTAACGGTTAGCGGCGTAATCGGCTCGGAATTTTTGCCGCACCTGGATGAAGGGGCAATTTGGGTGCGCGGCACTCTCGCGCCGAGCACCGGCCCTACCGAGGGCACTCGCGTCATGAATCAGGCGCGCTTGATCCTCTCGTCCTTTCCTGAGGTCAAGCAAGTCGTTTCGCAGGTCGGACGGCCTGACGATGGAACTGACACCACCGGATTCTTCAACACCGAATATTTCGTGGACTTGAAGCCGAAAGCGCAATGGCGAAGTGTTTTCAATGAAAATAAAGATGAGCTCATCGCCGCCATGGATCGCGAGCTCAGCAAAATGCCTGGTGTGCTGTGGAATTTTTCACAGCCCATAGCAGACAACATGGAGGAAGCGGTCAGCGGTGTAAAGGGAGAGCTGGCCGTAAAACTATATGGAGATGATCTGCGCGTCCTCGAGGAGAAAGCGGATCAGGTGGTTGACCTCATGCGCCACGTCGCGGGAGTAGAAGATCTCGGGCTATTTCGCGTCTTGGGGCAGCCCAATTTGAATATCGCCGTCGATCGCCAGCAAGCAGCAAGGCACGCCATAAATGTATCGGACGTACAAGATGCCGTGGAGACCGCAGTCGGCGGAAAAGCCGTCAGCCAAGTCTTGCAGGGAGAACAACGTTACGACCTGCTCGTACGTTACCAAGCCCCCTATCGGGAAACGAAAGACGCGATCCAGAACATACGTTTGCTGTCGCCTACCGGAGAGCGCGTTGCGCTTGCACAACTAGCAAAAGTCGACGTGCGGGACGGCGCTTCCGAAATCTACCGCGAAGCGAATTCCCGGTACGTTGCAATCAAATACAGCGTGCGCGGCCGCGATTTAGGCAGCGCCGTGGAAGAGGCCATGAAGCTGGTAGGCGACAAAGTCAAACTGCCGACCGGCTATCACATCGATTGGGCCGGTGAATATGAGAGCCAGAAGCGCTCCCAAAAGCGGCTGATGATTGTTCTTCCCATCACCATCCTGGTGATCTTCGTAGTTTTGTACGCTATGTTTTCCTCGGCGAAGTGGGCCGGTTTAATCTTGGCCAACGTGGCCATTGCGCCGATCGGCGGCTTGCTCGCTCTCCTCATCACCGGGACACACCTGAGCGTTTCATCGGGCGTGGGATTTTTGGCCTTGTTCGGCGTTTCCGTAGAAACCGGCGTGATCATGCTCGAATACATCAACCAACTGCGCGCCCGCGGGCACTCCATTGAGGACGCCGCCGTCGATGGCGCTGTGCTGCGCCTTCGCCCCATCATGATGACTATGCTCGTCGCAACCTTGGGTCTCCTCCCAGCCGCCCTCTCCCGCGGCATTGGTTCGGACTCGCAACGCCCGTTCGCCATTGTCATCGTCGGTGGTCTCATTGGCGCGCTGCTCATCAGCATTTTTCTGCTCCCCGCCCTGTACGTGTGGATCGCTAACCAGAGCGACCGGTTGCCTACGCCTGAGGGGGAATTCGAGCAGAGCGCATGAGGCACGACGATCACTGTTTACGTTAAGCTAAAAAATATGACGCCGATACACGATGGCGCACCAGGAAAACTCGGTGAAGGCCTCTGCTCCGATTGCACTCACGCGCGTCGCATCGAATCCGACCGCGGTTCAATTTTCATCCTGTGCCAATTCTCTTCCGTCGATCCAACTTTCCCGAAGTATCCACGGCTACCGGTCGTGTCCTGCAGCGCACATTCCCCTGGCAAGCAGTCTCCGCCTACTGCCGAACCTCGCTCTTCTAAATAGACAGATATATCAATCAATGGTAATCTTCGCCACGCGTTGGGGTTGATCCTCTAGCGAGGTGGGCGCATGGCGTCTCGCTCGCAGTTTTATTTATTGGGTATAACATTGTTGTGTATCTTCGTCCCGTCTGCGCGTGCCGACACCCTCAAAATAACCAGCACTCCGCCGGGCGCGAGCGTCGAAATCGACGGCGTTTCGGTCGGAACCACGCCGTACCAGGAAGACGTCCCCGGCGGCTACTTCCATAAGACCAGGACTGCCCTGGGCCGCCGCTTACAACATCCGATGATCGCGCGCATCAGCCTACTTGGCTACGCCACCAAGGAAGTCCAGATGACCGAGGGACCCATGAATTGGGTTTCCCTGAAAGGCCACAATCACGGCGAATACTGGCTGCTCAAACTGAATCGCTTTCATGTGGATCTTGATCCGCTTTCAAAAATGTTCACCGGCACTATTAACGCAGATATTCCGAAACCCGGGGAAGCGCAAGGCCGTGTGGACCTAAGCGCAGGATCCTCCCTGGAGGACGTCATTGAACGCGCTAAACCGGCGGTGGTTCGCTTAAAAGGATTCTTCAAATCCGGTAGCGGCTTTTTCGTCACCGAAAGCGGCTTAATTGCCACCAACGCGCATCTGGCTCGTGGCGAAAATTCCCTGCTGGCCCTTCTTGCTGGCGGACAGCAACTCACCGCCAAAGTAGTTCATATTGATCCGGACCGTGACATTGCTCTGCTCAAGATTGAGGGTGATGATTTTCCATGCTTGACCTTGGCCGCCACCAGCAACGTGCGCCAGGGCGAAACCGTAATCGCCCTTGGAAATCCGGGCGGAGGAATGCCTTTTACAGTAACCAGGGGGATCGTCAGTGCCGTCGGAAAATTTTCCGCCGCCGGCCCAGGAATTTGGATTCAAACCGATGCTGCCCTCAATCCTGGCAACAGCGGAGGTCCGCTTCTCAACTCCGCCGGCGAGGTGATCGGCATCAACACCCTGAAGCTAGAGCGGAGTAGCGTCAGCGGCATCAACTTCGCTCTCAGTGCGACAGACCTCCTTGCCGTCCTGCGTAAGTTCTATCCTGCACTCGGACCGGAGTAAACGTCGCACCGATTGCCCTCCCCAATCCGCTGTGCTAGCATCCGCCTCGTGCGGACCCTGGCTGTCCGGGGGGCGCACCATTCGAGAGCGGACCAGGGGATTTTGCTAACTCTTCGTCCTTCTTCGCAGGACCCAGGGAAAGGGCCGCGCTCTCAAATCCCAACACCACAAGCTAGGCGCAGGCCCCCGCCTCCATCATG
>Ga0137409_10005663_pt1 | contig 13004 bp, 15 predicted proteins | sample CZODoug1_16funga_FD_122059 | JGI IMG/M metagenome (GOLD analysis project Ga0137409, IMG submission 122059) | Vadose zone soil fungal communities from Angelo Coast Range Reserve, California, USA - CZODoug1_16fungal (Hybrid Assembly) | ecosystem: Environmental > Terrestrial > Soil > Vadose zone...
TACTATCGCACGGAGGAGGAATTCTTTCACGCGGTCGGAGCCGCTCTTCGCACCGAGTATCAGGCGATCGTTGAGGCAGGATTCCTGCTGCAGATCGACGACCCGTTTCTTACGGACATTTTCGGCGATCCGCAGCTCAGTCCCGCGCAGCGCCATAGCCGCGCTGTGATGTTTGTCGAGGCCATCAACGAGAGCCTCCGCGGTATACCTCCGGAGAAAGTGCGTTTTCATACTTGTTACGGCATTAACGAGGGGCCGCGTATCCACGACGCGGCACTCGAGGAGGTCGTCCAGTACATGCTGCGCGTGAACGCCGGCGCCTTCAGCTTCGAAGCAGCGAACGCACGCCATGAGCATGAGTATCACCTCTGGGAACATGTCAAGCTGCCTGAAGGCAAGGTGATCATCCCCGGCGTGATCACACACGCGAGCAATATCGTGGAGCACCCTGAGTGGATTGCCGAGCGCCTTGTTCGATTTGCCCGGCTGGTCGGTCGAGAGAATGTGCTCGCGGGTGCTGACTGTGGTTTCTCGTCTCAGGCGACTTATCGCACCGAAGTACATCCAAGTGTCATCTGGGCGAAATTCGAGGCGCTGCGAGAAGGTGCGCGGCTCGCAAGCAAGCAACTCTGGTCCTGAATTCTGGAGGTCCGTATGTCGATTCGTCCCGTCAGGCGGCTGGCGAAGGCGAAACCCGCAATTGAAGGAGCAGGAGTGCACCTGCGACGGGCGTTTGGCTTCGGCAACACATCCGACTTCGATCCTTTCCTGCTTCTTGATGATTTCCGTAATGACGTGCCGGAGGATTATCTGGCTGGTTTTCCGTGGCACCCGCACCGGGGCATCGAAACAATCACCTATGTCCTCGCGGGAACTGTGGATCACGGCGACAGCATCGGCAACAGCGGCACTATCGGAGCCGGTGACGTCCAATGGATGACAGCCGGGAGCGGGATCATCCATCAGGAAATGCCAAAGGGAGATCAAAACGGCCGGATGCACGGTTTCCAGCTCTGGGGAAACCTTCCGTCGTCGCTCAAGATGACGGCGCCGCGTTATCAGGAGGTGAAGGCCGCCGAGATTCCATTGGTCACTGACGACGATGGGACGCAAATTCGCGTCATCTGTGGAAAATTCTGGGGCAAGAAAGGACCGGTGGACGGTGTAGCGGCCGACCCGATCTATCTTGATGTTTCAGTCGCGCCCGGCAAGACGAAGACGCTCCCGATCGAAACCAAACGCAATGCCTTCGCGTACGTTTTCGCGGGAGACGGAAAGTTTTGCAATGCCTCGGCGCCCCTGGATGTACCGACTGAAGGTGTCCGTTGGGCGGATACTTCGCCTCCGAGAACTGCAGACAACCGGTCGCTCGTACTATTCGAGGGCGGCGACGAGGTCGTCATCCATGCTGGGGAGGATGGCATCCGGTTCCTGTTGGTTTCGGGCGAGCCGCTGAAAGAACCCGTGGCCTGGTACGGCCCGATCGTGATGAACACTCAAGAGGAACTTCGCCAGGCGTTCGATGAGCTTCAACGAGGAACATTCCTGAAACACCAAAAATAGGGAAATTTTGAAATTGGACGAATCCTGCATCTCAAATCCGAAATCCGAAATATCAGATTGGACTGCCGGTCCAATTCGAGATTTCGGATTTCGGATTTGAGATGCAGGATTCGTCCAATTTTCAAAATTTCCCTTCCCCTGATTGCAGGATGAGTCAAGTATATTAGTACCCATGAAACGGAGTACTGATCGCATCCTGACCACACACGCAGGCAGGCTGGACGGCCCGCCCAACCTGATGCAAATGTCGAGGGACATCATGACGGGCCGCACGGTCGACCTGCAGGAGTTGCGTTCGCACGTGCGGAGCGGAATAGTCGATGTCGTTCGCAAACAGGTCAACGCCGGCATTGACGTCATCAGCGACGGCGAACTTGGCAAGTTCGGCTTCGGCAGCATGGCCTATTACGCGCGGCGCCTGAGCGGGCTGTCGACCAGAACGTTGAAACCGGGCGAAGCACCGTTCATGGCAATGCAAACGAACGAGCGGATCGAGTTCGCTGAGTTCTACAAGGACCTTCAGTTTGTGCCGGCTGCCCCCGAACGAGCGATCTGCAGCGGTCCGGTCAACTATATCGGCCAGGAAGAAGTCAGGAAGGATCTCGAGCTCTTCAAGTCAGCGCTGGCAGAGGCGAATGTCAGGGTGGAAGAAACCTTCATGTGCGTGCTGGCCCCCGGTTGGCTGGAGCACTTTTTCTACAACGAATACTACTCCAGCGATGAAGAGTACCTTTTTGCTCTTGCGGACGCGATCCGGCACGAATACAAGGCAATCGTTGACGGCGGCTTCGTTCTCCAGATCGATGATCCGGCTCTGCCGGATACCTACGACATGATCGTGCCGGCCCCGAGCATCGACGAATACCGGAAGTTTGCTGCAGTTCGAGTCGAGGCCATGAATCATGCGTTGCAGGGCATTCCCGAGGACCGTGTGCGCTATCACATTTGCTGGGGAAGTTGGCATGGCCCCCACACACACGACCTGCCGCTGAAGCAGGTCGTCGATCTGTTGCTCAAGGTGAAAGCGGGCGCGTACTCGGTCGAGGCGGCGAACCCACGGCATGAGCACGAGTGGAAGGTTTGGAAAGAAGTCAAGCTGCCGGAAGGCAAGATCCTGATACCTGGCGTCGTCAGTCACGCCAGCAACGTGGTAGAGCATCCGGAGCTGGTCGCAGATCGGATCATCCGGTATGCGGACCTGGTCGGTCGCGAGAACGTCATCGCGGGCACCGACTGCGGCATGGGCCTGCGTGTCCACCCACAGATCGCCTGGGCAAAGCTAAAGGCGCTTGCGGAGGGAGCAGCGCTGGCGACGAAACAACTGTGGGGCCAGGCCAGTGTTGGTTCTCGTGGCTGAAGCGAGTAAAGCCGCGGAGCGGCGGCAGAATATAGCCCACGGCGTAAGAAGCTGTGAATGAATTGCCAGGACGGGGTGTTCCCCTCCTGGAACAGGAGCGGTGGCTGCGCCAACTAAGAAAAAGGCGCGAAGCCTCCGAAGCGGCGCAGACGGGGTGGTCATTATGGTACATGTTGACGTTGTAACGTTATTCGGGACTGACCACCCCGTGTGCGCCTTCATAAGGAAGCTTCGCAGCATCTTCTTGATGGCGCAGCCACCCCTCCTCTTCGAGGAGGGGAACACCCTTCCCTGCAATTCATTCACAGCTTCTAAGCCGTGGGTTTTCTGTCTGCAGACCGGGCAGCCCCGTAGGGGCGCAAGATTCCGAGGACTCTTTCGCCCCTTATAGGTAATAGGAGCGGGGATGATGAGGCAAGAGAAGAGTAAGTTCGTCGTCGCGGTTTCTTTCTTTTTGGTTCTTTTTCTTTCTTTAAGACGGGCTGTGGAAATGTGGAAAAATCCACAGGCCGACCGAGCCCTGGTTACGAATATTCGCCCCGACCATGTGATGGTTACCCGGAGACGTTCGAGCCAGGGCGAGGTCCGGAGAAGGGATGCATACTCAGATGTTGTCCTTCGAGGACTCGACTATAAGGGATGCAGTTTTTCCGGTTGAGGTCGGCAAGAAAGAGGAAAGAAGCAATGAACAGACAAGAGGCAATTGTGGCGTGGGTGGGAATAGATTGGGCCGATGAAAGCCACCAGGTTTGTGAGTACGAAGTGGGGACCGGCAACAAGCAGATCTATGCGGTCGAGCAGAATGCCGAATCGCTGCAGGAATGGATCAATCAATTGCGAATCCGACACGGGGGCGGAAAACGAATCGCCGTCGTGCTGGAGCAGGCACGAGGCGGATTGATCTATGCACTGATGAGCACGGACTTCATTGAGATCTATCCGGTGAATCCGCAGTCATTGGCGAAATTTCGGAAGGCACTTTATCCCAGCGGCGCGAAAAGCGACCCAGTGGATGCGGAGCTGCTGGAGGAAATGGTCCGACAGAATCCGGGGCGTTTTCGCGCCTGGGTGCCTGGTGACGCACAGACGCGGAGCTTGCAGCTACTGACGGAGGGCCGGAGAAAGTTTGTCGATGATATGACGGCTTTGACAAACCAACTCACGAGTGCGCTGAAGACCTATTACCCCCAAGCGCTGGACTGGGCCGGAGAGCTCAGTCGCGAACAGGCCTGCGCTTTCTTGGAGAAGTGGCCGACGTTATCCGATCTGCAGAAGACTCGGGCGTTCCGCATTCGAGAGTTTTATCAGAAGTATAGCCGGCCTGAGCGCGAAGCCCTGGATCAACGTGTGAGGCAAATCGAAAAAGCGCAGCCGCTCACCCAGGATCCTGCAGTGGTGATGGCGGGCGTGATGATGGTGCGCACCCTTGTGGGGCAAATCGAACCGTTGCGTGCGGCGGTCGAGAAATATGATGTCGAGATTGCACGAATTTTTCAGCAGCATCCCGATCGGGCCGTCTTTGAGAGTTTCCCGGGAGCGGGTAAGGTCTTAGCCCCGCGGTTGACGGCAGCCTTCGGCGCAGATCGGGATCGCTTTGAAGCCGCTCTGGAGATCCAAGAGTTCTCGGGTATAGCGCCGGTAACGGAGCGTAGTGGCAAGACCATATGGGTGCATCGCCGCTGGGCATGTCCCAAGTTTGTGCTTCAGACGTTCCATGAGTTTGCCGATCAGGCACGGAAGTTCTGCGCTTGGTCCAAACTGTACTACCAGCAGCAACGCGCGCACGGCAAAGAGCACCACGCGGCGGTCCGAGCTTTGGCCTATAAATGGATCCGTATCATGTTCCGCTGCTGGAAAGATCACAAGCCGTATGACGATAGTCGGTACATGAAATCTCTAGTCCAACGCGGATCACCACTGGCAGCAGGTTGGAGTCAGCAGCCGGTCAGGTCTGTGGAAATCTGAGGCATGATCTGTGAATCGAGGGCTTGACAAACACCCTCAGATGTCTCCGGGGCTGCGTTCCACAACGACACCGACCCCGGGCTCGCCCGGGGCTACACTCTGTCGCCGCTCCGCGGCTGAATACGGACGCGGGTTCAGCGCCAACTCACCGCCAACTGTCTCCTGACCGTAATCAACATTTGGACACTTCTGATTCCAGATTGGCGGTTGGCCTCGAGTGATCCTTATTGTAGTTGTAGCGATGGGAGGAACGGTGACCATGCTATACAAGCGATGCGTTTGGATCGAAGTTGAGCAGGCACTGGAGGCATTCCGGACGGCAACTTACTCCAAATAACTTCTCAGCCGGCCGACACAAGTGCGGTCTGCGAGGCGCAGACCAGGTGATGGACAGCCGGTATCAATGCTCGATCATGATGTGCGCAGCCCAGGTTCCCGCATTCATGACCCAGGGCATATTTGCATTGGGCTTATCCGGAAGTGAGAGACTGGCCCCTGTTTCATATGGAAGCATCACCATTTGCCAGGCCTTGATCTCGCCGGAGACCGTGTTGGTGGCCGCATTGTAACCGCTCAGGGGACCCCTCATCTGAAACCCTATCGTAGGATGAGACGGAAGCTTGAACTTGCCCGCCTTGATTTCCTTATCCAGCGCCTCGTCCAATGCCTTGCCGCTGGCGGGCGCACCGGCACGGCTGAGTTCATTACTGAGTTCTGTAGTGCGCTTCATCAGGGCAAAGATAGATTCGTGAAAGCAGTTCACATAGAAGGTTTGGTCGCCGGGTTGGTCGGCGGTGCATACCATGTCGTTAGAACCCTTCCGAAGAACGGTTATTGCTCCCTTTTCTCCACGGCTGACAACGGTGGCGCCTGTCCGCATGGACTCGGGAAGAGGCAAAACCGCAGCGGCGATTTGCGCCGCAGTATCATTTGCCTGCGCCCGGACTACGAGAGGCGTCAAGCCGGCGAACAAAAGCGTGACCAGGATCCATTCCGCCCTGGCGAATGGCGCAAGGCGCTTGCTGACTACACTCATTGGTATCTCTCCATACAGATTTGGCACTTGTTTGTTGAAATCTGCTCAATCGAGCGAGCGCCAATGTAGTCTTGACCCGGAAAATTGTCAAAGAACAATGGGAAAAGTCTCCAATGTTCATGATCCATAGACCCTCCCAGACTGTGATCGATGGCTTTATCGTCGAGCAACGCAGCCACAAGTTCTCTTATCCCGACGTAGGCGCAACTCGCGGCACGTTGCCGGGAGGTTATACCGTCGATCACAATCGCGTGAGACTGGGCCATGGAGATCAAGTGTTTCGCCAGGCCGTGGCATCTCTGAGGCTTTGGCAAATGTTCAAGCTTGGATGGGTCGAGCTCTTTCAGCCCGGCACGCAAATCGACGCTGGTGCAACCGTGGCCGTCCTGGTGCACCATTTCGGCTTCTGGTCCTTGAATGCCTGCAGGATTGTTTACGTTATCGACGAAGAGCGCCGATTCGGCTTTGCATACGGAACGCTCCAGGACCATGCCGAGGAAGGCGAGGAAAGGTTCTCTTTGCAGTGGGTTGCCGAGGATGACTCGGTCGTCTACGACATTCTGGCATTTTCCAAGCCGAGGATGTGGCCAGCCCGGCTTGCGCGGCCATTAAGCCGCATGCTCCAAAAAAGATTTGCACGCGACTCGATGGCCGCAATGCAACGAGCAATCCATGCCGCCCCGTAGCGGCGGTTTCTGACGCGAGAAATCGCCCCGTAGTTGCGAACATCATGCTGCTCGCAAGCTCAATATGTGGGAAGCAGGCGTCCCGCGGGACACCGTACGACAATACGCTTCCGGTGTTCTTGGCGCTGCACTCGCATGGATTTGCCCTGTTCCGCGGCTCCCACTACCGGACGCTCAAATGCGGCCGGGTTGAGCCACTGATCGACCCTTTTCTCGGGCGACGGATAGGGGTTTGCGGGCGCCGTTACAGTTTCGATTCACCTTCATTTCCAGATTTGGCAAAATAGGCTGGAACCTTAAACTAAATATCTTGAGAATATTCCGGGAATGAGTTCAGTGCCGCTCACAACAGCGGCTATAAGAGGAGGCATAGTGAAGCGCTATATCAGTGGCGTCATCCTGGGTATCGCGTGTTTCGCGCTGGGAGCCGCCGTTACCAGATACTACGACATCCATCGACTTATCACGCCACAACCCGTCCAGACCGCGAAGTCGCCGGCCGAGACCGGAGCGCCGTCCGGCGAAGGTGTGGCGGACGTTACAGCTATCGATTTCAACAACCAGCCATTGTGGGCATACGGCTTCGACCGGCCTCCACTTCCCGGCGAAAAGGCCAGCCCTCAGAACCCGCCCTCGAGGAGCCTGCGCGCCAACGAGGATCCCATCGAGCAGACGACGCCGATGCACCTCGGTGGAAGCAAGGCAGCATATTCGCGTGTGGACGTACGGGACGGTCAGAATGTGATCGACTGGTTTCCTGAGGACCATCCGCCGATGCCCAAGGTCATCCAACACGGTCCGGCTGCGCTAGGCGAAAAAACACGCGGATGCGCCTCGTGTCACTTGCCGAACGGGCATGGACGTCCGGAGAATGCAGGCCCCGCGGGACTTCCCAAGTCCTACATCATGCGCCAGCTCCAGGACTTCAGGAGCGGCAGGCGGCATTCGGCCGATCCGAGAAAGCCGAACACGAATACGATGATCGAGCTCGCGAAGGCTCTCAGTGACGAAGAACTCAATGCCGCCGCGGACTACTTTTCATCGATCCGGTGGACGCGATGGATTCGAGTGGTCGAGACGGACCTGGTGCCGAAGACTCGGATTCAGGGCAATCTTTTCCTGCCGCTCGAGAAGGAGAAGACCGAACCGATCGCCGGGCGCATCATCGAGTTGCCCGAGAACGAAGAGCTGGCCGAGACGTATCGCAGTCCGCGCTCCGGATTCATTGCTTACGTTCCCACCGGCAGCGTCAAGAAGGGCATGGACCTTGTGACGACCGGAGGCGCAAAGATCGTTGGAAACCAGTTTATTCAAGGCAAAACGACGCCGTGCATCACCTGCCATGGACCGGACCTCATGGGCGTGGCTGATGTGCCGCCCATTGCCGGCCGCTCGCCCAGCTACATGGTCCGGCAATTGTTTGACATACAGCAGGGCACTCGGCCCACCCAGCCGCCGCAGTTGATGAAGTTCATCGTCGCCAACTTGACAAAGGAGGACATGGTTGCGATCGCGGCGTACGTCTCGTCACGCAAGCCTGTGTACACAACCGGGACTCCGGCGCAGACGACGCGGGCCGCTTTGCAATAGAGGCTTTCTGATGTCCAAAAGTTAGCCGCGGATTTCACGGATTACGCGGATGGTGCGCATCAATGGCTTTTAATTGCGCACCATCCGCGTAATCCGTGAAATCCGCGGCTAACTTTTGGACATCAGTCAGCTATTCGCCTTTTTCCAGAGGATACCCCTTACTCGTCCAATCCGCTTCGAGGTTGGAGGAAACGACGAGACCCTTTACTTGCTGGTAACCGAGTTGGTGCAGCAGCTCGATAGCCGGGCGCACGTTGGGGCACGCTTCCCACGGACAACACCCGCAATAGATAACAATTTCGCGGTTCTTCGGCACCTTCTCCACAGCAGCCTTCAGCGCCGCGAGACCCTGCGCATTCGATGCCGGTCCGCCAAAAACGGCGCCGGGAATGTGACCATTCCGATAGAGCGGCATGAATCCGACGAAGACGATCAGCGGCTTCGATGGCCCGGTATCGCGAACCTTGACGATCAATTCCTGCGGCCGTATCAGCTCGGAAGGTTGCCATTTTCCCACCGGGTTCGGTTGAGGCCGTTGCACACCAAGCGCCAGAAAACTCGTGGTCAAAACAACGATGCAAGTTGCAAGAATTCGCATAAGTGCGAAACAGGTTAGCAGATTGTTACGCAGAACGAAAAGGTTGGATCAGTAAGAACCGGGTGCTCGTTACGGCATTGCCTTGGGCAATTTGAAGCTGGTGCCCATCAAGTCTCCCGCTCGTGGCGGTGGGTTCGGAGTATCGCTCCGGTCCAGTCGCACGCTGAGAGAGATCAGTCGACCGGCGACGTCGTCCGCGTGCAGGAGGTTTCGAAGTTCCTCATAGTCGAGGGGATGCCGGATCCAGGAATGGGGCGTATCCATCAGCGAGACCATGCGCTTCTCTTCGTAGATCACGGTTCGCGAGTTCTGATCCATGAGGCTCCACTCGATCCAATAATTCCCGGTGCGGCGCCCGATCAAGCCGATGAATATTTCAGCGCCTCTGCCGTCCTTCGCCGGCCGCGCCTCAGCATCAATGGGAAAAAGTCATCGAGGTGCTCATCCACGTCGCGCTCTATCTCCCTCTGACGCGACTCCTCAGCGGAAACAGCGGCCGCAACGATCAAAGTGGCCAGCGCCACGGAGGCTCCGGCGCATTTGGCGGCGAGCTTCAGAGAGCGTCGTGACGCGAAGACATCCAGGTCAGAACCCAATGCGAGAACGATACCGCTGAATATGCCGATCGCCAGGCTTGCTGCAAAGAATATGAGGCCGTAGAAAGGCCCCGCGAGCTTGGCGAACATGCTTCCCGGATCCCCAAACATGTCGCCACTTACGAAAAGAGCGGAGCCGCCCAGGAGCCCTACTGTCAGGCCCCAGAGCACTCCAATTGCGAGGTACCGCCATTGGAACCGCACAACCCGAGCCTAACATGGCGTCAAAACGGACTGAGCTGGTTTTACTGTGGCGGCGGTCTATGACCGCCGCTACAGTGGACTGCCGTGCGCAACAAGAAATAGAATCACATCACTATTGTTTGACCTCGGGAGGAGAGAGATGCGTTTGCTGTTTCTATGCGTCCCAATATTGCTGTTGATGCCGGCTTTGGATGCGACGGCCCAGGCTGTAGCTCCGACCGGGACCTTACGAGCTGCATATCTTTCGAGTAATCCTGCTCAGGCCGTGAAAGACCCAGAGACCGGCATGATTCGCGGAACTGCCGTGGATTTGACGCGCGAGCTGGGACGCCGCCTTGGCGTTGAGGTCACGTTGACCGGCGTCCAGAGTCCTCAGAACGTCATTGACGCAGTGCGGAATGGCCAGGCGGATATCGGCTTTGTGGCCTACAATCCGGAGCGGGCCGGGCCCGTGCAGTTTTCTCAGGCCTACATGCTTGTGCAGCAGACATTCCTCGTGCGTGGAGATTCGCCCATTCGGTCTGTGGCGGACATCGATCGTCCGAAACAGAGGATTGGCGCTGCAAAAGGCGACTCCGTCGCGCTGTATCTCGCACGAAACCTGAAACAGGCGGTCGTTGTGGAAATCACGGAATCCAGCCCCGACGCGGCCACGCAAACGTTGCTGGCCGGCAAACTCGACGCATTCGGCGCAAACCGGCAGCGGTTGACAGACGCCATGCGAGGCACTTCGGGACTGCGCCTGCTGCCGGATGATTTGTATGGCGTGGAGCAAACCATCATCGTGCCAAACGGAAATCCCGAAGTCTTGAAAGGCGTGAATCAATTCATCGACGACGTCCGGCGCTCCGGCTTTTTGCGGACAGCCATCGAACGAAGCGGCGTCGTCGGACTCAGTGTCGCTCCACCCACGTCCAAGTGAGGCTCCATATGACTCTTCGCGAATTCTATTTGCAACGCCGGCAGGCAGAGTTCCCCGTCTTCATGCGCGTGCTCAAAGCCATTTCCAAAGATCAGCTCAACTACAAGCCGGCCGAACGCTCGCCTTCGGCAGAACAACTCGTCTGGACGCTAACGACCGAGCTGAAGTCGTGTCTCGATGTCGTTATCGACAACAAGGCGGAGTGGAAGCCCGTGCCGCCTCCTCCGATCGACGAGATCTTGGAGAAATTCGAGCGCTGGTCGAATGAGCTCACGGATCGCGTTTCAAAAATGGACGAAGAAGCGTGGAACCGCACGGCGCAGTTCTATGTCAACGGCAAGGTCGTTTCGGAGCAGCCGGTGGGTACATTTCTGTGGTTCATCCTCTTCGACGCGATCCATCATCGGGGCCAGCTCGCGGCGTACCTGCGGCCAATGGGCGGTAAAGTGCCGGCGATCTACGGGCCGTCGGCAGACGAACCGTCGAAGATGTGAGGATAACGATACATGAACGACAAGCAGAGGCTGTTGGCGCAACTGGACTACTTCAACATGGTGCATGGTGTGACGCTCCAGGCGATTGGGACTCTCAGCAACGAAGAACTCGACTTCCGCCCGCGGCCGGGTATGCGTTCGCCCCGTGAGCTGATCTTTCACATCTACACTCAGGAAAAGATATTGGCGGAGGCTGCCCGGCAGGGCCGGTTTGACATGGAGGCGGCCAACCGCGCGAGCCCGGAAAGCGACGCCGGAGTTCCAGGACTCAAAGCATTGGCCACGGTCAACGACGCGCGAAAGTACGCTGCGGAGTGCCATCAAATCGCCGAAGACACTTTCAGAGTAATGTCGGAAGAGGATCTCGCCAGGCCGGTCGAATCACCGTTCGGCCCCTTCCCGGCGTCGCAATACCTTGCTTTTGCGTACGACGAGCACTGGCATCACCGGGGCCAGCTTTATACGTATCTTCGGCTGCTTGGGAAAGAGCCTCCCAATCTGTACAACTACGGAAGCTAGGCGAGATGGACGAATTCCTGGAAGCGGCAATCGAGGAAGCAAAGAAAGGACTTGCCGAAGGAGGCATCCCTATCGGCTCAGTGCTGGTGATTGACGGGCGGATAGCCGGCCGCGGCCACAACCAGCGCGTGCAGAAGGGAAGCGCGGTCCTGCATGCGGAAATGGATTGTCTCGAGAATGCCGGGCGTCTCAAGGCCGTCGATTATCGTCGCGCGACTCTCTACTCGACGCTGTCTCCTTGTGATATGTGCAGCGGCACCGTCCTGCTGTACGGCATTCCAAGGGTCATTGTTGGGGAGAATCGTACTTTCCGCGGACCCGAGGACTACGTGCGATCGCGAGGTGTGGACGTCGTTGTTGTCGATAGCCGCGAATGCCGCGATCTGATGGAGCGGTTTGTCAGAGAACGACCGGAGCTATGGAATGAGGACATCGGGGAGTAGGGCGCAGACATGACCTGGGAATTGAAACACTCCGTTATTGCTGAGGTGAATCGTCAAACGGCCTGGGCGTTCTATTCCAATATCGACAACTGGCGGCGCATCGAGGGCGACTCCACTCAGTTCGAAGTCGATGGCCCCTTCCAGACCGGGACGCATATCACAGCAAAAGCGCATGGGCAGGATCCTCGGCATTCCACGTTGACCGAGGTTGAGCCGCCCGCGCGGGTCGTCGTCCAGATGGACTTGAACGAAGCCGTGCTCCGTTTCACGTGGACCTTTGAAGAATTGCCGGACAATCGAACGCGTCTGACTCAACATGTCCTGCTGGAAGGGCCGGGCGCCCAGGGATATGTGCCAATCATGGAAGAATATCTCTCCAGGAACATCGGCAAGGGAATGGAGAAGTTAGCAGAGGAAATGGCGAGATATGACAAAACAAAATAACCAGAGCCGCGGAGCGGCTAGGACCGCCGGCTTCTTCATATCGTTTGCCGGCTGGGGATCGCGCGCCCCACGTCGAGCATCAAACGGACGCGCCGGCCAAAGATGAACCATATCACCGCCGGATAAGTGAGCGCGCCGGTGATGATACTGATTGCCGCGGTGGCCTCCGGCGGCAGCGTCCTGGGCAGCAGCGCCCGCAAGCCAAGTACTGCCACCGACATCACGATGCAGCCCGTCGCAGCAGGCTTGAGCGAATCCAGCCACTGTCCGGCGGAAATATCGACGGTGCGAAAAGCGAAAACCATGGAAGGAACGTTGAGCACCGGAAATATCAACGCCCAGGACCAGCCGATGCCCGGCAGTCCGTACCGCACGGCCCCGAGCAGGGTGAGCACCATGCCTATGCCTTGAAGAAGGGAACACCACATATTCACCCGGAACTGACCGGTCCACATCAGCACATGCGAAACGAGCATCTGTGATGCCAGGAAGGCTGAGTAAAGGCAAAGCAGTTGCAGGGGCACAATTACGGAGTTCCATTCGGGACCGAGAATTTGCGGAATCAGGATGTCCGCCGTCATCGCCAT
>Ga0137409_10005664_pt1 | contig 13003 bp, 9 predicted proteins | sample CZODoug1_16funga_FD_122059 | JGI IMG/M metagenome (GOLD analysis project Ga0137409, IMG submission 122059) | Vadose zone soil fungal communities from Angelo Coast Range Reserve, California, USA - CZODoug1_16fungal (Hybrid Assembly) | ecosystem: Environmental > Terrestrial > Soil > Vadose zone...
GCATGGATGTGCCATCCGGTCTGTTGCCCCGGCTGCAGCGTGATCTCCATGGCCGTCAGCTGCGCGGGCGACCCGGTCGGATACCGGATCGGCTCGCCGGTCACCGTGGTGCCGGTCGACAGAACCGTTCGCACCCCGGAATAGACGTGGGCGGGCAATGGTTGGGCGGCCGGCGGCGCCGTCTGGACGTCCTGCGCCGCGGCCGGGTTCAATGAGCAACACAGCGCGAGCAGCAGGCAGGCGACGAGGCTCAATGACGGCGGCGGCCGCAAGTTCGGGTCGGTCCAGGATTTCGGCATGGGAACTCCGTGCGGCAGATCAACCCGCCTGGTTCAGGCTATTTCCCGGTTGATTTGAAATAACGCAGGTCCGGCGGCTTCTGCCCCTTTTTCACCGGCATCAGAAAACCTTCCTCGCTCACGAAATAGCTGTCGTCGCCGATGAAGACGTGGCGGTTGTTCTCGGCACAATCATTGAAGTACCAGATCAGATTCGGCTTGGTTTCGCGGACGTATTTCTTGGTGATCGTCCACGGGCGGGTCAACGCATGGTCGATGGTCGTGATCTCGTCGTAGAGCGTGTTCTTGTCGGCCTTGTCGAGATAGATGCGCTCCTTGACGATGGTCTTGCCGTCGGTGTGGAACGGCAGCCCGCTCGCATCATAGACCCGCGGATTGAGCAGGTGGCGGGTCTCGACCTCGAGCACATCGAGCTTGCCGTCGCCGTCCTCGTCGATCCACTTGCCGATCGAGTAGCCCGCATAGGTCGGCACGAACTCGTCCTCGGTCGGCCAACCGCGTCCGTCGGTATAGACGCGGCGATAGGAATCGTTCACATGGCTGATCAGGATGTAGGTCACATCGAGCGTGACCACGATCTCCATCGGATCGTAGAAGTTCATCATCATCGGCATGCCTTGCGGATAGCAGTACTGCGACGGCACGCCGCCCGCGCCGCCATTCTTCATGTCGGCGCGGTTGGCCTCGAAGACCGCCTGGTACTCGGGCGTGAACGGCGGCGTGCCCGCCGGCGTCCAGTTCGGCACGCCGACGCGGTCCCACTGGCCCTTGAGATCGGGAAATTTCGATTCGTCCAGAATGCGCGCGCTGGCCGAGGCCATCAGCCCGGCCGTCAGCGCAATCGCAGCCAGCAAGCGAAACTCATGCATCGCAGTCCTCCCTTTGCGCGGCGCTCAGGACCGGTGTCGGGCCCGCGCACTTGTTGTTATGGGCCGCCCTTCTGGCGGGGCAGCCGTCACAACCATACACCACCTGGCGGCAAAGCCGTCAAACAAGTAGCCCGGATTTTGCTGCGCTCAATCCGGGGCCGGAGCTTGCGCTCAGACACCGAGCGCCATCAAGATGCCGATGCCGAGATTCCAGGTGGCGTGCATGAGGATGGTGGGCACAATCGAGCCACTGAGCCACCGCATGGTCGCCAGCAGCATTCCGCCCACGAACAATGACAGGAAGACGGCGAGCTGGTTCGGTCCATGGACCGCCGCAAAGAGGAGCGAGCTCAGCACAATCGCGCCGATGACGCCGAGACGGGTACTCATCCATCCACGCAGGAGGAAGCCGCGAAAGGCAATTTCCTCCGAAACCGGCGCAATGACGGTGAGCGACAAAAAGAACAGGGTCATCGCCACAGGATTGCCGATGGCGGCCTGATACTCGTCAACGACCCCGGATGTCGAATCATCGACAATTGGCAGCAGAGAGAACAGGCCCACATTGAAGGCCACCTCCACCACCAGCACTGCGAATGCGAGGCCAATGAAACTCCATCGCGGCCACACCAGCCCGAGGTAGACCTTCCAGTCGGCGCGGCGCGCCGCCGCAAGCGCAATCACAACAACAGCTATGGCGCTGAAAGCTGCGTAGGCGAGCGACTGCAGGGTCTGTCCGTCGAGCCGGATGCCGGTGAGGCCGTTCAGCGTGAAATAGGCAAAGCTGAGCGGGACGATGCTGACGGTGGCCACCGTCAACGCGAGCACAACCCAGCCCAACGACGACCAGAAGCCCCAATGATCCTTCCTCACCGCGACGACCCATGATGGCCGCGATTCAAAACCCGCAACGGGATGAGTTGTCGTGATCATTGACATGGCAGTCTCCTCCTTGCTCAGCGCGCCATTGCATGCGCGCCGACAATGTCGATGAGAAGCGTCTGAGCAGCCGTGATCGCGATCACAAAAGTGGCGAATGGCACAATGACAATGCGGTTTACCGGCGAGCCGCTACGGCCAACCCGTTGAACCCGATGGCCTGGAGGACTAGCCTTCCCTTGCAAGCCGACGGCGGGACCAACGGGACGGTTGCCAAAGCGCAAGGGGGCAGCTGCCCACCGAGCGCTGGCCAAAGGGAGGGATATCATGCACGTCGTGAAGACTCTGTCCGCCACCGCGCTCGCCGCATTGCTTGCCGCCACCATGCTGACGCCTGCAGGCGCAGCCGACATGACGCACGAACGCGCACTCAACGCCGCCAAGGAGCCGCACAACTGGCTTCTGCATTACGGCAACTATGAGGGCCATCGGTTCTCCCCGCTCAAAGACGTCAACACCGGCAACGTCAAGAATCTCAAGGTCGCCTTCACGGTTCCGCTCTCGGGCTACGAGAGCGGCGGCCGCAGTCAGTTCGGCGCGATGGAAGCCACGCCGATCGTCGAGGACGGCATGATGTATGTGACGGACGGCTGGGGCCGGGTCTATGCCATCGACGTCAGCACCGGCACCAAAGGCGCGGTGCGCTGGCGCTTCGATCCGCAGATCGACCGCGCCTGGGCGGGCGACGTCGCCTGCTGCGGCATCAACAACCGCGGTGTGGCGCTCTGGAAGGACAAGATTATCTCGATCGCGCTCGACGGGCGGATGTTCGCGATCAACAAGGCGACCGGAGAGCAGGTCTGGGAGCGCAAGATCGCCGATCCCGCGGTGGCCGAGACGATCACGCTGGCGCCGCTGGTGGTCCGCGACATCGCGATCGTCGGCGCCGCCGGCGGCGAATATGGCATCCGCGGCTATATCGACGCGACCGATCTCAACACCGGCCAGCAGCTCTGGCGCACCTACACCATCCCGGGTGCCGGCGAGCCCGGCAACGAGACCTGGAAGGACGGCCAGGAGCGCTGGAAGCACGGCGGCGGATCGGTGTGGGAAACCGCGACCTACGACCCCGAGAGCGACACGATCTACCAGGGCGTCGGCAATGCGGGGCCCGACTATGACGTCGAGTATCGCCCGGGCGACAACAAGTGGGCCTCAAGCGTGCTCGCGCTCTCGCCGTCGGATGGCAAGATCAAGTGGGGTTTCCAGTATACGCCCAATGATCCTTATGACTTCGACGAGATCTCCGAGCACCCGATCATCAACGGCAAGGTCAACGGGGAGGATCGCAAGCTGGTCGTGCACGCGGCCCGCAACGGCTTCTACTACGCACTCGATCGCGCCAACGGCTCGTTCGTGTTCGGCAAGCAATATGTCGACCAGCAGACCTGGACCACCGGGCTCGATCCGAAGACCGGCAAGCCGCTCAACTACGATCCCAACACGGATGTGCAGATCTACACGCCGGGCAGCCATGGGCTGCGCGGCCAGGGCCCGTCGAAGACTTGCACCTCGCGGGCCGGTGGCAAGAACTGGCCGCCGGCATCATACAATCCGGAGCTCAACCTGCTCTATCTGCCCACGATCGAAGGCTGCGACTCGATCACGACCGTCGAGCAGAAGAACTTCGAGGACCAAGGCGGCACGGTGAAATGGCGCGACCGTTTTGTCGGCGGCACCACCAGGTCGCTGCCCGAGAAGCGCTATGGCAGCGTCAAGGCGGTCGATCCCCTGACCGGCGAGACCAAGGCGCAGTTCAAGATGCAATATCCCAACTGGGGCGGCACGCTCGCGACCGCCGGCAATCTCGTCTTCAACGGCGCGATCGACGGCGTGTTCTACGCGTTTGATGCCAAGACGCTGCAGCCGCTCTGGAGCTTCAATGCGGGCACCGGCTTCACCGCACCGCCGATCACTTATTCGGTCAACGGCAAGCAATACATCGCGGTGCTGGTGGGATCGAGGCAGACGTCACAGACGCTCGCCGAGTTCCCCGAGCTCAAAAACATGTCGGTCGCCTCGATGCTGTATGTGTTCGGGCTCTGAGCCGCGCGGCGATCGGCGCGGGAGGCGGTGCGGCCATAAATCCCGCGCCTCCCGCAAAGGCACTTCGGACTTATGCGGTGCGATCAATGAGCCGTAGCCCTTACTACCAACGGCTCACGCCCATGTCTGTGTTACCCACCCGAATTGTAACTTCGTTGCTGCCAGACTTGAGCCATGTCTCACAAACTTCTTGAGGTTGAAACGGAACTATGGTGCGGCACAGTCTTGGGCCGTCGAGCTTCCATGTGCCCTTAAGATCGATCGGGGGCCTGCCAGTTAATGTAACAGAACCCGACAGGGTGCCGTCGGTGGCGTAGGTCATGTGTGCTGTATAATGCTTGCCGCCCAGCATGTCAGTCGATGAGACCGTCAAGCCCTTGGCGAGGAGTGCATCGAGTTCCGGTCCCGTGAGTGGTACCATTTCAGCCGGGAACGCTCTGTCTGCAGTGGCCATGGCGGCCAGCAGAATAAGTGCGCCACGGAAGAGTGTATCGCGCGTGTTTCTGAGCAACTCGATCTCCGACAGCCCCGTGAGAAATGCTCTAAGTGAGCTCATCACATCCCCCCTCTTGCCAGAATCACGGAAGAAGGGTGCCAGAAACCTTGCCGCGTCGGAATGCTTCAGCGGTCCTGCCCACAGCGTTTAGCTCAAGAGTCTGCCTGAAGGTCGCCGTGTGCGGTATCCGACTCTTTGAGGCGGCTCCGAATCTAGAAACGTTGATGCCCGCGACGTGAGCGCGTTCACGCGCGTCCATAGCCCGTCGAAGACGGGCGCAGGCGCCCTTATGGACGCGCTAGGCGCGGGCATCAGAAGTCATACATTGAGCGAACTAGCCGCCTCGACCGCGCACTGTACTGCGCTCCGGTGGATCAATCGCGCTGATGCGCGAGCCGCGAGGTATTCGACGCATTGGGTATGTGGCCGGTCTCGGGCACCACGTGCACGATGCGAAAGCCGCGGCGCTTGAGCTCGGAGAGCAGAACCGGCATGGCGCGCGCTGTCTGCGACTTGATGTCGTGCATCAGCAGGATGCCTTTGCCCTTCTTCTCCAGCACCGCGAGGGTGTCCTCGATCACCTTCTCCGGGGCATCGACACTCCAGTCGAGCGAATCGACGTCGATGTCCCACACCATCAGGCCACGCCCATACAGGTACTTCTCGAGGTCCTTGGTGATCCCGAGATAGGGCGCGCGGAAGAACGGCGCGGGCGAACGGCCCTTGCCGAGCGCCTCAGTCACCGCCTCGATGCCGAGCTCGATATCTTGCTTGGCCTTCTCGAGCGGCGCCTCATCGAGATGGATGTGGCTGAAAGTGTGGGTCCCGATCGAATGGCCCTCATCGAACGCGCGGCGCACAAGACGCGGCGCCTCCGCGACATTGATTCCCAGCATGAAGAACGTGGCCTTCACGCACTCGGCGGCGAGCGCATCCAGAACCTTGGCGCTGTGCCCGTACACCGGACCGTCATCGAACGTCAGAACCACTTCGCGATTCTTCAGGCGAAGCGACTCGGCATATTGCTCGGTTCCGATCCGCGGAAAGTCGGATGTTCTCACCGTAATGGTGCGGCTGGTGCCAAGAACATCCGGATTGTTGGTGCAGTTGGGCCCCGCCCATGCCGCGGAGGCTCCAGCAAACACGCCGCTGGCGACAACGGCAACACTCACAAGCTTCGAAATACGCACAAACTTCAACATGTCATTCTGCTCCGGCCTTCTCGAAGGAGCAGCAATCTACCTCTTTGTCGGAGAATGGTATGGAGATGCTGGTCTTAACATTACCGCGTCGAGGGAGCTCGCGCCCGCTCGAAATCAACGAAAACAAACAAGGTGAATGCCGCACCGGCTGCGCTTTAACGAATGTTACGATGAGATAGGGACAGATTTTTCGACCAAGATCATGCGCGCACTTCACGCATCGAGAGCGCGCTTGCGATCAAGCGAAATCAGTTCTTGGTGCTCTCGCTCTTGTATTCGTCCGCGCAGCTCAGAAGCCGCTGCAGCGCGCCCTCCTCGCTTCCACCGCCCCATTGTTTGAACCGCGTTGCGGCGGCGCGCTCGATCTTTTCCGGCGTCCACGTCTGCCGCGGACCCAGGTCGCTAACGCTGCCGGGGAACAAGACGGTAAACGACTCGGCGAGCGCCATGGAATTGGTCTCCTCGCCCGACTTCGGAACGCGCTTGATGCCGCGCAGGTTCATCACCAGCCGGATCGAGCCCTCGCCGAGCAGGCGGCGCGGCCCGGTATCGTAGAGAAAGGCGCCCTTCCAGGTCTTGGTCTCGGGGTTGTACACGACCGCAAGATCGCCGCGCTTGACGCCACGCTCGGCGAAGGCCGGCGCCACCTCGGGATCGGCGCCGTCAATGGCCCTGTCCTCGGTCTCGCGATTGGGCACCACAATTCCGGGAAACTTCGTTGCATCGATATAGCGCTTGGGATCGCACTTGCGCGCCTGCGGGTTAATCACCAGGCTGGTCGACGAAATCAGCCGGCCTTGCTTGGTCATACACACCCTGCCGGCTTCGTCGACGGCGAAACCATAGATATCCAGGGAATAGCCGCGGGGCGCCTCCCAATTGTTGCGGAGGATCTTCTTGTAGGCCTCGAGCCACTCCGAGTTGTCACTCTCATCGGGCTCAAACTGAATGTCCTCGCCGTCCCGGCTGATGGTCATTCCATTGCCGAGATATTCGATCGCCAGGCCCTTGCGGCCATGCGGATCGTCGCGGTGATAGGCGTTGGGCGCGCCGTCAGCATCGACATTCAACGGCCGCACCCACACGAGCGATTGTGTGTCGTGCATGACGCGATGCGGATCGGTGAAGCTGTCCGGCATCAGGCACGACGTCTGGGCGACGCCTTCCGTGCCAACCGCCACAAGGTTGACAGCCAGGCCGAGAATGATGGGTAGACAATATTTCATTGCAAGCATGATGATTCGCGCCGCCCTGAACCGCTATTTCGCGTCAGCGGCCGTGTGTCAAGCGTTACAGGCGAACGGCTCGCCTGCCGGGTTATGGGCGCAAAAGCACCGGCCGCTCGAGGCGGCCGGTTCGATCGCGAGCTTTGTCAGGCAATCAGAGATCACCGGGCGGCGGCCGTCTTGCCCTTGGGCCCAGCCGGGACGACGTGCACCACGCGGAAATTGCGGCGCTTGAGCTCCTCGAGGAACTGCGGCAGGGCGCGCGCGGTGACAGGCTGGATGTCGTGCATGAGCACGATGCCCTTGCCGGCCTTTTCGAGGGCCTTCATCGTGTCCTCGATCATCTGCTCCTCGGTGAGGCCGTTCCAGTCGAACGAGTCGACGTCAATGCTCCACACCATCAGCCCGCGCGAGATGATGTGCTTCTCGAGCTGCGGCGTCAGATCCAGCTGCGGGGCGCGGAAGAAGGGCGCCAGCGGGCTGCCCTGCAGCGCGTCGGTCGCCGCCTTGATGCCACGGTCGATGTGTTTCTTGGCGTCGTCGAACGGAAGCGTGTCGAGCCCGATGTGCTCGTAGGCGTGAGTCCCGACCGTGTGCCCTTCCTTCGCGATGCGACGAACCAGCTCGGGATCGTCGACGGCATTTTCCCCGAGCACGAAGAAGGTCGCCTTGACGCACTCGTTGGCAAGCGCTTCGAGAACCATCTCGGTGTAAGGCGAGGACGGACCGTCATCAAAGGTCAGCACGACCTCGCGGTTGTTGAGCGCGAGCGTCTCCTCATACTGGTCCTTGCCGACCAGCGGAAATGCCTTTGGATCAACCGACAGCGTGCGGCTGGTGCCGAGCGTCTTGGGATTGGGACAGTCGGCCGCAACCGCAATGGTCGCTGAGCCGATGAGCAAGGTCGCCACCAGGGCGAGAGTGCTGCTGCGTTTCATGGTGTGCTCCTGTGTTCGTGGCGTCTTAAGTCTCAAGCGTCGCGGCGATGGCCGAGATGCCGGTCATTGGCGACATTCCCGGCCGGCTGCAGCGCAGCACCGGAGATGTACGGAAGCTCCGCTGCCGTCAGCGCGCGAAATGCGGCTGCACGGCTTTGAGTTGGCGGCGACAGCTCGCGCGCCAGCACCCGCAATCGCGGCATGTCGATCGCGGGAATCTCCTCCACCGGACGCTGCGCCGGCACGAGCTTGCGGAACAGGCGGGCGACCGCGTTGACGAAGTCCTCGCCGATCGCACGCAGCCCGATCAATGACACTATTCCGTAGCCGAGCGCGAAGGCGTTCGAGAACGCGAACACCGCATGCATGCCATCCCCGCGCAGGAAGTCGGCATGGGAGATCGTCAGCGACCAGCCGAACAGCGCCAGGATCGCGGCCGTGGTGGTGAGCGGGACCGCGGTCCTGTGATCGATCTTGGGCGTGCGGCCAAACTGCGCCTTGACGCCGAAGATGAGCTGGATCAGCGAGTTCGCCACGCCGGTGAGCACCACCGGCAGCAGCACCAGGAACAGGGTATAGGCGCGGACGATTTCGAGTCGCTTATAGCCGGTGAACTTGAGATCGCGGCACACCAGGTAGAGATAGGGCGGCAGCGTCACATAGATCCAGCTGCTGACCCGCTTGAAGTCGAACGGATAGACCAGCATCAGCAGCATCGAGATCGAGATGCAGGCCGGCATGATCAGGTAGTGGATGCGCAGGAGGCCTTCCAGAATGTTGCGGAAGGTCGGCCGCACCTTGACCAGATGCTTCAGCAGGCTCGGCAGGACGATCAGGCCGCCATTGGCCCAGCGCCGCCGCTGCACCACCAGCGCGCCGAAATCGGAGGGCGTCGCGCTGTAGGAGAGCCGCGCCGGATAGTTCTCGACCCGCCAGCCGCGGCTGACCAGGTCGATGGTGGCGCCGGTGTCCTCGATGACGGTCGTGTCCTGGATGTAGGCCGGGAACACGTAGCCGCGCTCCTCCTGCTGGGTGGCGATGTCGAGCAGCGCCTCCTTGCGGATGGTGGCGCTCGCCCCGACCCAGAAGCCCGCATTGGCAAAGCCCATCCCTTCCGTGACGTAGAAGTAGATGTCGGTGGTGGCACCGGCGGCCCGCTCCAGCACGTGAGGCGTGTTGGGAATCGCCGTATAGGGCGTCTGCATCACCGCGGCCCGCTCATTGCCCGGGCTCTCCATCGCGGCAACCATCGCGGTCGCGTAGTTGGGCAGCAGGAAGCTGTCGGCGTCCAGGATGATGACGTACTTCGCATCCTGCGGCTCGATCAGCTCGGATGCGGGGGTGCTCGCATCCGCTTCGACGAGCTCCAGCCCCTTGGCGCTAGACCGGGTCGTGAGCCGGCGCCCCATGACCGAGATGTACGAATTGAGATTCGCCGCCTTGGTGGGCAGGTGCGAGAGGTTGGCGTAGGTCTTGCGCTCGAACAGCGAGACCCGCGTCTTGAACATGGTCGCAAGCGTGTCGAACTCGGATGCGAGCTGCTCATGGGTCTGCGCCTGCTCGCGCAGGTCCTGTGCCCGCGTGCGGTGTGCCTGTGCAGGCTCACGCAGAATATGGCTGACAAAGAACGCGCGGGTGTGGTCATTGGAGCCGCCAAAGGCACCAGCCTCGACCTCGGTTGCAACACGCTCGAGCCACAGCGCGGCCCGCTCGCGCAGGCCCGCCGCGATTGCGGCCGCCGCCGGCAGATCCACATTCGCCGACGCCTGCGCGCGGAATTCATCGGCGCTCGCGGCGAACTGCGCGGCGACCGGCGCCAGCATGTCGTTGATGAGATCGACCTGCGCCCACGACGACAGCAGAAGGTCACGATCGGCGCGGTTGGTCGGATTGGGTGGATTGTCGAGCAGCAGCACGATGCCCCGATTCGGGTAGTCGACCAGAGCGGCCGACATCAGGGTCTGCCAGATGACGTGGCTCTCTTCGCGATAGCTCGGAACCACAATCTCGACCCGCGGCGCCGCGTTCTTGCGACTGAGGAAGCGCGCGAGGCTCTCCTGCGCGGCACGCGTGCGTTTCCGCACGTTCAGGAAGAATGAGAGCCGCGACACCTGGTAGGTGAAGCTCCCGAACATGAAGACCGCGAAGATGAGATTGTAGACGATGCGCTCGGCACCGGACCCGGGAAGGAATCGGATGAGGACGTCGCGGTTGTTGAGATAGTTCTCGACGAAGAAGAGCGCGAACGCTCCCATCGTCACCGCGAACAGGACGAGGTTGATGACGATCTCGGTACGAGCACGCGCGCATACGCGCGGAATAAAACCACTGGACATGTCTGCGCCGCCGCAAGTTTGGTGAAGCTTTGATTAAAGCAGCGCAATCGAACTAGTATTGATTCAAATTGGAGCCAATCGATACTCAAAATCGAAGTGAAATTTAAAGATTAATTCGGCCGAAACGGGGGACTTAACTTTGATTATTCAGGTTGATCGGCGCGATCATCGTTAGCGCGGGCGCGATTGACGCATCAAAGGGTCTGAAATGCGCGGCTCATCTCGCCTGATCAGAACGGCAAGTCGGAGACACGACGCGCAGAAATTTAGAAGCCGCGCCGCGGCACGGGCGCCAAAACGCCGCTCTTCCGGATGATGGTCCTGCCGGACGTCAGGGTTCCCTTTTTGGAGAAATTGCATGCGCGGCGTTCGTATCTTGGCACTCGTTTTATCTTTGAGTTTTGCGGGCGCGGCCGTTTGCCAACCGGCAAACCCCAACATCGAGCTGCTCTCGGCTGACACTCCGCTCACGACGGCGAGCGGCGTGACGTTTACGGCGCCGTCGGGCTGGCGCGTCACGTCAACAGCGAGCACGAAGGTGCTTGAGCCGCCCGAGGCGGATTCACGCCTGGCGCTGGTCGACATCCGAGCCGCGAATGCCGCTGCTGCGGTCGCAGCCGGCTGGGCAAGCTACCGTCCGGGCGCAAACCGACCGCTCCGAATCACGACGCCGCAGACGGCCCAGAACGGCTGGGACGAGCGGCACCTCTACAACTATGAGACCTCACCCAATGAGCGGGCGGTGGTCTACGCATTGGCCTGGCGGGCAGGCCAGGATTGGATCGTCGCGATCGTCGAAGCATCCCACTCGACCTTTGAGAAGCGCATCGCGGGCTTCTCGCTGACGATCGGAAGCTTGCGTCCGAAGGGATACCAGCGCGAGATGTTCAGCGGGAAGAAAGCCCGGCCATTGGACGCCGAACGCATCGCCCTGCTCAAGGACTTCGTCCAGGACGCCATGCAACAGCTCGGCATCCCTGGCGCTGGCCTCAGCCTCATCGACGGCGGCAAGGTTGTCTTTGAGGGTGGTCTTGGCGTGAAGACGCTGGGCAAACCGGACCCGGTGAACGCTGACACGCTTTTCATAGCCGCCTCCAACACCAAGGCGATGACGACCTTGCTCCTCGCCCAGCTGGTCGACGAGAAAAAAATGCGCTGGGATCAGCCGGTGACGGAGGTCTACCCGGGCTTCAAACTGGGAAACGCCGAAACCACGCGGCAAGTGCTGGTGAAGCACCTGGTGTGCGCATGCACCGGCCTTCCCCGCCAGGACTTCGAGTGGCTGTTCAATTACGCGACGGCAACGCCCGCGTCCTCGTTCGCATCGCTCGCCGCCATGCAGCCGACCAGCCGCTTCGGAGAGGTCTTTCAATACAGCAACGTCATGGCCGGAGCCGCTGGCTATGTCGGCGCACACATTGTCCGTCCAAATGAGGAGCTCGGCGCCGCCTATGACGAGGCCATGCGGTCGAAGGTGTTCGGACCGCTCGGAATGACACGCACGACCTTCGATTTCCCGACCGCCATGAAAGACAACTTTGCGAGCCCGCACGGCGACGACGTCGACGGCAAGACGCTTACGGCCCGCATGGACAACAACTATTCGGTCGTCCCGCTGCGGCCGGCCGGCGGGATGTGGACCAGTGTCCGCGACCTGTCGAAATATCTGCAGATGGAGCTGGCACTCGGGGCGCTGCCGGACGGGACACGCCTGCTCTCGAGCGAAAGCCTGCTGGAGCGGCGCAAGGCGCAGATTCCGGTGGGCGAGGATGTGGCCTACGGGATGGGGCTCATCATCGACACGCAGTACGGCATCCCGGTCGTGCATCACGGCGGCAGCCTGTTTGGCTACAAGAGCGACATGATATTCCTGCCCGATCACGGCGTCGGGGCAGTGGTGCTCGCGAACGCCGACACCGGCGGCTTCCTGACCGGTGTGTTGCGGCGGCGGCTTCTGGAAGTGCTGTTCGACGGCAAACCCGAGGCCGTCGAGCAGACCAAAGTCGCGGTCGCGCAGCGAACCGCCAACATTGCCAAGAATCGCGAGCGACTGGTCGTGCCGGCCGATGCCACGGAGGTCGGCAAGCTCGCCGCGTCCTACGTCTCATCTGAGCTCGGCGCGCTGCGCGTCCGTAACCAGGACGGTGCAACAATCTTCGATTTCGGAAACTGGCGCAGCGCGGTCGCCTCGCGCCGGAATGACGACGGAACGATGTCCTTCATCTCCATCGACCCCACGATTGGTGGCTTCAATTTCGTGGTCGGCGAGCGGGATGGGAAGCGGGCTTTGATCGTCCGCGATGCCCAGCACGAATATGCTTTTGTCGAGGCGGCGTCCCCGTGATCCGCCGCGGATAAGTACGCGAGCCATGTTTCGGTGAAGTGGAATCCCTGCGTCTCTCGGAGATCAGGGTTTGATCGCGCTGGAGCGGTCCCGCCGTTGCGCGCGGTTGACACCCAACAGCAAGAAGTTGGCGCGCCATAGCAAGACCTTGCAGGTAATTGCTCTTATCTCCGCCGCCAGCAGATGTCGTACTCGCCCTGACATCTTCCGTATTGTCCGCGCCGCTACTGACCTTCGCCCCGCTGTCGGAGGAAGTGCCGGCGCTGAAAGGTCTCCTACCTGCGCGCTCGCCGGGGCGCCTAAGCGAT
>Ga0137409_10005666_pt1 | contig 13003 bp, 6 predicted proteins | sample CZODoug1_16funga_FD_122059 | JGI IMG/M metagenome (GOLD analysis project Ga0137409, IMG submission 122059) | Vadose zone soil fungal communities from Angelo Coast Range Reserve, California, USA - CZODoug1_16fungal (Hybrid Assembly) | ecosystem: Environmental > Terrestrial > Soil > Vadose zone...
GTTCTTTTGTGGGAAAGCAACCGCGAATCGCTGACTATCTTTCTGTATCGGACGTTCTGCTGCTGCCGTCTGAACAAGAATCTTTCGGTCTGGCTGCTCTGGAGGCAATGGCTTGCGAGGTCCCTGTGATTGCTTCCCGCGTGGGCGGCATTCCAGAGGTTGTTACTGATGGCGAGACGGGTTTCCTCAGTGATGTCGGCGACGTAGAGAAAATGGCTGCCGACGCTGCAAACCTGCTCGCAAACGAGAAATTGCGCACCGAAATGGGAAAGCGCGCTCGCGAATCTGCTATTTCTCGCTACCGCACTGATGTAGTAATCCCGCAGTACCTCAGTTTCTATAACCAGGTACTAGCAAAGAGAAAAAAATGAAACACAGATAAATGGATAGAGCGAGAAACTCAACAGAAAAAGGCCGCCGAATGCATAGAGAACTTGCTGGGGGTGATCGAGTGCTTTTCGGACCCAGCGTTCGTAGAAGTTGAGCAACTGATCGAATTTCGCGTTGAACCCGAGATGGAATCTGGCTCCCCACGAACTTCCCGTCGAGCCATCACCTTCCTTATGCCCAACGATGGCCCTGAGATAGCGGGCGCTAAATAGGGGTACTACAGTAACCGCGACGAAGTAAGAAGCAAACAACGCGATCACTACAGCTAGAGCCAGCGCGGTGAACAAATACTTGCTCACTCCGAACAGGAACGTAACCGGAAAAAACACGACCACAGCAATGAGCGTGATCGCCAAAACCGCCAGAACAACCTCGTTCGCACCTCGCACCGCTGCCCTGCCAGGATCCTCACCATGTTCAATATGGCGATAAATATTTTCCAGGACGACTACGGAGTTGTCGATGAGGCGGGAAAACGCCAGCGCCAATCCGCTCAGCACCATGCTGTCAATCGACCTGTTTCCCGTGTACAGCACAAAAAATACGATCATGACGGAAAGCGGAATGGAAAGCAGAACCGCCACGGTGGCGCGAAAGCTGCCAAGAAAAACCAAAACCATGACAGCCGTCAGAAGCAGGCCGATACTTCCCTCACGAACCACTGTGGAAATGGCTTGTTTGACGAACAGTGACTGGTCGAAAACGACGTGCGCCTTAAGTTGCGCTGGAATGTCCCGCAGGACTTTCACCGCCTCGTTGATTCCATTCACGACGGCAATCGTGTTCGTGTCTCCGCCTTGTTTTTGCACCGCGACGTAAACGGATTTCTGTCCGTCAACGCGCACGATGTTGTATTGCATCGCGGAACCGTCGGTCGCTTTGCCAACGTCGGAAAGAAAAACGGATTTCTGCCCTTCGGTTTTGAGTGGAATGCTGTTCAGTGACTGCGCGTCGGCAACCTGCGCGTTCGTATATATGCTGAAATCAAGCGGGCCAATACGAACGTCGCCGGCAGGCAGAATTAAATTCGACGAATTCGTTGCGCGTACCACATCCATCGGACTCAATTGATGAGCCTGCAATTTAAGCGGGTCAACATAAACCATGATCTGCCGGTATTTTCCTCCGTAGGGAGGAGGAACCGTCGCGCCGGGAACGCCAGCAATCTGGTTGCGAATCTGATATTGCAAATAATCGTGAAGCTGAGTTTCGTCGAGTCCTTCGCCCGAAACCGTCAGCAGGCATACCGGCAAGCTCGAGGCGTCCACTTTCATGACCACGGGCGGAAGCGTGCCCTGAGGAAGCCTTCGCAGATCGGCCATGGCCAGATTGGAGATTTGCGTGACGTCCGCATTGGCATCGGTGCCGGGCTGAAAGTAAACCTTAATCAGGCTGACGCCGGTCATCGACCGCGATTCCATATGATCGATTCCGCTTGCCAGCGTAAAAAAACGTTCGAACGTATCCGTAATATCCGCTTCGATCTGCTGAGGCGGCATTCCGCTATAAAAAGTGGCGACGAGAACAACAGGAATATTGATCGGCGGGAACATGTCCACCGGCATGCGGGCCACGCTGGTCAGCCCCAGCACGCAGACAAACAAGCACACGACGATAAGCAAATAAGGATGTCGAACAGCAAATGAAGGCATAAGAGACTCCTATTCGTTCCCGGCAGCTTCAACAATTTTTGGCGAAACAACCTGGCCTGGTTTGTATTGGCCTTGAGCGCCGAAAATAACCATGTCGTTTTCCTGAAGGCCCGAAGTGATTTCGACCTCCGTCGCGGATTGCAACCCGAGCGTCACACTTCGGTTTTCGATCCTGTTGCTGTGATCCACAACCAGCACCGTACCTTTTCCTTCCCCGGCGGACTGCACAGCCTGCACGGGCAAAGTCAGAACGTTGGCAACAGAGCGCAGCGGAATCTTCACCGAGGCATACATTCCGGATACCAGCTCATATTTCGGATTGGGGACATCCACTTCGGTGTGCATGGTCCGCGTCGTCGTATCGATTTGGTCGGAGAAGCGCACGATCTTTCCGTTAAAAGTTTTATTTGTTCCCGACACCAACACCGCGATGCTCTCTCCGAGGTGAATATCCGGCACCGCTCTCTCCGGAACCGGAATCACCAGACGCAAAAGATTGTTTTGCGCCAATCGGCATAGGCCCGAATCGCTCTTATTGGAAGAGGTTCCCGCAGGAAGCAGCGCGCCCGTGTACGCATAGATCTGCGTCACGACGCCGTCGAAGGGAGCGGTCATGCGCGCATAATCGAACATGGCCTGATCTTTTCCCAGTGCCGCTTTGGCAACCTGCAAACCCTGTTCGGCGGAAGCGAGCGCTGCCTTTTCTGAAGACACATTCGCACTGGCCTCCAGGTCCTTCCCCTGCGCCACATCGATTTCCTGTTGAGCGACCAGTTCCGGTCGGGATTTCTGCACATCGGCCAGGCGCGTGAACGTCAGGTGCGTGACGTTGTAAGCGGACTGTGCGCGATTCAGTTCTTCGCGCGCGCGTGTTAAGTCTTGCTCACTGCGGCGCACAGACGCTTCGTCCTGCTGCAATTGTTGCTGCAATTCCGGAATTTCAAGTTCCGCCAGCACCTGTCCCTGCCTCACATGCGAGCCGTAGTCCACATTGAGTTTGTGGATGTAGCCCGAAACTTTTGCGTAGACATCAACTTCCTCGTACGGCTGAAATTCGGAAGCGATCTCCAGGGTGTCGGCAATATTCCGGCGCGCGGCTTTCACCACGGCGGCAGACGGAGAGTTTGCCGCATCGTCGGCCGCAGCTTTGTGAGCGTCACCGCACCCCGCCGCAAATCCGGCGAGAAAAAATAATAATAGGAGCGCCGGCGCTTTCGTGAACCTCATCGCGTCACCTCGGAAGTCTCAATCAATCGAACCATTACGCGCTGATAGTGAACATTATAATGTGCAGGCCGATAACAATCGAACCAGCGTCAAGTCGGGCCGAAGATACCAAAAAACCAGAATTTAATTTCCAGGTAAAAGTGATGGCCAGGCGGGAAATTCCCGCGCGCCGTTAGGCGGAGGGAGGTGAGCGTAAAGAGCGATAAGAAAAAACTTGATCATCGCGCTTCAAAGACGGCTCTTCTAACCGACGAGAAAAACTAAACGGTGGAATCTGCACCCGGAGGCTTGCCGGGGTCAAACAGGTTTGCAGGTAATCGATCGTTCCCGACAGATATTTGAAGGGCGCCGCAAATTTTGAGGAGTGACCCGGCGAAACTTCGATGGACGCACCGCCCGAGAAAGACGGGCTGTCGATCAATACAGGCAGAAAACTCCACTGAACGATGCCTAAAATCAGCACTGCCGACAGGAGAAGGCACGTTATGAAGTGGCGAGTTGTGGCGCGGCCGGGATTCATGTGTCGCCCATCTGCATCAGCAAGGGCTATGGTAATGTTTCAGGCTAGCACCGCGTGAGAAAGAGTGTCAAGAATGGGCTGCGACTTGGGTGAGACGCGCTTCAGAATCTCTTGCGGGAAATGATGCGGAACATACACCATGCGGGCTAACGTACTGTTCGTGGAAGACGAAGAAGCGCTGCGCATGACGGTGGGTGATCGTCTGCGAAATGAAGGATACGCCGTGGAATGCGCGGCAGACGGAGATTCGGGATTCGAGAAAGCCACGCAGATTCCATTTGATCTGATTATTCTGGACGTCATGCTGCCCCATAAAAGTGGCTTCGACGTTTGCCGCGACATTCGACAGGCCGGCCTCATTACCCCGATTTTGATGCTGACGGCGCGCGGGCAAACCAGCGACAAGGTGAACGGCCTGAAAATCGGCGCCGATGATTACGTCACCAAGCCATTCAATATGCTGGAGCTGATGGCTCGCGTTGAGGCGCTGCTGCGGCGCGCGCCCAGCCGGCCCGTGGCGCAGACCGGAGCATTTAATTTTGGATCCGTTCTCGTGGACCTTGTGGGAACCGAAGCGACTCGTGATGGACAAGTTTTGAATTTGTCAGCCCGTGAATTCCAGCTGCTCCGGTATTTCATCGAGCATCGCGGCGCTACACTTTCACGGGAAGAATTGTTGAAACAAGTTTGGGGATACAGCGCCGATATGTACACTCGCACCGTGGACGTGCACGTGGCCAGCTTGCGCCAGAAACTGGAAGAGGATCCGAAACAGCCGAAATTTATTCTCACCGTGCAGGGACTCGGGTATAAATTCAGGTCGTAGCCATGGAACGCTCCGGCACATCATGAAACTAATGATCAAAGAGCGGGCTTTTACGACCGGCATGATCATTCTTGCCGTTGTGGTGGTGATTGTCTTGGGCGTGCTGCAGTATCGCTGGAGCAATCAGGTCAGCGAAGCAACCAGCATACGGCTTGCGGATAGCTTGGAGATGTCCATGGTGAATTGGCATCTCGATTTCTTCCGCGATTTTTCTGAAATCTGCATCGCGATGAGAGTTGACCCGGAAACGGTCGCGCAGAGCGACTGGAACCAATATGCGCGGCGATTTGACGATTGGAAAAAGTCCACGGCGCATCCTAATCTTGTCTCGGGCCTTTATATTTTGAAGCTCGATGAACTCCCCGGGCCTAAAACGCTGCGTATGGATCCAAATTCGCAGCGTTTTGAATCGAGCGACTGGCCTGCGGATTTTGCGGATTTGCGCGGGGAGCTGCAACAGGCTTTTCCGAAATCGGCATCGGCTGGAGCCCCTGCACGAGCCGGTGAATTTCCAGACACGCCTTCGCAGGCCTCGGATCGAGAGTTTGCCGATCGTTTTTATGCCGGAGGCGCCTTGGCAGGCTGGCAGTTTGAGCCAGGCATTCCGGCTCTGGTGCGCCCGGTTGCTCGTAACGTATCTGATACCGCCGGTCGCCCAAGGTCGAGCCGCACAGAAGTGGATTGGATCGTAATCGTTTTGAACCGCAATGACGTTCAGGACCACATTCTCCCAGACCTCGCTCAGCGATATTTTCGCGGCACCGAAGGGCTCGATTATCAGGTGGCCGTAGTGGCCGGAAACAAATCACCGCGTCCGATTTATTCTTCCGATCGAGGATTTGGCGAACAGGAAGTTGTCGACGCTGATGGAACGATGAATATTTTTGGACGTCTGCAAGACCAGGCTCTCGGATCGCCCATCCACATTTTCCATACTCCTTCCCAGAACAAAGGCCCGGCCGCATCGGTTGGGATCACGTGGTTTCCTCTGGTTCGCGAGTCTGCGGAAGACCAGGACTGGCGTTTAATCGTGCGCCACCGAAGGGGTGGAGCGCTCGGCGCATTCGTCGCGGACTCACACCGCCGCGATCTGGCAATCAGCTTTGGCGTTCTTCTGCTTCTGGTGATCAGCATGGCGATTCTGATTATCACCAGCACGCGCGCGCAACGGCTGGCCAAGCTGCAAATGGATTTCGTGACCGCGGTCTCTCACGAACTGCGCACTCCCCTGACGGTCATCAGCTCCGCAGCGGAAAATATCGCTCATGGCGTGGTCGAAGGCAAACAGCAGTTAGCGCAATACGGGGCCGTCATCGGGAATCAGGCCAGAAAACTTTTTGAAATGGTGGAACAGATTCTTCTGTTCGCTGCGATCCGCGAGGGGCATCAACGATATAGTTTGCGGCCGCTTGAAGTCGCGGAAATAATTGATTCGGCGCTTTCCAATACCGCCGGGCTGATTCAGGAGGCTCGATTCAAGGTAGAACAGGACATCCAACCGAATCTGCCGCAGGTTACAGGCGATCTTTCGGCGCTCTCCCAATGCTTGCAAAATTTGATCACCAACGCCCTCAAGTACGGCAGTGACCAGCGTTGGATTGGCATTCAAGCGCGACTCGTCGAGCACGGATTGCGCGGCAAGGAAATCGAAATCAGCGTATCGGATCACGGCATCGGAATTGAATCCGCGGACTTGCCGCACATTTTCGAGCCGTTCTATCGCAGCCCTCTCGTAGCGGCCGCTCAGATTCATGGCACGGGCTTGGGCCTGCCTCTGGCCAAGAGCATTGCGGAAGCGATGAAAGGTCAATTGACGGTTAGGAGCGCTCCCGGACGCGGAAGCACATTTACGGTACACTTGCCATGTTCAGAACGGCCTGTTCGGGAACCGGACCCGGCAGTGAAGGAAGCAGTTTCCTCCTGACAGCCTCGTACCTCTAAGCCACGCTGTATCTGTTATTTAGCGAGAACCATCTTTCAGCGAGACCTCATACGGACGCATGTGAACAGGAAGCTTTTTTACAACATCCTTACAGCGGCAATTCACAACCCATTGTAGCCTCCCAATGTTGGACTTAAGTGGCCGGGTGGCGTTTGTTTTAACGGGTGCTGATCTTGCTTGCGACGAATACCAAAATATCTCCATTCCCAAAGCGCCGAATTTCGCTTGGTCGATATCGCGGCGGGCTCAAAGTAGAGCCCGCACCCTTGGCGAATCTCTCGCGCACCGCAATCTTCATCATCGGTTCGTTCATCCTGTACACAGCTTCCGCGTTCGGACAAATGAATACGGGCGAAATCGCTGGACAGGTAAAGGATCCTTCCGGCGCGGCCATACCCGGCGCGACTGTTGTTGCCACGCAAACAGCTACTCAGCAGAAATTCAACGCGGTAACAAATGATGCGGGCCTGTTCCTGTTGCCGCAACTTCCCCTCGGCGAATACGAGGTCACAGTTGCGGCATCTGGGTTTAAGCAGGCTGTCCAGCAACGAATTGCGCTGCACGTCGGCGATCACGTGCGGCAGGATTTTCAGCTGGAACTTGGTGAACAGTCGCAAAGTGTTACCGTCGAGGGAACCGCGGGCCTGCTGCAGGTCCAATCCGCGGAAATCAAGGACGTAATTCAGAATCAACAGGTCGTCGATCTTCCGCTTAAGGGGCGTCAATTTCTGGAGCTGGCTCTCTTGAGCGAAGGCGTCGTCAATCCTCCCGGCGGCACGCGCGGAGATTCGCTGCAGCAGACGGGCAAACTGATTAATGTGATGGGTAACCGCACCGGGCACAATTTATTTCTCGTGGACGGCGTAAATGTCACTGATGAGTATTTTAACAATGTGGTTCTCAATCCTTCCGTGGACGCGGTGCGCGAATTCAACATAGCGAAAACGAATTACAATGCGGAATTCGGCGGCAAATCGGGCGGCGTAATCAACATCATCACGAAATCAGGAACGAATAATTTCCACGGCAGCGTTTACGAATTTCTGCGCAACAATATTGTTGATGCCAGGAATCTCTTCACCCCGGCGGGTGTCTCTCCGCCATTTCGCGAAAATCAGTTCGGCGCCGCACTCGGCGGCCCGATCGTCAAGGACAAAACATTCTTCTTCCTTAACTATGATGGCCAGCGGATCCGTAATTCCCTGCCGCAATTGTTCAGTGTTCCCACGGCGGCAGAACGCACCGGGGATCTTTCCGCCCTAGTTCCGGTTCCGTCTGTCGGCGTTACCAACTCTAAAGCAAAGCAACTTGTCGATCCCACCACCAACGCGAGTATTCCCAACAACGACCTGCGCAACGATCCAAATTTCAATATCAATAGTCCGGCGACCCAGGCAGCCCTGGCCTTTCTCGCCAAGATACCCCTGCCGACATTACCGGGAAATAGCAACAATCTACTCGCGGTCGGGCAGCAGAGCATCGATACGAACCAATACAATGCGCGCATTGATCATCAAATCTCGATGAAGGACAGTGTATTTGCTCGCGCATCGGTCTTCGATGCAAACCAGTTTGATCCTTTTGGTTCCAGTGTCCTGAATGAGGCGCTTTTGCCGGGGTTCGGACGCACTTTGAGAACGCATTCTGTAAATTTATCCGTGGGTGAAACGCATACATTCACCCAGAACATTCTCAACGAGTTTCGTTTTGGTTGGCTCAGCGTTTCCGGCGGGCAAGGAGATCCAAACGCAGGGAACACCTTTGCATCACAGAATGGTCTGCTGGGAACTACGACGAATCCCGCGGACATGGGCTACCCGCAAGTGAATTTGAGCGGCGTCTTCACCACAATCGGCACTGCCGCTGGATTCAACACACGGGTTGACCGGAATTTCGAGTTCTACGACAACGTCCTGATCCATCACAGCAATCATACCGTCCAGTTCGGGGGCTATTTCTTCCACCTGAGTTTCAATCCGTCATTTCCAAATAATGCTCGCGGAACCTACACCTACAATGGCGCATTTACCGCCATCCCGAAGGATCCAGTGAATACGGGAAACGCTTTCGCCGATTTTCTGTTTGGAAATCCGAGTCAAGCGCAGGTTGGCATCGGTGAAGGTGCGGAAAACGCCCGTACGAATTGGGCTCATTTCTACATTCAGGATGGCTGGCAAATAACGCCGAATTTGAAGCTGGACATAGGTCTGCGGTACGAATACAACAGCAACCTGGTCGCTGACGTAAACCAAACGTCAAACATCGATCTCACTGCGCCTGGCGGACCTGCTTTCGTGGTCGCCGGAAATCCTGCGAATTTGACTGCCTCGCAGAGCGCATTGGCGGCAATTGCCGCCGCGCAGAATCCCGCGATCGCCGTAGTTTCCGCAGCGACGGTTGGCTGGAACGACAGCCTTTTGAGAACGCGGCCCCTGCGATTTTCTCCCCGCCTGGGACTGGCGTGGACGATTCCGCATTCAGGCGAGACGGTCGTTCGCGCAGGATTCGGCATCTACACGAATCAGGCCGCGTACAGTGTGCTTCAAAATCTGGCGGAAAACATTCCATTTTTCCTCAACAAGAAAGTTAACAGCTCTCCAACTGTCACGCCATGCGGGCCCATGCCCTGCACGATCAATAATATTTTGAGCTTCAATCCCAACGGTGCCATTGGCGCCAATGCCGTGAACCACACTTTTGCAGTCGAGTACAACGAAGTGTGGAATTTGACGCTTCAACGACCGGTGACAAGAACTACCTCCGTGGAACTGGAATATGTAGGATCGAGAACCGTCCACGCCGATAGCTCGACCGCTGAGAATCTGCCGCAGATTCCCGCTGCGCCCACCACCGCAAGCGTGCAATCGCGGCGTCCCTTTCCTAACTTGAACTCATTCACCACGATTCGCTGGGACGGTTGGGCGTTCTATAACAGCTTGACGGTGAAAGTGACGCGCCAGTTTACGCGCGGCCTGTCGTTTGATGGAAGCTATACGTGGTCGCACTCAATCGACGACGCTTCCGACGCCGGCACCACGAACGCGGAATACAATCTGCCGCAAAATATCTACGCGAATAATTTGGCGTTGGAGAAAGCGGATTCCAGTTTCGACCATCGTCACCGCGTCACCGCGAACGTGGTCTACGATCTTCCCTTCGCAAGCAAATCAAGCGGCTGGCTGCATCGTACCGCGGGGGGATGGCGGGCCAGTGGGAATTTCACAGTTCAAAGCGGCGCTCCTTTTACGGTCAACCTGGGCACGGCCGCGGGTATGGACGTAGCAAACATTGGCACCGTCAATGGAAATAATATAGAGCGGCCGAACGTCACCGGTAATCCCAATAATGGCCCGAAAAACACGGAGCAATGGTTCAACAAATCCGCGTTCACGCTTCCGGCTGGAACGGTCGCCGCACCCTATGTATTCGGAAATACGCCGCGAAATAATGTCATCGGGCCAGGGTTGACCGAGCTTGACCTCTCGCTTCAGAAAGAAGGGACGCTGCGGGAAAATCTACGGATGCAATTCCGGTTCGATGTTTTCAACGCGCTGAATCATCCCAACTTGAATCTTCCGGGCCGCATCTTCGGGACCTCTAACTTCGATGTGATTCAAAGCGCGCAGGATCCGCGTGAACTGCAGTTCGCCGTGAAGTTGATGTTTTAATTGCGTTTCCGGGGAAATCAAAAAACAACCCCAAGGCAGCGCCGAGATTTCCGGCGGCCACCTTGGGGTTTTTCATTCTGACGCAGATTTGTCTAATCCGTTCTACGGGAGGTCGTAGCGGAGATTGACGTAAGCCATGCCCATGTGAGCAGTTGCGGGACCTGAGCCGATATTCCAGGGTGTACGCGACACGTACGAAAATTGAGTCATGATCCTGATATCGCCGTAGTTCGGATTCCGCCACATCATATAGTGAAGACCGAATGTGGGCTCATAGATGTACCTGTTTGCCGAGTTGCCCGACCCCGGGAATCCGTATCCAGTGAACGTAGTAACAGGAGGTGTCGCGGTATTGGTGACACCGTCAAAGTTCTTTCCGAAATAGGCACCGCTGTAATATCCATAAATCACGGTCTTCGGATTTGGCTGCCATTCAAAGCCGCCGATTCCCGATCCCGAACGAATCCCGGAAAGAGTTCCGTTCGGCCGGACAATGACATCCGGGCCAGCGGTGCTGGCAATGTAACGACCACCGCCGTAGCTATAGAAGCCCGTGGCGATGATCCGGAAATTCTTGACCAGCTCGACGTTCATCGTAGCGGCAGCGCCACCTCCGTGAATCGACGTCGTCACAGTACCGGCCGCGGTAATCGGCGTCGGCGTCGCTATTACGTTGACGGCCTTGAACGTGCGAAATAGCCCGGCAACGTCGAAGTGCATCTGGTGACCACCCGGCTTGAAGTCGAATGCAATCTTGGGAATGATATCGGGGTGAAGGTTAGGTGTATTCGGATTGTTAACTCCGGTCGGGCTGCTCGTGTTGCTGCTGTTGGAGTCGAACTGCGAGGCGTAACCAGTCCCGGCTGCCGCAGGCACGATGACAGAGGAAGGCAGCGTCTGCTCGGGATTCTCGAGCGCAACGCCGATCGCGACATTGTTATTCGGATGCACGATGAATCGAACACCCGCTTGCCGCGCCCAGGTCAAACCCAGTTGGTAATTCGTGTCCACGTCCTGAGAATAGAAGAGATCCCCGGGTAAAGCTCCGAGCCCGGTGCGGTTGGGGGTGAGGAAACTCCAGGATTGCCCGCCAAGCACTTCAAACTTACCGCGCTTGTAGTCTACCCAGTACAGACGCAACCGGAGGGAATCGCTGTTGCTCGTGTCGTGTCCATTGGGAGGCAAGAAGCCCAAGAAATCAGCCTCGAGATAGCCGGTTACATCGGCATCGCCAAACTTGGCGTGCGTTCTCAAGCCGATGCGCGAGTTCTGCGCGGAAAGGCGCTCCTCAGTAAGGCGTCCGGCCACCGTGTTGTTGAAGGCAATCGCGCCGAAGTTTGTGCCGATGCCCCCGAGTTGCGTGGTGCGGGTAATGCTAGTCAAATCCATAAAACCAAGCGGATAGAATTCCGCGGCGCCAATCTTGAAATACAGTGGCGACGGCTTTTCTTCCGCTGCGCCCTGTGCGGGCATCGCGGCTGAGGCGGATAGCGTCCGCGGCTTAGCGCCAATCGCAACCGCTGGCGTAGCTTCCAAGGTTGCTGGCGGTGCCGCGACCGGAACGCTTACAGGCTCGGAAGGCGTGGTGTGCAGCTTCTCCTCGAGTACTTCCATTTTCAGTTGCTGAGCCTTCAGCGCCGCGCGCTGAGCCTCGAGTTCCTGCATCTGGCTCTGCACCAGGCTGCGAAGATCCTGCAATTCACTCTCGATGACGGCATTCTCCGATTTTACCGCCTCTTTTCCCTTTCCAGCTGCGGTCGTTGCGGGCGATTCCTCTTTGCCGGCATCCTTGGCATCGTTCGCCAGGACGGGTACCGACGCAAGACTAATACTCAGCAACAATGTTGCGAATACTCGCATTCCATTCCTCCTTTTAGATTCTTAAATCCTGATTCCCTGAAATTTTCACTTTGTGAGTCGAACATTGCCCAGAAACCAAGACAACGAACGATAATTCCACCCCAGCACCTGAAAATGAAACCCACCACATGGCCGACCCGAAAAGAATTCGGAATTCTCAAGGTCGATGCATGATTAGGTCGTCAGCACAATATGCGGGGAGCATGAACACCCGATGAGGGAAATGTTAATGGTATGTTACAAAGCCCAGACACACCATGGCCAAAGGCGGGCATTGATTCTAGAAGATTTATCGTACATATGGTCCCACTTTACGTGACCGGATGCAAAAGTCCGTGGTCACAAATCGAGCGCTGACTCCCGAAAGGGTGGCCACAGCGCGGCCGACCCCTCCGGAGTTGTGCTATCGCGTGCCTAGAAATTCAGCCGCAGCGCGAGTTGAATTTGCCGGTTGGCTCCGGTTCCGACGCTTGTGCTCAGCGTCTGATTGAATTTGCCAAAGGCCCCTCCATTGCCAGCGGTGGTCGATGTGAGAGGTTGCCCCGGCTGCACAGTCGTACTGAATGAAGGAGCGATTGTGCCCGGCGGATTCGCAAAGTTAGGATGGTTGAGGAGGTTATAGACCTCTGCGCGAAATTCCACGTTCATGGTTTCGCGGATCGGGAACCTCTTCTGAACAGTTAAGTCAGCCTGCCAGTCACCCGGTCCGTGTATGGAGCCGCGCTGTAGGTTGCCATACGTACCTGGCATCGGTACTGCGAAGGCCGCGGGGTTCAAGTAACCGCTCGGCAGGATCGGATTCACTCCTGGAATCAGATCGGGACGGCGGAAAGCTCTGGAGCTACCTCCACCAAGAGTATTGATCACCACATGGGTACTCGCTATCGCACCTGGATCCGAACACTTTGCGAAACCAGG
>Ga0137409_10005667_pt1 | contig 13002 bp, 8 predicted proteins | sample CZODoug1_16funga_FD_122059 | JGI IMG/M metagenome (GOLD analysis project Ga0137409, IMG submission 122059) | Vadose zone soil fungal communities from Angelo Coast Range Reserve, California, USA - CZODoug1_16fungal (Hybrid Assembly) | ecosystem: Environmental > Terrestrial > Soil > Vadose zone...
GGTGGCGCCTTCGCTGTAGGCCTTGTCCCGATTGTCCTGAATCCAGCCGCCGTTGGCGCCGTTGAGAGTGAAGGCAACGGACGGATCCGTCTCCTGGTGGCGCGTTCCCGACAGGGTCACTTCGAACGCATCCACCACGATCAGAGTAGAGGTCGATTTCGCGTTTTGCTGACCCGTCACTTCGATCGTCAGCGTATGGGTCGTGTCGGCGAGGCCTTTTTGCGCGAATACTTCGGCCTGGATTTGCTCCGTGTCTGAATACGTATCGACCGGCGGCTGCACCACTCCATCCAGGGTTACGCGAGCGATCCCCGTCTGCGGCCCGCGAGCGCCGATCCAGCTGATCCCGGTCCCGGTGAAGGTGAAGGTCGCTTGGGAGCCCGCTATCGACGAAAGCGCCGCGATTCCCGCGCTCCATGCCCGGCTCGTGTCCCCCTGATCCCAGCCGATTGCGCTGAAGCTGATGTCCGGATCCGTTTCTTGCAGTCGCGAGACCGTCACCGAGGGCACGTCGAACGCGTCCACGATGATGAAGGCGGCCGTCGCGGCTACGTTTTGGTGCCCGGTGACATCGATCGTCAGGGTATGACTGGTGTTGGCGAGGCCCGACGCCGTAAACATGGATACCCGGATTTCCTCGGTCTTCGAGTACGTGTCGACTTCTCTCAGGAAGACCCCGTCCATGGAGACGCGGGCGATGCCGGTCCCGGACGCGCGGCCGCCGATCCAGGTGACCGAGGTCCCGGTGAAGGTGAACGTGGCCCGCGCGCCCGGCGTGGTCGAGAACGCAGCGCCCCCGCCGCTCCATGACCTGCCTGCGTCCTGAGTCCAGCCGCCGTTGGCGCCGTTGAGAGTGAGGGCAACGGACGGATCCGTTTCCTCGAAGCGCGCGCCCGACCCCGGTGGTGGTGGCGGGGGCGGCGGAGCGTTGTTGGCCACCGCCACCGTCACCGGCGCGGAGGTGGTGCTGTTGCCCGCTGCATCACGAGCGATAGCGGTAATTTTGTGCGAGCCATCGTTCGCGGTAGCTGTGTTCCACGAGACCGAATACGGCGCCGTCGTCGCTTCCGCGCTGCCGCTGGCACCGTCGTCCAGCAGAAACTGCACGCCGACGACGCCGACATTGTCCGAGGCGTCGGCACTCACCGACACCGTTCCCTTTACCGTCTGGCCGTTGATCGGGGAAGTGATCTTCACCGATGGAGGTGTGGTATCCCCTGGCGGCGGGGGCGGCGGCGGCGCGTTATTGGCCACCGTGACCGTCACGGGGTCGGACGTGAACGTCAGGCCAAGCAGGCCATCGCTCGCGACCGCGGTCAGCTTATGCGGGCCGTTGACGGCGCCGGTGGTGTCCCAGGAAATCGAATACGGCGCCGAGGTATCGGGCGCGCCGAGGTTGGCGTCGTCGAGTTTAAACTGCACGCTCGAGACGGTGAGAGTCCCCACGATGCTGACGCTTGCGCTGACCGCGACCATGTTGCTCACGGGGGCGCCGGCAGTCGGGGACGTAATGGCAACGACCAAGCTTCCGCCCGGCACCGGTAGCGGTAGCGGCAACGGAGGAAGCTGTGCGAACGCCCCGTGAGGAATCCAAGCCGCGGTGAAAATCGCGATCAGGGTCGCCGTGGAAGCACGCTTCATGATCTTGAGCATGGATTTCCCCTTCGCCGAGCGATGAGAAACTCCGCCCGATTGTGGTCCTTGAATATTGAAAGTCGATGAGCCGGGGCGGTTCGATCGAACTACAGCACCCTGTCCGATGGAACTATCGGGTAAAAGCGGTTTTGACGCGGAAACCGGATCGGCTCAGCAGCTTCTGCCGGGCTGGCGAAACAGGAGATCGTATGCCCGTTCCGCAGCGAGCCGGTGCGCGAGGCCGTTCCAATGCGCGTCGATCGGGTAGTAGTCGAAATGTCGCCGATCGCGCTTGTAATGTTCGCGGAACAAAGGCTGCATGTCCGCGACGCGATAGCCGAGCTCGGATGCCTTGCGGATGAAATGCGCCCGCGCCTCGGGCTGGTCCGCCGGCGGCGAGGCAAGCCGCGGGTCGTAGATCGAATAGCGATCTCCGTCCAGCAGAAACGCGATGCAGCGCGGTTCGATCCCCGTGCGGCCCGGCAGGTCCAGCAGGAAACGGTCGACGGCTGCGTCTTGCACCGCCGGCCCCTGCTCGATCGGCGCGGCAGGTTCCCGCGCCTTCGCCTCGCGAAACAGCGGCACCAGTTTCGGCAAAGTGAATCGCAGATTTTGCGTCACGTAACGATACAGATAGAGGTCCCCGACGCTCTGTCGAATGCGCGTGAGCAGGGGGTACATCTTCCTGGGATGGAGCGTCAGTTTCAATCCGTCGGTCGTTTCACGAAAATAGTAGTGGCCGGGGCGATCGGTCAGGCTGTCCCTGATATCCGCGTTCACCAGCAGGAACACCGCCGCCCTCGGCGCGAATTCCGCCGATGCCTGGGTCGCCATCGCGAGGTAATCGCTCATCGTCATCCCTGAAACACCGATGCCATACACCCGCTCGGCCGCTCCCAGCATGGCTCCCAGGTTCCCCTGGAGGGTATCGCTGTAGTCGTTCATCAGCGATTCGATATAGCTGTTGCCCACCACGACGACCGGTCGCGAGCCGGAGATGTAGTCGAAGGGGGCGGGGTGACCGTAGTTGTTCGTTCGGCCGTGCCGGGGATTCCGCAGCTCCCAGGTCGTGGAAACCGTGTATGGCTTGTGAGCCTGAAAGCTATGGAGCGGCCAGGCGCGCTCGGTCTGATACAAGCCCACGCTCACCGGCAGCATGCGCAGGGCCAGCTCCAGCGCAACGAGCATCGCCGCCGCTCCCGCGCAGAACAGCGCGGCTTGCCGCAGCGCGGGCCGCATGCCCCTAGAAGTTGAAATAGATGAACTCGGAGACACCGCGCGATCCGTTGATCACGGCCAAGAGGGAAATCAGCACCGACAGCGCGCCCAGCATGCACCAGGAGCGCGATTGAGCGACATACGGGACCGCGCGCGCCACGACGCTCGTCCTGAGCCAGCCGACGATTTGCTGCGAATTCGGCAAACCCCAGCCTATCGCGAGCAGCGTGGCCACCCAGACTATCTGCCTCGTGCCGCCGAAGGCCTCCAGATAGCCGAACGGCATTCCAGCGACCGCGGCCGCTCTGTCGATCGCAAGCGCCGCCTGCCATTCTTCCGGCAGCACCACTCCGTGCAGCCCCGCCATCCCCTGGAGGATATTGAGCGCCGCAGAGAGCGATGTTGCGCGGAAAAAGACCCAGGCCAGCACGACCGACAGGAACGTGAGCGCCGTGGCCGCAACTCGCCCCGGGACCGTGTGACGCTCGAGATCGTGTCCCAGCACGTTGACGCGAAAGCCCTGCCAAGCGTAGTTGCACGCCAGATACACGCCGTGCAGTCCGCCCCAAATGACGAAGTTCCATCCGGCGCCGTGCCACAGGCCGCCGAGCAGCATGGTCGCCATCAGGTTCGCATAGCGTCGCGGGCGCCCGTGGCGGTTCCCCCCGAGGGGAACATAGAGATAGTCGCGCAGGAACCGCGACAGCGTCATGTGCCAGCGGCGCCAAAACTCGACGATATTGTGGGCCTTGTAAGGCGAGTTGAAATTGAGCGGCAGGTCGATATTGAACATTTTCGACAAGCCGATGGCCATGTCCGAGTAGCCGGAGAAATCGAAATACAGCTGCATCGCATAGGCGAGGGCCCCCAACCAAGCCTCGAGGAACGTCAGCCGGTAGGACGGATCGGCTTCGAAAACCGGCGCGACGAACGGCTGCACGCCGTCGGCCAGGACGACCTTCTTGAGCAAGCCGATGAAAAAGAATGCCGCCCCTATGCCGAAGTTCGTCACGTCGAACCGGTAGGTACGCCGGTCGGCGAACTGGGGCATCATTTCCGAGTGGTGCAGTATGGGGCCGGCGATCAGGTGGGGAAAATAGCTGACGAAGAGCAAGTAGTGAACCGGATTGGATTCCCGCGCCTTGCCCTGGTAAGCGTCGACCAGATAGGCGATCTGGGTGAACGTGAAGAAGGAAATCCCGATGGGAAGGAGGATTCTCTCCAGCTGAAAGCCGGTTCCAGAGCGCGTTGAGCGATTCGACAAAGAAGTTCGCGTACTTGTAGTAGGCGAGCAGCCCGAGGTCGAACGCAACGGCCGCGGTCAGCAGCAGCCGGGAGCCCGGCAGCCGCCGCGCGTCGCGAAGCCGCAGGATCCCGCGGCCCATGAAGTAATTCACCGCGATCGACGCGAGCAGCAGCAGGACGTAGCGTGGGCTCCAGTAGGCATAGAAAAATAGCGATGCCAGACCCAGCCAGCCTGCGGCGAGCATCGCGCGCCCGCTCGCAGAAAAAGCAAAGAACAGCAGCGCCGTTACCGGAAGGAAAACGTAGATGAACTCGTACGAATTGAACAACACGCGCGGTTCTCAGGTGAAATCAGGCAGGGCGGGCCCGGCAGAGATCCAGGAGCGTTCGCTCGTAGCGGTCCACCATCGCTCTTTCCGAGAAGCGGGCTTCAACCGTCGCGCGCGCCTCGTGTCCCATCCTTCTGCAAACCGTCCGGTCCGCGAGGACCGCCAGCTTGTCGACGAGGGCTCTCGTATCGCCCACGGGAAAGAGAAAGCCGTCGCGCCCGGGGACGATCATCTCCGCGGCGCCGCCCACATCAGAATGGACCACGGGCTTGCACAAGGCCATGGCCTCGATCGCCGCCAGGGAGAATGCCTCGGTGAAGCTGCACAAGGCCATGGCGTCACAGGCCGCGATATAGGGGCGGACCTCGAGTTTAAGTCCCGTGATCACGACATCGTTCTCGACCCTGAGCTCGCGCGCGCGGGCCTCGATCGCCCCCCGCATCTCGCCGTCTCCTATCATCAGCGCCCGCGCCGGAATACCCAGGTTGCGGAGCATGGCGATCGCCTCCAGCAGCTGCAGATGGTTCTTCTCCGGGCGCAGCAGCGCCGACACGCCGATCACGTAATCGGCGTCGGAAAAGCCGAGGGCGCCGCGTAACGTGCGCCGTTCCTGGGGGCTCTGCTTGTCACGAAACTCCTCCGTGTCCACCCCGTTGTAGATCACTTCGTTCCTTCGCGAGAACACTCCGCGGTGCAGCCAGTACCGCTTCTGCTTTTCGCACACGAAGACCAGGCAATCCGAAATCCAGAAGAACAAGCGATAAATCATCATCTGGAGGTGCTCCTTCGCCCCCAGAAGCCGCGTCGAGTGGTAGGTGACGACCAGGCGCGCCCGCAGGCGCGAAAGACGCAAAGCGAGCGCGGAGTACATCAGCGCATACGGATTCGCGGCCACGATCGCCGAAGGCCCGATCCGGGAAATGGTTGCGGCGAAATCGGACAGGGCGCGCCTGTCGAAATAGCCGGCCGCATTGAGGCAGCGGACGGCTCCGCCGTCGCGCAATCGAACGCGATTGAGCTGGACGCCCTCGTTCTTGATGTACACCGCATGGCACTCGTGGCCGCGCTCGGCCAGACGGTTCATGATCGTGATCGAAAGGCGCTCGGCCCCTCCGTGGCCCAGCGAGGTCGTGGCAAAAATGACCCGCACAGGACTCCCGCTCAGAGCCCGCGCGCGGAGCTGCGGCCGGTAAGCCAGCCGCGGCCCACGCCGGTCAACGCAGCCATGGCGGCGTAAACCGACGCGAGCAGCACGCAGCCGACGATCAAGCGAACGAGCGGCCCGCTCGCCGCGAAATACAGATCCGTCACGCCCCAAGCGGATCCCGCGGCCAGCGCCGCAAGCAGCGCCACCAGCCCGAGCGAGCGCCAGTCCTGCACGCGGCCCAACGGAATCCCGGCGCGCAGCGAAATCCGCCGCAGCGTGGCAATGAGGTCGAAGTAGATCGCGGCCACGCTGCCCGCCGCTGCCCCGGCCAGACCGAAGGAGTGCGCCGAGACCCAGCTGAGAGCGACCGACAGCGCCAACGCGACGAGGCCTACCCGAATCACGAACGCCCCTTGGCGTTGCAGCTGCACGGCGCTGGTGAACTCGACAACTAGCGCAACGTAGCCGACGATGAGCACCCGCATCACCGGCGCCGCGTCGACGTAGGCCGCTGTGTAGATGACCGTGACGATCTCCTCGGCGAAGACAAACGCAAAGGCGAGCAGCGGGTACACGAGCGCGCCGACCATGACGTTGGCGCGGCTCTTGAGATCGAGCAAGCCGCGAATGTCGCCGGCGGCCTCGAGCCGGCTCATGCTCGGCAGGACCGCGTGAAAAACGGAATGACGGCACACCTGCACCATCGATCCGAGCAGTGCTGCGATCGAGAACGACGCGAACATGCTCACGGGGAAGAGCGCCGCCGCCACCCATTGGTCGGACTGCGATCGCAGGCCGTAGAGCGCGCCCGCCGCGCCGATCGGGGCCGCGTACCTCAGCTGATCGGAAAATGCATCTCGGCGCAGAAGCGGCCCGCGAAGCCCGTGATGTACCGCGACGTAGCCCACCAGCAACGCGACCTTGAAAGCCACGAACGCGAGAAGAACCAGCAGCACGGGCCCCAGCTCCCGCGTGAGGATGGCGGCCAGGGATAGCGCGGCAGCGCGCAATGCCCCGAGGCCGATCGTCGCCTTCGCCTGCCACATGACCCGCTCCTCGACCGTGGGAAGGAGGTCGAGGAGCGACGCGACCATCCACAGCAGCACGAACAGGGGCACGATCGGCCCGTGCTGCGTGAGATCCCGCATCTTTTCGGGCAGCCAGGGATTCCAGGAGCTCACCGCCCAGCCCGCTATCGCGCCGGTCACCCCAAGAAACAGGAGCGCCTGGTTGATGTAGAGGCGCTTGGCCGCGCCTTCCGAGCGCGGAAGGAAGTAGTAGAGGCTCCCCGGCATGGCCATCGTCACGACGGCCATCACCGTGCCCACCGCCAGCCACAGCAGCCGGTACTGCCCGAATGCGGCGGTATCGAGGCAGCGCGCCAGCACCACAGGCAGCAGGAACTGGAGCGCGTAGTCGAATGCGTTCGCGGCGCCGAGAGAAAGAGCGCGCCGCCCGAGCGCATGCACGGCCGGCACGGCCCGCGCCTCGAGTCCCGCGCTCATGGACCGGGCCCCGCCGGCGTTCGGTTGCGCTGGCCGTACATCATGCCGATCGCCACCCACAGGAAGACCTGTTCGGGTCTCGGCAAGAGGCTGCTGTCGGTGATGTAGGAGATCAGCAGGCTCGCCAGCCCGGCCGCCGCCCCCAGATAGAATCCGCGCAGGCTTGGGCTCAGCGCCGGATCGACGCTCAACGCGCGAAAGCCCTTCCAGACGTGGACGAAATAGGCGCAAACAACGATCAAGCCGGGTATTCCCAAGTCGAGGAGGAGCGCCAGGTACGCATTGTGAGGATGCCCAACCGCCGCAATGCTCACCCCCGCTCCCCTGCGCATAGCCTCGGACCACATGATCGACCCGAGGCCATGTCCGTAGATCGGGCTGCGCAGCACCTCGGGCAGCAGCGGCAACCATATGTAATTGATGCGCCCCGCGCTGATCGCGTCGGGTCCGCCCTCGAACTCGCTCTCGGAGCTGCCTCCGAACCCGGTCGTAACGCGGTCGTAAACGGCTTCGGGGAGCGCGAACAACGCGACCGCCGCGAGGAGCCCGAAAAGGATCAGCGTTTTCGCGTCACGACGCCACAGCAGGAATAGGACGTTGACCACGATGAAACCCAGGAAGGAACCGCGCGAGAACGTGAGTATCAGAGCGACTACCACCCACGCAATGGACGCCAGCAGCGCGATCCTGAGCCCGGATCCCTTCGATTGAGCCCAGGTGAAGAGCAGCAGCGCGTAGGCGAACGCGTAGATGCGCCCCCATTCGTTGGCGTGCAGGCCGAGGGCCGACAGGAACTCGCGCGAGGTGCTGCTCGCGAGCTCGCCCAGGCCGATCCCGGACAGGAAGACAAACCCGATAACCATCAAGCCACTCACCCAGACCGCGATGAATGTCGGGATAAGGAATTTTTCCAGCTTCTCGGACCTCGACACCGCGGCACCGACCAGCAGCGCGAACACGACCATCAACAGGGGATAGATTATTTGGCTGCTGATATAGGTGCTCTCGGGCTTTACGCTGAGCTTCTTGTCCATCAGCAAGACGGGCGCGATATCGCCGACATGGGCCGCACCCATCGCGCCGCCGATGAGAATCGGCACGAGGTACAGCCAGAACAGCGGGCGCGGCATGAATCGCCTCAGGCTGCCGTCGAACAGCGCGTGAAGCACGTAGGAGCCAAGGGTCCCGGCTAACAGGAGGCTGACGGGACTGAGGCCCGTAATGCCGAGCATGGTGCGCGGAAATATGGACGTGCTCGAGATCGGCATCAGCAGGATGAGCAGCACCACCCCGATGCGGAAGTCACGCAGGACGAAAATGCAGCCGATCAGCGAAGCGGCCAGATAGAGCGCGTTCAGGTCGGCGACTGCGACGACGAATCCCCAGAAGGCGCCGATCAGCGCGACGCCCGCAGGAACCGAGAGCTTTAGTGCAATGCGGCGCCAGGCCCGAGGCTCCTGACCAGGGAACACGCGGCGCTCCAGAGCCAGGGACATTCCGGTCAGCGCGGGTCAAAAAGCGTTGATCACGGTACCGACGACGCGAACACCCGTATCGCTCAGCTGCCGCATGACATCGGTCGTGTCGGCAACACGCGTGTGGTCTTTGCGGGCGAGCATCACGGCCGAGCCTGCCCGGAAAGCCACGTTCTGCGCATCCGCGTAGAACCTCGCCGGGGGCGTATCGAAGAGGATGACGTCGAACTCGGTCTTCATTTCCTGCAGGAAACCGCCGAGCGCGGGAGACGACAGCAACTCCTGCGGATTGGGCGGGGGCGCACCTGCCGGCAGAACCGAGAGCGTCCCGAATTCCCGGATGGGCGCCACCGCGCCATGATCGGCGCGACCGGACAGGACCGCCGCAAGGCCGATCCGATCGGGAATATTGAAGATGCGGTGCTGCCGCGGTGCGCGCAGGTCGGCATCGATGAGAAGCGTGCGTTCTCCGAGCTGCGAAAAGACCACCGCGAGGTTCGCGGCAAGATAGCTGCGCCCTTCGCGGACCCCTGGGCTGGCGACCGCGAGCACGCGGTGCTCGACCCCGATCTTGGACCAACGCATCAACAGCTGCGTCCGCAGCGTCCTCAGCTGCTCGGCGCAGGGGTGAAACGGCTCGTACGCGACGACGAGCTCGTTGCTGATGCTCTCGTTGCCGGGCAACAGATGGGGGAGATCGTACTGCTTCGCGACCGCGCAGCGCACGTCGTCCTCGGTGATCAGGCCCAGACGCCGCGCCGCCTCGCCGAACCTCAATCCCTGCGACCGCTGCAGCTCCATGACCCGCTCGATGTCGGTGTCGCCGAGCCTTCCCTCTTCCGCGAGGATGGTGCCGATGCGGCGGTCGTAACGCGTCACAACGCGTCCCGACCCTTCGATCGAAAGGACATTTTCCGAAGGATTCTTTGGCATCTCAGCCGGGACTCGGCAAGGGTCGCGGCGCGTCCTTTGTCCAGCCGAGGAGACGGTGTTGGGCGGGCCGCCACGTGTCGAGCACGACAAGCAGCGGGACGCCCAGATCCAGGTCGCTGCGCGAGCGCACCCTGCGGTCGAGCATCTCCATCAGCAACACGATCGCGACACCGAGCATGGTCCCGACGACTACAGACAGCGCGATGTTGAGCGCGATCTTGGGCTGGGTAGGCTTGCCGGGCACGGCCGCCGCGTTGAGCACGGTAACGTTGGTTTGGCTCGCGCGGCTTTCGACCTGGCTGACGACGTGGCGCTGCATGGCGGTGTCGTAGGCCCGTTCGGCGGATTCCACGTTGCGCCTGAGCACCGTGAACTCGTTGCGATTCTCCTTGAGCTCGAGCAGGCGAGCGCGCTGCGCCGCCATCGCGTTCGTGACGTCCGCCTCGCGCTGACGGCTCTGGCGCGCGGAGTTCTCGATGCCCGCGACGACTTTCTTCATTTCGGCGTCGAGTTTCTGGCGCAGGCTCCCGTTCTCGGAGAGTTGACGCTGGTATTGCGGATAGTTGCTGCCGTACTGCGCGGCCAATTCGCGCAGCTTTGCTTCCCCTTGATGGAGGTCCGTCTTCAGCCTCTGGATGAACGGATTGTCGAGAATGTCCGGCAGTCGGTCCAGGGACCCGCTCTTGAGAAATTCGCGCGCCTGCCGCTCCCGGGCATTCCATTGGGACGTCTGCTCTTGCGCCTTCACCACCTGGTCCGACAGCGCCGCGAGCCGCGTGCTGTCGACGTCGAGACGCTCGTCGGCCGAGACGATGCCCTCCCGCTGGAGATAATTCGTGAGCTTCGCCTGAGCGCTCTCCAGGTTGGCCCGCAGGCTCTTCAGTTGTTCGTCGAACCACTCCGCCGCCTGCCGCGTCGGTTCCACGCGCAGCTCGAGCATCGTATCGACATAGGCTCTGGCGAACGCGTCGGCGACCCGCGCCGTGAAGCGGGGATCGGAGGACGAGAAACTCACGTTGATGATGTTGCTCTGGGAGGTTTCCACCTTGAGCTTCCTGAGCAGGTTCTCGGCCAGCCAGTCCTCGATCGTTCCCTCGCCTCCCGTCTTCTTGAAAGCAGCTTGCATCTCAGCGTTCTGCGCGAGCTTCATGTCCTGCCCCACCCTGCGCGCCACTCTCTGGCTCATGATGATATCCACCTGAGTCTGCAGGTAGCTGAGCTTCTCCTGCGGGTAAAAGGAAGGAGGCACGTTGCTCATCGACTGCTCTTCCTTGGCGTCGATCAGCAGCGACGTCGTCGCCCGATAGGTTTTCGGAAGGAGGAAGCTCACCACGGTGGCGGCGACGACGGTGGCGATCAGCGATATTGCGAACACGCCGAAGCGCGCGCGCAAAGCGAGCAGAAATTGGTAGATGCTCACGATATGCCGGCGTTGCGTCCCATGAAACCGATCGCGCTTTCCTAGAAGAGGCTTTCCCGGACGTAGATCACGTCGTTGGGCTGCACCAAGTCGGTCAGGCGAGCGTCGACCGCGTTAAGCGTCCCGTCCGGCGCCCTGCGGCGGATCTTCAAACCCCGGTCGGTGCCGCGCGGCGTCACGCCGCCGCCGACGGACAGCGCCTGCATCACGGTCATGGCTTGCTCCAGTCGATAAGAGCCCGCGCGCTGCACCTCTCCGTAAATGTAGAAGACCGGGGCACGCTGCACGAAGATCACGTCGCCGTTCTCCAGCCGGATGTTCCTCGACATGTCGCCGGCGCGGTACATGGTCGGCACATCGACGTCGAGCTTCGCGATCTTGCCGTCACGCTTCATCGTCACGGTGACGTTGTCGTCTCCGGTCGGAGTGACCCCGCCCGCGAGCGCCAGGATGTCGGTCAGATTCGAGCTGGTGTCATCGAGCGGATAGCGTCCGGGGCGGGCGACTTGGCCGAGCACCGATACCTGCCGGCTGCGCACCTGAAGCAGATTGAGACTGACCTGGGGCTTCACCAAAAACTTTCCCTTGACCAGATACTCGGCGATCCGGGCCTCCGCGCGAGCGGGTGTGAGTCCGGTGAGCGCAATCTCTCCGATCAGGGGGAAGGTAATGGTGCCGCGCTCGGAGATGCGCGTCTCGGTCGTGAGATCCGGATTCTGGAAAACCGTGATGCGGACGGAATCGCCCTCTCCCAGGATTTCGCGCGATTGGCCTAGAACGCTGGCCGATAACAGCATCGCCGCCATACCGAGAAGAAACGCGAGCGGCCGTCGTGGTCGTGGTGCTGCCTTCGTCGACACAGTCACGATGGGTTTGTACGGACGCACTGATTAATCATGGGTGTCACAACATAGCAGCAAGACGTTTATGAATGATTTCCTGATCTGGTCCGATCGGACTAACTGAGCGCCGACAAAAAGCTCGCCCGCAATCACGCGAATCGGTTTCGAGCGCGATCGCGACGTGAATTGTTCTTCTTTTCCTCGCGTGCGTGCGATTCACGAGTCGAGACGTGAATTCCAGCACCGTAAAAATTTTATGCGTCTGTCATGATGCCGCCACTGATTGTCGCTAATCAACTACATCGGGGTCATCATGAAATTACAAAACCATTCCGCTGCGGCGATGCGTGCCTTAGCTTTCATGCTTCTTCTGGGCGCCGCTTTGCCTATCGCGGCGCAAACCGCCGCCCGCGATCCTCTGGCGCAGCCTTTTGCGGTCGACAGTATCTGGAACATGCCTATCGGCAGCGGCGCGCAATACGTCGCGATCAATATGTCGGGCACTCCCAGCAACAACATTTGGGCCGGCATGCCGCAAATAGACGACGACTACATCGTCTTCAAACCGGCGGCTCCGCTCACGGCCATCAACCTCAGCGATGCGGCTTGGACGGGGAGAGACCGCTGCCCCGCCACCGGCGGCCTGCTCGTTCAGGTGCCGATGCCGGCGAACTTCGTCGTGCCCAATGCCCTGAACAACAACGGGGCAGCGTTTCTGCTGCCTGACAACCGGACCATCATCCAGACCCAGCCTCTCGCCCGATGCATCGCGGGCGGGCCGGCGACGAGCGTCATCAAGTTCGATCCGGTCGATATTTACGGTGACGGACGTTTGGGTGGCCACGGCGGCTCGGCGCTCTCCACCGTCGGAGGAACAATCCGCATCGGAGAATTTCGCCCGGGCAAGCCGATTCAACACGCCATCAAAATCGACGTTGACACACCCATAATTCTCGCCAGATGTTCCAGCGCCAGCGACTGCTTTCGTTGGCCCGCCTTTGCCGCCGACGCCGGCGCCGCGGGATCCTATGGGACCCAAAATCCGAATCCGGTTCCCGGCATGAAGATGGGGGCTCTGCTCGCCATACCGGCCAGCACCAACATCAATGCCCTGGGCCTCGAATCGGTGCCGGGACAAATGCTCGCCTGGACCCTGCAGAACTATGGCGCCTATATCGTCGACAGCACGGGCGGGCCTAGCTTTGTGATATCTGCAGAGAACGGACCCGACGGATCGCTGCGAAATCAATTCG
>Ga0137409_10005668_pt1 | contig 13001 bp, 13 predicted proteins | sample CZODoug1_16funga_FD_122059 | JGI IMG/M metagenome (GOLD analysis project Ga0137409, IMG submission 122059) | Vadose zone soil fungal communities from Angelo Coast Range Reserve, California, USA - CZODoug1_16fungal (Hybrid Assembly) | ecosystem: Environmental > Terrestrial > Soil > Vadose zone...
ACGGCATGCGGTGCTCCGTCCTCTTGCTCGATCCGGACGGCGTGCATCTCCGCCACGGCGCGGCCCCCAGTCTCCCGCAGGCGTACATCGAGGCCATCGACGGCACCGCCATCGGCCCGAGCGTCGGGTCCTGCGGAACGGCCGCCTACCGGAAAGAAGCCATCGTGGTCACGGACATCGCGACCGATCCGCTCTGGTCCGACTTCCGCGACCTCGCCCTTCACCACAATCTCCGCGCCTGCTGGTCGACGCCCATCCTGGCCTCCGACGGCGGAGTCCTCGGCACCCTCGCCATGTACTACGAGGAGCCGCGGAGCCCGGGCGACGCCCACCGTCTCGTCATCGAGCGGGCCACCCACATCGCGGGGATCGCCATCTCGCGTGGCCGCGCGGAAGAGGCGCTGCGCCACAGCGAAGCCCAGCTTCGCCAGAGCCAGAAGATGGAGGCGATCGGTCGCCTCGCGGGGGGCATCGCCCATGACTTCAACAACCTCCTCACCGTCATCAATGGGCGGAGCGATCTCCTGCTCCAGCGACTCAACCCCCGGGATCCCGTCCACTCGAGCATCGAGCAGATCCGCAAGACGGCGGAGCGGGCGACCGAGCTGACCCAGCAGCTCCTCGCCTTCAGCCGCAAGCAGGTGCTCCAGCCGCGGGTGCTCGATCTGACCGCCGTGGTGAGCGAGCTCGCCCCCTTGCTGCGCCGCCTCATCGGCGAGGACATCAACCTCGTGGTGATTCCCGCCGCCCGGGGCCGCGTGAAGGCCGATCGCGCGGGGCTCGAGCAGGTGATCACGAATCTCGCCATCAACGCCCGGGACGCCATGCCCGCGGGCGGGCGACTCACCATCGAGACGGCCGATGCCGATCTGGACGCGGCCTTCGTCGGGCTGCATCCGGGGACCCAGCCGGGATCGTACGTCGCGCTCGTGCTGCGTGACGAGGGCACGGGCATGAGCGCGGAGGTCCAGGCCCAGGCCTTCGAGCCCTTCTTCACCACCAAGGAAGTGGGCAGGGGCACCGGGCTCGGCCTGTCGACCGTCTACGGGATCGTCAAGCAGCACGCCGGGCACATCTCCGTGGAGAGCGCCGTGGGCACCGGGAGCACCTTCAGCATCTACCTGCCCCGCGTGGAAATGGTCTCGGAGGCGCCCTCCCTGCCCCGGCCGTCGCTTCATTCGCTGCGGGGGACGGAGAGAGTGCTCCTCGTGGAAGACGAGGACGATGTCCGCGGCGTCGCCCGAGAGAGCCTCGCCATGTACGGATACACGGTCCTCGAAGCGCGCGACGGCGAGGAGGCGCTTCGCATCGCGGGAGCGGAGAGCGGCCGCATCGACCTCATGGTCACCGACGTCGTGATGCCGGGCATGAATGGCCGGGAGCTCGCCAAGCGGCTGCTCGCCATCCGCCCGGGCACGCGCGTCCTGTACGTCTCCGGCTACACGGACGATGCCCTCAGCCAGCACGGCATCCTGGATCAGGAGCTTGCCTTCCTGGCCAAGCCCTTCTCGCCCGAGACACTCGCGCGGTCGGTGCGCCAGGTGCTCGACGACGCTCCCCCGAACCAACCCTCCTCGACGAGCCAGTAACGCGTTAGACTGCTAGCGCCCCGGCCGCGGGGGCCCGCGGTCACGGAGTCCGCCACAGGAAAGGGACGCGACATGGCCACGCGCGCGAAGAGCCCGCTTCACACCGCGCTCTGTGATCTCCTCGGCATCCGCTATCCGATCTGCGAGGCGGGCATGGGCTGGGTCGCGCGCCCGCGTCTCGTTGCCGAGGCCCAAGCCGTCACGTCCCGGCTGGGCGCCGACTGAGCGCATGCCCCAGGCCACGGCGAAGCCGCTGCAAGACCGCGTGGCCGTGGTCACGGGCGGAGCGCGCGGCATAGGCCGGGGCATCGCGCTGAGGCTCGCGCGCGACGGCGCCCACTGTGCCATCACCTATCGCCGGGGCGCCGCCACCGCGCGCGAGACGGTGGAAGCCATCGAGCGCGAGGGCGTGAAGGGGATGGCGCTGCCGCTCGAGCTGGGCGATCCCGCCCAGGTTCCGGCCGTCTTCGAGCGCGTCGGCGAGACCTTCGGCCGCGTGGACATTCTGGTCGCCAATGCCGCGGGCACTGCCTTCCGTCCGCTCGAGGAGCAGAAGCCGCACAACACCCGCCTCACCTTCGCCGTGTCCGTCGATGCCTTCGTCGCCGCCGTGCAGGCGGCCCTGCCCCTCATGCGTGGGCGCCCGGGCCGCATCGTGGCCATCTCCGGCATCGACAGCTTTCAGGCCATGCCCGGCCACGGCCTCCTCGGGGGCGCCAAGGCCGCGGTGGAGAGCCTGGTGCGGGCCTTCGCATGCGAGCTCGGACCGGACGGCATCACCGTCAACGGCGTCAACCCGGGCTTCGTCCCCACCGACTCCTCCCGCCTCTACGTCGAGCGCAGACTGGGGCGCGACCACGAGGCGGCGATGACGGAGCTGGTCGCCGCCACGCCGGTGCGGCGCCTCGGTACCGTGGGCGACGTCGCCGACTGCGTGGCGTGGATCGTCTCCGACGGCGCGAGCTTTCTCACGGGCCAGACCATCGTGCTCGACGGCGGGCTGACCATCGTGTCTCCCCTGGCCCGCCTCGCTGACGATTCGAAATCCGCCGGTCGCTCCTAGCATGGCGACCGTCTGGGATTTCGACGTGGCCGTGATCGGGGGAGGGCCGGGGGGCTCTTCCGCCGCGACGGCGCTGGCCCGGCGCGGGCGCACCGTCCTGCTCCTCGAGCGGGACAGGTTCCCTCGCTTCCACATCGGCGAATCCCAGCTTCCCTGGAGCAACGAGGTCTTCCGCGCCCTGGGTGTTCACGACGCGATCGTCGAGGCGGGCTTCGTGAAGAAATGGGGGGCGAGCTTCCGGACGGTCGACGGCGCCACCGAGCAGTACGCGGACTTCCAGGTCGCCGTGGAGACGCCCTCCCCTCAGACCTTCCAGGTGCCGCGGGCCACCTTCGACGAGGTCCTCCTGCGCCACTCTGAACGGTCCGGCGTGAAGGTGCTCGAGGAGCACCGTGCCCTCGACGCGGCCTTCGAGGCGGACGGAGTCGTGCTGCGCTTCGTCGGGCCAGACGGCACCGAGCAGGCCGTGCGCGTGGGCTTCGTGGTGGACGCGTCGGGACGAACGGGCTTCCTCACGAAGAAGCTCGGTCGCCACGAATTCGACCCCATGCTGCGCAACATCGCCGTCCATGCGCAGTACGAGGGCATCCCGCGGGCCGAGGGACGGCGCGCGGGCGACATCCGCATGTTCACTCGCGCCGACATGGGCTGGATCTGGCTCATCCCGCTCTCGGACACTGTCACGAGCGTGGGAGCCGTGATCCCCCAGTCCGTCCATCGGCGCGAGTCCAGGGCCATTCCCAAGGACAGCCTCGCCCACTACCTCTCGGGCACCGCGGGCCTGGCCCCTCTCCTCGAGGAGGCCCGGCGCGTGTCCCCCGCGCGCTTCGATGCCGACTACTCGTATCTCGGCACACGCCTGACCGGAGACCGCTGGGTCGCCGTCGGGGACGCGGCGGCGTTTCTCGACCCGATCTTCTCGACGGGCGTCCTCCTCGCCATGCAGGGAGGGCTGGAGGCCGCCGAGGCCATCGACGCGGCGCTGCGCGCGGGCGCCCTGGCGCGGCCTCGCTTCGCCGAGTGCGAGAGGCTCGTGCGTCGGCGCTACCATCACTTCCGGCGCTTCGCCGTCGGCTTCTACGACCCTTACTTCCGTGATCTGTGGTTCCGGCCCTCGTCGCGGCTGGGCATCTTCAGCGCCATTCTCTCGGTCCTGGCGGGGAACTGGCGTCCTTCCCTGGTGACCAGGCTGCGGATCAGGTTGTTCTTCACGCTCATCGCCCTCCGTCGCCTCTTCCGGCTCCCGCTCCGCTCCGGACGGACGGCCGGGGCGTAGCGAGAGGCCGCGGTCATGCCGGATCGCCTGAGCATCCTCTCGCCGACCGGGCATCTCGGATTCACCCCCATCGAGCGTGGCAGCTTCGAGATCGGGGTGGGGCGACGGCCCGATGCCATCGTCGCGGATTCCGGGAGCTGCGATATCGGCCCCCAGCCTCTCGGATCCGATGAGCACTGCAGCCCCGAGGAGTGGCAGCGGCACGACCTGGAGCTCATGCTCCTGGCCGCGCGACGGCTCGGCGTGCCCATGATCGTGGGCTCCGCTTCCGACACCGGCACGGATCGAGGCGTCAATCAGTATGCGGACATCATTCGAGGGCTGGCGCGACGCCATCGGCTCGCCCCGTTCAAGCTCTAGACCATCTGCTCCCAGATCAGCCGCGAGGAGGTGGCGCGACGCCTCGAAGACGGGGTGCTCATCGAGGGGCTCGACGGGCGACCGCAGCTCACCAAGGAGACGCTGGCCCGCACCGACCGGCTCGTGGCCGTGATGGGCGTGGCGCCCATCATCCGGGCGCTCGACGAGGGCGCGGAGGTCGTCATCGCCGGCCGGTCCAGCGACTCCTGCATCTTCGCGGCGCCCGCCATCCGCGCGGGCTTTCCCGAGGCCGCCGCGTACTACCTGGGCAAGGTGCTCGAGTGCGCCTCCTTCGCGGCCGAGCCCTTCATGGGCAAGGAGAGCATCATCGGCACGGTGACGCCCGACGCCGTCTCCGTCACCGCCATGCACCCGGGGCAGCGCTGCACCGTCGCCTCGGTGGCGAGCCACGCCATGTACGAGCGGGCGAATCCCTTCTTCGAGCACGTGGCGGGCGGCGCGCTCGACATGACCCACTGCCGCTACGAGCAGGTCGACGAGCGGACGACCCGGGTGACCGGGTTCGCCTTCCGCCGCGATCCCGTCTACCGCATCAAGCTGGAGGGTGCCGGGAAGGTCGGCGAGCGCGCCGTGGCCATCGCGGGCATCCGCGATCCGTACACGATCCGCCACATCGACGCGGTGATCGGCTGGGCGCGCTCCAAGGTGGAGGAGCGCTGGGGCCCGCCGGGCGAGCGATACCACCTCTACTACCACGTCTACGGGCGCGACGGGGTCATGGGCCCGTGGGAGCCGCGGCGAGCCCTCCCCGCTCACGAGCTCTGCCTCGTGGTGGAGGCGATCGCGCCGCGCTTCGAAGACGCCGAAGTCGTGTGCGCCCTCGGCACCCGCAACCTCTTCTACGCCCGGCTGCCCGAGGTCAAGGGAACGGCGGGGACGGCGGCCCTCATGATGGACGAAGTGCTGCGCGGGAAGGCCGGCTACGAGTGGACGGTGAGCCACGTCCTGCCCCTCGCGGATCCCCTCGAGCTCATGACCATCAAGACGGAGGTGGTGGGCGGATGACCACGACGCCGCTCGTCGAGCTGGCCAAGACCATCCGCAGCAAGAACGCGGGGGTGGACCAGATCACCTTCGACATCATCTTCCCGGATCGCGAGAGCTACGAGCTCGTGAAGCGGAGCGGGGCCCTCACGGCGGAGACGGTGACCCGGCTCTACGGCGTCCCTCGCGAGCGGCTCACCGCCTTCGTCGAGTACGATCCCGCCCTCGCCATCAAGTTCACCATCCGGCGAGAGCGCCCGAGCGGCAGCCCGGGGGAGCGTGATGTGTTCGGGGCGCAGCAGTACGCGCCCCTCTTCGACCTGCCCATCCCCGTCGGCTCCTGACCATGCGGCTCACTCCTGGGACACGTGGAGGTAGTGTGCGATGACCTTGCTCGAGTTCCTCCTTCTGCTCGTGATCGCGGGGATCTGCGGATCGCTCGGTCAGGCCATCGGCGGCAGCTCCCGCGGGGGGTGTCTCGTCTCGATCGCCCTCGGGTTCATCGGGGCCCTCATCGGAACCTGGCTCGCGAGAACCCTCCATCTCCCGGAGCTCTTCACGGTCACCATCAGCGGCAAGTCCTTCCCCATCATCTGGTCGATCATCGGATCGGCGCTGTTCGTCGCCGTCATCAGCCTGGTCAGTCGGAGCCGCCCCTAGCAGGTTGCTGAAAAAGCAAGCTGTGCCGGCTGTCAGTTGACGCAGTCAAGCATCTGTGTGACCATGTCACCTACCTGTCGGACCGTCTCCTCAGGGGGTGACCATGGCCGAGAGCGACTTCGACCAGCGCGTGGCCGCCGTGCGGCGCTTCAACCGCTTCTACACTCGCCAGATCGGGCTCCTCCAGGAGAGCTACCTCAAGAGCCAGTTCTCGCTGAGCCAGGTGCGCGCGCTCTACGAGCTCGCGCATCGCGAGCGACCCACCGCCACCGAGCTCGGGCGGGAGCTGGGGCTGGATCCGGGCTACCTGAGCCGCATCCTCCGTCTCTTCGAGAGACGCGGATTCCTCAAGCGCACTCCCTCCAAGGCGGATGGGCGGCAGAGCCATCTCTTCCTGACCGCCCGCGGTCAGGCCGCCTTCGCGCCTCTCAACACGCGCTCGCGGGAGGAGATCGGGTCCATGCTGCGTGCCCTGCGCGCCCGGGATCAGATCCGCCTCGTCGAGTGCATGCACACCATCGAAGGCGTACTGGGCGCCCAGCCCGAGAAGAAGGTGCCGTACCTGCTCCGTCCCCATCGCCCCGGCGACATGGGGTGGGTGGTAAGCCGGCACGGCGCGCTGTATGCCCAGGAGTACGGATGGGACGAGACCTTCGAGGCGCTCGTGGCGGGCATCGTGAAGAAGTTCATCGAGCACTACGACCCGAGGAAAGAGCGCTGCTGGATCGCCGAGAAGGACGGCGAGCCCGTCGGCTCCGTCTTCGTGGTCAAGCAGTCGGCCACGGTGGCCAAGCTCCGCCTCATGCTCGTGGAGCCCAAGGCGCGCGGGCTCGGGATCGGCGCGCGCCTCGTGGATGAGTGCGTGCGCTTCGCGGGACAGACCGGCTACGGGAAGATCACGCTCTGGACCAACAGCGTGCTGCGGGCCGCGCGGCGCCTCTACAAGGAAGCGGGCTTCCGCCTCGTCCGCCAAGAGCGCCACCGGAGCTTCGGACACGATCTGGTCGGCGAGACGTGGGATCTGAAGCTGTGATGGGGACCTGACGCCCGGATGGCCCGCTTTCTGGCCGCGGCCGCGGCGGCCGCCACCGGCGTCCAGGTCGGCTCCGCCATGGTCGCCACGCGCTTCGTGGTGGACCAGACGGGGCCGACCTCGCTCGCCCTTCTACGCTATGTGATCGGGTTCTGCTGCCTGCTGCCCGTGGTGTGGCTCTCCGCGGGGCGCGTGCGCTTCGCGCGACGAGACATCCTGCCCATCGCGCTCCTCGGAATCACGCAGTTCGGGATCCTGATTGCCCTGTTGAACTACGGCCTGCGCTTCATCCCCTCGGCCCGGGCCGCGCTGATCTTCGCGACCTTTCCCCTCCTGACCATGGTGCTGGCCGCCGCCCTCGGCCACGAGCGGCTCACCTGGCCGAAGATCCTCGGCGTCCTCCTGACCCTCGTGGGAGTCGGGGTCGCCCTCGGGGAGAAGGCCCTGCAAGGCGGGGGCGCGCCGGAGTGGGTGGGAGAGCTGGCCGTCTTCGCGAGCGCGTTGAGCGGAGCGGTCTGCAGCGTCCTCTACCGGCCCTATCTCCGCAAGTACCCGGCGCTGCCCGTCAGCGCCTTCGCCATGCTCGCCTCGGTGGGCTTTCTCGCCATCCTGGCGGCCGGGGAGGGCTTCTTCGCTTCCCCGCCCCGCTTCACGCCGGGCGGCTGGCTCGCCGTCGTCTTCATCGGGTTGAGCAGCGGCGTCGGTTACTACCTCTGGCTGTGGGCCCTCGGCCACGCTCCCGCGACCCAGGTCACGGTCTTTCTGGCCCTCAGCCCCATCACCGCCGCCGGGCTGGGCGCTCTCTTCCTGGGAGAAGCGATCTCCGCCGTGTCCGCCGTCGGCCTTGCCTGCGTCGCGCTCGGCCTCTGGCTGGCCCACTGGCGCGCTCCCGCTCCCTGAGTCCTCCTAGCGCTTGACCACCTCGCGAGGCGCGCCCTCGCCCAGAATGGTCTTGATGTCGTTGAGGACGAGGTCGGGAACGAGAAAGCCCGCGCTGTAGACGTTCCGGATGTATCCGGCGGGGTCGAGCAGGAACACCTTGAGGACGTGACGGTAGCGGCCGGTGAACCGGCCCCGTTCATCGTAGACGGGCGCGCGGTCCTGGCCGTAGCCCTCGAGCACGTGATCCAGGGCGCGCTCGGACGAGGCGGTCATGAAGCGCCACAGCCTGGGATCGGCGCCGTAGATGCGCGCGTACTTGGCCAGCTGGGCCGGCGTGTCGCGCTCTGGATCAAAGCTGATCGAAAGGAGCATGGCGTGTCGCGCCAGGCCCTCGTCCTTGAGCTTGGCCTGGAGATCCTGGAGCGCGAGACTGGCCAGGGGGCAGCCGAGGCGCTCCGGACAGGCCGTGTAGATGAAGCTGACGACGGCGACCTTGCCCGCCGTCACCTGGCGCGTGCTCGCGGAGCGCCCGGTGAGATCCTTCAGGACGACCCAAGGCACGCGCTTGACCGCGGGAAGGTCATAGCTTCCCGCGGCCGGCGGCGTGAAGGCCGGCGAGAAGACGCCCTTGACGAACTCCTCCTCCAGGCTCACCGCCTCGTGAGCGCGGACAGGGGACGGGACGATCAGCCCGCCCCCGACCCAGGCCAGGAGCACGCAGACGCCCCAGACTCTTCGCATGGATCAGCGTGCCCCGCCCCGCTCAGGGTCCCCGTCAGCGAGGGGCGGCATACGCGCTCACCCGCTGAGCGCGGGGAGCCGGAGCCGCGGCCTTCGGACCGAAGACCTTGCTGCCGAAGTTCATGATGTGGGCCCGGCCCGCGGGATTGAAGTCGGTGGTGAACTTCGGGACGAGCTTGCCCCCTTCCCAGGCATAGGCCTTGAGCCAGTAGTCGCCCGGCTTGTCCCACTGCGAGAGCAGCGAGTTGGTCGCGTAGACGCGGGTGCCGTCCCAGGACGATGACACCATGTTGGCCATCTCCCCGAGCTTCACCGTCTCGATGAGCTTGCCCTCGAAGGGGTTCGATACGTCGTACACCTTGAGCGTGCCGTCCATGAAGGTATTGACGTAGATCTTGCTGTCGTCGGGGGCGATGCTGATGTCCACGGGAATGGTGTCGCCGATGTCGGCGATGTTCTTGGCCGCCCAGGTGCCGTCCGCCTGCTGGTGGATGAGCACCAGCTTGCCCGTGAGCGCCGTGGAGGTGAAGGCATAGTGATGGTTGGGCAGGAGGGCCCAGCGCAGCTCGAGGGGGGCGCCCGGCACGCTCAGGATCTGGAGCGGCTTCCGGGCGTGGAAGTCCCACACGATGACCGAACTCCCGAACTGCTTCATGGCCTCCGCGTCCTTGACGAGGTCGCCGAACGGCCGCATGTAGTTCTTCTTGCCGCTGAACGACGACGTCAGCATCCGGTTCAAGTTGACGTTGACCCGCACGTCGTAGCCGTAGGGCGCTTCCTTGGGCATCCAGATCGTGCGGATGAACTTGCCGTCGTTGCTGTACTCGGCGAGGCCCGTGCGCCCGGAGCCGTCCTGGGCATTGGAGAGGGCCGAGATGAGCATGCGCCCCGGGAGCGCGTAGAAGGTGTGGGGCCCCACGAGCCCGCCCGTGTCCTTGACGAAGGTGGAGATGGTCTTCACGAGCCGGGGCTGGGCGGGGTTCGACCCCACGTCGAAGACGAAGATCTGGCTCGTGTCGAGGCCGCCCGCCCACAGGAAGCGCCGGTCATCCGTGAAGCCCGCGTGATGGGCCTCGTGGCGGCCGGGCACGGACGCCCGGTGGATGATCTTGCCGTAGCTCGCCGACTTGGGATTGGCGTCCACCGTAACCATGCTGTCGTTGCCATCGGCCACGCCCTTGATGCCAAGAGTCCACACGTAGATGTAGTCCTCCTGTCCCGTGACCTTGGGCAGGAAGGGTGACTGGCAGGTCTCATCCGCGGCGGCGGAGCCGACCAGCCCGCCCATCATCACGAGGATGCCGGCCAGGAGGACTCGGAGAAGTCGCGTTCTCATGTCGCCGCTATGCATGGCCATTCCCCTCACTCGTGTCGAACGTGGATGATGGGTCATTTCGGCTGGGTGGACAGCACCAGGGTGCCCGCCGCCGAGAGCATGCCGCCCATGCCGTTCACCAGGCCCAGCTTGACGTTCGGCACCTGGCGCGCCCCGCATTCGCCGCGAAGCTGCCGCACGGACTCGATGATGGGAAAGATCCCGTACATGCCCGAGTGCGTGTACGAGAGTCCCCCGCCGTTGGTGTTGATGGGAAGCTTGCCGCCCGGGGTGGATCGTCCTTCCTCGAAGAAGTGCACCCCTTCGCCCGGCTTGCAGAGACCGAGCGACTCCAGCATGATCGGGGGCCCCGAGGTGAAGGCGTCGTAGAGCATGATGTGATCGAAGTCGCCGGGCTTGACGCCGGCCATGGCGAAGGCCTTCTCCCCGGAGAGACGTGTGGCCTCGCTGGTCGACAGGCTTCGCATCTGGGTCAGCATGACGTGCTCGACCCCCTCGCCCGCGCCCCGGACATACACGGGCTGCTTCGCGCAGTCCTTCGCGCGGTCGGCCCGCGTCATGACCACGGCGCCCCCCGCGTCGGTGACGAGACAGATGTTCAGGACGTTGAAGGGCCAGACCACCGGGCGGGAATCGAGCACATCCTGCACGGTGATGGGCTCGCGGTTCTTGGCCTTGGGATTGAGGGCCGCCCACTTGCGCGTGGACACCGCCACCTGGGCCCATTGCTCCAGGGTCGTCCCGTACTCGTGCATGTGGCGCGTGGTGATGAGGCCGAACATGGTCGGGGCTCCCCCGAAACCGTACGGCGTCTCGAACTGCCCGGGCAGCGCGGTATCCCGCCGCGGGGTCACGCCCACGCCCGAGCGGCCCGATTCCCCGTGCGCGATCACCGCCACGTCACAGAGGCCGTGGTGGAGGGCGACCATGGCGTGGCCGACCATGATGATGAAGGAGCAGCCGCCGACCGTGGTGCCGTCGACGTAGCGCGGGGTCACGCCCACGGCCTCGGCGATGGTGGCGGGCGAGTGCTGGCCCGCCGTGAAGACGCCGTCGACGTCGGAGACCTTGAGGCCGGCGTCCCGCACGGCATTGTGGACGGCCTCGACGTGCAGGCTCAGCTGGCTCTTGTGCGGCAACGTGCCGAGCTCGTCGCTCTCGTCCACCCCGACGATGCAGGTGGAGCCGGCGAGCTCTCGCATCCGGGCGAGGTCGGTCATCGCGCGCCTCCCGCGGGCTGGAACATGGGCAGGCTGATCTCGTCCGTGAGCTTCTCGAAGACCACCTCGACGGGCATGTCACACGTGATCGCCTTGGGGTCTGCCGCGACGTTGACCAGGTTGGTCATGAGCCGCGGGCCTTCCTCCAGCTCGACCATGGCCAGGATGACGGGCGGCTTCACCTTGAAGGCCTTGTTGAGGATCTGGTGGGCGATCTCGAAGGAGTAGAGCGTGCCGCGGCCGCTCGCCTGGATCCAGGCGATGTCCCGGGAGGAGCAGAACGGACACATCACGCGAGGGTAGAAGAACGCCTTCCCGCACGTCTGGCATTTCGGCAGCATGAGCTTTCCTTCCCTGGCGCCGTCCCAGTAGGGTTTGGCCTCAGGGGTGATGGGTTGGGGCACGGGGCGTTGCAGGTCCACGGTCGCCTCCCTGGGGTGTTGGGATACACACGTGACTCCGCCGGCTGCCCCGCACTATACCGCTACTTGGCCGACATCTGGCGGCGGACCTCGGTGGCGGAATGTCCGGGGCCGCGCTAGGCTTCCCCGCGTGAGCGAGGCGCTTCGAGATCTCGGAGAGGGGCTCGTCCTCAGGCGCGGCCGCGCCGCCGATGCCGAAGCCCTGGCCGCCTTCAATGCCGACGTCCTGCGTCCGCAGGACGCCACGGAGCCCAATGCCACCATGGCCGCGTGGACACGGGATCTCTTCACGGGCCGGCATCCGACCTTCACGCCCGATCAGGCCACCGTGGTCGAGCACCGGCCGAGCGGGGCCATCGTCTCGTCGGCGCTTCTCATCTCCCAGACGTGGTCATTCGCCGGCGTCCCGATCCGCGTCGGACAACCCGAGCTCGTCGGCACCCATATCGACTATCGCGGTCGCGGGCTCGTTCGCGCCCAGTTCGAGGTCCTCCACCGATGGTCGGCCGATCGTGGCCACCAGCTCCAGGCCATCGCGGGCATTCCGTGGTTCTACCGCCAGTTCGGCTATGAGCTGGCGCTCGCGCGGGGCGGCGGCCCCGCCGTGCCGATTTCGAACCTGATCCCGCTGCCGCGCCAGGATTCCCCGGCCTACCGCTTCCGGCCCCTGCGCGAAGAGGACCTCGACTTTGCCGTCGACCTCGATACCCATGCCTGCGCGCGGTCACTCATGACGGTTCCACGTGATGCGGGGCTCTGGCGCTACGAGCTCATGGGCCGGAGCGCGGACAGCGCGATCCGCCAGGAGATGCGGATCATCGAGAGCGCGGAGGGCGATCCGGTGGGGCTTCTGACCCATGCCCCGCGCCTGAGCGGCGTACGTTTCGACGTCACGGGCTGGGAGCTCAAGCCGGGAGTCTCGTGGTCCGTGCCCTCCTGACAGCGCTCTTCCCGAAGCAGTCCTCCGACGTCTGGGCCCTCGTCTAGCGACCGCGACGGACCGGCTGGTACTTTCTTCCTGTCCGACCCGGAAGACCTTACTGACCACCACCTGTTCTCCGTCTCCGTTTTCTCCAGGCTCCGAGGCTTTTCGACCAAAAGGCGCACGACTGTCCGCTCGCGCACGCTGGCACATGCGATGCACCACCCGCCGATGGTACAGGCTGGCTAACCTCATTGGCAGGGAGGGCTCTATGCTCTTCGTGTATCTGCTGGTCGCGATTCTCGGCGTGGGAGCAGCGATCTTCGCAGTGCAAAACCCCGACCTGGTCGCGGTGCACTTCCTGAGCTGGCGCACGGTGGAGCTTCCCGTCTCGCTCATCATCCTGCTCTCAGCTTTCGTGGGCATCGTGGTCGCCTCGATCAGCGCCTTCGCCCAGCAGATTCAGCTGGAGCGGAGAATCCGGAAGCTCCA
>Ga0137409_10005669_pt1 | contig 12997 bp, 10 predicted proteins | sample CZODoug1_16funga_FD_122059 | JGI IMG/M metagenome (GOLD analysis project Ga0137409, IMG submission 122059) | Vadose zone soil fungal communities from Angelo Coast Range Reserve, California, USA - CZODoug1_16fungal (Hybrid Assembly) | ecosystem: Environmental > Terrestrial > Soil > Vadose zone...
GTCCCGGGCAACACATGCACCACGTCGCCGGACGCGGACCGGCTATCGACGTAGTTAAAGCTGCGGCACGGACTCGCAGGGTTCGTGCAACTCCCGCTATCTACTCCGCTGAGCCCCAGGTACCGGTTTGTGCCTGTTATTGAGCTGACCGTGACCGTCACCGAGGCCGAGGCCGACTTGGTCGGGTCGGCTAGACTCGTTGCTTTCACCGTGTAGGTGCCAGCCGACGACGGAGCGGTATAAAGGCCAAGGGAGGAAACCGCACCGCCAATAGCTGACCAGATGACGGAGGTATCAGCGGTTCCCGTGACAGTAGCGGCGAACTGCAACGTCCCATCGACGGCGAGAGAGCCTGAAGTAGGCGACATTGATACCGCAACCTTCGAGCCGGTCCCGTTGCTGTAAAGAGCTGCCACCTCAGTTGTGGCCAGCGCTCTGTTGTAGATCATTACGTCGTCAATCGCGCCGTTGAAGCCGTATCCGCGGATCCCGCCAATGGAGGCAGCGCTTGACGAGGAAACCGAACCTAGGCTGCCGAGGCTCACGGAAGCAACCAGTGAGCCATTGGTATAGGCCTTGAACTGCCTGGTGCTTCGATCCACGACTGCCGTCAAATAAACCCACTGATTCAGTTTCTCAGTGCCAAAGACAGCTTGGACTTTGTGAGTTCCATCTGCAAGATTGGCAATCCAGGCCCCGGTGCCCAGTTCCATATCGAAACCAGGTGAGGTCGCGCTGCCGCCGCCCTTCCACCAGGGAATGTCATACGGCCCGAGACTCACGGGTACATAAACCCAAAGGGCATAAGTGAATGAGCCGGCGCCAAAATTCAGATTCGCGCGATTGCCCATTGAAATTCGTTCGCCACCTCCGGCAAAGCGGGCCGCCGTGCTGCGTACACTCGGGACTCCAAACACCGGACAGGTAATACCGGCGCACACGCCCGTGTCTCCTGAACCGGAAGAATCGGCAACGGAGGTTGCCCCGACGGATTCATCCAGCTTCCAATGCGCGACAGGACCAGTCGCAGTTGCCGTCGTTACCACGCCGGAGGCTGATAGGGTGGCTGCCGAAAATCCAAAGTGAGACAGGGAAAGAAATACGAACGAGAGCTTTACCGATAGGGACTTCTTCGACAACATTTCTAACCTTCCAGTTGCTTGTTTGGGTATTTACGTACAGGAAACACTGTATGCGATCTCGTAGGACGCGATACCTCTCACTAGTTCACGTAGAACAGCTGCAGCGAAATAAGAGCCAGTCTCGAACTCATTGATTCCACAACACTTGGAACCCAATAGGATTGTAGAACCACACAGAAGGACCTAGGCTTACGTGCGACAAAAGCTCCTTCCTCTGCAATCCAAATACTCAGCGGCAGCGTCGATCCGCTGCGCACACGGTGTCCGCCATCGCCCCCCGAGAACGATTCCAAAGGCGACACAGACGGCGAATCAAGTCGAAGATTTCGACCAGCCGTCAGCACGGAAACGAAAATCAACAGAGCGCGGAAGATTTCAATGCCGGATTGGGGCTGCAAAACTTCGGATCAAAGTGGGTAGGTGGTTCAGTACTCCAAGCTGCAAGGAAGGCTCGGTCTGTCTCCATCTGAGTTCGTTCGCAAAAATCCCTCGGTCAAGCGCTAGGCAAATCAGGGGAACGGTCAATCGGCAACCTGGCTACGACTGTGGTTCCCTTTCCATTGCCCGCGGAAATGATTTCCAAACCGCCGCCTAGCTGACGGATTCTTTCGCGCATTCCCCGGATTCCCACTCCGGCTTTGCCGGGCATTTCCATTTCCAATCGCTTGACAGCTGTAACCGTTGGGCGGAAATGTGCCGGTCGAAAGCCGAGGTGATTACCGCAACACCCAAACCAGTAGGGTGACCGAGCTGACGCCTGTAAAACCCAGCGTGGACGTGCTCACGGCGTGAGCGGTATCGGGCACAATGTTAGAGGATGTGAACCTGGCCGCAGCCATGCCCGTGTAATGCATGACGGGTATCGCCGCTCCCATCACGACGGCGCTGCCAATTTTCCATAACGGCGAAGATTGTTCGTCTTGTCGAAAACGAAACGTCAACCAGATTGCGATTAATGAGATCGCAATCGCGAACACAACGCGCGCTCTGCATTCTGCCGCCGATCTGATCGATACGCCCAACCCGATGGTCCGTGGTTGGGCTTGGTCACAGTTCGTGCGACCCTCTTCAACCAAGAGTTCGGCCAGCTCAATTCACGGCGATGCCGCTGATCTTCGGCTGATCTGCCGCACCCCGCGTGAATTGGATTATGATCTGTCCCGCCGAGTTAGCCGTCGCTTGGAACTGCTCCTCAATAGCCTTGTTCTTCGCACCAGTCATGGCAACGATATCGAAGTTCGTCAACACCTGCGAGCCATTAATCAATACGTTAAATTGTCGCTGGGCCGGTTGGCTCCAGTAGATCTCGTTAAAGTACAAAGTGACGGTATGCGTGGTTCCGGACGCGAAACCGCCAATCGTATAGGTGCTTGGCGCCCAGCGCTCGCTTTGGAAAACCGCCTGCGGCGGGACGGGACTGGATAATAGGGAGGTGTCAACCGCCACGAAGCTACTCGCCTGGTTCCCACCCGAAAAGTCCGTGTCGGCGATGAAATTGCCGACGTCGCCACCGCCAGAGTCGATTGATACCGGACCACTGGTTGGTTCATTATCGGCGGTCTGACTGACGACGAGGCCGCTGATGAGCGGTTGAGCGGCGTCACGGGGGATTAAATGGACTACGATGTTCCCGCCCTTATCCGCATTGGCGCTGAAAGTTTCCGCGATTGCTTTGTTTTTGCCCCCCGCGGCGGCGAAAATGTCGAAGCGGTCGAGAAGAGTTTGATGATTGATGGTTACGTCGAATAGCCGTTGCCCCGGTTCATTCACCCGAGTTTCGGCGAAGTGCAACTGCACCTTATACGGCGCATACGGGACCAAGTCTGTAATCCTGTATTTCGACTCGCCCTCGCGCGCGGTTTGATAAACAGCTTGTGGCGGTGCTGGCGCGGGAATGAGCGAAGTGTCTATCGTAGCTTCCGTTGACACGGCTCTGCCGCCCAAGAAATTGGTGTCTGCGAAGAAACTTCCCTCGGAATCCCCGCCCGCGTTGACGGAGACCGGCCCTGCAACCAGGTTGTGCGATCGGCGATAGATCCGCACGTAATCCACTGTCATTACTGCGGGGTTCGGCGTCGTGCTGTTTGTGTACCCTGGGAAATAACCGCCCATCGCCAGGTTCATGATGAGAAAGAACGGATGGTTGAAGACCCAATCGCCAGGAATGTCGCTGGTGTTCTGGATGGTGAAATATGGAGCGCTAGGGTCGTCTCTATAAAACTGAGCTTCGTTTGGAGACCAGATAACGCCATAAGTATGAAAGTCGCTTATTGTGCCGCCATTCGGAAAAATAAACGACGAGCCGACGCCGTTTCCCCCCGAAAACGGCCCGTGAATAGTAGATGAAGTCTTGGATGGGCCATATTGTGGGACCGACTCCATGACGTCCATTTCGCCACAGAGAGGCCAGCCGGAGGTGTTGATGTTTGATCCAAGAAGCCAAAACGCCGGCCAGATACCAGCTCCCATCGGCAGCTTCATGCGGGCTTCGATACGCCCGTACTGGAGATTCTCGATGCTCTCCGTTTTCATGCGCGTCGAAGTCCAGGTGCTATTCGTGTTGATGGCCGAAATCACCAGATTGCCATTACCGTCAAGAACTGCATTGGGCGTCGCCGAGCTGCAGGGGCTAACGTTAGAACCGGCGGCGCAGTACACCTCTTCCTCATTATTCCCCCATCCACCACCACCCGTGTCATAGGTCCAGTTGCTCGAATCCGGCAATGAGCCCGCGGCTCCCTTAAATTCGTCCGACCAAACGAGTCGCCAGCCGTCACCAATCTCCTGATCCGGACTAGGGGTTTGGGGTCTGCCCAGACTCGGACCAAAAAAGAGCAACAGTAGTACTGCGCCGAAGCCATGGATTTTTCTGATTTCTCGAAACATGACGTTCAGCCTCCCATTGGTCTTAAATTTAGCGATTGAATACGCACCGTGTAGGTGACAGGCAAGTGGAAAACATTTAGCGCGTCGCCCGCGAGGCACGATGCGAGTTGCCGCACGGAAGCGGTTGACGACGTGTCTCTTGCCGCGTACAACGCTTCCCATCGGCGAGCACCGTGGCACAAACGTTCGCCTTGCCGCGGAAGCGCGAAGGCGATAAACGCATCGCCAACAGGGTTATCACATGTATGTCCGCGACCTAAGCAGCTACCATTCGCCGTGATGCTTCGATCCGGCACATTTCCACCGAACGCCTTTACGATAAACTCGCGTCCCTCCGCGAGGTAGGCTACGGGTCCCGCTGGGGCCTCATTCTCACTCGAAGGCCGGGACGGCAAATTTATAAGCCCGCCGAAAGCATTTTGTCAATGTTTTTTCGGAACCTTGCGCAACTCTCGCTCTGAAGCTCCACCCACTCGCGTGGATCGCTTCTATGCAGTTTCGACTGTGCCTATTTCTGTGCCCACTGGCTGTTTGTATGCGTTGGGTGCTAGTGTGGGAGAAACCGCCGCATTTTACTAGCGAATCGCAATTCATACAAATCGCGCTAAACCGTCGATTCCCTGTGGAACCAATCTTCGGACCAGGGGGTCGGAGGTTCAAATCCTCTCTCCCCGACCATTGTTTTCAATCACTTATGGAGTTCCGGTTCGACCGCCTGGTTTCGCCCCAGGTCATCTAGCGCGGAAACCCGCGTAAATATTGAGTGTTCTAGCCCAAGAGCTCGCGGCTCCATCTACAAAAACGCCTACAGCCCTGGCGAGCGCCGCATTGGCCTTACGTGTTGCATAGCTGTTCCGCAATCCCAGCGGAGGGCCTTAGACGATTTCGCCGCACAGTGAATGCACGAACCCGCGGACCGTAATCTGAGTATGCGGCAAACTAAGGCGATACGATTTGAGAAAAAGTCTTGATTCAGTGCCAGGCCTTTTGAGGCCTCCCGTATTCATCTCAATTTCGGAATCCATCCTGAATCCACTGCAAAAGCAGAAGGCACTCAGTGGAGGTAGTCGAAAACCCCTGCCCGCCAGGATGCGTGCCGTTCTGCGGACTCGCGCAACTCCCCCCAGTCGGACACGCCAGCAAGCGATTCCGGTTCCCCGGTTGCCGTGCCGAGTAAAGACCAACCCGGCTGTAAGATTCCGACGCCGTCCCCGAGTGGTCCAGCGAAAGCCCCAGCCCTCCAGACCTGCATCAGTTCGTGCTTGTCAAAGCGCAGCCGGGCAATCCAGTGACTTCCCGACTCCCGCAGACCACCGGCCGAGACCAAGATGTGCAAATGGGGATGAAAATTCAAGAGTCCGCCGAAGCTCTGCTGCACAACCAGAATGAGAACACGAACACCATATCTGGCCCTCGCCCAATGTTGGATCGCCGCGGCCCTAAGTGCCGGCAAGTCATGCAGGAGCCGACGATTTCGCTGAAAAATTGGCAGAAGTTCGTGCGGCATCGTGAAGTTTATGTTGACATAAGGGAGGTCAGGTAGCGCGACGTCCATCTCGGCCTGCCACAACAGGGTCGCTCGGTGTCCGCAACTTGGACAGAATCTCGACTTGCAAGTATGGCAAACCAGGTTCCGCTCAGTCTCAGAGGCATAGACTTCGGCGGTGGTCGATCTCGAAAACCTCGTCAAGCATTTTGTCCGCGCCTGAATTCTACAAAATCGGCCCCGTCGCAATGGCTGTAATAGCGACTCCCGGGCGAGCCATTTTTCTGACCAAGCAGCTGTTCCAGGAACTTAAGACACAACAGGAGTCGCTCCCGCTATGCTAGTCAAGCACGCCTTCAAGCAAATCCTGATCGCAACCCGAGAGCACTGGGACCGCCTCGAGACCCGCCCTGCAGTCCGTGACAACTTCCTAAGAATGATCGCGTGTGGAACCACAGCTTTAAGATACTCACTCGGAGCCATACGCCGGGCTGTCCTCCATTCTCCTGCAAAGAGTTGACGGACATCGCGCTGAAGCTTCGGGAAAGAGTGGACTTGAGCCCGCAAGAACGCTATCGGCTGATCGGAGTGGGGTCGAGCAACTTTCGGGAACCGGAAGACACTGCTGGGCAGCCCGACCTTTTCCACTAGTCATCAATCTAAAGCCGCCGACTCCATGATGTACCTCCGATTCTTGGCCGCACTAAGTACCTGACGCCATCGTCAAGTTGAAAGCATGCAAGCACTTATGTGTCCCGGCCGAGCCGTCTTCGCCGTTGCGTCATGCTCGGCGAGGCCCATTGCATCCAACTCTTAAGACCGCGATGCTATCTTGAATTCCTCAGGAATCGTCAAATTCGGGAATCAAGGAACTAGGCCGACGTTCAGTATTGGAGGGCCCGTGGACGATGAAACAATCCGCATTGGGCGGGACCGGCTTTTGAGGGTCTTCCGCTACTTGGGAGCGCTCAATGAACACCGGAATCCCGTCAAGCGGCACATCGACGAGCAGTTGTGGACACTGTGGCTAAAAGAGCTACCTACCCATTCCTCGATCAGGAGAGGGTCTCCTCCTGCTGTCGAGGTACCAATCCCGGTGGCAAATGGCGATGGGTTGCCAGCTGAGCAGCGGGATTCGGATTTCATACTCAAAATTACGCGGCCGAGACTCGCCAATCCACCAACGCCTCCCGCATTAATCGAGCCGTGGCTTGAAGCCGGCTGGGACAATCCGTTCAAGGGCGTATCGACACTAGAATCCAGAAATGAAGGCGCCTCTCGTGGCGCTGTGAGTGTGCCATTCGGCAGCGATCCCAAGCGAGTGGCAGCGCTAGACCAATGGAAGGTACATCGAGATCAGTGGGCGAAAGACGAGCGGCCCGCCCGAGCCGCGATGAAGATATTCGAGGATTTTTACGAGCTTTATGGCCGCGTCGAACGCGAGGCGGAACGCGTGGAAATTGTCCTGGGCGACGGAATACTCAGCTGGCGTCGACAGGAGGGAACTGTACGCCATCCTATCCTGTTGCAGCGGCTCCAACTCAGCTTCAGCCCGTCGATCCCCGAGTTCACGCTGACGGAAACAGAACATCCCGTCGAACTCTATTCGGTCTTGTTCCAGTCAATGCCGGACGTGGATGGACGAGTCATTGGACGCTGCCGCGACGAACTAGAGAAAGAGGGTTACTCGCCGCTGGACAACGCTCCCACGTCGGAATTTCTGGAACGCCTTGTCGTTCAGCTCTCTCCTCGCGGTGAGTTTGTTGCATCGGGCGCGCCGCAGGGGGGGACAGACGATCCTCGGGTTGGGAGACAACCCGTGCTGTTCCTTCGTCCTCGCACGCTTGGTTTTGCCGCCGCGATCGAAGCGGTTTTGGGAGATCTTCGCACCCGGAACGACTTGCCCTGGTCGCTTCTCAACGTCGTGGGCCTCGAACCTCCAGTGCCAGAAGCCGACGCTCCTGACGGCTGCACGCCGCCTCCAGGGGACGCCGACATCCTCCTTACTAAGCCCGCGAACCCAGAGCAGATTCGGATCGCTCGCCGCATTGGGCACTCCGGCGGAGTCTTGGTCCAGGGACCTCCCGGTACGGGAAAGACCTACACCATTGGAAATCTCATCGGTCACTTGCTTGCTCAAGGCAAAAGCGTGCTCGTCACCAGTCATACGACGAAGGCACTCCGGATGGTACGCAGCCAGATTGTGCCAGAGCTGCGTTCGCTGAGTGTAAGTCTGCTGGAAAACGATCTCGACAGCCGGATGCAGCTGGAGAGTGCGGTTAGCACCATTGCCGACCGACTGTCCAAAACGGATGCGAAGTCACTGGAACTCGAAGCTGACAGACTCACACAAGAAAGAGCTGGACTGCTTGACCGATTGGCCGAGTTGCGCCAACGGCTTGCAGATGCGCGTGCCGACGAATACCGCGACGTCGTTGTCGGAAATAAGGCGTGGTCACCGTCGGAAGCGGCGCGGAAGATCGCACGAGAGTCAGAGGTGAATGGCTGGATTCCGGGCCCAGTCCAGGCCGGAGTCGACTTGCCTTACTCCGGGGGTGAACTTGCTGAGCTCTATGCCACGAATCGCTCCATTTCGCCAGATGTCGAGAGTGAATTGTCAGGCCCTTTACCGGACCTCGACGAACTTCCAGCTCCATCAGATTTTCAAGACCTCATCCTCGAAAGAACGCGCCTGGAACAGGTGGACCACGAGTTCCGTTCCGATCTTTGGCAGACTCGCAATAAGCCTGTCTCAGCGAATTCCATGAATGAAACTGCGATCAGGCTGAAGCAGGCAGTTGGGGTCCTTGCCACCAGTGAGAGATGGAAGTTGGCCGCTGTCTACGCAGGGAAAAATGGCGGTCCTCATAGAGAGTCCTGGGAGAAGCTGGTCGCACTTGTCGAGCAAGTCCACCTCGAGGCGGCCGGTGCACAAGAGATTCTCATCCAACATGCCACCACGCTCGCAGACGAATCACTCCTTGAGCAACACGAACAGACGGCAGCGGAGATCCACGGTCATTTACGGAGCGGAGGGAGTTTGAGCTTTTTTACTCTCATGACTCACGGACGCTGGAAGCAGTTCATCCGGGCGACCCGAGTCGATGGCGGAGAGCCCAGACTCCCCGATCATTTTCTCGCCGCCAGTAAGTTTTCACGGGTCAAACTTCTTCGCAGGAATCTCGCCACGCGCTGGGATCGGCAAATGGCTCCACTGGACGCAAGCAAGTCCGTGGAAATGGGAACTGAGATCGAAAAGAGTGCAATTCAGTTTTGTGGTCCGCTTCGCGATTGTCTGGCATGGCACGCACACGTCTGGAACCCAATTGAGAAGGAACTGCGGGAAACAGGATTTCTTTGGGACAAGTTTCTGTCAGAACAGCCAGCAGTCGTCGGAGACAATGGTGAGTTAGCAAGATTGCGAATGGCGGTGGAGGGCTCCTTTCCCCTCGTCCTCTCGGCGCGCTGCGAGCACCTGAGGTGGCTGGACACCAACCAAAAGCTTGCCGAGCTACAAGAGCGTCTAGCGGTCGCGATGCGGGCGTTCACCGACTCTCGGGCTATTGCAAGCCTCCGCGAGGCGGTGAACTCGCTGGATGGGAAGGCTTACCGCCGTGCGCACACGCGCCTGTTGGAATTGCACGAACTCCGCCGCAACCAGCAACGCCGGAATATTCTGTTAGCGCAGATCGAGACTGCTGCGCCGGATTGGGCCGCCGCGATTCGAGCGCGCAGCGGCCCGCACGGGAGTGCCACCGTACCCGGAGACCCTCCGCAAGCCTGGATGTGGCGTCAAATCAACGATGAGTTGCACCGCAGGGCGAGGGTGTCCATCGATGAGCTTCAGACATCGATCGAGCGGCTGGTGGCTCAGCTGCACACCACGACAATTGATCTGATCGACAATCGGGCATGGATGTTTCAAGCACGGAGCACCTCTCTTCCGCAAAGGCAAGCGCTCATCGGGTGGCTCGACACCATCAGAAAGATCGGCAAGGGCACGGGTATCCGCGCGCCGCGTTTGCGGGTGGAGGCGGCTCATAAGATGACGGAATGTTGGGGTGCAGTTCCGGTCTGGGTCATGCCACTCTCCAGGGTGGTGGAGAATTTTGATCCAGGTAAGTCGCGCTTCGATGTAGTCATCATCGATGAAGCTAGCCAGAGCGACGTTATGGCACTCGTGGCGCTTTACTTGGGTCACAACGTCGTCGTGGTCGGCGACCATGAACAGGTCAGTCCGTCCGCAGTAGGACAAGAAGCCGTCGTAATTCAGAATTTGATCGACCAGTTCCTTCGCGGAATTCCTAACGCCCATTTGTACGACGGGCAAACTTCCGTCTACGACTTGGCTCGGCAATCCTTCGGCGAAACGGTCCGTTTGGTGGAACATTTCCGCAGCGTCACCGAGATCATTCAGTTCAGTAACCAACTTTCTTACGATGGCGATATCAAGCCCCTGCGGGATACGAGTCGCGTTCGCTTGCGGCCACACGTCCTTGCCTACCACATCGCGGGCTCGTCACGCGACGGAAAGGTGAACCGCAAGGAAGCCACTGCTGTTGCTTCTCTCATTGCGGCAGCACTTGAACAACCCGAATATCAGAGCAACGAGTTCGGGCGGCCATCCAGTTTTGGCGTGGTGTCCCTAGTGGGAGAGGAACAAGCTCTGGAAATCGACCGGCTTTTGAGAACGCACCTTGCTCCCGACCTGTACGAACGGCATCGTTTGCTGTGTGGAACGTCCGCGCAATTTCAAGGAGACGAGCGAGATGTAGTTTTCTTGTCCCTCGTGGATGCCCCGGCAGGCGATACCCTCCATCTCCGTGACCAACAGATGTTCAAGCAACGGTTCAATGTGGCCGCCAGCCGGGCGCGAGACCAGATGTGGGTCGTTCACTCCCTGGATCCAAAAACAGATCTCCAACCCGGCGACCTCCGGAGACGGCTCATTGAACACGCGCTGGCCCCCGAACTCCTCATGAGGCCGCTCGATGACAAGGAAAAGTACGTCCAGTCCGCGCTCGAGCGCGACGTCATGAAGCGTCTGGTTCAATCCGGCTACCACGCCATTCCGCGCTGGAAGGTTGGCTCGCGGAGCATCGATCTGGTTGTGGAAGGTAACGGCAGGCGCTTGGCCATTGAGTGCGACGGGGACCGAGACCTCCCGCTCGAAAAGCTCCGCGATGACTTGGAGCGACAGTCCATGCTCGAGCGGCTTGGATGGACTTTTGCGCGCGTGCGTGGAAGCATCTTCTTGCGCGATCCAGATCGCGCGATGAATCCCCTCTTCGACAAGCTACGCTCGATGGACATTCCAGCTGACGGTCCCGCTTGGGACCGCGGTGGGTCTGTGAACCTCGATGAATTGACCGAACGCGTTATACGCCGGGCTGATAACCTCCGCGAGGCATGGTCTGCCCCTCACGACAAGCACCGCCTTCGTGCACACGAAGGAGCATACGTTCGACAGTAGAGACGCAAGCGTCCAAGGTGCGGCGCCTCGAGAAGAGCGGTTCCACCGTCTACGTTTGGAGGGCATTCAGCACGTGGGCCACACGAGGCGAATAGGCGTTTTCAAATGGGACTTGACTTCCACTGTCACGCGTCCGTGACAGCTTTGCCCAGATCTCATTGATAGCCTGGCTTTGTACAATAGAAGACATGGCAGTGACGGTAGAGACGCACAACATCGGTGATGTCTCGCAGAGCCGTGAGATTGTCGCTCTGATTGAACACGTTCTGAGCGACAAGTCGGGAGCTTGGCGGGTCTCGATCACGGGCTCACGCGCAAACGACAACTGGGAAATGAAAGTTGAAGGTCCGAAAGGCTTCGAGCGGTCGTATACGTTACTAGGCCGCGCCGAGCAACATCAGCCGCGGGTGATCGCGAGCGTGCTGCTGAAGCTGCTGCCTGCGGGCACTGGTTAGCGACCCTGTCCTCTCCTGCAGTGCGGTCGCTGCACGAAGGCTTGGAACGGCAACCGTGTGGATGACGGACGGCGGATCAGTCATCATCGCCCACGAGTTTCTCCTACTGCTGCCAACCTCCGCCAAGGGCCTTGTACAGTTGAACAAGGCCTCTGTATTCGTCACCGCGCGCGGAAGCGAGCGTCAGTTCAGCCGAATAGAGTGAACGTTGTCCATCTAAGACTTCGAGGTAGGTCGTGGTTCCACCCTTGTAACGCAGAGTGGAAATGCGAACCGTTTCTTCCAGGTCCGATACCGTGTCCTGCTGGCGGATGCGGACTTGATGGAGCTTCTCATAGCCGATCAGCGCATCGGAAACGTCACCGAAAGCACGTTGGATCGTTTGCCGATAAGCGATCAGAGCTTGCTGGTTTTCGGATTTGGCCAGTCGCAGATTCCCGCGAAGGGCTCCACCCGTAAAAATCGGCTGGCTCACCTGAGCACCATAAGACCAGATGCCAATCTGCGAAGCCATGAGGCTGGAGAAGACGCTGCTCCGCCCAAAAGAGCCGCCGCCTGACCGCCTGCGCATTAGCGAGTATGGCCTTGGCTTGAGCTAACTGGCCTTGGGCTTGGTCAAACCCCGCCTGGAAAGGCCGTGGGTCGATCTGAAACAAGAGCTGGCCTTGCTTTACGAACGTACCCTCTTGATATCCCTGCTTCAGCAGGTAGCCTGTGACCTGTGCCCTGACGTCGGCATTGGTGAAGCCATCGAGCGTGCCAATCCATTCTCCATAGATCGGAACATCCTCCTGCTGAACCTGAACGACTTCGACGGTCGGCGGCGGAACGGGCGGCGCTCCTAAGGCATGCTTGTATGGGCGAATTGCTCCGATGATCAGTCCGACGACGATTAAGACGAGCACCCCGCCAACAAGAAGATAGCGTTGAGTGATACGGCTCATGTTTATCTCCGGCACATTTTCTTCTCACCTTAAGCAACGCCTTACGGCAAACCGCACCGACAGGCCACCAATGGTGCGAAACGCCGGTTTGACCGCGACCTCACTCCGGCGTTGGTTTTGTTGCAGCGTTGGCGTAGTACGTTCTTCTTCAGGTCCACCTACAAACACGATTACGCCAGAATTACGAATGTGAGTCTATTGGACAATGGTATTGGTCGCGGTTCCTGTCGCGAGTGAATAGTTCCACCCGGTGCCGCGGGATCAATCGCATCCGTATCTGGTAGGTACGGACCGACCGTGATCCGCGCTGTGCGAAGATCGGCCAACTGCCTGTACGCAGGAGGCCGCGGATTCGAGTCCCGTCGCTCCCGCCAACCCGGCTCCGCATTCACGACTGTATCGACTAGCGCCTGGGCAATTGTCGGGGCGGGATTAACATGGAATCGTCTCGGAAGGACAGGCGCAATTTCGAATTGCTGTAGCGGAAAACGAGTACCTCAAAGACGTGGTGCCCATCCCTTTTCATACTCGCGCCCCCACATCTTCATTGCTTCCGGGTCGCCCTGGATGTGCCCATTTTTCGGATCGAGATGCAATTCTCGGTTAACGTC
>Ga0137409_10005670_pt1 | contig 12997 bp, 6 predicted proteins | sample CZODoug1_16funga_FD_122059 | JGI IMG/M metagenome (GOLD analysis project Ga0137409, IMG submission 122059) | Vadose zone soil fungal communities from Angelo Coast Range Reserve, California, USA - CZODoug1_16fungal (Hybrid Assembly) | ecosystem: Environmental > Terrestrial > Soil > Vadose zone...
CGTCGATCATCAGGATATAGCGCTTGATCGTGCGGCAGTGCCCGGCGATTGCCTGCACGATCGGCAAAAACGTGAGATCGAAAAATAGAGCCTGGTCTTCGGCGTGATTAGCGATCCAGGCGATCTGCTCCGCATGCAGGCGCGGATTGATCGTGTGCAGGACGGCCCCGTGGCCGGACACTGCGAAATAGAGCTCCATGTGGCGGTAACCGTTCCATGCCAGCGTCGCTACGCGCTCACCCTGCCGGATGCCCATGCCGGACAACACGTTGGCCATCTGTCGTGCGCGCCGATGCAGGTCCCTGTAGGTCGTTCGATGGAGGTCGCCTTCGACCCGGCGCGAAACGATTTCAACGCGACCATGATGCCGGTCCGCGTGCTCGATTAATGACGCAATCGCCAACGGCGTTTGCATCATCAGGCCTTGCAGCATGAAGGTCTCCTCGTGTCTTATGGTGATGAGCCGAGTGCGGCGTTCCTCGCCTGGGAACGTTCCGGAAAGCAAGCGGCTCCGTGAGTTTATCGCTTCGATGGTCAGATCGGCACCGTAGAATGGCACGAGTTGGCGATCTACGTTGTCGCCGCGCGCAGTCGCTAAGGATCGGAGCTGCGAATCACCCGGAGCGTGCGTTTGAACTCGCGCCTGCCACCCGCTGCCGTTGTCAACGCCGAGCGCGCCAATGGCATCGCGCGCGGGCCAGGTGACACTGCGTCTGCACCGCGCGCCTTTGACCATCTGCTCTGGGACAACAGCTTCGCGTGCCTTCCGGCAGCGTTCTATACGCGGCTGGCGCCGACGCCGATTCCCGATCCGTATTTGATTGCTGTCTCGGACGAGGTCGCCGCTCTGGTGGGCATTGAATGCGCCGTTCCCAGCGACACCGGTGCCGGCGCAATCGGCGCCGCTGTTGCCAGCGCCGAGTCCGACTTCGTCGCGGTCGTGGCGGGCAATCGCGTACCGGCGGGCGCGGATCCTCTGGCCGCCGTTTACGCCGGACATCAGTTCGGCATCTTCGTGCCGCAACTCGGCGACGGTCGCGCCCATCTGCTGGGCGGCGTGCGCGATGGTGCCGGCGATCTTTGGGAACTGCAATTAAAAGGCGCCGGCAAGACGCCCTATTCGCGCATGGCCGACGGTCGCGCCGTATTGCGCTCGTCGATCCGGGAATTTCTTTGTTCCGAGGCAATACACGGGCTAGGCATTCCGACCACCCGCGCACTGGCCGTGGTGGGCTCGGACTTGCCGGTATTTCGCGAGAGCGTCGAAACCGCGGCCATCGTCACACGCGTAGCGCCCAGCTTTGTGCGCTTCGGTTCGTTTGAATTCTTCTACGGCCGCGATCAACCTGACAGATTGCGCGAGCTTGCGGACTACGTGATCGAAGCTTTTTATCCACAATGCCGCACGGCGCCGCAACCTTATCTCGCCTTTCTCGGCGAGGTCGCGCGGCGCACGGCGCAAACGATCGCTCAGTGGCAGGGCGTCGGCTTTTGCCACGGCGTGATGAATACCGACAACATGTCGATCCTCGGGCTGACGATCGACTATGGCCCGTTTGGCTTCATCGACGCGTTCGATCGCGACCACATCTGCAACCACTCCGACGAACAGGGGCGTTACGCCTACCAGATGCAGCCGCAGATCGCGCTGTGGAACCTGTACGCACTGGGCCAGGCCCTGACCCCTCTGACCAACGACGTTGCACAGACCGAAGCCGTGCTCGAAACCTATCGCGAGCACTTCGGGGCGGCGATGTTGGGGCTAATGCGCGCCAAGCTCGGGTTGGCGCTGGCGACGAGTGCTCCCGGGTCACAGGAGTCAGTCGGCGCAAGCGGAGACTTGCGCGGTCGCGTTGAGAAGCTGATCCAGGACACGGTCGCCCTGCTGCACGACCAGCGGGTCGACTGGACTTTGTTCTGGCGCCGGCTCGCGTTCGTGCATGCGCGCGACACCGACGGCGACGCGCCGGCGCGCGACCTGTTTGCTGACCGTGCAGCGTTTGATGCGTGGGCGGGCGAATATCGACAACTCCTGCAGGACGAGAATTCACGCGACGAACAGCGGCGCGAGCGCATGAATCGCGTCAATCCCAAATACATTCTGAGAAACCATCTGGCAGAAGCCGCGATTCGCCTGGCGCGCGGCGACCATGGCCCGCGCGATTTTTCCGAGATTGCGCGGATCTTGCAGTTGCTGCGCCGACCTTTCGATGAGCAACCACAGTTCGAGGCGTACGCGGCGGCGCCGCCGGACTGGGCCGGCGCCTTGCAGCTGAGCTGCTCATCATGATCGCCCTGCACGGCGTGATCGCCCGCGGCGAACGCGCCGATGGATCGAACCGGCGCCGGCTGTTCGTCACCGAGCAAAAATGAAACTTCTCTTTGACCTGCTGCCGATCTTCGCGTTCTTCATCGCCTTTAAACTCGGCAAGAGTTTCCCAATCGCGGCTGCGGCCGCTGGAACGGGTCTTTTCGGGCCGATCGCCGCGAGCACTGATTTGCCTGACCTCGTGCCGATCATGCTCGCCACCGTGGCGGCCATTGTGATCACGCTCGTGCAGGTCAGTTGGCTGTTGGCACGCCGCGCGCCGATCAAGCCCGCGCTTTGGCTCAGTGCCGTGCTGATCGTGGTCTTTGGCGGACTCACGATCTGGTTGCGCAGCGAATTGTTCATCAAGTGGAAGCCCACCTTGCTGTATTGGTGCTTCACGCTCCTGCTGCTGGGCGGGCGCCTGATCGCTCGCCGCAATCTGCTGGGCGCATTGCTCGGTGATGAAGTGAGGCTGCCGGAGCGAGTGTGGAATCGCCTGCTCTGGGCGTGGTCAACTTTTTTCCTGGTGCTCGGCATCGCCAACCTGTTCGTGGCTTATAACTACACGACCGAGCAATGGGTCGACTTCAAAACCTTCGGCCCGCTCGCGTTGACGGTTGTGTTTTCGCTGGCCACAGCGGCGTACATGGCGCGCCACTGGCAACATGCGCAGGAACGGTGAGGCAGCAAGCACGCCAGCACATGGGTCTCGCAGCAACAATGGCGCGATCGGTCTCATTTCACGGCAGCTCATGTTTCGAAACCTATGGCGCGGAGTACTAGATGGCGACACCGACCATCGATCGGATGCGGGAGCTGCTGGCGGCCGCTCTTGCACCCACTTTGTGCGAGATAGAGGATGAGTCGCATCGGCACGCCGGCCACGCTGGCGCGGCCAGCGGCGGCGGCCACTATCGACTGCGACTTGTTAGCGCACGTTTCAGAGGGTTGTCCCCTCTGGCGCGACATCGCCTCGTGTATGATTCTTTGGCTGTATTGATGACGCGCGAAATTCACGCGCTCACCATGACGCTGCTGGCTCCGGAAGATGAGCCGCGAGCGTGAGCGCCCTCCCCGATGACCTTACCTAGGCAGTAATTCCATGCTTCGATATTCATTGTTTGCGCTGGCCTTTGTGGCTGGCAGCGCGCTGGCGCAGAACGTCGCCACGGTCAACAACAAACCGATCCCCAAGACGCGCGAAGATCAGTTCGTGAAACAGTTGACGCAGCAGGGCCAGCAGGACTCGCCGGAATTGCGCAAGCGCGTGCGCGACAGCCTCGTCGAGCGCGAAATCCTGATGCAGGAAGCCGCTAAGCGCGCCATCGCTGACAAGCCCGAAGTCAAGTTCCAGATTGACCTGCAACGGCAGAATGTGATCCTGCAGGCGCTGATGTTCGACGAATTGAAGCGCAATCCGATCAGCGACGAAAACGTCGAGGCCGAATACGACAAGCAGAAGGCAGCCGCGCCATCCAAGGAATATCACGCCAGCCACATCCTGATGGAAAAGGAAGACGAGGCGCGTTCCGCGATCGATCAGATCAAGAAAGGCGCGAAGTTCGAGGAACTCGCGAAAAAATCCAAGGACACCGGCTCAGCCGCGAAGGGCGGCGATCTGGACTGGGCTGCGCCCGAGGCGTACGTCAAGCCGTTCGCGGAAGCGCTCACCAAACTGAAGAAAGGCGAAATGACCGAAGCGCCGATTCAGTCGCAGTTTGGCTGGCACGTGATCCGGCTCGACGACGTCCGCGACACGCAGTTTCCGCCGCTGGCGCAAGTCACACCGCAGATCCGCGAAAGCCTGCAACAGCAACGCGTGCAGGCGTTTGTCGAAGATTTGAAGAAGAAGGCGAAGGTCGATACGTCGCTCAAATAAACGGCGAACCGAGAAGAAAAAAGGCGCCCGCAGGCGCCTTTCATTACTCCTGTCGCAACGCTGCGATCATCACTGATTTGCCCCGGTGAGCAGCAGCCACTGCGGCACGGCTCGCAAACCGCTCTGTCCGCTGAAGCCTTGCTACCGTCAACCTAACCACCGGCGGGCATTGCGGAAGATCCGCATCCACGGCGAATCTTCCTTGAGTTCGCGCGGCTGCCACGACATCTGCACGGTACGCCGCACGCGCTCGGGGTGCGGCATCACGATCGTGAAGCGGCCATCCGCTGTCGTTAGTCCGGTGATGCCGCCGGGCGAGCCATTCGGGTTGTACGGATAGCGCTCGGTCGCAACGCCTTGCGAGTCGACGTAGCGCAGCGCCACGATCGCTCGCGCGCGCGCATCGTCCTGGCTGAAACGAGCGCGCCCTTCGCCATGCGCGTTGGCAATCGGCATGCGGCTGCCTGCCATGCCGGCGAAAAAGAGCGACGGTGAAGGCGTGACTTCTACCATCACCAGGCGCGCCTCGAATTGCTCCGATTCATTGCGCTCGAAGCGTGGCCAATGTTGCGCGCCGGGAATCATCTGCGCGAGCTGGCTCATCATCTGGCAGCCGTTGCACACGCCCAACGCGAAGGAATCGGTGCGCGCGAAAAATGCCGCGAACTGTTCTGCCAGCCGGGCGTTGTGCAGGATTGTCTTGGCCCAGCCGCCGCCGCCGCCCAGCACGTCGCCGTAGGAGAAGCCGCCGCCGGCCGCAAGTCCGGCAAAGTCGGCGAGCTGCGCGCGGCCGGTCAACAGGTCGGTCATGTGCACGTCGACCGCCGCGAATCCGGCGCGATCAAACGCGGAGGCGATTTCATATTGACTGTTCACTCCCTGCTCGCGCAAGATCGCTACGCGTGGCCGTGCGGCGCCGGCGATGAAAGGAGCGGCGATGTCATCGGCAGGATCGAACGTGAGCGCAAGCGACAGGCCGCGATCGTCGGCCTCCGTCACGCGTGCGTATTCCGCATCGGCACACGCCGGGTTGTCGCGCAGGCGGCTGATGCGCCACGACACATCATTCCAGGTCTGCTGCAGTTCGGCGCGGGGCGCCGCGAAAATCGTCTTGGCGTCGCGCCAGATCTCGACCACATCGCGCGCATTCGGCTGCCCGATCTGCTGCGTGACCGCGCCCAGGCCGTGCCGGCGTAGAGCCGTCATTACGCCCGCGACTTCATTGGCCCGTACCTGCAATACCAGGCCAAGTTCTTCATTGAATAGCGCGCGCAGCGTCAAGTCATGACGGCGCACCGCCAACTGTTCGGGCCGGATCTTGAAATCACCACCATCAGCGGCGATCGGATCGAGCGCCAGCAGGTCAACGTTGACAGTCACGCCACAGTGACCGGCAAACGCCATTTCGCACAGCGTCGCAAACAAGCCACCGTCGGAGCGGTCATGCAGCGCCAACAACTGCCCGGCGTTGGCCAGCTCACGCACGGCACGCACCGCAGTCGCCAAGCGGGCCGGATCATCGACATCCGGCGCGTCGTTGCCGATCTGCTGAGTAACCTGCGCCAGGATCGAACCGCCGAGACGCTGGCGCCCCGCCGAAAGATCGATCAGCAACAGTCGAGTTTCCCCTTGGTCAACGACGAGTTGCGGCGTTAGTGAGCGCCGCACGTCGGCCACCGGCGCCGCCGCCGAGACAATGAGAGACACCGGCGCAATGACCTGCTTTTCGTGAACCTCGACCGCCGGCGCCCGATCAGTAGGATCAGCACGATCGCGCCAGCGTGTCGCCATCGACAAGCTGTCCTTGCCCACCGGAATGCTGATGCCAAGAGTGCGGCACAACTGCGCCGCGGCGCGCACCGCGTCGTACAGGCGCGCGTCTTCGCCCGGCACGCCGCACGCCGCCATCCAGTTGGCGGAAAGCTTCACGCGCTCGAGCTCGATATCGGCTGCGGCGATATTGGTCAATGCTTCGCCGATCGCAAGGCGTGCCGCCGCCGCAGCATCGATGATCGCCACTGGCGTGCGTTCGCCCATGGCCATCGCTTCGCCGGCATAGCCTTCGTAGTCGAGCAGCGCGACCGCGCAATCGGCCACCGGCACCTGCCACGGTCCGACCATCGGATCGCGACAATTCAAGCCGCCGACACTGCGATCGCCGATCGTGATCAGGAAACTCTTGCTCGCTACAGTCGGATGGCGCAAGACATCGTGCGCGATCGCCGCCAAGTCGAGTCCGACGGTATCGATCGGTGGCAATACACGCTCGATGCGAGCGACATCGCGCTGCATACGCGGCGGCTTGCCGAGCAACAGGCTCAGCGCCATGTCCACTGCGGCGGCATCAGCGCCGCGCGCAACCACCAGACGGTCACCAGCGCGAATCGACCCGAGCACCGCAAACGGGCAGCGCTCGCGCTCGCAGATCGCGGCAAAGCCGGCGAGCGACTCCGGCGCGATCGCGAGCACGTAGCGCTCCTGCGCTTCGTTGCACCAGATTTCCAGGGGACTCATCCCGGATTCCTCGACCGGCACGTGTGCCAAATCGATCGTCGCACCCATCTTCGCGTTGTCGGCGAGTTCAGGCAAAGCGTTCGACAGGCCACCCGCGCCCACATCGTGCAGCGAGAGAATCGGATTGTTGGCGCCCAGCGCGGCGCAACGATCGATCACTTCCTGCGCGCGCCGCTCGATCTCGGCATTGCCGCGCTGAACTGAATCGAAATCGAGCTGCTCGCTGTTGGCGCCGGCGCCCACGCTCGAGGCGGCGCCGCCGCCCAGACCGATCCGCATGCCCGGACCGCCAAGTTGCAGCAACAAGGTGCCCGCCGGCAGCGGCAGTTTCGCCGTCTGCGTGGCATCGATATTGCCGATGCCGCCGGCGATCATGATCGGCTTGTGATAGCCATAGCGCTGGCCGCCGACGTTGGCTTCAAAGGAGCGGAAGTACCCGAGCAGATTCGGCCGCCCGAATTCGTTGTTAAATGACGCGGCGCCGAGCGGGCCGTCGATCATGATCGACAACGCGTCGGCGATGCGCTCCGGAAATCCGTAGTCGCTGGCTTCGCCTCGCTTGTTCACCGGTGCGGCTGCGGTCACATCGTGGTCGGATTCCCAGACGCGCCGCGCTCCCGGCAAGCACAAGTGCGAAACCGAAAACCCGCACAAACCTGCTTTGGGCCTAGCTCCGCGGCCGGTCGCACCCTCATCTCGTATTTCGCCACCCGCGCCGGTGGCGGCACCGGGAAACGGCGCGATCGCGGTCGGATGATTGTGCGTTTCGACCTTGAACACGATATGCGTCAGGGTCGCGCGCGCACGATAGTCGGCGCCGAGCGTGCCGGGCGGATGATCGCTGCGTGGCTCGAAGCGGCGGGCAATGCTTCCTTCCAGGACTGCCGCGTTGTCCTGGTACGCCACCACCGTGCCGCGTGGCGCCGCGCCATGCGTCGACTTGATCAGCGCGAACAACGTGTCGCTTTGCGCGGCGCCATCGATGGTCCAGCAGGCGTTGAAAATCTTGTGCCGGCAATGCTCGCTGTTGGCCTGCGCGAACATCATCAATTCAACATCAGTCGGGTCGCGCGCCAGCTGGCGATACGCTGCAAGCAGGTAATCGATCTCATCGTCCGACAGCGCCAGACCGAGATCGCGATTCGCACTCTCGAGCGCGTGCCGGCCTTGCGCCAACGCGCCCGAGGTGACGGCAATCGATTGCATCGGCTTGCCGGGCAACTGGCGAAAGATCAGCGCCGCATCGGTGTCCGGGACCAGCACGCTTTCGGTCATCCGGTCGTGCAGGAGTGTGGCAAGCCGCTGCGCGGTCGCATCTTCCACGCGCGCAGCGGCGCGCAATTGCAGATCAAAACGCGTGCCACGCTCGATCCGCACCACGCTTGTGAGCCCGCAGTTGCGCGCGATGTCGGTTGCCTTGCTGGCCCAGGGCGAGATCGTGCCCAGGCGCGGCACGATCAGCCAACTTAGAGGCTTCGCCTGGCCGCGGCCGGGGCGCGCGGTGCGCAGGTGCGGGTGCGACGGGCCTTGCGCTTGGTCTTGGGTCTGCTGCGCAAACGCTTCGCCATAGTGCAGCAGCGCGTCGAGTGTCGCGCGCTGCGGTAACCCCAGATCCCCATGGCTGTGAATGAAATGCACATGCTGGGCACTGACTGCGCTCGCATCGGGTACGACACCCTGCAGGCGCGACAGCAGGCGCGCAGCGCGAAATGCCGACAGCGCGCTCGGACCGGGGAGCGCAAAGAATTGATCGCTGGGAAACATGCGAAGCAGGTTGGCGTGCTCCGCAAGAACGATGCAGCGCGAGTGATTCAGTGCGAAGCGGGCGACGAATTATAGCGAGGCGACACAGTGCAACCTGAGCGCGGACTACGAAATACCCGGCCAGCGTTGCCCTCGCGGTCGTGTTGCCGCTTCTGGAACTAAAGGAAGGATTGGGCGCGATTCCGGTGGGTGCCGATCGCACGAGGGAATTTCCGGCGCGCGCTACAGATCACCGTCGAGCGAGTCAGCAGTGGCCATCGCCTTGAGCAACGCCTGATTGCACGCCGACACGGGCAAAGCCAATGCGTCGGTGATCTTGGCGATACCAATTGGATCGGAGCGTTCGATGGCTTCAATCAGCGCCAGGTACGGCGCGTATTTACCTTGCTTGTGCAGGATCGCGTCGACAATGCCTTCGGACAGCGAGATCAATTCGAACAGCTGATCGAACGGCGCGCCGGTGATGCGATCGAGCAGTGAAAACGCGCCGGTGATGAACAGTTCGTCGCGTAGTTCGGGTTGATTGTCTCCGGCGCCGATATATTCCAGGAACAGGCCGCGCCGAATCGACGCATGCATCATCGGAAAGGTGTTGGAATCCTTCGACGCCGTGGCCATCAGCAGCGACAGCCAGCGCATCATTTTCTTGTAGCCCAGCATCATCACCGCATGCTGGAACGAAGTTATCTGTACCGGCAGGCCGAAGGCGGCCGAGTTGACGAGCCGCAGCAGCTTAAACGCGAGCGCCGGATCGCGCTTGAGCGTCGATTCGATCTTGTTCAGTTCGGCATCGTCGCGCACCAGCCGCAGCAGCTCAAGCACCACCGCCTGGCCGGGCTGCAGCGGCCGCGCCTGGCGATGTTGCGCGTCATCGAGCGGCCACCCGACGCTTGCGGTGGCACCCCGCTCAAATGCGGCGTCGACATCGGCCACCGTTTGCACGCCGGTGATGATGAAGGGAATACGGCGCGAGACGTTGCTCGGCGCCGGGATGGGTCTGCCGTCCGCCGTCACGCGCCGGTCTTCGTTGATGTGAACCAGCGTGTATTCAAAGCACGACAGCAATGCCGGCGGCAACGGCGAATCGGGCCGGCCACGCAAGGCCAGGCGCTTGCCATCGCGGAACAAGCGCTGCGCCACATTCTGTGCTTCGGGATCACGCAGGCCGATCGCAGGAACTTCAAGAATCGCGTTGCGCGGTGCGTCCCAATCGCTGACGCTGGAATCGAATACGCCATCCAGGGGCGCCACCAGCACCGGCGCCGTGCCGGACGGCCACACGGTATTGAGGGAGGTCAGGATGTCGCCCACGTGATGACGCTCCTGCGCGCGACTCGAAAGCATGGTCAGGCGCGTGCCGATTGCCTTGCGCTTCCTGTCGATCAGAGGCGCGTAGCAAATTGACACCGTGCCCAGCGCGGAGCTCGTGCCAAGGTGAATATGTTCGGGCGCGTTCATCGGGCGAACCGACTCCTTTTCCTGTCGGGCCATTATCTGAACATTGCCGGCGCTCGAACGGCGGAATTGCCGCCAACGTGCGGCGGACTTCGCCGCTTCGCGCCCGGCAGCGGCACCGATTTCGCGTCTTTTTCCGCGTCTCGCTGCAACTCGTCCTCCCCCGCTACCTTTTCTATTGCCTGCCTTTCGTTACGCCTTGCCGAAGCCGCCACCGCCGGGCGTCTCGATCACGAACTGGTCGCCCGGCCGCATTTCGACCGCGCCCAGATGAGACAGCGTCTCGATCGACCCATCGGTGCGTTCAACCCAGTTGCGTCCGAGCGCACCGGGGTCGCCTCCGGCCAAACCGAAAGGCGCTACGCGCCGGCTGTTGGCGAGGATTGACGCGCTCATCGCTTCCAGAAAGCGAATGCGCCGCCGCCCGCCGTGGCCGCCGCGCCAGCGCCCGCGCCCGCCGGAGTCGGCGCGAATCTCGTAGCTTTCCAGGCGCACGGGAAAGCGGAATTCGAGCACCTCCGGATCTGTCAGTCGCGAATTCGTCATGTGCGTCTGGACTACATCGGTGCCGTCGAAACCGGTGAGCGACAAAGTGCCGGCTGCGAGGTCCGCGGTACCGGCACCCGATCCGCCCGAGATCGTCTCGTAATACTGGTAGCGGGCATTGCCGAACGTGAAGTTGTTCATGGTTCCCTGCGCGGAGGCCAACACGCCAAGTGCGCCAAAGAGCGCGTTGGTGATGCAGGTCGACGTTTCGACATTGCCTGCGACCACCGAGCCGGGATAACGCGGGCTCAGCATCGAGCCCTCGGGAATGACGATGTGCAGCGGCTTCAGGCAGCCGGAGTTCAGCGGAATCTCGTCATCCACCAGCGTACGAAACACATACAGCACGGCGGCGACACAGATCGACGACGGCGCGTTGAAATTGTTGTCAAGTTGTGGCGAGGTCCCGGAAAAATCAATCGTCGCCGCGCGCGCGACGCGATCGACCGCGATCCGAACCTGGATCCGGGCCGCATTGTCCAGCTCAAGTACGAACGTACCGTCCTGCAACCGCGTGATCACGCGCCGCACGGACTCTTCGGCGTTGTCCTGTACGTGCCGCATGTAGGCGCGCACGACCTCCAGCCCGAATTGATCGACCATTCGCAACAGCTCTTCGCGCCCTTTTTCGTTGGCCGCGATCTGAGCTTTCATGTCAGCCAGGTTTTGCGCCGCGTTGCGCGCCGGCCAGGCGCCGCCGTTGAGCAGGGCCAGACACTCGGCTTCACGAAAATGACCCGGGACGTCGACGCCGCGCCCCTGGACCAGATGGAAGTTCGTGAACAGCACGCCCTCTTCATCGACCGTCCTAGAAAACGGTGGCATCGAACCCGGCGCGATGCCACCGATATCGGCATGGTGGCCGCGCGAGCCGACGTAGAAAAGAATCTCAGCGCCGCGACGATCGAACACCGGCGTGATCACTGTGACATCGGGCAGGTGCGTGCCGCCGTGATATGGATCGTTGACCACGAAGGCATCACCCGGCGTCATGCGGCCGGTGTTCGCTTGCATCACGGTCTTGATCGATTCGCCCATCGAGCCCAGGTGCACCGGCATGTGCGGGGCGTTAGCGATCAGGTTGCCGTGCGCGTCGAACAGTGCGCACGAAAAATCGAGCCGTTCCTTGATATTCACCGAATACGCCGTGTTCTGCAGGCGCAGACCCATCTGCTCGGCGATCGACATGAACAGGTTGTTGAAGATCTCAAGCAGAACTGGGTCGACCTGCGTGCCCGCGGCATGCCGCTGCGCCCGTGGCGCGATCCGTTTCAGCAGCAGATGATCAAGCGAGGTGACCTGTGCCTGCCAGCCGGGTTCGACCACGGTCGTGGCATTGGCCTCGGCGATGATCGCCGGACCATCGATGCGGTCGCCCGGGCGCGCGTCGTCGCGGCGATAAACGGGCGTAGCGTGCCAAGCCTCGTTGAAATAGGCACGCACCGTGGCGGCCGGTGCCAAGCCGCCGGATCGGGCCGCGCGCACCATGCCTTCGCTGCCCGCCGGCGTCGCAGGCGCAGCGTCGCCATCGTCGCCGGGGGCAATCGCGTCCAGCGACACGGCTTCAATGATCAGACGCCGCTCCGGCATTAGAAAGGAGAATCGGCTTCGATATGCCGCCTCGAACTGTTCAGTCATCGCCGCCCGCTCGCCCCAGTCGACCAGCAACGCCAAATCGGTGCCCTCGTACTTCAAGTGCGCACGCCGCGCGAGGACGATGCGTGACTCGGTCACGCCCTGCGCAAGCAACTCGGCGCGCGCCGCGGCGGCCAACGCGGCGAGTTGCTCGCGCGCCTGTGCCAATGACTCAGCCGTCAGCGGCAACTCGATGGTCGCCTCGCGCAGCGCAGCCTGATCGGCGAGGCCCATGCCATACGCCGACAACACGCCGGCCAGCGGGTGCGCAAAGATCGTGGTCATCGCCAAGGAATCGGCCACAGCACAGGCATGCTGGCCACCGGCGCCGCCAAAGACGGTCAACGTATAACGCGTCACGTCATGGCCGCGCTGCACCGAGATGCGCTTGATCGCTTCGGCCATGTTGCCCACGGCAATGTCGGCGAATCCGGCGGCAATCTGTTCCGGGGACTTCCTTGTACCCGTGGCTCGCTCAATCGTCGCCGCCAATTCCGTGAACTTCGCCACCACGACCTCGCGGTCGAGCGGTTGATCACCCTGGGCGCCGAAGACGCGCGGAAAAAATTCCGGCTGCACGCGCCCGAGCATCACGTTGGCATCGGTCACCGCGAGTGGACCATTGCGCCGATAACACGCCGGTCCGGGATTGGCTCCGGCCGAGTCGGGACCCACCCGCAAGCGCGCGCCGTCAAAATGCAGGATCGAGCCGCCGCCGGCAGCGATCGTGTGGATGCTCATCATCGGCGCGCGCATTCGCACGCCAGCCACCAGCGTTTCGAATTCGCGCTCGTAAACGCCGGCGAAGTGCGAAACATCAGTCGAGGTGCCGCCCATGTCGAAGCCGATCACATGGCTGAAGCCGGCGCTGCGGCTGGCGCGCGTCATGCCGA
>Ga0137409_10005672_pt1 | contig 12994 bp, 12 predicted proteins | sample CZODoug1_16funga_FD_122059 | JGI IMG/M metagenome (GOLD analysis project Ga0137409, IMG submission 122059) | Vadose zone soil fungal communities from Angelo Coast Range Reserve, California, USA - CZODoug1_16fungal (Hybrid Assembly) | ecosystem: Environmental > Terrestrial > Soil > Vadose zone...
CTGGTTGGGATAGGCGTCCACCTTGATCGTCGCGGCGAGGCCGGGCTTCACCTTCCCGATGTCGGTCTCGTCCACCTGGGTCCGGACCTGCACGGTGTCGAGGTTCGCCATCCTGAAGAGCACGGTGCCGCCGCCCACGTCGGTCGTCGGCGACGAAATCACGGTGCCTAACTCGACGTTCTTCGCGATGATCGTGCCCGCGAGCGGCGCGCGAATGCGCGTGTCGGTCATGCGGTCGCGCGCGTTCTCGAGGTCGGTCCGGGCGCGCACCACGGCCGCGTTGGCATTGGCGTAGCCCAGGTTCGCGGTCTCGTACTCCGTCTGGGTGATCGCCTGCGCCTTGAACAAGGTGTCGGAGCGGGCCAGCTGCGCCTTGGCATTGGCGAGCTGCGCCTGCGCCACCACCAGGTTGGCGTCGGCCTGCGCGAGGTTGTTGCGCGGAATGCGCGGATCGATCGTCGCGAGTGGGTCGCCGTTCTTCACATCGTCGCCCGTCTGGACGTGCATCCCGATGATCTCGCCCGACGCTTTGGACTTGACGTCGACCGTGAGAATCGGCTCGATGGCGCCCGACGCTACGGCCGAGACCACGACCGTGCGCCGTTCCACGGCCACTGCTTCGTACATTGGCGCGGAGTCCGCCTTTTTGCAGGCGGCCACGCCGAGGAGCAGCAACGCCGCTGCCCGGATGTATGTGTTCACGGCTACCGTTCCGTCCTCTCGTCGCGCTCGATCTTGCCATCGAGCAGGTGAATCTGGCGGCGCGCATGCGCCGCGATGTCGTGTTCGTGCGTGACCAGCACGATGGTCTGGCCCGCGTCGTGGAGCTCCTGGAAGAGCCCCATGATCTCGTTGCCCGTCGCGGAGTCGAGGTTCCCCGTCGGCTCGTCCGCGAGCAGGATGCTGGGCTCGTTCACCAGCGCGCGCGCGATCGCGACGCGTTGGCGCTGCCCCCCCGACAGCTCGTTGGGGCGGTGATCCATCCGGTCCCCCAGGCCGACGCGCTCCAACGCGCGGGCGGCGCGGCGCTTGCGCTCGGCGGCACCGAGCCCGGCGTAGATCAACGGCAGCTCCACGTTGTGTAGGGAGTTGGCGCGGGGCAGCAGGTTGAACGTCTGGAAGACGAACCCGATCTCCTTGTTCCGGATGCGGGCGAGCTCGTCGTCCGTCAGATCGCTGACCTTTTGGCCGTTGAGCCAGTACTCCCCGGCAGTCGGTGTATCGAGACAACCGATCAGATTCATCAGGGTGGACTTGCCCGAGCCTGACGGTCCCATGCAGGCCACGTACTCGTTCTTCTTGATCTGGATATCCACGCCGCGCAGCGCGTGCACGACCTCCGCGCCCATGACGTACTCACGGGTGAGGCTGTGCGTCAGGATGACGATGTCCGGCGTGGGCGTGTCGCCCGTGGTGAAGGACATCGCCTGGGTGGCCGTCACAGGGTTCGTCCCACCAGCGCCTCGACCTGCGCGCGCGCGATGAGGTAATCGAATCGAGCCTGCACCAGGTTCCCTTCGGCCGTCGTCAACGCCGTCTGCGACGTGAGGAGATCGAGGATCGTCGCGGCTCCGACGCGGTACCGCTCGTTCTGCACCCGGAGATCCTCGGTCGCCGCGGCCACGTTGGCGCGGGCGATGTCGATCTTGGCGTAGGCCGTCGTCATCGCGGCGATCTGCTGCGTCATCTGTGCATTTACCTGGCGTCGCGTGTCCGCGGCTACCGCCTCGGCGTTGTCCCGAGTCACGCTGGCGTTGACTTGGTTCTGCTCGCGGACGAAGCGGTCGAACAGGGGGAATTGGACGGTGAACGTCCACCGGTAGCTGTCCGGGAGATTCCCGAACAACGGGACCTGCGGCGACTTCGGTCCCTGGCGACTGTCCGTGTACCCCAACGAGAGGGTCGGCCAGTATTGGGCCCGCGCGGTCCAGACCTGCGCCCGTGCGGCGCTCGCCTGCGCCTGACTCTGCTGTACCTGCGGTGCGTCGTCCAAGGGCGTCGCGCGCAGGGCCGCCGTGTCGGGCAGCTCGGGAAGCGCGCTGTCGGGCACGGCGCGCACCGGCTGGTCGACGCCGATCTGGCGTCCCAGGGTTGCCTGGGCCGTGGCGAGGTTCGCCTGCGCCTGCAGCAGGGCGATGCGCGCGTTGCCATAATCGACCGTCGAACGCAGCGAGTCGGAGCGCGTCGCCGAGCCCGCGCGCAGCTTCTCGACCGAAATCTGCAGCTGCTGTTGAGCGCGCCGCACCTGCGACTCCGCCACGCGGACCAAGTCTTCCGTGGCGATCGCGTTGTAGAACGCCTGCTTCGTCCCCAGCGTCACCTGGAATCGCGAATTCACGAGCCCGGCGTCCGCTGCGGCACCGCTGGCCGACGCGGAGCGCAGATTCGCGGCGCGCCGGAACCCGTCGAACAACTCGAGGGTGGCGGAGATCCCGCCGGAGTACGATCGCAGCGGAGGGATGAATTGACCCGTGGTGAGGTCAGTGCGCCCGGTGTTGCCCTTCGACGTCGACGCGTTGAGGTCGACTCTCGGCAGGTAGGCGCCGAGGGCCGAGCGCTTGCTGGCGCCCGCGGTCCGATCGGCGCCGACGGCCTGCACCATGGCAGGCTGTACGAGCAGGGCTCGCTGAATCGCCTCGGTCAGCGTCACCTCCAGGTGTTGCGGTGCGGCCTGCTGGGCCTGGACCGGAAGGGCCATGATCAAAGCGATAACGCCCGTCACCCAACGCATCAGTTCCGTCCTCCCTCAGGCTTGGCTTTCGTCGAGTCCCCCCTACGACGATGCTCAGCTTCCTCTATTAGTCGCGCGTGCTTGGCGCGCTGGTCGGGGGTCAACTGGGCGTCGATCTCGCCGCGCACGACGGTCTTGATCGAATCGAACTTGGGCCGCACCTGGGCCGACAGGGCTTCGATCTCCGGACGGTGGCGCGCGAAGATCGCCCGCACCGAGTCCGCCTGCGTGGGCGTGAGCGTCAACTCCTTGGTCAAATACGCGACCATGGCATCCGGCCCCCGGCGGCGCGGGCGACTGTCGTGGTCGGTCGCCTCGTTGAGCAGCCAGCCACCGGCTCCCCCGGCGAGAAACACCACGGCGAGCAGGGCGACGGCGGAAACTTTGGAGCCCATCAGCGTTGCTCCACGAGGGACGCGAACACGATGCTCGCGTCGGGTGGATCGGTGGCCGTGACGAGCGCCGCCACGCCCGGGCCGCTCGTCGGCGCCATCGCGGTATCGAAGGTCTCCGGCTCCGGAGTCTGGAGCGCGCGACCCAGCAGGAACCCGCCCACCACGGCGGCCAGCAACGCGGCGGCGATGCCGCGCCGCGCCCAACCGGCGAGCACTTCCCACGTGGGCACCGTCGCGGCGGTCAGCGCCTCGTCGTACCGCGCCATCACGCGCGCGACGAATGCGCCCTGGTCGTTCCGGGGCGGATCGAGTGCGCGCCGCAGGGCGGCCCCGAGCTCGGGATCGGGTCGGTGATCGAACATCCGCTCTTCATTCATGTGCTACGCTCCCTTCCAATCGGCCAGCAGCGCGCGCAGACGGCGCCGCGCGTGAAACACCTCGGATCGAACCGTGCCTTCCGGGATGCCGAGCATCCCGGCGATCTCCGCGTGCGAATATCCTTCGACATCGAACAGCACCACCGCGGTGCGCCGGCGCGGCGGCAGCTCGGCCAACGCCGCCCGCAACCGCTCACCCAGCTCGGTGCGCACCGCTTCCGCATCGGGCCGCGGACCTCCACCGACGAGTCCGGGATCGAGCGGTTCGACGCGCCGCACCTGGCGGCGGCGCCGGCGATCGGTCGCCGCGTTGGCGACGATGCGCATCAACCAGGGACCGAAGGGCCGGCGCGCGTCGTATTGCCCCAGCTTCACCAACGCCGACAAGAACCCATCCTGCGCCGCGTCGTCGGCCTCGTCGGGATCCCCCAGCACCGCGCGCGCCACTCGGCGCGCCTGTGGGGCGTAACGCTCGACGAGCTCGCCGAACGCCGCCCGCTCGCCCGCCAGTGTGCGCGCGACGAGGTCGGCCTCGCCTGCTATACGCGCGGCCCCCTGGGGAGGTTGGAAAGGCGTGTCAGGCGGCATCAGTCTTGCGGCGCGTGCGGCGGCGCGCGAAGGCGTACAACGCGAATCCGAACGACATGGCGAGCGCCCCGGACGCTAGAACGATACCCGTCGCGGTAGGGAACACGAGGAGCAGCCCACCCAGCAGCGCGAGAATGGCGGCCGCGGCCCCGGCGATCATTCGTCGCGCGCCGCCCGCCACCTGCACCAGCGCGATCGCCGCCGCGGCCTGCAGCTCGCGGCGCGACCACTTGTGGCGCGCGCGGACGGGAGGCGACGTCGCTGACTCCGGCGCGCGCACCAATCGCGCGGGGAAGCGGCGCCGCTCGCGCAACACGATCTCGCGGCTCTGCGCCGCATCGTGGCGGAACTGGCCCGCGAGCGCCTCGGTCAGCGTATCGCACTCGGCTACGATGTCGATTTCGTAATTGCCGAGCAGGCTCGACACATTGAGGTTCGTCGAGCCGACGCGCGCCCACTCGCGGTCCACTACCATCGTCTTCGCGTGAATCATCGGCCCGCGATACTCGAAGATGCGGACGCCGGCGCGCAGCAGGTCACGGTAGCCGACGCGACTGAAGGTGCGCACCACGGGAATGTCGCTCGTGCCGGGGAGCACGAGGCGCACGTCGACTCCCCCCTTGGCCGCGTCCACGAGACTCGCGTACAGCGGCGGTGGAGCCACCAGGTACGCGTCCGTGATCCACAGGCGCTCCTGCGCCGCAGCCGCGAGCAGCTGCACCGCCCGATAGGCGCGCGACTGCGCGGGCACGCCGTCGACCACGCGCAGCGCCGAGGTGCCGCACGGGTCGGAGATGGGCGCGAGCACGTCGGGAGGCAGTGGCGCCCCGGCGGTGGCCCACGCACGGCCGAACGATCCGTCCAGCGCTGCCACCGCGGGCCCACGCACGGCGAGCATCGTGTCGCGCCACGGCATCCGGCCCCGCGCGGGGTCGCCGGCCCACTCGTCGCCGATGCAGAGCCCGCCCATCATCGCCTCGCGGCCGTCCACCACGACGAGCTTGCGGTGATCACGGCTGAAGAGCTCGAAGGGCCCGCTCGTGAGCAGGGGGCGGAAGGTACGGACCTCGGCGCCCGAGCGCCGCAGGTCGCGCCAGAATCGGCGGCCGGTGCCGACGCTGCCGAGCGCGTCGTACAGCACGTACACCCGGACGCCGCCACGCGCGCGCTCGGCCAACGCGTCGCCGAAGCGGCGTCCAGTGCGGTCGTCCCGGATGATGTAGTTCTCGAAATGGACCGAGCTGCGCGCGCCGGCGATCAGCGCGAGCATCGCGTCGAGCGCCGTCGGGCTGTCGGGAATGTGCCGGACGTTGTTGCCGGGGATCAGGCGCGCGGCGCTCGCGCGATCGAGCGCGAGCGCGAGTCGGTCCGTCACCCTCCAGCTCCGCCGAGACCCAGCGTGGGCTCTACGGGTCGTAGTGCCTGGATGCAGAAGGTGATGTGTTCGTCGAGCGGCACGCCCAGCTCCTCGGCGCCTTTCCGCACGTCGTCGCGGTTCACGCCGCGTGCGAACGCCTTGTCTTTGAGTTTCTTCTTGACCGACGACACCTCGAGATCGGAGAAACTCTTCGAGGGCCGCACGAGCGCGCAGGCCACGAGAAACCCGCACAGCTCATCCACGGCGTACAGCGCCTTGGACATGGGCGTGTCGCGTGGGACGCCGGTGTAGTCGCCGTGTCCCATGATCGCGCGGCAGATGGCCTCCGCCACGCCCTTCTCGCGCAGCTGCCGCACGCCCCACGCCGGGTGCCCCTCAGTGGGCGAGTGCTCGGGGTTGGGGTAGCGCTCGTAGTCGTAGTCGTGCAGCAGGCCCGCCAGGCCCCACGACTCGACGTCCTCGCCCGACTTGACGGCGTACGCGCGCATCGCCGCCTCGACGGCCAGCATGTGCTGGCGCAGGGAGGGGGACTGCGTGTGCTCGTGCATCAGGGCCAGCGCTTCGTCTCGGTTCACGGGTTACCCCGGGGCATGGCCCCGGGGTTAACCGACCCGGGGCTGGGTTCGATTGCCACGTCCCACCGTTCCGCCCACAAGGCCAGCATCAGCAGCGGCCACAGCTTGCGGGCGTGGTTGGCCTTGCCGGACCGGTGCTCCTTGAGCAGCGGCGTGTCGAGGAGGCGGTCGGCGAGCGGCGCGAGGCCGGTGTTGAGCCACCGCGCCACCGGCACCGACAACCCGCGTTTGCGGCGGTCGATGACCGCGGCGGGGACCAGGCCTCGCGCTGCTTCCTTTAATATCGCCTTCGTGGTGAAGCCCCGCACCTTGCGCGCCGACGCGACGGGAAGAATGAGCTCCATCAGCTCGCGGTCCAGGAACGGCGCGCGCGCTTCGACCGACGCGAGCATCGTCGCCCGATCGACTTTCACCAAGAGATCGTCTGGCAGATAGGTGACGAGATCGAGCCACAGGACGCGGTTCAGCGGATCCTCGTGGGGGAAGCCCGTCAACTTGCACGCGAGCTCGGGCACGACCCCCGCGGAGGGGCCCAGCGCGCCGAACCAGGCGAGGTGCCGTTCGAGCCAGGGCAGCTCCGCGGCCGCGACGAACTGCTTGAGCAGGAACTCCAGTGTGACCTTCCCCGTGGAGGCCGGCCAGCGTTCGACCGCCCAGCGCAGCGCGCGACGCACGGGCTTGGGGAGGCCCAACCACACGCCCGCCGCCTTGTGCCCCAGATACGTCGGGTATCCTCCGAACAACTCGTCGGCCCCTTCGCCCGACAGCACCACTTTCACATCGTTGCGCGCCGCCTCCGCGAGCAGGTAGGTCGGCAGAATGGCGGGATCGCCGAGCGGCTCCGCCATCGATTGCTTGACGACGTCGAGAGCGCGGTGCAATCCCTCGTCGTCGGCGGTAACGACGTGATGGACGGTCTTGATGTCGTGCGTCACCGCCTCGGCGTACGCGCTCTCGTCGTACCCCGGCTCGACGAAACGCACCGCGTAGGTGTGGATCCGCTCCCCCGGCATCACGCGCGCGGCGGCTCCCACGAGCAGCGACGAGTCGAGCCCTCCACTCGTGAAGACGCCCAGCGGGACGTCGGACATCAGCTCGCGCTCGACGGCCCGGAGCAGCGTGCCGCGCAGCTGGGCTGCGTCGACCAGCTGTGGCGTCGCGGCGGCGGCGGTAGCGGGGCTCCAATAGGGCCGCTCCTCCACCCGTTCTCCATCGGCGAGTAGGAAGTGTCCCGGGGCGAGCTTGTGGATCCCGTCGAACATCGTGTGGGGGCCGGGCACGTAGCCCAGCGCGCGATAGAGCGCGAGCGCGGTGCGGTTCACGCGGCGCGGCTGGTCGGGGAACGTGAGGAGCGCCTGGATTTCAGAGGCGAAGCGGAGCTCGCCCTCGCGCTCCGTCCAGAACATCGGTTTCTCGCCCGCGCGATCGCGCGCCAGGAGCAGGCGGCCGCGGCGGTCGTCCCAGACCGCGAGTCCGAACATGCCGTCGAGTCGCGCCACCGCGCCCTCGCCGTGCCGTTCGTAGAACGGCACGATCGTCTCGATGTCGCCGCGGGAGCGAAACGGATACCCCCACGCCGACGCCTCGCGGCGCAGATCGGGGGCGTTGTAGATCTCGCCGTTGCAGACCATCCAGATGGCGCCGTCGGGACTCTGAAATGGTTGGTCGCCGGTGGTCAGATCCATGATGGCGAGCCGCCGCGCGCCGATGCGCGCCCGCTCATGCCCGACGATGCGCTCGCCGTCGGGTCCGCGATGGCGCAGCGACTGGGCCATGGCGGCGAGGCACTCGGGGTGGCGCAGCGTCGCGCCTGCCCGGAGGGCTACCGCGCCGAAGATGCCGCACATGGGCCGTAAACCACGTAGCGGCCTTGCACCGCCAGTAGGGTCAGGGTGGAATCGAGTGCCGCCCTCGTGGGCGCGTCGCCGGTGCGGGTGACGAAGACCGTCGGCTGCGGGCAGCGCGCCAGCACGTCGCGCCAATAGTCCGCCGGTTTCAGGGGGGAATTGGGCACGGCGCGCAGCTTGTCGGCGTAATCGGCGATGAAGTTGCTCGTCAGTTCTCGTCCGGTCGGCGTGGCGACGTCCATCGTCTCACCGAGATAGAACGGGAGCGACGGTGGGAACGCCGCCACGCCGAGGACCCTGGTGCCGGGCGGCTGCGTGTTGCGGATGACCTGCGCGAGTGTCGCCGCCGACCGGTCCTCGCCGACGGCGGCGAGCAGCGATCCCGACGCGAGCGGGATCATCATCACCACGATCGCATAGCCCGTCAGGCCGAGGATCGGCTGGGAGCGCCAGACGGCGTAGCGCACGAGCGCGGCCGAGACGATGAGCGCGATTCCCAGCCCGAGCGCCGCGGACGGGATGGCGGCGCGCTCGGCGGGCGTGAGCGCGATCGGCGCGGGGAGCCACAGCGTGAGGGAGACGAGCGCCGCGCCCAGGAGCGCCGCGACGGCGAAGTAGGCGCGCCACGCGACGCCGATCCCCTCACGGGCGAAGACACGCGCGGCGGCGAGCGCGAAGGCCGGCATCAACGGCAACATGTATTGCGGCAACTTCGACTTGTTCAGCGTGAAGAAGGCGAGCGGCCCCAGAACCCAACAGACCAGGAACGTGACTTCAGCGGCGCTGGGGTTGACGCGCCGCGCGAGCCAGGTCCAGCGCCAGTGCTTCAGGCGCCCAAGCGCCGGCACGATCCACGGGAACGCGGCCACCGGAACGATCGGCAAATAGTACCAAACCGGCGCGGTGCGATGGAATTTCGTGGTCGTGACGCGTTCGAGGGTCTCGCGCACGAACACGTAATGCGGAAACTCCGGGATGCGGCTCGAGATGGCGATGAACCACGGCAACGCCACGACGGCGAATGCGGCGAGTCCCAGTAGCGGAAAGAGTCGGCGCAGGGGCCTGCCGGTGAGCAGCGCGTGGGGGATCGCGGTGGCGAGTGGAACGAGCAGTGCCACGGGGCCCTTCGTCAGGGCGCCGAGGCCCATGGCCGCCCAAGCGAGAATCGGCCTTTCATCCCAGAATGCCACGATCGCGACGGTGGTGCAGAAGGCGAGCGCGCTGTCGAAGATCGTGGCGCGCGCGTACGCCATGACCAGCGGCATGGTGGCGAGGGCGAGTCCGGCCAACCATCCGGCGTCGTTGCCCCAGCGGCGCCGCGCGAAGAACACGACGGTCGCGATCGTGGCCAGCGTGAACAGGTACGCGGGCAGTCGCGCTGCCGTCTCGGTCGGGCCGAGCACCTCCATGGTCGCGGCCGCGGCCGCGAAGTATACGACCGGCTTGTCGAGGTAAGGGAGGCCGTCGAGGTGCGGCAGGAGGTAGTCATTCGACGACGCCATCTCACGCGCCACCTCGGCGTTGCGCCCCTCGTCGGGGTCGAGCAGCCGGTACGCGCTCAGGTTCACGCCAAGCGCCAGCGCCGCCGCCACGACGAGCAGCGGCAGCCGGGCGAGCGGATTAGCTACTGGGCCCGGCGCGTGGCGATTCAAGCGACTGCTGTGGCAGTTGTGAGACGGTGATGGGGACGGTGCTCTTGCGCTCCCCGTCTACGGTGATCTCGAAGCGATACTGTCCCGCGTGGGGAAACGGCACATCGAACACGAGGACCGCTGCGGCCTCGATCTCGGTGACGCCCGCGGGAGGCTCGGCGAAGTTCACCGTGCCGGAGCCGCCCAGCAGCTCCGTCTCCGCATCATCCACCAACCGGATCTGCACCGCGTGCTCGCCGATCTCGGTGCGCTTCCCCTTCAGCCGGAGCACGAGGTGCAGCCGGGGGTGCATCGCCGGGAACTGCTGCACCCAGATGTGCTGGAAGATGCCGAGGACCGACATCTTCCCCGACTGATCGACCAGTGCATAGTCGGCGACGACCGCGAAGTCGAGGTGCACTATTTCAAGAGACGCGAATGGACTTGATCTCGTCGTTGCCCTTGATGGCGTTCACGACGTCCATCCCCTTAGTCACCTGTCCAAACACCGTGTGCACACCATCCAGGTGCCGCTGCGGTGAATGACAGATGAAGAACTGGCTGCCACCGGTGTCCTTGCCGGCGTGCGCCATCGACAGCGTCCCGGCGACGTGCTTGTGCGTGTTCTTCTGCGTTTCGCACTTGATCGTGTATCCGGGGCCGCCGGTGCCGACGGGCCCCTTGCCGGACTTCGAGTAGGGATCGCCGCCCTGAACCATGAAGTTGGGGATCACCCGATGGAATTTGGTCTCGTCGTAAAAGTTCGCGTTGGCGAGTTTCTCGAAATTCGCCACCGTGCCTGGGACCTCGTCCGCGAAGAGCTCCACCTCGATGGTGCCCTTGGCGGTGTCGATTACGGCCTTCTTATTCGGCATCCTACATTCCCGCGTTGAGGTTATCGTCGACCTGCTGCGTCGTCTTCATCCCGACGATCGCACAGCCGATGTCGCTCCGGTCGAGCACGAACTTTAACGCCAGCTGCGCGGCGCTGAGTCCCGACTTCTCGGCGAGCTCCTTGACCCGTTGACCGAGCGCCGTGAGCTGCGCGATATACGGTCGCGGCATGCGGGCGCGAATGTCGCCCTGCTCCCAGGTCGCGTCGGGCGCGTACTTCCCGGCCAGGAACCCGTTGGCCAACGGCTCACGCACGATAACCCCGACGTTGGCCGTGCGCGCGGCCGGGAAGAATGCGTCCTCGGCCTCCCGTCGCGCCAGGTTATACACGATTTGCACGGTATCCGGCATGGTCGCGTTGACGGCTGCGATGCCTTCTTCGGGTGGGTGCACCGACACGCCGTAGAACCGAATCGACCCTTCGCGCTTGAGCTGCTCCAGCACCTCGTAGGTCTCCATCGTCGAGATGACGTTGATGGGCGGATTGTGGAGCTGCAACAGGTCGATGTAGTCGGTGCGCAGCCGTTGCAACGAACGCTCGACGGCGAACCGGACGTACGCGTTCGTGAAGTTCGCGTCGTGCGTGACCGGCAGCACGGCTCCCGCCTCGATCTGATCGAGGGGCCGGCCGACCGTCTGCGCAATCCGCTCTCGCAACAACGGGTGGATGTCGCGGTTGTAAAAGTTGCCCCCGACCTTCGTCGCCAACACGACCTTGTCGCGGATGCCCTGAAGCGCCTCGCCAAGGACTTCCTCGGAGTGTCCATGCCCGTACACGTCTGCTGTGTCGAAAAACGTGCACCCGAGGTCGAAGGCGCGCCGCACGGCACGCTGTGACTCGGCGTCATCGGTCGTCCCGTACGAGTTGCCGAACGCATTCCCGCCGATCGCCCATCCGCCAAACCCGATCTCACTGACCTGGAGACCCGTGCGCCCGAGGGCGCGAGTATTCACGCGAGGAGCTCGGTGAGCCGAGCGGGCGCGTCCACGGGGAGGGAGCAGGTGGTCCCCACGCACACCGTCGCGGCCGCAGCAGTCGCGATTCGCCGGACCACGACTTTGCGCGGTCGATACGCCTGAAGCGCGAGCAGGTGCATGGCACACGCGGGACCTTCGCCCGCCGGGCCGGCGACTTCGATTCTGGTGGCGGGATGAACGGCCCAGTCGGCGGCGCGGAGCAGCGTGGCGCCGTGCAGCGACAGCTCGCCCGCGGCGCCGGCGAACGCGCCGAGCTGGCGGTCGAGCTGAGTGCGCCACTCGGCGTGGTCGGTGAGGGCCCACAAGCGGGCAAGGACGAGTGCGGCGACTCCGTTGGGCGATGGCGTGGGGGCATCCTGCACGGGTTTCCCGCGGGTCGCGAGGTACGCCGCTCCGGCCCCGGCCGAAACGTCGAAGTAGCCGCCGGTCTGCTCGTCCCAATGCGCACCCCGACAGTATGTCATGATCGCGATGGCACGCTCGAGCCACTCGGCGTTGCCGGTCGCCTCGTATGCGTCGAGAAACGCGGCGGCGGCCTGCACGTTGTCGTCGAGCATCCCCCGGGGCTCCGTCCGACCAATGACATGACACATCCCACGCCCCACGTCCCACGCCTCTTTCCAGATCCGGTCCAACACCTTCAACGCGAGGTCGTTGCATTCCGGCCTATCCAGCACGGCGCCAGCGTGCAAGAATGCCGCCGACATCATCGCGTTCCAGTTCACGTAGGCCGCGCGGTCTACGAATGGTGTCTTACGCTTGTCGCGAGCGGACTTGAGCCGCCGCAAGCCATCCTTGAGTAGCACCCGTTCATCATCGGCGGGGTCCTCCTTCCACCACAACACGTTCTTCTTGGAATTGTGGTGCATCTCGCCGACGTCAGCGATGTCGAACACACGCGAAACGACCGCGCATTCCCCCGCAGTGAGTTCCGCCTTTGCTTCTTCTAGAGTCCACGTCCAGTAGTCCCCGTCATCTCCGAAGGCGACGTCGGCGTCCTGCGAGGTGTAGAACGCGCCGGTCTCGCGGTCGGACAGCACCTCGAGCACCCAGTCGACGGTCCCGGTCGCCACTTCGCGAAGCAGCGGCGTGCCGAACGCCTGGTACGCCGAGAGGTACGCGCGCAGCAGCTCGGAGTTGTCGTACGACATCTTCTCGAAGTGCGGCACGATCCAGCGCTCGTCGGTTGCGTAGCGGTGGAATCCGCCGCCGACGTGATCGCGGATCCCGCCGCGGGCCATCGCGGTGAGGGTTTTCTCCACGACATCCCGCTGCCAGTCGAGCCTCGTGTCGTGCCAGCGTGCCAGGAGGAACTCGCAGGCGCCGGGGTGGGGGAACTTGGGCGCCGAGCCGAAGCCGCCATAGCGGATATCGAACATCCGGGCCATCTGGTCGGCGCCGTGCTCCAGGAGGGCGGGGGTTACCGCTCCCGCCTTCGCTTCGTCCAGGGAGTCCGTGACGTGCTGTCGGATGGCCTCGGCGTTGGTGTTGATTCTCGCTTTGTCCTCGCGAAAGGCGCGCGCGACCTGGAGGAGGACCGACCGAAACCCGGGGCGGCCGTAGTGATTGTTCTCGGGCGGGAAATAGGTGCCACCGAAAA
>Ga0137409_10005675_pt1 | contig 12991 bp, 12 predicted proteins | sample CZODoug1_16funga_FD_122059 | JGI IMG/M metagenome (GOLD analysis project Ga0137409, IMG submission 122059) | Vadose zone soil fungal communities from Angelo Coast Range Reserve, California, USA - CZODoug1_16fungal (Hybrid Assembly) | ecosystem: Environmental > Terrestrial > Soil > Vadose zone...
TATTGGCTTTGATTCCGCCATTTTCGATGATGTCTCTTGCGCGGCAACAGACGCCGAATAGCGCGGACGTTCCCGTAGCGAAAGGCGAGGCAGGTCCCTGCAGCGCGGACTTCGTGGTAAGGGATCCATCCGGAAAAGGCGTCTACGACGCAAAAATCGGAATTCAGATCAAGTACGGTTTTATGGGTCTTCACAAACTGGACCTGACGGTCGGCACAAACTTTGAAGGGAAAGCGCGCGTCGAAGGCCTGCCAGAACAAATCAAGGGATCAGCAGAGTTCAAAATCTCCCACACAGACCAAAGCAAGACCGTGACCTACGACCCCACATCCAATTGCCACCCGCGCCACGAAGTCACTCTGGGAGAAAAATAGGGCGCGGCCACAATACGGCAAACTACATTGCTCCACGCCCTATATTTCAGATCTCGCAGGCCCTTTACTTCCTCTCAGTCAGCGGCACTCGGTTGCATTTTCCCAATGATTGCGTTGATGTCCAGCCCGAGCCCCTGGGCGACGCCGCTTCCGTATGCCGGGTCGGCTTTATAAAAGTGCTGGATCTGCAATTCCTGGATGCGCTTCGGAGTTGCACCGAGGCTGCCCACAATGTTGCTGATCAAGCGCTGCTTCGCATCGGCGGGCATCAACCGGAATAAGTTGCCTGGCTGAGTGTAGTAATCGCCGTCGCTGCGATGATCGTGCCTGGCCACAGTTCCGCTTACCATCTTCGGCCGCTCGGAATATTTGGGATCTTGTGTGGGACCTCCAAAGCTGTTCGGTTCATAATTCACTTCCGCTCCGCCATTGCCGTCGAAACGCATCGCTCCATCTTTGTTATACGTATGGAAAGGGCACTGGGGCTTGTTTACAGGCAGAGAATCGTAATTCACGCCCAGGCGATACCGATGCGCGTCAGGATATGAAATCAGGCGTGCTTGCAGCATTTTGTCCGGCGAGAATCCCATGCCGGGCACAATGTTGCGCGGCTCGAAAGCGGCCTGTTCCACCTCCGCGAAATAATTCTCCGGATTGCGATTGAGTTCCAGCTCGCCGACTTCGTGCAGAGGATAGTCCTTGTGCGGCCAAACCTTCGTCAGGTCAAACGGATTAATGCGGTAGGTCTCCGCTTCCTTCTCCGGCATGATTTGCACCGACACGCGCCACTTCGGAAAGTTGCCTTCCTTGATGGCATTGAACAAATCGCGCTGGGCGTAGTCGGGGTCCTTTCCGCGCATCTCGTTCGCAGACTCCGCATGGAAATTCTTGATTCCTTGCTTGGTCTTAAAGTGCCATTTGACGTAAAACAGCTCGTTCTTTTCGTTGATCAGGCTGAACGTGTGGCTGCTGAAGCCGTCCATATGTCGGTAGCCATCCGGCGTTCCGCGGTCGGAGAAGAGAATCGTCACCTGATGCAACGATTCCGGTGAAAGCGACCAGAAGTCCCACATCATGGTAGGCGACTTCAGATTCGTTTCCGGATCGCGCTTCTGCGTGTGAATAAAATCTCCGAATTTCAACGGGTCGCGTATGAAGAACACCGGCGTGTTGTTGCCGGTCATGTCCCAATTGCCCTCTTCCGTGTAAAACTTCAGCGCGAAGCCGCGCGGGTCACGCTCGGTGTCCGCCGATCCCTTTTCCCCGCCCACCGTTGAGAACCGGATGAACGTCGGCGTCTTCTTCCCCACCGCGCTGAACAGCTTCGCTGTCGTGTACTTGGTGATTTCCTTGCTTGTGCATACAAAATGGCCGAACGCGCCCGATCCTTTGGCATGCACCACGCGTTCCGGAATGCGCTCGCGATTAAAATGCGCCATCTTTTCGAAAAGCAGGAAATCTTCAAATACAATCGGTCCGCGAGGGCCTACGGTAAGCGAGTTCTGGTTGTCACCGACCGGCCGCCCGGCGTCCGTCGTCATTTTCCTTTTGTCTTCGGTCATAAAGTCTCCTCAGTATTCTGTACTCTCAGCCAAATTGCGCGTCCTTCCAACCGCGCGCTGCACTTCTGACCTTAGCGGCACGCCGTCTTTACTTCCAATATATACTTCAGATAAAATCAATAGGCATAGCCTATAGCTGGCCGTGACCTACGGTATGGAAATCCATCAACTTCGTTATTTTTGCGCCGTTGCTGAAACCAGTTCCTTCAGCCGTGCCGCCGTGCAAACGCACGTTTCACAGCCGTCCTTGTCCCAACAAATTCTCAAGCTGGAAGACGAACTCGGCGCCCGCCTTTTTGATCGTCTGGGCCGCTCTGTTCGCCTTACCGAGCTGGGTAAGACATTTCTGCCGCGCGCCCGGGCCGTTCTCCGCGAGCTTGAAGCCGCCAAAGGTGACGTCGACGAGCGCAAAGACTCCGTTGTAGGCTCAATCTGTATCGGGGTCATTCCCACCATCGCCCCGTACCTTCTTCCACCTCACCTCACTTTTTTTACTCGTCAATTTCCACAGGCCCGGCTTGCGGTAGTCGAAGAAATCACGCCCGTCCTCCTGGAACGCCTCCGCGCCAGTTCGGTCGATATAGCGATTCTGGCTTTACCCATCCGCGGGAACGAGTTCGAAACCTTTCCTTTCCTCACCGAGCGTCTTTTCGCCGCTCTCCCCAAAGACCACAAACTCGCTCGCCACAGTTCGCTTTCGCTCAAGGATCTCCGCACCGAACCTTTCCTTCTTCTCCGGGATGGACACTGCTTCCGGGACACGGCCATCGCTGCATGCGACCGCGCCCGCCTCAACCCCCAAATTATTTTCGAGAGCGGCCAGTTCAGCAGCATCCTCAGCATGGTGGGCGCCGGTATGGGCGTCTCCATCGTCCCCGAGATGGCCATAGACAAGCGCCAGGCCTGCCGTTACGTTCGCATTGCGGATCGTGAGGCCACGCGAACCATCGGCGCTGTCGTCCTCCGCGGACGTTCTCTCACTCGTGTCCAACTCGCCTTTCTTTGGCGCCTGCGCAGCCCGGTTGCCTGAATGTTATTGGGCGATTTGAATGCACTTGCGCGAACCGGCATGAGAGCAACCATCCGGCCGTTCGGTTGGAGTTCGGCGGCGCGATCCGAAGCGCAGAAGTGGATGACGCGAGGAAATTCTGGGCGGCGTATTCGGCTGCTGTGGCCGCGATTACGAAAGCTGTGCTCAATAGGCCAAGCGCGCAGGCCGGCGAGAGCAAACCCACCGACCGCATTGCCTGCAGCTCTTCGACGAGGTGATCAGCTCAAGCGTAAAAGTGCTTGAAAACAGTTGCGGAAGGGACTGTACAGTTCGTATAATCCAACTGGTGAGTTGATTCAATGCCGAGAACACAAAAGAAGGAGAGCATTATTGTCTCCGCCCTCCGAGCGCGTACCAATTTTGGCAGGCTCCTGCGACAGGTGGAGGATGAACGTCGCTCGCTTGTTATCGAGAAGCGTGGAATTCCTCGGGCAGTGCTGCTGAGCATCCGGGACTATGTGCGGCTTGCGGCCCCCGAACCCGAAGTCCTCAGGGTCATCGGCAAGGAATCAAAGGCGAAGGGCACGGACAAGCTCAGCTCGCGGCAGATTGACAAGATTATCCGGGCCACGCGCGCAACGAAAACGAAGCGCTGATGATTCCGCTTCGATTGGTCGTTGATACGAACATAGTTGTTTCTGCAGCACTTAAACCCGAGGGATTGCAGCGCACCGTCCTCCTACTCGCGATCACTAAACCAGCACGACTGTACGTCTCAACGACAATAGTCGCGGAATATCGGGACGTGTTATCGCGTCAAGAGCTCCAAATTCGCAAAGGCCTGCGGCAGCAGCTATTACAACTCATCGGAAAACGCGCCCATTGGGTTGTTCCGGCGCGACGCCTTCTGGTTACGAGCGACCCCGACGACAACATATTCCTCGAATGCGCTGATGCTGCCCGCGCGGATTATCTCGTGACTGGAAACACGCGGCATTTTCCGAGGTTTTGGAAGAAGACCAAGGTCATCACGTCCCGCGAGTTCGTTACCTTAGTAACGCCGCATCTCATCACGTAGTGCCACCAGCAATTTGCCAACTGGGTGTCCGTGGCTCGTCAGAGTAGTTTTTGCCTGCCTGGTCGCTGGGTCACGGGATCGCATAGCTCGCGGTCGCCCAGCGGTTTCCATTTCAGTCCAACGCCGAGGTGCTGATGTTCGCCAAGAAGGCCATCAAGGGATCGTTCCGGGGCGCCAGCGTCAGCAGATAGCTCTTAGTAAGAGCGGTCGATCACCTGTTATAGGCAAGAAATTGACCGATAATCCTAGCGGGATGCTCGCGCTGCTGCCCGGGGGCCGACTTGGAGATAGGAAGAATGTCGGACACCGGGCCTTTCTCTTTGGATTTGGCCGTGTTACGGCCTACCAGGCAGCCGTGCCGAATGAACCCATCTGCCCGTTCGCCGCATCCAATCGCCCATGAGTGGAGTGGCGCAAGTACGCCTCGAGCCGTTGGAGCAGTCTGTAGCGGCGCGCTACGAGGCGCTCATCCGTGTCTCTCAAGCTGTTAGCGCCCTCCGCGAACCGAAACAACTTTTCGGAGTCCTTGTCAATGAATTGCGCCGCGTCATCGAATTTGACGGGATAGGCGTCGCTCAATATGATGAAACGAACAATTCTGTCCAATGGCATGTGTCGATTCATTGCGATGAACCCAGTCTGCGCCCGCCGAAAAATTGCGCCGGGAAAGAATCCATGACCTGTTGGGTGTTTGAGAACCAGCGGCCGCTCGTGATCCCATTTGTGGATCGTGAGACTCGCTTCTCCGAAACGATCGAGGCATTGAAAAAACACAGGATGCAGTCGGTGTGCATGCTTCCACTGACCACGGTGCATCGCCGCATCGGGAGCATTTTTCTTGCCAGCGAGCGTCCTGACGCGTATTCCGAGGACGAGGTTCGCTTTCTTGGGCTGGTTGCGGACCAAATGGCTCTGGCGATAGACGATGCGCTGAATTTTGAAGCTTCGCGAACCGCGCAAGAACAGTTGAAACTACTTCTGGATCTGACCAACAGCGTTGTTTCTACTCTGGACCTGCGCGAATTGTTGCGGAATATGTCTGGAAATCTTCGTCGCGTAATGCGCTGCGATTTTGTTGGCGTTGGGCTGCCGGACGCGGAAAGCAGCAGGCACTTGCGTCTCTACGCGCTGGACTTTCCCGACAGCAGAGGTTTCATGAGGGAAGAAATCCTTATCCCCATCGAAGGAACTCCCCCAGGAATGGCTTTCAAGACTGGCGAGCCCTTTGTAGGAATGATCCGCGACATATGCCACATGTTCCCGGACGCTCCGCCATTGGCCGAAGGTCTCACGACGGGCGGCGTCTTGCCGCTCGCGAGCCGTGGGCGAGTGCACGGAGTTCTGCTCCTCGGCCGGCGCGATGAAAATGAGTTTAGCCGTGACGACGTCAAGTTTCTGATGCAGGTGGCGAGCCAGGTAGCCATTGCAGTGGAGAATGCGCTTGCCTTCAGCAAAATTGCCGAATTGAAAGAAAAACTCACGCAGGAAAAGCTGTACCTCGAAGATGAAATCCGCACCGAGCTGAATTTTGAGGAGATCGTCGGGAAAAGCGCCGTGTTGCGGCGCGTTCTGAAACAAGTGGCCACCGTGGCGCCGACGGATTCAACGGTTTTGATTTATGGCGAGACGGGAACGGGGAAGGAATTAGTTGCACGGGCTATCCACAATTTGAGTTCGCGCCTGTCAAACTCGTTCGTGAAACTGAATTGCGCCGCCATTCCCACGGGGTTGCTGGAGAGCGAACTCTTCGGCCACGAAAAAGGGGCATTTACCGGCGCCATTGCCCAGCGCATCGGCCGATTCGAGCTGGCCAATCGCGGAACGGTATTCCTCGATGAAATCGGAGAAATTCCGCTGGAATTGCAACCCAAACTTCTCCGTGTGCTGCAGGAGCGCGAATTCGAGCGGCTGGGGAGCTCGCGCACGCTGACCACGGATGCGCGGCTAATCGCAGCGACAAATCGCGATCTGGCTTCCATGGTGGAGGAGCAGAAGTTTCGCTCCGACTTATTCTATCGGCTGAATGTGTTTCCAGTTCGCGTGCCACCCTTGCGCGAACGGCCAGAAGACATTCCCCTGCTGGTCCGGCATTTCACCGAGCAATGCGCCCGGCGCATGAATAAAAAGATCGAGACGATTTCCACCGAAACGCTTAAACAGATGCGGCAATACCATTGGCCGGGCAACATTCGCGAGCTCCAGAACGTGATTGAGCGCGCGGTGATCCTCTCAGCGGGCCCGGTCTTGAATGTGCCGCTGAGTGAATTTCAATCACGACCCGCGTTGGCGGCCGTCGACGGCAATGGGAAACCGGAGAAAAGGCTCAAATTCTCCGCAGGCCATGATATTCGGAATGTTCTGGAAGAAACCGAGCGGAAATACATTTTGAGTGTTCTATCGCAGACGGACTGGGTTGTCGCGGGCCCCAACGGGGCGGCGGCACGATTGGGAATGAAACGCTCCACGCTTCAGTTGCGCATCCGCAAGCTCGGCCTTTCCCGCGAAAACAGCCAGCCTGTTTCCTGATGCTCCTTTTCATTTGGATTTTATCCTTCACAACTTGATTCGTCATTTTCACAGTGCCACATAATCGGCAGACTGCCAGCAATCTGGCATTGGCACACTGACACACTTCCCTCGGCCTGATTTCCCATTTCGCTTTATCTCCTGCAAACTTATCGACTTTAAATATTCCTTCTTCAAATCTGAGAATGGCACGGCGCTTGCAAGTTAACCTCGCGAGCGGGAGACGGCAGTGCTGAGAATCACGATTACCGACGAGCCCGAGGTACAACGATGGATCCTGCAAGGGCGGCTTTCGGGACCGTGGGTTGCGCAGCTCAAATCGATTTGGGAAAAGTCGCACGGTTTGAATGGGAACCGCAAATGCGTCGTGGACGTGAACAGCGTAACGTTCGTGGACCTGGACGGAGAACGCGTGCTCGACGCAATGGTGAGAGATGGCGCGAAATTTATCGCCACAGGCGTTTACACCAAGCACGTTTTGGAAATATTGGAGAAGCGGCGTCAGCGCTGGATTCGCAGGCTTATAGGGTGTTCTTGATCGCGCACTGAGCTCTTTCGGAGGATGAGGAAATGCGATTGTTCATAGTGGGAGCCACGGGTGGAATCGGGGAACAACTCGTCGAACAGGCGCTGGCGGGAGGGCATCACGTGACCGCCTTGGTGCGGTCTCCCGAAAAGATCGGTCGCGTGCATGAGCGCCTCACGATCGTTGTGGGCGATCCGCTCGACGCAACGCAGCTTCGCCGGGCCTTGCCGGACCACGATGTTGTGCTCTCCGCGATCGGTCCCTCCCCACGTCCGCGTGCATCACTGGCTTCGATCCGCATACTTCCCAAAAAGTTGTCAACCGGTAATGGGCACGGAGGACGCGCGGAGCACAGCGTTCATCGAGACTTGGCTCGCAGCCTGGTGCCCGCGATGGAGAGCACTGCGGTGCGGCGAGTCGTGGTGGTATCCAGTGCTTTCCTGTTTTCAGATGCCCTGGTTCCTGCTTTTGTGGGGCGGTGGTTCTTCCACGACACGGTGAAAGATGTGGCGGAAATGGAACGCATGATCGTTGCCAGCAGCTTGAATTGGACGATCGTCCGGCCTCCCGGTCTGACCGATGGCTCGCGCACCGAGCATTACAGGATCAAAGACAGCCATCTTCCGGGGTTTGGGTTCAAGGTCTCACGTGCTGATGTCGCGCACTTCATGCTCGGAGAGGCCCAGACGAACCGCCACCTTCGCAAGGTCGTCGGCGTTTGTTATTGAACGTAACGAGGCATCGCAGAAATATGAAGAGTCTGCAGAGGCAAGGCGCCTTAAATAAATTTGTGGTTGTTATTCCTAAATACAAGTCGAAGGAGACAAAGCAATGACAAGAACGAGGATGTTGGTTTCGGGACTTCTTGGGGCGGTTCTGCTCCTGGCTTCATCGGCCAGGGCGCAGGAAGGGTTCTTGCGTCACGAAGTCGGTGTGCAAGGGACAGGATTTTTCACCAAGGATTCACAGCAAAACGGAACACTGCAACATTCCACAGACACAGGCGGTTTCCTTGTGAACTACCGCTTTCACTTCAACGGCTGGCTCGGTGCGGAGGCCAGTTACGGCTACAATCGCAACACGCAGCAGAATTTCACTCCAAGTGGAAACTTTGGCATCCAGTCCAACGTGCATCAGGCTACCGGAGCGGTCGTCGTCAACGTTCCCGTATATGTTGCCAGGATGAGGCCCTATGTACTCGCGGGAGCGGGAGCGCTCGTGTTTGATCCTACGAGCAACACGGGAGGATTCGTTTCCGCGGCAGCGCAACAAACTCGCCCGGCATTTGTTTACGGCGGAGGCGTGGACTACAGACTTGTGCGTCATGTTGCCCTTCGATTGGAGTACCGCGGATTTGTATACAACCGTCCGGACTTCGGAATTTCCACACTGAGTTCGAACGTGACCGCACATACCGCACAGCCGTCGGCTGGCCTCGTTGTCCATTTCTAACTACCACCCTCGGGCTCGTCGCCAGCGCCGATTGCTAAACTCACGGCGCTGGCGACAGATCGGTAACCAAGTCCATCGCTGGAGCACAAGACTCAAGAGAGAGGAACAAGAGTGTGCTGAGACAGAAAGGTGTTTCGAACATGCCATCACACGATGAAATCGCAGAAACAATTGAATCGCAAGGCGAGATCTTTAACCAGGCTGCCGTCACCGAGGCCTCGTGGATCGAAGAGATTGTGAACCGCGCCCACGAGATCCGTCGCGCCCGCGGCGGGTTGTTCGGTTATGACCTTGAGGATTGGCTGCAGGCGCAGAGAGAACTGACCGAAAGGAATGGTGCAGACCAATTCCAGGCCAAAGAAACACGGCACGCGGGATCGGCGCACCGAGATCAAGAGAGGAATAGCGAAAAATGCATTGGACTCAACAATTAGACGGGACACTCCGGCAGATGGCGCTGGCCTCGACGCTTATTTTTGCGAGCGTGGCACTTCCGCTGTCGCTGTGTGCGCAGACCGCTTCCACGCAAGGTCAGCTGATTTCGCCGGCATCTTCCGTCTCGAGCGCACTGGGGACCGAAAGCCCGTACCTGGGGAGTGTTCCTACAGGGACAGCGACGAACACAGTTCTCCAGCTTTCACTCAGCGACGCTTTGGATCGCGGACTGAAGTACAACCTGGGTCTGATTGAAAGCGACGTGCGCACACGCACCACTCGTGCCGAACGGCTCAGGAGCCTGAACGAGCTTTTGCCGAATGTCAGCGCGACGATCTCTCAAACGGTGGAACAGGTCAATCTCAGGGCTCTCGGATTGAAGCTTCCCATTGCAGGTTTTCCCGTGGTTGTCGGGCCATTCGGCGTCCAGGACGCGCGAGGAAACGTTTCGCAAAAACTCTTCGATTGGAATTCTGTCCAAAATCTAAGAGCGTCAAACGAACGCCTGAAGGCTTCCCAGAATTCGTACAAAAGCAGCCGCGATCTGGTGGTGCTGGCGGTGGCCAATGCGTACCTGCAGGTAATAGCCGATTCCTCGACGATCGAATCTCAGCAAGCGCAATTAAGTACCTCCCAGGCCCTGTACCAGCGGGCTCGCGATCAGAGAGCTGCGGGAGTAGCGGCGCGCATTGATGAACTTCGCGCTCAGGTAGAGTTGCAGACGCAACAACAGCGCCTCATTACCGCGCGGGATCAGCAGTCCAAGGATATGTTGAGCCTTGCCCGCGCGATCGGCCTGCCGACAGGGCAGGGATTCTCGCTGACGGACAATGCGCCCTTCGCCCTACCGCAAGGGGTATCGCTGGATAAGGCGCTGCAAGACGCATATGCGAACCGCCCCGATTATTTGAGCGCTCAGCTCGAAGTTCGAGCTGCGGGCTTGTCGAGGAAAGCAGCTGTTGCCGAGAACTTTCCTACTGTCACTTCCGCCGCGGACTATGGCGATATCGGCCCCAATTTCGGTAACTCCCACGGAACAATCACAGCTTCCGCCAGCGTGAATATCCCGATCTTTCAAGGCACACGCGTGAAGGCGGATGTACTTGAGGCGGACGCCACGCTGCAGCAGAAGCAAGCGCAGCTTGAGGATCTGAAAGGCCGCATCGATCAAGACGTGCGTGACGCATTTTTTGACTTGGACTCCGCAAGTGAACTCGTGAAGGTCGCCGAGAGTAACAAAGACCTGGCGCGGGAGACTCTCTCCGAGGCGCAGGACCGCTTCGGCGCTGGAGTGACCGACAACATCGAAGTCGTGCAGGCGCAGGAATCCGTGTCCTCGGCGGATCAGGCGTACATTTCGAGTCTCTATGCCTCCAACATCGCGAAAGTTCAGCTCGCGCGCGCTGTGGGCAACGCAGAGCAGGCCGTCAAGGGATACTTGGGAGGAAAATGAAATGGCTCAAGACAGAACAATGGATTTCGACGAAACGGTCGTGCTGGGGGAACGGCCGGAAGCCGCAGATGGCGGGGCGCCTTTGAGGAAAATTACAGAAGATCACCAGAGGCGCGATTCCGATCCATCTGTCAACGGGAAGAGAATGGGGCGCGCAAAAATCATTGCACCCATCGTCGTGTTGCTCCTGGCGGCCGCGACGGCGCTCGCTTACCACTATTATGCGGGCTGGGAATCTACCGATGATGCGCAAATCGACGGCTACATCAACCCCATCAGCTCACGTATCTCCGGCTACATCACGAACGTATATGTGGACGACAACCAGTATGTGAAGGCTGGAACGCTTCTTGCGAAGATCGACCCGAAGGATTACGAGGTGGCCGTTGCGAGCGCTCAGGCCAACTTGGCCAATGATCAGGCAACCGCCGTCGCGAGCCAGGTGAACGTCCCGGTGACATCCGTGAATACGTCGAGCCAGTTGGTGTCTGCTGAGGCCGATGTTGCTAATGCGCGTGCGGGGATTTCTGGTTCTGAACAGCAACTCGCTGCCGCGCAGGCAGCCGTCCTGCAGGCGGAAGCGAATAACGCCAAAGCTCAGGACGACGCGAAGCGCTACAAGAAGTTGGTCGACAAGCAGGAAATTTCCGAGCAATTATATGTGCAAGCCGTCCAGACCGCCAATGGCGCTGCCGCCGCCGTGCAGGCTACCGTGGCAAATGTGCAGGCTGCGCAGGACGCTGTACGTCAGGCCCAATCCAGGCTTGCGCAAGCTTCCGCTTCCGTCGAGTCGGCGCAAACCGGCCCCCAGCAGATTCGAATTCAACAGTCCCGCGCGGTTGCCGCGGCTGCTGCCGCACAGAAATCCAAGACTGCCGTGGAACAAGCCCAGCTCAACTTGAGTTACACACGCATCGTTGCTCCTGTCGATGGCGTCGTTGCCAAACGGTCCGCGCAACCTGGGCAATACGTCTCGCCAGGGCAGCAGTTGATGGCTGTCGTGCCTTTGGATGACATCTGGGTAACCGCGAATTTCAAGGAGACGCAACTCCGGAATATGCGTCCTGGCAACCCCGTGGAAATCGATGTCGATGCGTATGGACGCACTTATACCGGCCATGTCGAGAGCATCGCCGGGGGCACGGGAGCCGTATTCAGCTTGCTGCCTCCTGAAAATGCAACTGGCAATTATGTGAAGGTGGTTCAACGTTTGCCAGTGAGGCTTCGCCTGGATAAGGGCCAGGATCCCGATCATCAACTGAGGCCTGGCATGTCCGTGGTGCCTAAAGTCAATGTGAAGGAGCATGCCTCGAACGCAGGTGGAGCCGCGAAATGAGTGAGCCAGCGGAAACTGCAAACGCAGACCTTGCCTGGAATCCGGGGCACAATCTCTGGCTTATTGCGCTCACGGTGACCCTCGCGACGTTCATGGAAGTCCTGGATACGAGCGTGGCCAACGTTGCTCTTCCTCACATTGCCGGAGGCCTCGCGGCAGGCCAAGACGAAAGCAGCTGGGTGCTGACGTCCTACCTGGTTTCGAACGCCATTGTCCTGCCGCTGAGCGGCTGGCTCTCCTCAATATTTGGCAGAAAACGTTTTTACATGAGCTGCGTCGTGCTGTTCACTGCCAGCTCTTTTCTGTGTGGGATCGCTCCCAGTCTACCGCTACTCATCTTTTTCCGTATTTTGCAGGGCGTGGGAGGAGGAGGATTGCAGCCTAGCGAGCAAGCTATCCTGGCGGATACATTCCCGCCCGAAAAGCGAGGCATGGCCTTCGCGATTTATGGGATGGCAGTAGTGGTGGCACCGGCGCTGGGACCGACGATTGGAGGCTGGATTACCGACAACTATAGCTGGCGATGGATTTTCTTCATGAATATCCCGGTCGGAATCTTATCCGTGGCTCTGACTTCGCTCGTGGTCTCGGATCCGCCGTGGCTCCGGGGTAAGAAAACCGGCGGCATCAAGGTGGACTACATTGGCTTCGGCCTGCTGGCGATCGGGCTGGGCGCGCTCCAGATTGTTCTCGACAAAGGGGAACGCGAAGATTGGTTCGAGACACATTACATCGTGGTCCTTACCGTGCTTTCGGTGATTTGTTTGATTTCCGTCTACTTTTGGGAGCGTTACCACAAACATCCGATCATTGAAGTCCGCCTCTTCAGCGACCGCACGTTCCTGATGGCATGCGTGATGTTATTCATGGTGGGATTTGTTCTCTACGCGACGACATTGTTACTCCCTCAACTCGCCCAGACGCTGATGGGATATACCGCGGAATTGGCCGGGCTGATGATCATGCCGGGTGGGTTCGCCCTCATGCTGATGATGCCTGTGGCAGGCTTTCTCATATCCAAATACGATGCGCGCCTAATGATCGCATTCGGGCTCTTAGCCCTCGGACTGGCCATGCTTTTCATGGCGCACCAATTTAGTCTCGACGTGGATTTCAGGACCATGATGTGGGCTCGCGTGTTTCAGACGGCGGGGCTGGCGTTCCTCTTCATACCCATCAACACTGCGGCATATTCCTACTTGCCGCGAGAAAAAAACAATGCCGCTTCAGGGCTGATTAATTTGTCGCGCAACATCGG
>Ga0137409_10005677_pt1 | contig 12990 bp, 10 predicted proteins | sample CZODoug1_16funga_FD_122059 | JGI IMG/M metagenome (GOLD analysis project Ga0137409, IMG submission 122059) | Vadose zone soil fungal communities from Angelo Coast Range Reserve, California, USA - CZODoug1_16fungal (Hybrid Assembly) | ecosystem: Environmental > Terrestrial > Soil > Vadose zone...
CTGTAGTATCCGGCTCGCTTCGGAAACATTTATGCCCACAAGATTTGGCATGGTCACTTCGCGCCCATGAATCGCGATGCGCATCGCCGTGATCGCGCTCAGAAACGCCGCCGACGCCAGAATAAACACCAGCAGCGTCATCCGCCCTAGCCATTCCAATCTTTCTCCCAGTGTCATAATCCCTTATAGGGCCCGCTTGGCGTTTACTCCGACTCTTGTCGGGGAGGCGCCTCGCCTTCTTGGCTCAACTAAAGTCTCGATTCTCTGCATCCATTCGTCAACGGTTTTCGCGCCAGGCCGGCCAGCTTGTTTGCCGCACACTGGCCTGCTATCCGCTGTTCTTCCCTCTTGACAGATTCCTGGTTCTCTGGTACCTTCAATGTTAGGTACATTTGTCGCTAATTCCGCGGTCGGTCCAATTTTTATCCCCCCTACAAACCGGTAACATCAGCTGCACAGTTTTGGTGCAATGTAAGCCCCTTTAGAATCAACACTTATATGACTGCCCGCAAGTGTTGATTCTAAACCACTTACACCAACCCTAAGTCCTGTAGATGCAACACTTACAAAAAACAGGGGGAGGGGGCGCTGTGCGGTGCCACTAGAAGTGGATCTAGAATGTCAGCGCCAATTCCTCGATAGTTTCTTGCGCGTGGATTGCGCCCTGGTTCGTCTCCTCGCGAACCAGAACAACTCTTCCGCGGGATGGTTTACTTTGAGGCTCCGCTAGCTGCTGGTGCCGGTTGGCCGGCCACGTTTTTCATGTCGTTCACAAGGGCCGCCATCGCTTGATCAAAGTTCTTATCGCGGTTCCCTTGTAACAGTGCATTTTGCACGTGCTCGGTAAGAGTCCACAACAATACGTGGGTCTTGAGGTCCAGGATGGCCAACCGGAATTGAGGATCTTTTATCGTTCTACTTGATACACCAGTACCGTTTCCACCTGAGACGTTTTCCCCAATAATCGGCGCTGCAAACCCTATTTCAAAAACCAACTCGGCATCGGCGGGAGCCCTTACCAGTTCATATCGCCCCCAACCCTTAAGCGCAGCGTACAGCAGGTTGTACATTCGGTCGGGTCCCCCGCTGTAGTCACCAAGGGTGTCTCCCCCAGCGTTGGAAACAAACACCTTCCTGGCGGTGAAGACTTGCGCGGGCACTGGGCCTGGAAGCAACTCCTTCGGGTTTTGTGCTCTCAGGTCCGGAACCACCGCACATGCAATCGCAAAAGCCAAACACACGATCCCTCTTTTTTAATGGTTTTTGGCATAGTCGTTCCAACCTCCATGTTATTGAGACGTGTGTATGGAACGGCGCGGATACAGGAGAGGCGAGCAGCCTCAGGCTTCCGAGCTGTGACTTACTTTTTGAGCGGCGGCGCCGGGTAGTCTGGTAGCTTGTCCTTGCTCGTGTCCGCCCGCTTCACTTCCAGCTCACCGAACAGCAGCGACGGGCTGATAATCGTCGTCGGCGCGCCGCCGGCTCGATTGCTTACCAGTGGATCGTTACCCACGGCGATCAAATCATTGCGGATCGCACGAATATCCAGTTCATTAAACACCGCGCCGCGCACCAACTCTTCATGCCCATCTCTTGCATACACGCGATAGAGCAGCCGCGGCGAATTGCCCGGCCCCAGCGTCTCCACCCGGTAACCGTACGGTTTACCCTGGTTCGTAACCATCTGGATGACTTTTTTCTTCAGCTCTTCCGCCGATTGTGCCTCAGAGCTTTTCACCAGCAGTACACCCAGGCTCGGCCCGGGAAAGGATCCCGGCGCGGCGCGCCCGTGACCGTTGGAAGCAGGGAAGTCGCGAATGGGCACTCGTCCAATCAAATAATTCGCCAGTGTTCCGTTCTCGATAGCGCTGACGGCCTGGGCTTTTACGCCTTCGCTGTCCACCGCGTAACTTCCCACCAGGCTCTTCCCGTGAAAATCCTTCATCGTCGGATCGTCCACCACCGACAGAAAGTTTGGCAGCACGCGCGTCTTGTAGCTGGTCGCAAACGCTCCCGTCGTCCGGTTCGGTTTCCCGAGCTGCGGTTTCTGCCCCAGCACGTTCTGCCCGATCAACGAAGCCACGATATCGTCCGCCGCGTCCGGCGCGAACAGCACCGGCCCGCGGTATTCCTCCTCCACGATTGGAGCTTGCCGCAGCGCCACCACCGTATCGAGCATCTTTTTTGCTTCGCCCATCAGCGCATCGCGTGTCGGCAATTCCTCCGCGCGCGCCACCATGAACGCCGGGCTCCGGCTCAGCCGCATTCCATCGGCCGCTTGTGCCGAGCTGCTCAGTTGCACGCTGTACGTCGTCCTCCCGCACCGCGTGACCGTGCCTTCGGAATTCACCAAATATTCGTTGATCGCCGAAAACCTTGCCGACGCCGTCACCGACTGCACGTCGGGGTACTGCTTATACAAACCGGTCGCATCCTCCAGCGTCTTCTTCCACGCCGCTTCGTCGACTTTCAGCGACTCCGTAGGTTCGACGGCAATCATTTGCGGGGCTTTTGCGAAATCGTCCACGGGATTTGGGTCCACGCTGAACTGTTTCATCGCCGCTTGTTTCTCGGCCAGCGCCTGTCCCGCAGCCTTGTACGCTTCGTCCGTCGCCAGCCAAATCTGGTGGCGCAGCGCGATCGGATCATTGTCCAACGGCAATATGCTCGATTCGCCCTGGCCTCTGCCGAAATAGCTGTCTTGTTTGTAGTCGCCGACGCGCACCACCACGCGCAGCACGCGAACGTGAATGTGCTGGTTGTCGCGCAAAGCTCCGAACGCGGCCTCCGCTCCAAAATCGTCAACTTCATTTACGCGGTACTCCACGTAATAGGGAGCCTGCACGTGATCAATTTTGAGTTGCGCCTTGGAGCGGTCCAATTCTGTGAGCAGCGCTTCCAGCAGCCCGTCGCCTTTCGCCGCTGCGTGTGCCGCGACCATGGCGGCATCGGGTGAGGCGTTCGCTCCCTCCGCTCTTGCAAGCCTTGGTGCGCTGCCGAGAGCCAGCAAAACCGCAATCGTCATTCCCGTAAATTGTCTGTAAGCACGCAACGCGCTCGCGAAGTGAAGAATTCTCACGGCTTCACCTCCGCTTTCATTTGCGCATCTTTGGCGGCTCCGCCATCTTCAAATCCCGGCGGTGGCAAAAGCGGCGGACGCTCATGCTCGTGCGCGCGCTTCTGCACTTCCATTTCGGAAAACAGCATCGCCGGAGCCGCAGCCGCGACCGGCACCTGCCCGCTTTCCGCGCCGCACACCCCGTTAAACACATGCTGCTGATCGCCTGTCGTCATAATCCGCGTCAACGCCGCGAGCGGCGTGCCCACAATGTCCACGCCGCGCACCAATTCATCAGGACGCCCGTCGGCGTAGACCTTGTAAACAATCACCGGCAGCACTTGGAACGCTTGCGGAAGCGCTCGCGTCGTCAGCGTGAATCCACCTTGAATATCGTCGAAGTACAACCCGTATGGTTTGCCTTGCTTCTTTATTTCATCAATCAGCTTCTGCCGCATCTCCGATTCCGGCACCGTTTTTGTCGAAGTGACGATCAAGTTTCCCTGGCGTCCCGTCGGCATCCGCCCCGGCTGGTTTCGTCCATGCCCGTTCGACTGCCCAAAATTTTTAATGGGCATCCGCGACATCAGAAACTTTTGCAGCACTCCGTCCTTGATTACGTCCACGCGCTGCGCCGGTTCTCCCTCATTGTCAAAGTCATACGATCCAGCCAGCTTCACCCCTGCCAACTCATGCGTCGTCGGGTCGTCACTCACACTCAGGAATGTCGGCAGCACGGGCTGCCCGACTTTTTTCGTAAACGTCTGTCCCTCTTCTTCATCGCGCTGCCGGTGGCCTTCCAATCGGTGTCCCAGAACTTCATGGAAAAAAACAGCCGCCGCGCGCCCGCTCAATACCGCCGGTCCATCGTAAGGCTCCGCCACCGGGGCTTTGCGCAACGCGCTCAAGTCCGCCGCCATTTTTTCAATCTTGCCGGTCAGCTCCGTTTCACTCGGCAAACCGCTCGCGGCCGGCGCCTGAAACGTTTCGACGCGCAGTAAATCCATTCCATCCTCGGCTCGCGTCTGCGCTTCCATAATCAGCCGCGTGGAAGTGCTTGGCGATACGATGGCGCTTCCTTCGCTCGATACCATTCGCGAGCTCGAGCGCTGCACTTGAATCATCACGGACGCGAAGTACACCTCGGGATATTTCCGGAACGCTCCGGAGAGTCTTTTGATCTCGCCTTCCCACGCTGCGCGATCGAACGGCGCCGCCGTCGCTTCCTCGATGTGCGTCTGCGGCTTCTCCTTGGAAAAGTCCGGCGACTTGTCTTCTTCCTCCGCGCGCACCGCCGTGTTCGTTCGGACGTTCAGCAGCGAAGGCACCGCCCGCTTATACTCGCGGTCCGTTAGTTCCCACAAAACCCGCGCGATGGCGTCCGCGTCGTTTCCGACCGGCAAGCTGCCCGAAGTCACGCCGCTTGGCCTGCTCTGTCCGTGCGTATTGTCCAATTCCGGCGTGCCTACGCGCATGGTCACATCGGCGAAGCGCCTCTGCACCGCGCTGTCAGTGAGCAAACTGCCGTAGGCCCCCACCAACACGACGAAATCCTGGTCGTACACCGTGTAACTGAGGTAGTAGGGGGGCTGCTCCGTCTTGCCCAATTCCGCTGTCGCCCTGGCGATTTCGCTTTGCATCGCTTTCAAAACAGGGTCGCTCGCCGCGACGGCCGCTGGCGTTGCAGCGGACTTGTCTTTGTCCGCCGATATCATCGGCAATGCCGCAAGATGTGCAGCGAGCGTCCAGCACGCCGCCGCGCGCAGCAATGTTTTTCCGCGGAAACGCAGGTTTCCGCCTCTTGCTGCAGATACCAAGGTTTTCATGTAAGGTGAGCTCCCGTTACCACGCCAAGGCAAAGAATGTTTTCTTTCAAGTGCATGCGGTAAACCTGAAGTATGTCCTACCGGTCTGTTCCGCGCAAACTAGCTGTCGCCAAAGCGTTCACCGCTTTTCAACCGCGCGCCATTGGCGAATTCCGCCGCGGAGACTTGCTTGCGTCCCTCCAGTTTGACGGTCAGAAGGCGCAAAACGGTTGTGTTGCCGCATGTCACGAGTAATTCATTTTTCTTGAGAAGGATAGTCCCTGGTGCGGCATCGCTTGCTTCCTCAGGCGCAAGTTCACCCCAGAGGCCGCAGGACTGGCCGCGAAAGGATGAGTACGTGCCCGGCCAAGGCTGGAATCCACGCATGCGGTTGTAAATCTCCGACGCCGGACGTTTCCAATCGATGCGCCCGTCTTCCTTTTTCAGAATCGGCGCGTAGGTGGCCTCCGCGTGGTTCTGCGCCTTCGGCGCGATCGTTCCAGCGGCCAATCCGCGCACCGTCTCCGCCATTAGCGGCGCCCCGATCTCTGCCATGCGGGCAGCAAGTTCAGGCGCAGTCTCTTTCGGACCAATTGCGATCTCGCGCTGCAGCAGCATGTCTCCGGTGTCCATGCCTGCATCGATCCGCATGGTTGTCAGGCCGGTGCGCGTTTCGCCATTCACGATGGCCCAGTTGATGGGCGCCGCGCCTCGATATTTAGGGAGCAGGGAAGCGTGCAGATTGATCCAGCCCAGTTTCGGAATTGGCAATAATCTCGCCGGGATAATTTGGCCGTAAGCGATGATGACGATGCAATCGGGAGCGAGCCCCTGAAGAAGTTCCTGAACTTCCGGCGCTCGAATTTTTTCCGGCTGATGCACCGCAACGCCGGCTGCGAGTGTGGCCTCCTTCACAGGAGAAGAAGAAATCTCTCCACCGCGCCCGCGCGGCCGATCGGGCTGACTAATCACGCCAACGATTTCAAAATCTTTTTGTGCAAGGAGATGTTTTAGCGCGGGGACCGCAAACGAGGGCGTGCCGCAGAAAACGATTCGCATCATCAACCCACTGCGGCCGCCAGGCGGCCGGCTCCGGCACTTACCACTCGCCCTGTTTCCTGAGCTTCTTGATTTTTCGCCTGATCAGGTCGCGCTTCAGCATGCTGAGGTGCTGCAAAAAAAGAATTCCGTTCAAATGATCAATCTCATGGCAGAAGGCGCGCGCCAGCAGGTTTTCGCCGCGAATTTCAAACTCTTCGCCTTTCGCGTTCTGCGCCTTGATGGTCACAAACTGTGGCCGCATCACATACCCGCGAAAGCCAGGAATCGAGAGGCAGCCTTCCTCCTCGCGAACTTCACCTTCCGCGTGAATCACCTCTGGATTCGCCAGCACAATTTTCGCTTCGGGATTTTTCCCGCCGGTTACGTCCACTACCGCAAGCCGCAGGCTCTTTCCAATTTGTGGCGCTGCAAGTCCCACTCCTTGTGCCGCGTACATCGAAGCGAACATATCCTCGGCCAGTTCTTCCAATTCCGCATCGAATTTCTTGACGGGCGCGCCCGGTTTTTCCAGGATGGGATCGCCATATTTGACGATCGGATAGATCTTGCGCGCGGCGGAAGTCGCTTGCGGTGTCTCGGTGGCCGCCACGGTGGCGGGCTCAGAATTCGTCAATTTGTCTGGCATAGTTGTCGAAATTCCGCCGCATCTCAGAGAGCGAGTCTCCTCCAAATTTTTGCAGAAAAGCGTCCGCCAGCACAAGTGCCACCATGGCCTCGCCAGCCACAGCGCCCGCCGGCACCACGCACCAGTCCGACCGCTCGTAAGCCGCTTTCACCGGCTCTTTGGTGACCATATCCGTAGTGTGCAGGGGCTGGCGCAAAGTCGAAATCGGTTTCAAGTACCCGCGCACCACGACGTCCTCGCCGTTCGTGATTCCGCCTTCCAATCCGCCAGCGCGATTTGTCGTCCGCCGGAATCGCCGCGCCGACTTCTCATAGAAAATTTCATCCTGCACTTCGCTCCCGAAAGAGCCTGCCGCCGTCACGCCCGCCCCGATCTCCACGGCCTTCACTGCTTGCACGCTCATGAGCGCCTGTGCCAGCCTTCCATCCAGCTTCTCATCCCACTGCGCGTGGCTACCCAGCCCTACCGGCACGTTATGCGCGACAATTTCAAAGATCCCGCCTACGGTGTCGCCCGCCTTCAGCACTGCATCTACTTCCGCCTTCATTTTTTCCTGCACGACGGCATCAATGCACCGCAAAGGAGAATCCAGGTCCGCGCTCACCGCTTGGATCTTTTTCCAACTGGCCGGCTTTTCTAGTTTCACGTGCCCCACCTGAATCGTGTGGCTGGCAATCTCCGTGCCGAATTCTCGCAAAAGGAGTTTTGCAAACGCGCCCGCCGCCACACGCGCCGCGGTTTCGCGCGCTGATGCGCGCTCCAGAATGTAGCGCGCATCGTGGTAGTCGAATTTCTGGGAACCCGCAAGGTCCGCATGGCCCGGCCGTGGCGCCACCAGCTTTCGCGCGCTGGGATCAATTTCTGCCGCTTCTACGGGCAGGATTTTTTCCCAATTGGCCCAATCGCGATTCTCGATCCGGAGAGCAATCGGTGCGCCAATGGTCTTGCCGTGGCGCACTCCGGCGAAAATGTCTGCCGTGTCCTTTTCGATTTTTTGCCGTCCGCCGCGTCCATAGCCAAGTTGGCGCCGACGCAGTTCGTGATTGATGAACTTCAACTCAATGGGCATTTGCGCGGGCAGCCCGGAGATAAACGCCAGCAGCGCCTGTCCATGCGATTCACCCGCGGTGTAAAAGCGAAGCATTCCCCTTCATTCCTTGCACATTTTGCGCGAAATCAATTCAAAACAAGTGGAATCCAAACAGTGTAGCCGCCAGCGCGCCCTCCGTCCAGCGCCTCCCAGCGCGGATGAGCTCTGCGACGCTCGTCTTTATTTAGTGGGTTGGAAGAGAAATTAGGGGCTGGTCTTCGGGAGCGAGATTTTCTCTTTGTCGTCCACAGCGAAGAGCAAATAGTCAGTGAAGCTCAAGCGCCGGTGCAGTCGCTTTCCTCGCAGGTCGCAGTACAGTTCGGCCGTTTGCGGAAGCCACATGTCCACCCCGCGGCTACTAAAATGGACCGGGCCATACTCGACGGCCGCGTGGTCAACGGTGAGGCGGAGGTCAGGAAGAGCCTCGATCAAGTCCGTCTGAAGACCAATGATTTGATAGCTGTCGGCGACAAACCAAGCACGGCCTTTCAAAGCGACTGGGTGAGAGGGGCCGTTCTCGCCGATTTTGTACGAACGAATTCTATTGGGCTTGTCTGCTCGCTGGCGAAAATAAATCTGCCATGCCGGCTTTCCGTTGAAGTTTGCGAGCCCCTCGCATTTCATTGAAAATGTCCCTAAGTTGAACGGATGGAAGATAAGCACGAGTGCGGGCAATCCCCTTGTTATGATCCCTCCCGGAGCATCCGCAGGGCTTGAGCTGCTCCGGTATTCTTCCACGCCGAAAATTTCGGGCCGGATTTCCTCGATCGTAACCATGTAGTTGTATCGCCGTTTTTCAGTTCCAGAAACTGCTCCCGATTTATTGATGGTTTCATGTACCAGGGATTCCGTGGCTGTGAATCGTTCCACGTTCTTCACAAATTCCTGGATTCTCTGCCCAGCCTTTTGCACCACTTCCTCGAGATTGCATGCGGAGCCAGGCTCCACGGGCGGAACACTCTCGTCAACTTCGGCAGGCAACCAACGGGATTCGCGCACGCGAGGAGCCGGCCTGGCAAACATTGCGGCCGCGTTCCTATCTCCGAAGTCGGCGTTCAGAGGTTCGACCCCATGGAGCCCAGCAGGCGCATTAAGACCTTCGAGTTGCTTCTTGGCTGCAACATCTGCGGGATGGTCCTTCACGTATGCGCTTAGTACTTCCGTGGCCTCTGCAACCAGGGCGCGTGCCAACAGTGGAGAGACGCTGGCGGCTTCCCCGTGACCCAATTCAATGGCCCGTTCAGCGTGTTCGACGGCTTCGGCTGCCGACCCCGTGTGAAAAGAGACTTGTGCCAAGAGTGCTTGTGCTTTCCAGTAGGAAGGATCTATTTTTGCCGCTCGATCAAGATACTCTGCCGCCTCGGTAGCTTTATTCTCAATAAGCAGAGCCTCGCTTATGGAGACCATCGCCGGAACATGATCTGGAAGAAGATCGAAGACTTTTGTCCAGTATGTCTTAGCCTTCTCCCAATCGCCCAACTTGGAAGCGTACACGCCGAAGACATAATTCACTTCAGGATCAGCGGACAGAGGGGGATAGGCTTTGTCCCCTCCCGCCTGGGGCCGCAACTGGACGATTACCTTGACCTCGCCCTCGCCGTGGGCGTCGATTTCCTGGATAGCGCGTTCGAATCCTGGAGCAACCACCTGGATTCTGTATTGCATCGGAGCCACTTCATTCCACCGCAGGTGGCCCTTCTTTGTTGTTCCTTGCCTACAGGGTTGCCCAGCCAGGGTTATTAATGTCAGTGCCACCGGTTCTTCCGGACTAGCGGAGTCTGGTCTTTGAAATGTAAATATCAAGGTCCACCAGTGAGCTGGTTTCGCTCACCTTGATCGACTCAGTCGTGCCAGGGGGGCCGGCCATAGGGTCCGAGGACGGTTGTTGTGCAAAAACAGGATTGCCCAGAAAAACGCCACAAGGGAAAATCTGAGCGAAAATGAGATAGGATAGGACACGAACAAACATAGTCGGCTCCTGCCGCCGGCTAGACCCGATAAGTTGAAAGCATCATACGCTCCCCGAGCCGGGAAAGCGAAGAGTAAAATTTCGATGCCGCTAAGCCCTGTTATCAGAAAATGGATCGCCCGCCTTTTGTCCTTTGCCGGTGGGAGCCGCGCTGTTGGCAAAGATGCGGAAAATACGGTTACCACCGTCTTCACGCTTCCCGATGGCCGGAAACTCACGACGGAGGATCTGCGGGGCCTGAGCGGCAGGATAAATGTTCGAGAGGGCAAGCTATTGGACGTGACTGGGACGGTTCGATACGAGGTCATTGGCAAGCGTACTAAGCCCCGCGAGGCCGAAACGCTGCATCAACAGGCGCGGGAAGCGGGCGGGCATGGTGACTACCAGAAAGCGATCGCGCTGTTGGAACAGGCATCTGAACTCGCACCGGACTGGCCTTACCCCGTGTATGACAGGGCGTACACTCACATGCTCATGAACGATTGCGACGCAGCGCGAAGGTATTACCGAAGGACACTGGAACTGTCGCCGCGCGGGTTTTTTATGGCGTTTACTGCTCTGGACACATTGACCCGGGAGCAGAACGGGGAGCTTCCGATGGGAACCTATTTGGCGTACGTGTCCCTGGAATGGCTGGGAGACACACCAATGAGGGACGACGCCGTGCGCGAAATGGTTAAGGCGCTTCCCCAGTTTGCGCCGGCATGGAAGAACTTTGCTTCTCTCTGCAACGATGATTGCGAGGGACTGGCGGCCATCGAGAAGGGTCTGGCGGCGCATCCCGATGCTGAGACCAAGGGAATGCTGGAAATCAACAAGGCCCTGGTCTTTAATCTGAAGGGAGACCGCGCGGGCGCCGTACAGTTGCTGGGAGAGCTGGCTCTCGATCCCAAGTCAACATTTCATACCGAACACGCCGCAAAGGCGGCTCTGAGTATTCTGCTCACGAAATCATCGAATTAAACGCTGAAGAAAGTACGCGACAATCACGGGCTGCATTTCCCGCCATACGCTGTCGACCTGCTACTTGTGGGTTTCCTTGCCGCCAAGGTAGACGGGCATCAAGATTTCGACGGCAATGCCGCGGCGGCCATGGCCGAGATCGTCTATGCGCACTACTTTGCCAAGAGACTCGCGGTTGAGAGAGCCGGGCCCGTCGGAATAAGGATAGGTGATAAACACGCGCATGCCTTCGGTATAAGAGTGATTCTTGGAAGCAAAATAGACGCTCTCGCGCGAAGTGTTCAGCGTCGGCAGGATTTCGTCGAAGTCATGCCCGTGGGAGTCGGAGGGCCTCACGCGAACTGTTTGTGGAAGCCTCAGCCGCGCTTTGCGGCGGCGCTCCGGACCCGTCAATCGTGCCATAGTCGAGAGTGAGCATACCTTAGTTAGTCCGGATGTTTCCAATTCCCTGGTTCAGTGTCTTTTCACGAAACAAAAGGCGGGCCAGCCTCGTTTCTATCTCCAGAAGCCCTGCAGAGTGTACCAGAGGAGAGTGTCCAATGATGAGTTTTTGGCAAGACGTGCGCTACGGATTGCGCGTGCTGGCGAAGAATCCCGGATTCACGGCGATCGCTATACTGACGCTCGCACTGGGGATTGGGGCGAATACGGCCTTGTTCTCCGTCGTCAACGGCGTGCTCCTCAATCCGCTGCCGTTCCCAAATCCCGACGAGCTCGTTGCCGCCTACACGAAGTCCCCGACGTTTCAGGAAAGCTCCATTGCCTATCCCAATTTCCTGGACTGGCAGAAAGACAATCACTCTTTCGCGGCCTTGAGCGCTTTCCGGTCCGACGACTACAACATGGTTGGCGCGGGAGAGCCCGAGCGCGTTCACATTCACATGATTTCCGCGGAGTTTTTCCCAGCGCTTGGCTTGCAGCCGGTGCTGGGGCGGGCGTTTCGTCCTGAAGAAGACCAGGCGGGCGCGGGTCCGGTGACCATCCTTGGCGACGGGCTTTGGAAACGCAAATTTGGGTTGTCGCAAGATGTTTTGGGGAAGAGCATCACGCTGAATGGCAAGTCCTACACAATCATTGGCGTGGCACCCGGCCGCATCACCGGGCTGAGCCCTACCGACCTTTTTATCCCCATCGGCCAGTGGACCGATCCTGCTTTCCGCGACCGGCGCATCAGCATGGGTATGAACTCGATCGGCCGCTTGAAACCCGGCGTCACCATCGAACAGGCCCGCGCGGACATGAATCGCATCGGAGAGAATCTCGCTGCCGCTTATCCCGAGGCGGACAAAGGCACGGGCATCACCTTGATCCCGCTCAAGACCGACGTTGTCGGCAATGTGAAGGGAATTTTGCTGGTGCTGCTCGGCGCGGTCAGTTTTGTGCTGTTGATCGCGTGCGCCAACGTCGCCAATCTGCTGCTCGCGCGCTCCACCGGCCGCGCCCGCGAATTTGCGATACGCGCTGCGCTCGGTGCGAGCCCCGCGCGCGTGATTCGCCAGTTGCTTACCGAAAGTGTCCTGCTAGGGATCGCCGGAGGCAGTATCGGTCTCCTCCTGGCAAAGTTGGGCGTGCGCGTGTTGCTTGCGACACTGGCGTCAAATGTGCCGCGTTCGGAGGAGATTTCTCTCGATGGCCACGTGCTTTTCTATACGCTCGGCATCTCGGTTCTGACCGGCATCGTCTTTGGTTTGATTCCTGCGCTCAAGACGCTGCGGCCTGATACTCACGAAACATTGAAGGAAGGCGGGCGCGGTTCGAGCGGGGCACGTCATCGCACGCAAAGCGTTTTCATTGTGGTCGAGATGGCCATGGCGGTGGTCCTGCTCATCGGCGCAGGACTGATGATTCGCACGCTCTCGGCGCTCGGCAATGTCAATCCCGGCTTCGATCCGCACAACGTTCTCACATTCGCGATCTCTTCGACTTCCCATTCGGCGCCCACGGCGGATCAGCTTCGCGCGAAGTACCGCGAAACCTTGCGGCAACTCGAGGGCGTCCGCGGTGTGGAAGCAGTGTCCATGATGGGCGGCTCGCTTCCGATGACCGGAGATTCCGAAGTGCCGTTCTGGCTCGAGGGCCAGCCGAAGCCCGCGACTGATACGGACATGCCTTTCGCGCTGTTTTATCTTGTGAATCCAGCCTATCACCAGGCCATGCGGATTCCTGTCGAACGCGGCCGTTCGTTCACGGAGCGCGACGACGAGCACGGGCCTTCCGTGGCGCTGATCGACGCCACTTTTGCGCGGAAGTATTTTCCGAATCAGGACCCCATCGGAAAACATCTCAACGTCGGTTTGCTCGATATGCAGCCGGAGATCGTCGGCGTCGTCGGCCGCGTCGAACACTGGGGTTTGGGTTCACGAGGACATGAGGATTTGCAGGCGCAACTCTATCTGCCGGTTTGGCAAGTGCCAGACC
>Ga0137409_10005679_pt1 | contig 12990 bp, 10 predicted proteins | sample CZODoug1_16funga_FD_122059 | JGI IMG/M metagenome (GOLD analysis project Ga0137409, IMG submission 122059) | Vadose zone soil fungal communities from Angelo Coast Range Reserve, California, USA - CZODoug1_16fungal (Hybrid Assembly) | ecosystem: Environmental > Terrestrial > Soil > Vadose zone...
ATGGCATCGATCGCGTCCATGTCGCACGGCAGGCCGTGGATGTGGACCGGCATGATCGCACGCGTGCGGGAGGTGATCCGCTCCTCGATGCCGGCCGGATCGATGTTGAAGGTGACGGGATCGATGTCGGCGAAGGTCGGCACCGCGTTGTGCTGCAGGATGGCCAGGGCGGTCGCCGGGTAGGTGAAGGCGCTGGTCACGACCTCGTCGCCCGGCTCGAGCCCCGCGGCGGCGACCGCCATGTGGAGCGCCGCCGTGCCGCTGTTGGTCGCGAGGCAGGAGCGCGCCCCGATGAAACGGGCGAACTCCTCCTCCAGGGCCTTCTGCTGCGGCGCGCGGGCGCCGCACAGAACACCGCTGTCCAGGACCGCGAGGACGGCCTGCCGTTCCTCGTCGCCGATCACCGGCCACCGGACCGCCCGGTCTCTCTGGACCGCGGGCTTGCCGCCGCGTATCGCCAGCTGTGCCAAGTCTTCCTCCTTACGCCCCCGAAGGCGCACGAACCGACGGGTGATTCTAGAGTACGTCAGTCGCTCCGTCCACCGGCATCGTGGCCGGTTCATCCGATCAGTCGTCGGGGAGAACCATGAGACAGAAGCCGGTCCCCCCTGCCGCGGCCGCCGGCCGCCTGGGGGTCGTCGTGGTGGGTGCTGGATCCCTTTCGACCTCGCTCATCGCGGGTGTGCTGGCGGTGCGCCGGGGGCTCGGCAAGCCGATCGGCGCCTTGACCCAGCTGGGTTACGTCGCCGGCCCGCACGAGCGGCCGGCCCCCGTCCCTGTGGCGCGGGCGGTGCCGCTCTCCTCCCTCGACGATCTGGTGTTCGGCGTCTGGGACATCCTGCCGGACAGCGTCTACCGCGCCGCGGTGAAGGCGCGGGTGCTGGACGAGAGGCTCCTGGAGCCGCTGCGGGAGGAGCTCGATTCGATCCGGCCGTGGCGCGGCATCTTCGACCCGCGCTACGTGCACCGCATCGAGGCGACGCACTGCCGCTCCCGGCAGGGGCATCTCGCGAACGTGGCCGAGATCGAGAAGGACATCGCCTCCTTCCGCAAAAGCGCCGGGATCGCCCGCCTGGTGCTGCTCAACGCCGCCTCGACGGAGACCTATCAGCCGGTCGAGGACATCCATTCCGACCTGAAGCTCTTCGAGCGGGCGCTGGCGGCGGACGACGCGCGCATCAGCCCCGCGATGCTCTATTCGTACGCCGCCCTCCGCCAGAGGATCCCGGTCGTCAACTGCACGCCGAGCCACGCCGTCGACATCCCCGCTCTCGTGCAGATGGCGGAGGAGATGAAAGTGCCCGTGGCGGGCCGGGATTTGAAGACCGGCCAGACCCTGCTGAAGACCATACTGGCCCCGGGTTTCAAGGCGCGCGCCCTCGGCGTGGCCGGATGGTACTCGACGAACATCCTCGGGAACCGCGACGGGGAGGTCCTCGACGACCCGCAGTGCCTGAAGAGCAAGGAAGAGAGCAAGATGGCCGCCCTGAAGGCGATCCTCGACCCGGAGCTCTACCCGGACCTGTACGGCGATCTGGTCCACCGCGTGCGCATCGATTACTACCCGCCGCGCGGGGACAACAAGGAGGCCTGGGACAACATCGATCTCGTCGGGTGGCTCGGCTACCCGATGCAGATCAAGATCAATTTCCTCTGCCGCGACTCGATCCTGGCGGCGCCGCTCGCGCTCGATCTCGTTCTCCTCGCCGACCTGGCGGCCCGGGCCGGCCTGCGCGGCGCGCAGGACTGGCTGTCCCTCTACTTCAAGAACCCGACCGTGAGGAACGGCCGTCAGATCCACGAGCTGTTCGCGCAGCGCCAGATGTGGGAGAACGAGATCCGCAGGCTGGCCGGGTGGACGGTGAACGGACGACAGGCGTAGCGGACCGCGTCAGACCCCCAGCGCTTTCGCCGCCTTGTCGTAGTTCTCGGGCCTCACCCAGACGATCATGCCGAAGCCGCCCCGCGCGCCCGCCGCGGCGTTGGTGGCGTGGACGTTGACGCCGGCGTCGGCCAGTTTCCTGAAGATCTCGGCCGCCGCACCGGCGCGGTCGTCCCCCTGGATGAAGAAGGCGCGCTTCCTGTCGCTCAGCTTCAGGCCCAGACCCTTGGCGGCCTTGGCGAGCCCGTCGGCGTTCTCGGTGACGAGATCGATCTGGGTCGTCCCCTTGCCGTCGGGGAAGGCGGTCAAGGACAGGAGATTGACTCCGGCGTCCTTCAGGGCGCCCAGGATGCGGGCCCCCTCGCCGGGCTTGTCGGGGACGTGCACGTACTGGTAATCGGCTCGGCGGATCTTGTCGGCCATGGCGGTCCTCCCTATATTGACGTGTGAAGGCGGGTTGGATGCTAACATAAGCACTTTCGGGAGGACAGTTCGACCATGGCGAAACAGAACCAGAACAATCCGGGAGGGCGGGGGCCCGCCATGGACCGGCCGTCCGGAGGGATGTCTCCGGGGACGTTCCGCGGCGCGACCCTGGCCGGGGTGGCGCTGCTGATCGCCATCACCGGCATGAACCTCTACGAGACGACGCAGCAGCAGGCGGCGCTGAACGAGAAGCTCAACCAGCTCGATTCGCGCGTCACGGCGCTCGGCGCGAAGATCGACGCCGGGGCGAAGACCGCGCAGGCCCGGCCGCAGGGGCCCGATCCGGACAAGGTCTACACGGTGAAGACCGACGGCGCGCCGTTCGAGGGGCCCAAGGCCGCGCCGGTCACGATCGTCGAGTTCTCCGACTTCCAGTGACCCTTCTGCGCGAGGGTCGGTCCGACCCTCGATCAGATTCACAAGACGTACGGCGAGAAGGTGCGCATCGTCTGGAAGAACAACCCGCTGCCGTTCCACCCGTTCGCGATGCCGTCGGCGCTGGCGTCGATGGCGGCCTACGAGCAGGGGAAGTTCTGGGAGTACCACGACAAGCTGTTCGCCAACCAGCAGAAGCTGACGCACGACGATCTGCTGCGCTACGCGAAGGAGGTCGGGCTCGACATCGGCCGGTTCGAGGCCGCCCTGAACTCGGCGCGCGGCAAGCCCGCGATCGACGCCGACGTGGCGGAGGCCAAGTCGCTGGGCGCCTCCGGGACGCCGGCCTTCTTCGTCAACGGACGTTTCCTGTCGGGCGCGAGACCCTTCGACGACTTCGCCCAGCTGATCAACGCCGAGCTGACCCGGCTCAAGATCCCGGTTCCGCCGCCCCCGCCTGCGGCCCCCCCGGCGACGGCACCGTCCGGGAAGGGCGGGCAGTAGTGATCCGGACCTCCTCGTAGGTGAGCCAGCCGCGCAAGGTCGAGATCGGGAGCGACGGCGGACTCTCGATCGTGTGGGACGACGGCCACGCGGCGGTCTACACACCGGCGCACCTCCGCCTGGCGTGCAAGTGCGCCCTGTGCGAGGACGAATGGTCGGGTGAGAGGCGGCTCGAGGCCGGCTCTCTGCCTGCCGACATCCGGGCGCTCAGCGTCAAGCCGGTCGGACGCTACGGTCTGCAGATCAACTGGAGCGACGGCCACTCGACCGGAATCTACACGTTCGACAGGCTGCGTCCGCTGTGCGAGTGCGAGACCTGCCGGCGAAGCCCGCGCGGGTGAGCGGAAGCGTCGCGGTCACACCGCTGCGGCACCTCGGCCGTCTCCGTCTGGTCGCCCTCGGCATCAACTCGGTCATCGGCGGCGGGATCTTCATCCTCCCGGCGGAGGTGACCGGTCTCATCGGCTCGTCGGCGATCTTCGCGTACGTCGTGGCGGGCCTCGTGGTCATCGGCGTCGGCCTGGCGCTGGCCTCGCTGTCGTCGCGCTACGAGATCTCGGGCGGCCCCTACCTTTACGTGCACCGCGTGTTCGGTGAGTTCGCCGGCTTCCAGGTCGGCTGGCTGTTCTGCCTGGCCCGGATCACGGCGATGGCCGGTCTCGTCAATGGATTCGGGCGCTACCTGGGGGCGCTCCTGCCCTGGGCCGCCACACCGATCGGCCGGGCCCTGGTGATCATCGCCTGCGCGGCCCTCATCACCACGATCAACATGATCGGGATCCGGCAGACCTCGATGGCCACCAACCTGTTCACCGTCGCCAAGGTCGTGCCGCTCGTCGTGCTGGCCATCGTCGGACTGTTCTTCCTGCGCCTGGAGAACCTGGCACCCGTCCCGGTCGAGCCGATGAGCTTCGTGCGCGCCGTCCTGCTGCTGATCTTCGCCTTCTCCGGTTTCGAGATCCTGACCGTGCCGGCGGAAGAGTCGCTGCAGCCGCGCCGGGACATGCCGTTCGCGGTCATCGCCACGATCCTGACCGTGTGCGCCATCTACCTGCCTGTCCACCTCGTGGCGGCGGGGATGCTCGACAATCTTGCGTTGGAGCAGGCCCCCCTGGCGAGCGTCGCCGGGATCCTGGCCGGCCCCGCGGGGCGCTACGCCATGACCTTCATCGCGGCGACATCGATGGCCGGCTGCGCTCTCATCAGCCTGGTCGGCGGGACGCGTCTCATGTACTCCATGTCCTCGGCGCGCCAGCTGCCGCTCTGGATGGGGTCCCTGCACGCCGGCTGGCGCACCCCCGTGCGGGCCACGATGATCATCGGCGTGCTCGGGACCACGCTGGCCATCGCCAGCGCCTACAGCACGCTGGCGGCCGTCAGCGCCGGCACGCGCCTTCTCGTCTACCTGGCCTGCTGCTGCGCCTGCCTGCGCCGGCCGGCGGCCGCGCGGGAGGATGGCGCGCCGGGCGAACGGCACGCCCTGCGCGGGCGTATCATTCCCGCGCTGACCTCTCTTGCGATCGTGGCGCTTCTGTGCGCCCTGGAGCGGGACGAGATCATCGGGGGGCTGTCTGGCGTCGGGATCGGAACCGTGCTTTACTTTGGCATGAGACGCGCCGTGCCGGCCGTCGGAGGAAAGACTTCATGAGCAAGAGCGGGAAGCGGGCGCTGTTCATCGTCGGGACGCTCGTGGCCGGGCTCGTGGCCGTCGCCTACATGGTGCGCATGTCGTCGCAGCCTGCGGCGGGGAGCGTCCTCGAGCTGGTTCTCGACGACGACATCCCCGATCACGTGGAGGTGGAGGGGCTGTCGCACCTGTTCGGCGGCCGGAAGCTGACCCTGCGCGATGACCTCGAGGCGCTGCGCCTGGCGCGGGACGACCGGCGGATCAAGGGTCTTCTGGTCGTGATCGACGGGCCCGGCGCCGGCTCGGCCAAGCTGCAGGAATTGAGGGACGCCATCCTCGACTTCCAGAAGGAGGGGAAGCGGGCCGTCGCCTACCTCGAGACGGCCGGCGAGTTCTCGGCGGGGAACAGGGACTACTACCTCGCCACCGCGTGCGGCTCGATCTGGCTGGCGCCGCCGGGCGACATCAATCTCGTCGGCATGCGCGCCGAGCCTCCGTTCATCCGCGGGACGCTGGACCTGCTCGGGATCGTCCCCGACATGGACCACATCGGCAAGTACAAGTCGGCGATGAACACCTACACCGACAAGGAGATGAACGAGGCGTTCCGCGAGTCCATGGAGGCGCTGGTCGGCAGCATCTACGGTCAATTGAAGCGCGGGATCGCCAAGGGCCGCAGGATGACCGAGGAGCAGGTCGCCGCCCTCATCGACGACGGCCCGTACATCGGGCCGCGGGCGCTGCAGGCGAAGCTGGTCGACAGGCTGGGGTACCGCGACGAGCTCGAGGACAGCCTCAAGGAAAAGGGCGCCGACTCCCCGCCGATCGTCAAGGTCGGGCAATACCTCAAGGCGGGCCGTTTCTACACCCGGGGGCCGAAGATCGCACTGATCTACGGACTCGGCGGCGTGTCGCGTGGCGAGAACCAGACCAATCCGCTCACGGGCGACATGACCATGGGGTCGGACACGACCGCCGAGGCGATCAAGAAGGCGCGCGAGGATCCTTCGATCAAGGCGATCGTGTTCCGCGTCGACAGCCCCGGCGGCTCGTACATCGCCTCCGACGTCATCTACCGCCAGGTGGCGCTCACGAAAGGCGTCAAGCCGTTCGTCGTCTCCATGGGGGACGTGGCCGCCTCGGGCGGCTACTTCGTCGCCATGGGGGCCGACAAGATCGTCGCGGAGCCCGCGACCATCACCGCCTCGATCGGTGTCCTGGCCGGCAAGCTCGTGACCACCGGCTTCTGGAACAAGGTCGGGATCACCTTCGACGCCGTGCAGCGCGGCCGTCACGCGACCTTCTTCTCGACGAGCGCGAAGTACACGCCCGAGGAGCGCGAGATCTTCGCGGGCTGGCTCGATCGAATCTACAAGGACTTCGTGGGCAAGGCGGCCAAGGGGCGCGGCAAGACCTACGACCAGATCCACGCGGTGGCGCAGGGGAGGGTCTGGTCGGGGGAGGACGCGCTGCGGCTCGGTCTGGTGGACGAGATGGGCGGCCTGTCGGCGGCGCTGCGACGGGCCCTCGTGATGGCGCACCTCGACCCCGAGGCGCGTGTGCAGCTCGTCGTCCTGCCCGAGGCGAAGAGCTGGTTCTCGCAATTCTGGAGCGGCGAGGAGACGACGACATCCTACGCCGCGTTGCAGCGGCAGATTCGAAAGTTGATCGAGGAGGGGCCGTCGATCGAGCCGGACGGGGTTCTGTCGATGCCGTACGTCCCCGTCCTGCGCTGATCCACGCGCCAGGGTGCAACCCCGGACCGGTCCTGGACGTATACTCGGTGCGGAGCGGGGAGGGGCATGCCCATGATCACCATCGCCGGGACGGTTGTTCTGCTCGGATTCCTGTTCGGCCTCATCGCCCTGGTGGCGGCGCCGATCGTCCTGGCGCTGTTCCTCGTCGGGATCGTCCTGCGGCTCGTGTTCTTCGTCCTCGTCCTGCCGTTCCGGCTCCTCAAGGGGATTCTCGTGCTCGCGGGGCTTGGTTTCCTCCTGATCCTGGGGGCCATCCCGCTCCTGCCGATTCTCCTGATCGGGGCGGGCATCTATCTCGTGTTCCGGGGGATGCGTTCCCGCTCGGCCCCCGTCGGCCACGCCTGAAGGCTCAGCTCGTCCCGAGAATCCTGAAATCGAGTCCGGTCACGCCGCGATCCTTGACCTCCAGGGTGTGAAAGTTCGGCTCGGAGCGCACGGGGCGCGCCCCCTCTCCCATCGGGACGATCCTGTAGGTCCCCGGAGCGGGCAGAGGGATTCTCCAGGAGCCGTCCGCGTCCGGGACGGCGCGCGCCTGCTCCCTTACGATGCTCCCCGGGCCATAGATCACGATAGCGCGCACGGCATCGATCCGTCCGCTCAGTCGGCCCGCCACGACGAGCGGCACCTCGGGCGGCTCCGCGGCCGCGGGAACCGGCGAGGGCTGGGGCGTCGCGGCGGGTGACGGGGCGGCCTCCGGCTTCGGCGTATCCGAAATCGCTGGTGGGGATGATTGGTTGTAGGATATTTCCTTCACATCATTTGATAACTGAGGATTCTTGGCGTCGGCCTCGATGAGGGAAACGGGAGGGGCGACCGTCCTGACCCGTTTCTCTGGGAAGATGGCGACGACGAGATCTCCAGGACTCCGGCCGAAGTAGAAAGGACGCACCTCCCGGCTCGTCTCGGACCCGGCGCCGTCCCAGCGTGTCGTGACGACCGTGCCGGTCCGCGGATCGAAGAAGGCGAGGCCGTCCCCCGAACCGGACGCCACGGCAAGGTTGCCGTCGCGGGAGAACAGCAGCGAGTCGGCGGCGAACGGCAGCGGTGTCACCGCGGTCGCGTCGTCCTGGAGCCTTTGCCGCTCCTCGGGCTTCCGCCCGGCGATTACTTCGGGGTCGAAGCGGGCGATCCGGTCGCGACGCACCGAGTAGAGAACGGCGCCGTGGGGCGGGAAGCAGAGCCCGCGGTTCGCTCCGGGCGATCGGTAGTGCCAGGACTGCGCCAGAGGGTGGGTGGTGTAGGTCTGGATCCTCCCCGGATAGGCGAGGTAGAGCCGCGTCCCGGCCGGTTCGAGAGCCACGGCGCTGGGCGGGCTGTCGAGCTGGGTGGAGGCGAGCACACGCCCCTCGTCCAGGTCCAGGGCGTAGAGGCGGGCCCGCACCTCTCCGCCGGCCTGGTCGGGGAGGGCGAGGATCGCCAGGACGTAGGCGAACCGGCCGTCCCCGGAGACGGCCACCCGGCGGCCGTCCCCCTCGAAGGTGATCTGATTGAGAATCGCGGGCGGCGCCGCGGTCGTGGGAGAGGAGATGACCACCGCCGAGCCCTCGAGTCGATTGCGACGGGTGCCGGCCCGGCGGGAGGCCACCGGAAGGACCACCGCCTTCCCGCTGTCCTCGGAGATGGCCAGGTCGTTGACCGGATGATCCGCGAGATGGGCGAGCGAGGGGGGCAGGGGCAGGAGGTCGGTGTCGTCCGCTTTCCAGGAGTAGACGACACCGTCCGGACCGAGGACGAAGGTCAGGAATCCGCCGGCGGCGCCCGGTGTGGCAATCGTGGCGACCGCCAGAAGCACGAGCGCCGCGCCCGGCAGGGCCCGTTTCGTCATAGGCGCCCTCTGCTCGAATGCCGCATGAACGGCTCGATTTCCGGTTGCGCGGATAAGGGCATCACGCTAGAATCTAAGGACTTTCGCACAGGAGAGTATCTCAATGGCGCAGAGTTTGTTCGATTCGATCGAAGACCTCAAGCTGCCTGAAGACAGGCCGAAACGGAGCTACAAGAGAGTTGTCCTCATCCTGGCGGCGCTCATCGTCGCCGTCGGTCTCGGCATCGGGGGCTACTTCGGGTACTACGCGATGTTCCCGAAGAAGCTCACCCAGCGGCCGGTGCCGATGAACATGGAGAAGCTCCTGGTCGAACTGAAGGACGCCCGCGATCAAATCGACGGCCAGACCCACGAAATTCACGATCGAATCCAGCAATTCAATCAAAGGATGGCGCTGATCGGCCACAAGCCGGTCTCCTTCAGCCAGGTCTTCCTGCAGAGCCTGAACGCCGAGGAGCAGCAGACCCTCGACGATCTGGTCCGCCAGGAGAAGGACTTCACGTACCGGGGCATTCTAGGCCAGGTCGTCGAGGACATGAAGAAGATCCGCGACCTGCAGAACAAGGTCACGCAGCTCGAAGGGCTGCTTCCCGGCGACGGCGTCGACGTGAAACCGGGCGACACGCACATGAAGCTGGCGATGCAGTACCTGGAGAAAGACAAGGGGGTCCCCGAGTCGCGCGCCAAGGAGCTGATCTCCCGGCTGAACATCATGGAGACCAACCTCGAGAAGGGGATGAAGGCGTACTTCTACTACGACCCTTCGAAGGATTTCTTCGGTACCTGGGTGGCGCAGGGCGCCGCCTCGCACAGCCCGCTGGCCCTCGTCCGCGCCAAGGAGATGCGGCTGATTCAGGAGAAGGACGCCGCGATCGCCAAGGCGAACACGCTGCAGGACGAGAAGGCCCAGCTCGAGGAGATGCGTGACGCCCTGCAGAAGGAGATCGCCGAGCTCGAGACCCGCAAGGCGGGGCTGGAGTCGACCGTGTCGCAGCTCGAGCTGGACAAGACGAAGGCCGAGGAAAGCGCCCGGATCACCGGCGAGAAGCTGGCCGAGCACCAGAATTCGGTCTGGTACGACGCCGACCTGGCCGAGCGCCTGCGCGCGCGGGGCGTGCTCAAGACCATCAACAAGGTCGAGAACATCGGCGAGGTCAAGTTCGCCAACAACATCGATCTCAGCAAGACGAAATCGATCACCCTCAAGCCGAGCCAGTTCGGCATCGACCACATCAGCGACGTGCGCATCGTCCCGACCTATCTGAAGGAGGGGCGCGACGTCGGCGTGCGCTTCGCCGATGACGGGACCGTCGAGGTCACCGTGCTGAACGAGGGCGCCCTGCGCGGGCAGAAGGTACTCTTCGTCGTTTCGCGCTGAATCCGGACCACATCCCTGACGGATCGCTACGGGTCGGTGACCGCCTCCCAGGACCGGCCGGTCAGCGCCAGGTAGCGCTGCGCCAGGATCCCGGCGCGCGCGGCGTTGCCGTCCGCCGCATCGAGCTGGCCGAGGTACCCGACCGCCCACGGGTGATCGGGATGCGCGTCGAGAACCTCCTCGAGCAGGAGGATGGCGCCCTGGAGGTCCCCCTGACGGACGCGCGAGCGCGCCAGGAGGAAGGCGACGGCGTCGTCGTCGGGATCGTACTCGCGGGCCTCCTCGAGGAGCGCGCCGGCGCGCTCGCGCGGACTCGAGTCCCATCCGGCCTCGGCCTCCTCGAGACGGGCGCGCGCCTGCTGCGGTGCTCCGGGACTGAGACGTCGCCTCTCGGCGATCGCTTCCCGCGTCCTCCCCGTCGTCTCGAGCGCTCCGGCCAGAAGCGCGCGCGCCTCGCGATCGGCCGGGTGGAGGCCGAGGTACTCCCGCAGCGGCGCCACGGCGTCGGCGGGGCGGCCCGCGGCGCTGTGGAGCGAGCCGAGATAGAGGCCGAGATCCGGGAATGGTCCGTCCGCCGCCGGAGCAGGCGCCTGCGCCGCCGTTCCCCGCGACAGGGCGCTCTGCGCGGCACCCCCCGCCGGGCCGGCCGGCCGGAGAGCAGCGAGCATGGAGTAGGCGGCCCGGCGCTCGCCGAGGGAGTAGAGGCTTTCCCCCTCCCAGTAGCGCGCCAGCCGGTCGTCGGGGGCGACCGCGACGAGTCTCCGCGCATCGGCTCGGACGGCGGGCCAGTCCCGCTCGCCGCGCTCCAGCTCGACGAGAGAGCGCAGCAGCGCCGCGTCCCTGGGAAATTCGCGCGCCGCGTCGGCGAGCCACGACCGCGCCGCGCCGAGGTTCCCGGAGCGCGCCAGGCACGCGCCGTAGACACGCGCCGCGCCGGGGTTGCGCTCCGCGCGCAGCGAGCGCGTGGCGTACGCTGCGGCGAGGTCGGGATAGCCGCCGGCAAGCGTGGATCCGGCCATGCCTGACCAGAACAGCGCCTGTGCGTGCGGATCCGCGGCCTGCGGGCCGAGGTGGGTCAGGACCCCGGTGGTCCTGCCGGCGAACAGCCGCGCCAGCTCCCTGGACTGCGCCGCCTGAGCCTCCGGACGGCGTGACAGCATCCGGAGCGGCGCCGCGAACTCGATCAGCATGTTGTCGTCCGTGTTCAACGGGCCGGGCGCGAGGAAGGAGCGGAGCTCGGCGCCGCCGATCCAGTAGTGCGCCAGCAGGCCTCCGGGGTCGCCGATGCCGATGCGCTCGAGGTCCCGGGCGGGCCCTTCGCCGGGGCGGGCCAGCAGCGCATCGAGCCTGACCCCTGAACCGCCCTTCGATCCGACCAGGATGGCATCGGTATCGACCCGGAACACGTGGACCTCGGGAAACACGGCGCCGAAGCTGCGCAGGATGGCGCTGAAATCGTCCGCGCTCGTCTCGTAGAGCTGCAGCCACTGGCAGAACAGGCCGTCCGGGGCGAGGCGCCTGGCGGCGAGGTCGAAGAAGTCCCTGGTGAACAGGCTGGCGGCGCCCGCGACCCAGGGGTTCGACGGCTCGGAGACGATGACGTCGTAGCGCTCCTGCGTCACCAGCAGGTGGTTGCGCGCGTCGTTCACCACCAGCCGCACGCGCGGGTCCCGCAGCGGCGATCCGCTCACGTCGTCGAAGAAGCGGCTCGCCTGCACGACGGCGTCCTCCAGCTCGACGCACTCGACCTCCTTGACCGGGTGGGTCAGGACCGACCCCAGCGTGACTCCGCTCCCCAGACCGACGACCAGGACGCGGTCCATCCGGGGCGCCAGGAGCAGCGGCACCTGCGCCACCAGCACCTGCGTCGGGAGATCCCCGGGCCGGGCCTTCGTGTGGCGCACCGCGGGCTCGGGCAGGCCCGGGGGCACCGAGGCGTCGGGCTTGCCGTTCACCATCAGGGTGCGCGCCGCGGTGGTGCGGAAGACTGTGACGGTGCAGGTCAGCCCCTCCTTGAACATCAGGATCTCGCCGTGGCTCTCCTTCACACGCTCGAAGAACGACGCTCGATCGAGTCCCTGATAGCGATCGGCGTAGCGGAACACGCCGCTCGACAGGACCTCCTCGGGCAGCAGGGGAGCGGCGACCGTCAGGTTGACGAGGAAGGCCACGATCGCGACGGCGAGAAGGAGGCGCAGGCGGCGCCCCGCCGCGACGCGCGCCTGCATCAGACCCAGAAGACCGAGCAGCGCGCTCGCGGCGACGCCGAACAGAAGTGTGTTGCGGCTCCCCCAGCGCGGCACGAGCCAGAAGCCGGCGGCGACCGAGCCGAGGATCGCTCCCAGGGTGTTCCAGGAGTAGGCGCGGCCGACGACGCGCGGCGCCCTGTCGCCCCTGGGACGGAGCCCGCCGATGGTGACCGGGAACATCGCCCCGAGACCCAGCGTCGGCAGGATCATCAGTCCCGCGGCGAGGGCCAGCTGCACCAGGATGAGCCCCCGGGGGGAGGGCTGCAGGCGATTGTGCGCCACGACGTACAGAAACGGCAGATCCCGCATCAGGAACAGGCCGAGGTACGTCGACAGCGCGACGAGGACCTGGCAGAGCGCCGCCGCCAGCAGAGGGTCGGGCCAGTCCTTGAGGAGACGCGCGCCGAGCCAGGCGCCGAGCGCCAGGCCCGCCAGGAATGTCGTCAACATGACCGTGTAGGAGTAGGTGGACGACCCGAGGACCAGGACGAGGAGACGGCTCCAGGCCACTTCGTACACCATGGCGACGCCCCCCGAGACCGCGTACAGGAAGACGAGGACCGTGGCGGCGCGTCCGATCGTCGAGGCCGCTTCGTCGGGGTGCCGATCGCGCGGCTGTTCCGGCCCCCGCGGCCGGAGCGCGCTCCGTTCCGCCACGAGGAAGGCGCCCGCCGCCGCGAGAAGGTTCAGCCCGACCGCGAGCCACTCCGTGCTGCGCAGTCCGAGGGCGGGGAGCAGCGACAGCCCGGCGGCGGCGCAGCCGACGACCGCGCCTAGGGTGTTGCAGGCGTACAGCAGCCCGACGCTCCATCCGTCGCCCGCCGGCCGGCCGTCGCCCTCCGCGCCCGGCGCGCCGCCCACCGCCAGACGGCTGGCGATCGGCAGCGTCGCGCCCATGAGGGCGGTC
>Ga0137409_10005681_pt1 | contig 12985 bp, 10 predicted proteins | sample CZODoug1_16funga_FD_122059 | JGI IMG/M metagenome (GOLD analysis project Ga0137409, IMG submission 122059) | Vadose zone soil fungal communities from Angelo Coast Range Reserve, California, USA - CZODoug1_16fungal (Hybrid Assembly) | ecosystem: Environmental > Terrestrial > Soil > Vadose zone...
CCGTCGTTGCCGCCGTTGCCGCCGATGAACAGGTTGCCCTTGCTGTCGGGCGTGATGCCGTGGTTCGACTCGGGCCACTCGTAGCCCTGGCCCGGACCGCCCCACGCTTTGACCATGTTGCCTTCCGGATCGAACTCGAGCACCGGCGGGGCCGGCAGGCAGCAGTCGGCCGCCGGCGGATTCGCGGCAGCGTAAATCTCCTTCGGCTCGAGCGAGCCGGCGCCGCGGTGAATGATGTAGACGTGATCCTGGGGGTCGACGCCGACGCCGATGACGTTTCCGAAGACCCAGTGGTTCGGCACCGGCTTGGGCCACATCGGGTCGACTTCGAACCTCGGCGCCTGGACGGCTCCCTTGGACTGGGCGGCCGCCGTCTGCTCGAGCCTGTATTGCAGCGCGCCGAGACCGGCGAGCACTGCAAGCAGACTCACACCGACAACAACATTACGCGTTCCCTTCATACTCCTCCTCAATTCGAGCTGGTTCGCGTCGGCCAGACGACGCCCTGGTTGTCCTTCGTCACCGGTCCGAGGCCTCGGTACATGAACCTCTGCACGCGCTTGCCTTCGTAAGTTTCGGTGATGTAGATGTTGCCCTTCGAATCGGTGGCGATGCTGTGCGCGCCGAAGAACTGGCCGGGCTGCCGGCCGCCGTCGCCAAAGCTGGTGAGCAGCTGCAGCGGCTGGCGCTCAATCACATAGACCCTCTGGTTCCGGCCGTCGGCCAGGTACAGATACTTCTGCTGCGGATCCTTCGAGAACGCGATGTCCCACACCGAGCCGTCGGCCAGCGACCGCTTCGCGATGAACTGCTCCTTCACGAACTTGCCCTCGGGCGTGAAGACCTGGATGCGATCGTTCACGCGGTCGCAGACGTAGACGAGGCGATCGACCGACATCTCGGCGCAGTGCACCGGGTTGCGGAACTGCTGCGCCGGCGGCGCGTCGGGATTGTAGCGGCCGAGGTTCGTGTCGTCGGGCTTGTTGCCGTACGCGCCCCAGATGCGCTTGAACTGACCGCTGTCGGCGTCGATCACGGCGACGCGATGGTTCCGGTAGCCGTCGGAGATGTACGCTTCGTTGGCGCCTTTGTCGACGAAGATCTTCGCGACCTGGCCGAACGCCCACGTGTCGTTGCTGCCGGCGCTGCCCCATTCCATCCCGAACTGCTTGATGAACTTGCCGTCCTGCGTGAACTTCAGCACCTGCCCATCGTCGGCGCCGTTGCCGCCGATCCAGACGTTGCCCTTGTAGTCGATCGTGATGCCGTGGTTGGACTGCGGCCATTCGAAGCCCGCGCCCGGGCCGCCCCAATGGCGGAGCAGGTTGCCGGCCTGATCGAACTCGAGCACGGGCGGCGCGCCCTTGCAGCATTCGCCGGTTGGCGGATCGAGCTCCGCGCCCCGCTCGTTGTTGTTCAGCGTGGCGGAGCTGCGATGGATAATCCAGACGTGATCCTGCGCGTCGACGGATACGCCGATCGTCGAGCCCAACAGCCAGTGATTGGGCAGCGGCTTCGGCCACATCGGATCGACTTCAAAACGCGGGGCCTGCACCCCGTTCTTCGCCTGCGCGGCGGCCGTCTGCTGGAGCCGGAACTGGCCGACCGCCAGCGCGGCAAGGAGAATCACGAACGCGGTCCCGATCATGACGTGACGCTTCGGCTTCATAACCCTCCTGTAAAGGGCGCCAGTATACTACCGGGCGTGGGAAAAAGACGTCATGGCTTATGGCTAAGGGCGAATGGCATATCGCCAATGGACCGGCCATCTTCCATAGCCATCAGCCATCAGCCGTTAGCCATGGCTAGTGTCGCCCCCCTGGCGGCGCTTTTCGTGCTGTTGTGGAGCGCTGCGCCCGCTGCGCACGACATCCCGAATGACGTCACGGTCCAGGCGTTCGTCCGGCCGGACGGGCCGCGGCTCCGGGTGCTGGTCCGGGTGCCGCTCGTCGCCATGCGCGACATGGACTATCCGAAACCCACCGGCGCGACCCGTCCGGATCTGCTGGATCTCGCGCGCGCGGACGCGACGTTGCGCGACGCCGCCACGCTGTGGGTCGGCGATTTTCTGGACGTCTACGAGAACGACGTCAAGCTCGCCGCGCCGGCGGTCACGTCGATTCGGGCGGCACTGCCGTCCGACCGGTCGTTCACCTCCTACGAGGAGGCGCTCGCCCACGTCACCGGACCGCCGCTGCCAGCCGCGACCGAATTCTCCTGGAGCCAGGGGCTCCTCGACGTGCTCTTCGATTACCCCATTTCCTCCGAGCGGTCGCGTTTCTCGATCGAGCCACGGCTGGCGCGGCTCGGCATCCGCACGCTGACCGTGCTGCGATTCCTGCCGCCCGGCGGCGCCGTCCGCGCGTTCGAGTTCTATGGTGACCCCGGGCTGGTCCGGCTGGATCCGCGCTGGCATCAGGCGGCGCTGCAGTTCGTGAAGCTCGGGTTCTTCCACATCCTCGACGGTACCGATCATCTGCTGTTTCTCGGGTGCCTCGTCATCCCGTTCCGGCGGTTCCGTTCGCTCGTGGCCGTGGTGACGGCGTTCACCGTTGCGCATTCGATCACCCTGATCGCGTCGGCGTACAACCTCGCGCCCGATGCGCTGTGGTTCCCGCCCCTGATCGAGACGCTCATCGCGACGTCGATCATTTACATGGCGCTCGAGAACATCGTCTTCACCAGCAAAGGAACGCAGGGCCCGCAAAGCGCATCTGGAGGAGCGTCGGTTGCGGGCTTCGCGTTGAAACGTCGTTGGCTCGTCACGTTCGGGTTCGGGCTGGTGCACGGGTTCGGGTTTTCGTTCGCGCTGCGGCAGACGCTGCAGTTCGCCGGCTCGCACCTGCTGACCTCGTTGCTGTCGTTCAACATCGGCGTCGAGCTCGGCCAGCTGCTCGTGCTCGTGCTCCTCGTGCCCGCACTCGACGTCTTGTTCCGCTTCGTCGTGGCCGAGCGGATGGGCACGATCATCCTCTCGGCGATTGTCGCGCACACGGCGTGGCACTGGCTGACCGAGCGCGCCGCGGTGCTGCGTCAGTTCCGGTTCGAGTGGCCGGTGTTCGACGCCGCCTTTCTCGCGAGCGCGCTGCGCTGGATGATGCTGGTAGTCGTGGCGGCGGGGCTCTACTGGCTCGTCTTCGGCGTGCTGCGGTTCGGCAGGCGCGCGCCCGACGTCGAGGACGCCGCGTAGCGGCCCGGTGTCGTGCCGAACGTCTTCCTGAACACCGCGATGAACGCGCTGACGCTCGAGTAGCCGACCTCGAGCGCAACGCTCGTCACCGGCTCGCCTTCGGCCAGCCGCCGGACGGCGTGCAGCAGCCGCAGCCGGCGCCGCCACTCCGCCATCGTCATGCGGGTCTCGCGGGCGAAGAGCCGTTCGATCGTCCGCCGGCTGGCGCCGGCGCGCCGCGCCAGCGTGGCGACGGACGCTGCCTCGTCGGGCGCGGCCTGGAGCAGCGACACGACGCAAAGAGCCCGGGCGTCGCGGGGCAGCGGCAACTGCAAGGGCACCTCGGAGACCGCCGCCATCTGATCGAGGAGGACGTCGATCACGCGCGAGTGCGCCGGGGTTCGACGATCGAGCGCGCCCAGGCGGCTGGTGTGCAGAATCAGCTCCCGCAGCAGGTCAGAGATGTTCAGGGTGCGGCATTCGCGCGGCAGTGTGTTCGCGAGGCCGGGCGCGAAGTACAGCGTGCGGATCGACACCGGCGCGAACATGTGTTCCGCATGAGGCACGCCCGCCGGCACCCAGACGGCCCGGTGCGGCGGGACGATCCAGCTCGCCTCGCGCGCGTCCACGCGCATGACGCCCGCCGTCGCATAGGTGAGCTGATCCCAGTCGTGCGAGTGCGTCCCCAGCGTGTGATTGTGCGTGAGCGTGAGCGGGTGGGTGCGGACCCACACGCTGCCGTCCGGGCGTCTGCGGGGGGCATGTCGCATACGCGCTATAAATTGGCACTATAGCGCAAGACTGCCAGCGGCGCCGACGCTACACTGCGAGCGCACACCCGGTGTCAGACACCCTGTGCTTTTTACACGATGTCTGACACCTGTACAGGAGGGCGCGTGCCACACATTGCTCACTTCGCCATCAACGCCGACGATGTCCCCCGGGCGCGACGCTTTTACGAGCGCGTGTTCGGCTGGACCTTCAGCGCCTGGGGGCCGCCGGGTTTTTACCAGATTCAGACGGGCACAGAAGCGCCTGCGGGCGTCATGGGCGCCCTGCAGAAACGCCGTCACCTCGTCGCGGGCCAGCCGACGATCGGCTACGAATGCACGATCGCCGTCGGTTCGATCGAGGCGACCGCGAAAGCCGTGATCGCCGCCGGCGGCAAGACGGTCATCCCGAAATCGATCATCGTCGGCGTCGGCGCGCTGATGTTCTTCCAGGATCCGGAGGGCAACGTGTTCGGCGCCATGGAGTTCGACCGCCATGCTGAGTAACTGTCCGCTCGCCGCGTTCGTGGGGACACACGTACGTCTAACCGCGGAGACCGTCGAGCACGCAGAGAATATGTTTCTCGGCGATCTTTGCGTCCTCTGCGGTTAAACGTGGGCATGATGCAGTTGAAGTCTACGGCATCTCAATCTTTGAAACCGTGATCGCGTTGCCCTTCAGCTCGCCGGTCAACTTCACCCTGTGGCCGGCGTGCGCGGCGAGCTCCTTGTTGTCCTGATTCGCGATCTGCACGACCTTGCCGTCCGCGACCAGGACGTATTTCGATCCGCCGCGGACACAGGCCTGCGTGCACTCGCGATCGGGCATCTTTCCCTGACCCTCGGCGGCCTCTTCGTGCTTGGCGCCGCAGGCGCTGTCGCTGATGTTTCCGGTCCAGGTCTGCTCCGCGGCTGACGCGACCGTATTCGCAAGGAGGATTCCGGCGGCGGCGAGCGCAAGGAAAAAGAGTTTCATAAGAGGGCCATCATAGCATTGACATCCGGCGGACGCAGCGCGCGTAGCGCCCTGGCTGTCCTTGCGGGTCCCGCTGTGATCGTCGTTCGGGCTACGCTTCGGACTCGGTCAGGGACAAGATCGGCATGCGGCCGGTCAGCACGCTGAGCGATCGGCGCGATGTCTCCACGAGGATGATGACGGCGCAGACCAGCATGATGGCCGTGGAGAGCGAGTTGACATACCCCTGCAGATGCACGGAGGCATCGGGTCCCACGGCCATTGGCCAGTAGTTGTCTTTGATGTTCAGCACGCCGGCGGTCAGCGTCGTGATCGTGACGAAGCAGAGAGGCAGGAACACAATCCACACGTATCTCTGCCGCCCGATGTTGATCACGAGCGTCGTCGCTACGGCCAGCGCCACGACTGCGAGCAGCTGATTCGCGACGCCGAACAACGGCCACACGCTGCTGACGTTGCCGGTCCAGATGAAGTACGCCCACGAGAGCACGATGACAATCGTCGAGCCAAGCGTGCCCGGCAGCCAGTCGGTGCGCGCGAGCGGTTTCCACAGACGCCCGCCGAACTCCTGCAGCAGGAAGCGGCCGATGCGCGTCCCCGAATCGATCGTCGTGAGGATGAACACCGCCTCGAACATGATGGCGAAGTGGTACCAGTACGCCATCAGTTTGCCCATGCCAGGCAGCCCGCTGAAGATCTGCGCCATCCCGACCGCCAGAGACACGGCGCCGCCAGGACGCCCCGTAACGATCTCCCCGACCTCGCGCTGCAGCTCGGGCAGGTTGACGACCGCCAAGCCGAGCGTTCTGAACACCTCGGGCGTCGTGTTGATGGCGTAATAGTCGCTCGGGTTGAGCGCCGTGGCGGTGATGATCGCGACGATGCCGACGACTCCCTCGACGAGCATCGCGCCGTAGCCAATCGGCCGTATGTCGCTCTCCTTGTCGATCATCTTCGAGGTGGTGCCGGTCGACACCAGCCCGTGAAAGCCCGAGATCGCGCCGCAGGCAATCGTGATGAAAACGAAGGGGAAGACCGCGCCCGGAATGACAGGGCCTCCGCCAGAGATGAAGGACGAGAACGCCGGCGCCTTCAACTCCGGGTTCAGAACCATCACGCCCACGACGAGGAAGGCGATGGTACCGATTTTCATGAACGTGCTGAGATACGCGCGCGGTGTCAGCAGCATCCAGACAGGCAGCGTCGCGGCGGCGATCGTATAGAGCGCCATCGCGAACGTCACCTGGTGATGCGACAGGACGAACCAATGGCCGATGGCGGACTCGGCGACGTTCCTTCCGTAGACGACGGCGAGAAACATCACCGTCACGCCGACGATCGTCGCTTCCTTGGTGGCGCCTGGACGCCACCGGAACATGTAGAAGCCCATCACGAGCGCCAGCGGAATCGTGATGAAGATGGTGAAGGTGGCCCATGCGCTGTCGGCCAGCGCGTTCACCACCGCGAGACCCAGGCCGGCCATCGCGATGACCAGGATGAACAGGATCGCGATGCCCGCGGTGACGCCGGCAATCGGACTGACCTCGGTGCGCGCGATGTCCGCGAGGGAGCGTCCGTTCCGGCGCACCGACGCCCAGAGCCAGAAGGAGTCGTGGACCGCACCCGCCAGACAGACACCGCCCACGAGCCAGATCAGACCTGGCGCGTAGCCGAACTGCGCGGCGAGGACCGGACCGACGAGCGGCCCCGCGCCGGCAATGGCGGCGAAATGGTGGCCGAAGAGGACCCATCTGGTCGTCGGAAAATAGTTGGCGCGATCATTCTTCGCATGCGCCGGGGTCACCCGCGTGTCGTCCAGGACCCAAAGCTTCGCGGCAATGAATGCGCTGTAGTAGCGGTACGCGATCACGAGAATGCAAAGGGCCGGAACGATGATGTACAGGGCGCGCATATCCGGGGATTCTAGCAGCACACACGCGTCGTAAATAAGTGATAAGTTTTTCGTGCGGAGGCCGCACTATACTCGAAGCGTGACCCCCGTCCGCCGGCTGCTGCTGTACGTGGTCCGTTATCGCCGCAAATTTGCGCTTGGACTCGCCTGCGTCCTCATCACGCGTGCCGTGGCGCTGGCCGGGCCGATGGTGCTCGGCTACGCCATCGACGAACTGACGCGCAGCGTCGCCGCCGCCGATCTCCAACCCGGCGTCACCCGCGCCACGCTGGCCGGCTACGGCGCGCTCCTGCTCGGCATCGGTGTCGTCGGCGGTCTGTTCCAGTTTCTCCAGCGCCGGATTCTCATCGGCGCATCGCGCGATATCGAGTACGACATGCGGAACGACTTCTTCGCGCATCTGGAGAAGCTGCCGCTGGCGTACTTCCAGAAACACCGCACGGGCGACCTGATGTCGCGCGCCACCAACGACCTCAATGCGGTGCGCATGATGATCGGTCCATCGATCATGTACGCGGCGAACACGCTGTTGACCTTCGTCGTGGCGCTCTTCCTGATGGTGTCCATCGACCCGCGGCTGGCGCTCTGGGCGTTGATTCCGCTGCCGTTCGTCTCGATCTCGGTCAAGTTCTTCGGCAGCGCCATCCACGAGCGCTTCGAGCAGATCCAGGCGCAGCTGTCCGAAGTGAGCGCCGTTGCGCAGGAGGCGCTGGCCGGCGTCCGCGTGGTCCGCGCGTATCGGCAGGAAGACGCGGAGCTCGATCGGTTCCGAGCGGCGAACCGTGAGTATCTGCGTCGCAACCGGCGATTGATCGTGGTGCAGGGGTTCTTCTTCCCGAGCATGGGCTTCTTCCTCGGCCTCGGCGCGCTGGTCGTCGTCTGGCTCGGGAGCCGGGAGGTGATCGGCGGGCGGATTACCGTCGGTCAGTTCGTCGCGTTCAACTCGTATCTGACGATGTTGAGCTGGCCGATGATCGCGTTCGGCTGGGTGACCAACATGCTGCAGCGCGGCATGGCGTCGTGGAAACGGATGCTCGAGGTGCTCGAGGTTGAGCCGGCGATTTCGGACGCGGTCCGCCTGAAGGCGGACACCACGTACGTAGCGGACACGGCGTACGTGGCGTCCGGCTTTAGGCGGACCTCCGACGTCCGCGGCGCGATCGAGTTTCGCGACCTGACGTTCGCTTACGGCGACGCTCTGGTACTCGATCGTGTGTCGGCGAAAATCGACGCCGGGCAGACCGCTGCGCTGGTCGGCGTCACCGGATCCGGCAAGTCGACGCTGATCTCGCTCCTCGCGCGCCTGCACGATCCGCCGGCTGGCACCGTGTTCATCGACGGCGTCGACGTGCGCGAGATCCCGCTGGCCGTGTTGCGAGGTGCCATCGGCGTCGTGCCGCAGGAGCCCTTTCTGTTCTCCGACACGCTGGCGGATAACGTAGCGTTCGGGTTGGATGCAGACGACCGGAGCGCGAGCCTCTCGGGCGACCGATCTGACGGCGCGAACGCTCGGCTCAAAGCCTCGCGCTCCAGCGACGAAGAGGGCGATGGTGCGCACTCTCGTCACGCGAAGGCTTCAGCCGAGCGAACCGAACGGGTCCACGCCGCAGCCGCCGTCGCGCGGCTCGATAAGGATGTCGCCGACTTCCCAAAAGGCTACGAGACGATGGTGGGGGAGCGGGGCATCACGCTCTCGGGCGGCCAGAAGCAGCGCACGGCGATGGCGCGCGCGATCGCCATCGACCCGCGCATCCTGATCCTGGACGATGCGCTCTCGGCCGTCGATACCTACACCGAGGAAGAGATCCTGTCACGGCTGCGTGGCGTCATGCGCGAGCGGACGTCGATCATCGTCTCGCACAGAATTTCCACGGTCCGCGACGCCGACGTGATCTTCGTCCTCGATCAGGGCCGCATCGCCGAGCGCGGCACGCACGACGCGCTGATCCGGCAGAACGGACTCTATGCCGAACTCCACAGGAAGCAGTTGCTGGAAGAAGAGCTCGCGGCATCGTGAATCGCCGATCGCCGATCGCGCGATCGCGCGATCGGCGATTCATTCGTCTCGCAACGCCACCAGCGGATCCACCCGCGTCGCGCGGAGCGCCGGAATCGCACACGCCGCCAGTGAAATAGCGGTGAGCGTGACCGTCGCAACGGCGTAAGTGGCCGGATCGATGGCGCCGACCCCGAACAGCAGGGACTGCATCAGCGTGGTCAGCGCCACGGCGCCCAGCAGCCCGACGGTCGCGCCCACGGCCACCGGACGCATCCCCTGCGTGACGACCATCTGAAAGAGCGCCTTCGGCTTCGCCCCGAGGGCCAGGCGGATGCCCAGCTCGCGCGAGCGTTGCGACACGAAATACGCGAGCACGCCGTAGATGCCGAGCGCCGCCAGAAACAGCGCGACGCCGGCGAACACAGAGAGCAGCGCCGTCCGGAAGCGATGATCGCCCATCGATTCGTCGACGACCGCCTTCATTGTCGTCACCGAGGTGAGCGCCAGGTCGCGGTCGACCGCCTGCACCTCCCGGCGCGCGGCGGCGACGACGCTGGCTTCGTCGAGGTTCGAACGGAGGGCAAACGTCAGAGGATTCTGCATCTGCTGCCTGACGCTCGAATACACCTGCGGCTGAACGACCTTGTCGAGCCCGTCCTGCTTCTCGTCCGCGACCACGCCGACGATCGTGATCCAGGGCGCGCGATCCTGCGGCCGCCCGAACGTGATGCGCTTGCCGATCGGATCGGCGCCGCGGAAGTATTGCTGCGCCAGCGCCTGATTGACGACGGTCACCGCCGGCTGGTCGATGCCGTCGCGGTCGTCGACGTTGCGGCCGGCGATCAGAGGAATGCCCATCGCCTTGAAGTAGTCCGGCGTCACCGATTTGTGCCGCAGCTCGCGTTCGTAATCGTTCTCCGCGCGTCCCTCGACGGTGGAGTCGCCGGTCCAGGTAAACCCGCGCAGCGCGAGCGTGCTGGCCGCCCCGGCCGCCTGCACGCCCGGCACCTCCCGCAGGCGGCGGTCGATCTCCAGCCACGCGCGCAGACGCTCGACGTTGCCAGGATATCGGGCGGTCGGCAGGGTCAGCTTGAACGTGACGACGTGCTCCTGATCGAACCCGGGATCGACCGCCTGCAGACGCATCAGGCTGCGCACGAGCAGCACGGCGCCGACCACGAGGACCACCGAGAGCGCCACTTCGGCGGCGACGAGCGCGCCGCGAAGGAAGCGCGCGTCGCGCGAGACGGCGTCACTCCGCTCGTTCAACCCTTCTGGCCTCGACGACCTGAGCGCCGGGATCACGCCGAACACGACCGGCGCGATCAGGGACAACGCCACGTCGAAGAGGACCACCGATCGATCGAGGCGCACCTCGGCGAACAGCGGGATCGTGGAGGCCGCGAGCCGGACGAGCGCCGCCCGCGCGAGCACGGCAAGGCCGAAGCCGAGCACGCCGCCGCTCACCGAGATGACGAGCGACTCGGTCAGAAGCTGCCGCGCCAGCCGCCGCCGCCCGGCCCCGAGCGCGCGGCGGATCGTCAACTCGCGCGTGCGAACCGACGCGCGGCCGAGCTGAAGGTTCGCCAGGTTGGCGCAGACGATCAAAAAGAGGACGCCGACCGCGCCGCTCAACATCAGCAGCGCCGGGCGCGGCTCGAATGCCAGGCTGCCATGCAGGGTTTCGAGCCGCACGCCCATCTGGGTGTTCGTATCGGGGTACTGTCGCTCGAGACCGCGGGCGATCGTGTCCATCTCGGCCTGCGCCTGTTGGATGGACACGCCGGGGCGCAGACGCCCGACGACGCCCAGCCAGTGCGGGCGCCGCGACCTGGTGAAGATGGACGGCTGATACGCCACCGGCAGCCAGATCTGCACGTCGCGGCCCGGAAAGAAGAAATCGCGCGGCATGACGCCCACCACGTCGTAAGTACGGCCGCTGAGCGCGACCGTCCGTCCCACGATGCCGGGATCGCCGGCGAAGACGCTCTGCCAGATTCCATTGCTGAGGATGGCGACCCGGGCCTTGCCCTCGAACGTTTCCTCGTCGGTGAACGTCCGTCCCAGGAGCGGGGCGGTCCCCAGCGTTCGAAAGAGGTTGCCGGTGACGCCGAGCGATTTCAGCCCCTGGGGCTCGCCTTGTCCCGTGAGAAACACGTCGTTGGCGCCGCTGCCGTTGCTGTTGAACTGCTCGTAGGCGGCGACATCGGTGAAGACTTTGTTCTGCGATTGCCAGTCGGCGTAGTTCGCCGGCGATGCGATGTTCCGCGTCCAGTTCTTCAGCGGGTTCGTCTCGAAGATGCGAACCAGCCGATCGGGTTCGGCGTATGGCAGCGGCCGAAGGAGGACGGCGCCCGCAACGCTGAAGACCGCCGTGCCCGCGCCGATGCCGATCGCGAGCGTGGCGATGGCCACGGCAGAGTACGCGGGGTGCTTCCGCAGCGCCCGCAGCCCGTAGCGGATGTCCTGCATCGTCGTCTCGATGAAGGGCAGGTTCCGGTCGGTCCGCTGCTGTTCTTTGATCTGCACAGGGCCTCCAAATCGGATGGACGCGGCGCGGCGGGCTTCGTCGAGCGGCATCCCGCGCCGGACGTTCTCCTCAGTCAGCATGGCGAGATGGGCCTCGACCTCGCAATCGAAGTCGTCGTCCAGCCGGCGCGCGAGCAGCAGGCCGCGGATGCGCGAGATGGCGATGGCCAGCCAGGCGGGCATGATCTCAGCGCTCCGCGAGCCGCAGCAGCCGCACGATGACGCCGGAAATGCGCTCCCAGTTCTGCGCTTCGGCCGCCAGCTGCTTCCGCCCGGCTCTGGTGATGGCGTAGAACTTGGCTTTCCGGTTGTTGTCCGAGGTGCCCCAGCTGGCCGAAATCCAGCGGCGCTGCTGGAGCCGCAGGAGCGACGCGTAGATCGTGCCCTGATTGAGCTGCAGCACGTCCTCGCTGATCTGCTCGATGCGGCGCGCGATGCCGTAGCCGTGCAGCGGCCCCATCGCGTCGAGCGTCTGCAGCACCATCAGGTCGAGCGTCCCCTGCAGGATGTCGGACTTGGCTTCACCCATCGTTGGTCGCTCTCCGCGCAGCCGTCGGTTGCCGTTCTGCCTCCTGTTTGACGGCCACAGGAGCATAAAGGTTGTCTCTGGAGGATCGCAACAGGACATCGAGTAATCGGGTAATCTGGTAATCGGTTACCCGATTCCCGTGTCCCACGACGACGAGATCCTCGGAAAGGCGTACGACGCGCGGCTGATGCGCCGGTTGCTGCAGTATCTGCGGCCCTACTGGCGCTCGGTCGCCCTCGCGCTCGTCACCATCGTCGTCGGCGGCGTGGCGTCGCTGGTCCAGCCGTATCTCATCAAGGTCGCCATCGACCGCTACATTGCGGTCCGGCAGCTCGCCGGCCTCAACGGCCTGGCCGCCCTGTACCTCGTGGTCCTGGTCGTGGCCTTCGCCGCCGAATTCATCCAGACCTGGACGATGCAGCTGACCGGGCAGCGGATCATGTTCGATCTGCGGATGGCGATCTACGGCCACCTGCAGAAGCTCGACCTGCGCTACTACGACCGCAACCCGGTGGGGCGGCTGATGACGCGCGTGACGTCGGACGTCGACGTGCTGAACGATCTGTTCACGTCGGGCGTCGTCACGGTCTTCGGCGACGTGTTCGCGCTGGTCGGCATCATGGCCATGATGGCGTGGATGAACTGGCGGCTCGCGCTCGTCGCGTTCTCGGTCCTGCCGCTCATCTTCCTCGTCACGCAGTGGTTCCGCAGGAACGTGCGCGATTCGTACCGCGTCGTGCGCGGCTGGATCGCCCGCATCAACGCGTTCCTGCAGGAGAACATCACCGGCATGTCGACGGTGCAGCTGTTCCGGCGGGAGGCGCTGAACTTCGCCCGCTTCGACGACATCGACAAGAAGCATCGAGACGCGAACGTCGATTCGATCTTCTACTATGCCGTCTTCTATCCGGCCATCGAAGCCGTCAGCACGCTCGCCGTGGCGCTCATCATCTGGTACGGCGGCGGCAGCGTGCTGCAAGGCACGCTGACGCTCGGCGCGCTCGTCGCGTTCATCCAATACTCGCAGCGCTTCTTCCGGCCGATCAGCGACATGTCCGAGAAGTTCAACGTCCTGCAGTCGGCGATGGCCTCGTCCGAGCG
>Ga0137409_10005682_pt1 | contig 12983 bp, 12 predicted proteins | sample CZODoug1_16funga_FD_122059 | JGI IMG/M metagenome (GOLD analysis project Ga0137409, IMG submission 122059) | Vadose zone soil fungal communities from Angelo Coast Range Reserve, California, USA - CZODoug1_16fungal (Hybrid Assembly) | ecosystem: Environmental > Terrestrial > Soil > Vadose zone...
TCGCCTACGAACACTACGCGCTGGCGATGCTTTTGCGCGAGAGCGAGGGCCTCAGCGCCTTGCCGGTTGCTTTGTAGCCCGGCCTCGTCAATGACGATGACCGAGTTTGTAAACGGCCTCTTGGCCGCGTGCGTGAGATAGTCGGCGACCGTTGTCGCGTTCTCGAATCCTTCGCGCTGCATCTTCCTGATTGACCGGCGGCGTGTGATACGAGTCGCTCGAAGTCATGGCTACCCAGGCGTCACACACCTGGATCACTCTCGCGGCCACGGGAATGGCGTTGCCGGTGATTCGGCTGGGATAACCCTTGCCGTCGACGAACTCGGTCACCATCACGCGCTCCCGCGACAGGTCGCCGAGCACGTCGGGGATCACGACGAACGGGTGGCCGCGGTAGATGCGCGCCAGCCGGCGCTGGTTGGCCGCCTCGAGCTCGTAGTCGAGCTCCTCGCCGATGCGCTCGCGGATCTCCTCGGCCAGGCCCTTGGCGTCCAGGCCCGGCGCCATGCGCTGCATGAGCCGCAGGAGGAGCCCGATGTTCTGCAGGTCGCTGCGCACCGCGCGGTTGACGCCCGGGTACTGCACCTTGACCGCCACGTCGCGGCCGTCGTGCAGCCGCGCCCCGTGCACCTGACCGAGCGATGCGGCGGCTAGCGGCTCCCGATCGAAGGCGGCGAACAGCTCGTCGGGATCGTGGCCCAGCTCGGCCCGCACCACCTCGGCGACCTGCTCGAACGACATCCGCTGCGGCGCCTGCGCGAGCAACCTGGCGACGATGCGCCGCGCCTCGGCCGGCAGCGCGTCGGGGTCCATCGCCAGCGCCTGCCCGAGCTTGAGAGCGGCACCCTTCAGCTCGCCGAGGGTCCCGAGGATCCGCTCGGCGGCCTTGCGCAGGTCGGGGCTCGCCTCTCCGCCCAGCGTGCGGCGGGCCTGTTGCGCGAGGAGGTCGCCGGTCGTGCGCGCGGTGAGGTAGGCGAGCCGGCTCAGCCGGCGCAGCCGGCCGGTCTGCACGTGATCGTCGTCGGGCATGGGCAGCCCAGGGTAACGGCCGGCGCGCGGTACCGCATCTGCCGGCGCTTGCTGCCTCGTGGTATGGGCCTCGAGCCCATGGCGGACGAAACGAGGCCCCCACCCGGCGCGGCGCGCGCGTTCGCGGCGTATGGCGCGTTGTGGGTTGGCTACCTGGCGATCGGCGGCGCGACGCAGCAGCACGACCTCGTCGGCGGTCTATGGGTGACTGAAGTCCTGGCGATAGCATTGCCCGCGATCATCGCCGTCCGCGTGGCCGGCCTTCCCGCCCGAAGCGCCCTTGGCCTGCGCGCTCCTGCTCCCGCGCACCTCGGCGCGGCCGTCCTGCTCGCCATCGCGAACCAGCCGGTGGTGTCGTTCGTCACCTGGGCCTCGCGCGCGCTCGCGCCCGAGAGCTGGGTGAGGGAGTTCGATACCCTGCAGCGCGCCCTCGATCTGTTCTTCTCGCAGCAGGCGCTGCCCATGATCCTGACGGTCTCGCTGGCCGCGCCGCTCGGGGAGGAGCTGTTCTTCCGCGGCTACGCGCTCCCGGCGCTGGCGCGCAGCTGGGGGCCTCTCGTCGCATGCCTGGTCAGCGGCGCGATGTTCTCCGCCCTCCACGTGAACCGGATCGGGTTTTTGGGCCTGTGGGAGATCGGCATCCTGCTGGCCGTCCTGCGCCTCTGGAGCGGGTCTTTGTGGCCGGCGATCCTCTGCCACGCGACGAACAACGCCGTGGCAGGCGCCGCGTTCCTGCTCGGCTGGGAGGATCCGGACATCGCGCCGCCAGCCTGGCTTCTCGCGCTGGGCGCGGTGCTTCTCGGCGCCGGCGTCACGCTGGCCCGCCGCACATTGCGTCGCGTGCCGCCGGCCGAAGACCCGCCTTCCCCGCGCGACGTCCGTTTCACGCGCGCGATTTCCCTCGAGGCCCTCTGGGTCGCCGGCGTCCTGCTCGCGATCGCGCAACTGCGCCACGTGGTGGCCGACGTTCCCATGGCCGTCTGGATTGGCCTGAGCGCCGCGGCGGTCGCGGTCGCGGCGGTGTCCTGGTCGCGCGACGCTTCGGCCTGAAGCCGGAGGCCCTAAACGCTGCGGATCTTTTGAACTCTGAGCTGCGGCCCGGCCATGGCGATCCCGAAGCCCTCGTCGACGGTCCCTTCGACCTCGACCTGCGCTCCGGCCTTCAGGCCGCCGATGGCTCCGACCAGCGTGTAGCGCTTGCCGTCCTCGGCGACCAGCTGCCAGATGCCGCCTTCGAGATCCCTGCGCTCCACCCGGCCGCGGACCTTCATCGCATCCTCTCGGGCACGAGGACCGCGCGGGCTGCCCACCAGGCGATGAACGAGCCGAGCAGCAGCCAGAACGGGACCATCCACAGGGGCAGGACGGGCAGGTGGACGCTGCGGACCAGCGCCGCGTGCAGGAGCAACCCCGCCCATCCGAACGCGAGGCCCGCGGCAATCGGACGGAGCGGCTTCACCGCGCGCGCCACCAGCGCCACCGCGAGCGGCGGCACGGCGCTCCAGCCGACGAACGCCACCACGGAGGCGGTGAATCCCATTCCCGCGAGACCGAAGAAGTGCTGCGCGACCGCGGGCGGAGGCAGCGCGAGGAGCCCGAGTCCCGGGAGGCGAGCCGCGCCGAGCGGGGCGAGCAGCGTGTAGGCGCCCGCGCCGACCAGCAGCGCCGGCCAGAGCCCCGCGGGCGTTCCGCGGACCTGGCCGAGCCGGCGTGCATGCGCGAGACCGAGCCAGGCGCCGACGGCCGCCAGCGCCACGCGCCACAGCGCCCACCACGTGGTCGCCGTCCGCAGGGCTCCCGCAACATCGAGCAGGCCGGCTCCGTACCGCTCCGCGTCGCCGGCGACCTCGGCCTCGCCGTACGCGCCGGGAGAGCGCGCGCTCGCGGCCAGCAACCTTTCCACCGCGGCGGGGCTGGTCACGCCCACGGACTGGAGCAACGCCGCGGCCCCGGCCACGTGAGGCGCGGCCATGCTGGTGCCCTGGAACCAGCGGTACACGCCTTGGCCCGAGGAAGGATCGACGGTCTCCTGCAGCACACCGCCCTGCTCGCCCTGCGACTTGTCTCCGCCCGGAGCGGCGATGCGCACCTCCGGCCCGTAGGAGGAGTACGGAGCGAGCCGTCCCTGGGGGCCGACCGAGCTGACCGCCAGCGCGCCGGGATACGCGGCCGGAAACGAGACTCCGCGGCCGCCGCTGTTTCCCGCCGCGCACACCACCACGCAGCCGCGCGATCGCGCGTACGCGACCGCGTCCGCCATCGCCGCCGAGCGGGCGCCGCCGCCGAGGGACAGGTTGAGCACCCGGGCGCCGTGGTCGGCCGCCCAGCGGATCGCGTCGGCGATGGCCACCGAGGTGCCGCTTCCGTCGGCGCCCAGCACCTTGAGCGGCAAGAGCCGCGCGAGCGGCGCCATGCCCGCCACCCCGATCCCGTTGTCGGTGGTCTGGGCGACCGTCCCGGCGACGTGGGTTCCGTGGCCGTGGTCGTCGCGGGCGTCGTCGCCGTCCTTCAGGAAGTTGTGGCCCTTCAGGAGACGCGCCGGATCGAGGTCGTCGACCGGCGCCACGCCCGTGTCGATGATGGCCACCGTGACGCCCGCGCCGCGCGCGCTGTCCCAAGCGGAGGTCGCGCCCGCCGCCCGCAGGTGCCATTGCTGAGCGAACTGCGGATCGTCCGGCACCCAGAGCGCCCGCACGCGGACCACCGGCTCGGCGAAATGGACGTCGGGGCGGCCTCGCAGCTCGTCGAGCACCGCGGCCTCCCGCTCGGGGTCCACCCGCAGGACCAGGAGCTGCTCCGGCTCGTCGATGCCGTCGAAGGGATCGTCGATCAGCCGTTCGTCCTCGAGCACCTCGCCGAGCCGCGCGCCGAGCGCGTGGTGCTCGGGCGTGAACCCCTCCAGGCCCACGTCGATGAGCCCGGGGATCGCCTCGGGGTCGCCCTGTTCAGCGACCACCGCGGGCACGCGGCGCCCGCACCCCGCGAGCCCGAACGCGAGCAGCGCCAGGACGGCCAGGAACGCCACCACCGCACGCTCGAAGAGCGCCGGCGGCGCCTGCAACCTGCTCAGCTCGACGGACATCGATCCGCTCCCGCTTGCAGTGTACCGCGCACAGGCGACATACGCTGGCGCGGCCTCCGGATTTCACTGCTCGGACCTGCAAACGCGCCCGGAGGCCAACCGATCTAGGTCTCGTCCAACTCCAGCGGCGGCTCGCCGGATTCGGGCAGATCCACAGTTCCGGAAGGCCGCGCAGGAACCCGTGGTCGGAGCTCGCGATCACGGCCAGCTGTACTGCCCGCGCTGGACCATCACGCGTCGCCTTTGCGGAAGACGAAGAACTTCAGATAGCGGCCCTCGGGGAAGGAGGGCTTGATGGGGTGGTCGGGAGGCTGGCGCCGCTCCTCGAGCAGCGTCAGGTCCGACCGTGTCTTGACCGCGGCCTCGCGGACGGCCCCAAGGAAGTCCTCCGGGGTGACGCGCGCGGAGCAGCTTGCCGTGGCGAGGATGCCCCCCGGCGCGAGCGCGCCGAGCGCCGCCCGGTGCAGCGACGCGTACCCGTCGAGCGCGGCGGGGACCGCCTTCTGCGTCTTCGCGTACGCGGGCGGGTCCAGCACGATGAGATCGAAGCGGCCGGCGCGAGCGTCGCGCAGGTACTCCAGCACGTCCGCCGCCTCGAATCCGTGCGCGGCCGGATCGAGCTGGTTCAACTCGAAGTTCCGCCGCGCGAGCTGTAGCGCGGAGGCGTCGCGGTCTACGCTGACGACCGCGCCCGCGCCGCCGAGCGCCAGCGCCAGCGAGAACCCGCCCGTGTAGGAGAAGCAGTTCAGCGCGCGCCGCGCTCCGCGCGCGTAGCGCCGCATCGCCAGCCGGTTCTCGCGCTGGTCGAGGAACATCCCCGTCTTCTGCCCCGCGCGCACGTCGACCGCCAGCGCCACGCCGTTCTCGCGCACCAGCACCGGGTCCGGCGGCTCGGCGCCCCACAGCACCTGCCCGCGCGGGGGACGCGTCGGCCCTGAATCGTCCTCCAGCGCGGTCTCGTCCTCCTCCGCCGAGGGGATCGTGTCGTCATCGCGTCCGTAGACGCCGGCCAGCTCGACCTCGCCGCGCAGCGCCTCCACGATCTGCCCGCGGTGCGGCGAGAGGCCTGCGCTGTAGAGCTTGAGCACCGCGAATTTCCCGTACAGGTCGGCCACCACGCCCGGCAACCCGTCGCCCTCGCCGTGGACGAGGCGCACGCAGTCGGTGACGGTCGGATCGGAGAACGGGACGTATGCGCGCCTGAGCGCGACCGCCTTGGCCACCCGCCGGCGCCAGAAGTGGGGGCCGATGGCCTCCGCGGGATCGAGCGTCAGCACCCGGACGCTGATGTGCGAATGCGGGTCGTAATAGCCACGCGCGACGAACCTTCCTCGCTCGGTCACGTCCACGATGGCGCCGGGCTCGAGCCCCGAAGGAGGCTTGGCCAGCGCGCGCCGGAAGACCCAGGGGTGCCCGGCGCGCAGGTGCCGCGCCAGGTCCTTCTGCAGCTCCAGCTTGACGGTACCCACGCCGCTCCCCTTGCTGCGCGGCGCCCGGCGCCGCCCTGCCTTCCGCCAGGCAGGCCGTGCCGCCGCCGCGAGCCTACCGTGTACCACTGCATGTACTACTGCACGCGCGCCGCGCTCGCGGAAAGGTCGCGCCAACAGATGACCGGAGAACCCCGATGAAGAAGATCCTGCTGAGTGCCGCCGCGCTGCTCCTGCTGCCGCTCTCGGCGCGCGCCGAGAGCGAGCTGTCCCTCACGCTCCAGGGCGGTGCCGTCAAGTACGACCAGGCGTTGGCCGCGCCGTCCGAGCTGGGTGCCGAGTACGGCGTCCGGTTCGGCATCCTGCCGACCCCCATCCTGGGAGCGGAGATCGGGTACCTGGGGTCCCAGAGCAACGTGCGCGACGTGGTGAACAACTCGAACACCACGCGCTTCATCTCGAACGGCGCGTACGCCGATGCGCGCGTGAACGTGCTGCCGGGCAACATCATGCCCTACGTCTTCGGCGGATTCGGCGTGACGAACTTCAAGGTCGACAACGAGGTGGTGAACAGCGACGGCGGCCTGCACGGCAAGACGGTGGCGACCATCCCCTTCGGCGGCGGCGTCGACTTCAACATCGGCGCGTTCAAAGTCGGCGGGCGCTTCCAGTACAACTACCTGATCACGGACCAACTCATCCGCAACGCGCCCAGCGGCGGCGTCACCACCGGGAACAACACGAACATGTGGGGCGTGAACCTGGACCTCGGCGTCAGCTTCCACTGACGCCCGCGTCTCTTCCACCGCTGATTCCGTTGATCTGTTGGGGGGTGGTGGACTGCCCACCGGATAGGTCTGCGTGGTGAAGAGCGGAAACACCGCGTCGACGCCTCCCATGCGGCAACCGTGTCAGGCGCGCTCGGCGAGACCGCGCGCGAAGTTCCCGATGACCAGGCCCCGCCGGGCGCCGCGCAGGCGCCGCAGCAGCGTGCGCATGCCCCGCGGCCTGCCGCCCGCGCTGGTGCGCTCCGCCACGGCCAGGTACTGCTCCGGATCGATGGCCAGGCTGCGGACCTGCACCTGGTCGACCCGGGCGCTCCCCACCAGCTCGCACAATGCGTCCATCTCGCCTTGCCGGTCGGTGACCCCCGGGAACGTGAGCAGGTTGAGCGCCGTATAGATCCCGCGCTTCTTCGCCAGCCGGATCGAGCGCACCACGTCGCGAAAGCCGTAGCGCACGGGCCGGTAATAGGCCTCGTAGAGCGGCGCGTGCGCGCTGTTGAGGCTGATGCGGCACGCGTCGAGCCCGGCCTCGATGAGGAGGTCGAGGTTCTCCGGCAGCGAGCCGTTGGTGTTGATGTTGATCGACCCGCGCGAGGTCGCGTTCCGCATGCGCCGGATCGCGTCGGCGATGACGTGCGCGCGGGTGAGCGGTTCGCCCTCGCAGCCCTGGCCGAAGCTGATCATCGTCCGGCCCGGAGCGTCGCGCAGGTGCGGGATGCCGATCTCGGCCATCCGCCGCGCGTCGGGCGCATCCTCCATCCGCTCGTGCGAGCTGGGAGGACCCTCGGGAGGCTGCTCCGAGATGCAGCCGACGCAGCGCGCGTTGCAGCCCACGCTGGCGGGGATGGCGCCTTCGTCACGCACGTAGAAGGTGTTCTGGGCGGTGAAGCAGCGCCATTCGAGCGCGCAACGAGCCAGCTGCTTCAGCAGCGGATTGTGGTCGCGGCTCAGCCGCGCGCTGACCAGGCCGGGCAGCTCCGCGGTGGAATGCGCCCCCGGATCCCAGTGCCTGCGAAGGTCCGTGTGGAGCGCGTACGCGACATGGCCCAGGCTCCGGTCCCAAGCGGCCGCCGTGTACGCCCACTGCGGCAGCAGGGGCGCCACGGTCGAGGTTCGGTAGGCCGGCAGCGCGAGCCGGGTCCAGCCCGGCGGGAGGACGGCGCCGACCGCGCTGGCGCGCACGGTGCGCTTGCCGAGCTTCATCTCGCGCACCTCGACCACGGCGCCGGTGCGCGGATCGAGGCCCAGTGGCCTGCGCCCCGGGAGCATGGCGAGCTGCGCGTGCGGCGGCAGCGCGACCGGCACCTCGGTTGGAAGGACCGCTCCTTCGCCTTCGCGCACGAGCGCGAGCAGCTCGGGGTGCTCGTACACCCTTCCCGCCTCGTCGGCGAAGAGCAGCTTGGTGGAATGATGCGACACGACGCGGCTTGACCGAGACCCGCGCCTTGCTATCTTGCGCGGCCCTTTCCAGCAACCGGAAACAGCGGAGCCCTCGCATGATCATCGGCTGTCCCAAGGAGGTCAAAACCCGCGAGTACCGCGTCGGGCTGGTGCCCGGCGGCGTACAGGCGCTCACCAGCCGCGGGCACACGGTGCTGGTGGAAAAGGGCGCCGGAGTGGGGTCCGGGATCGGGGACGAGTCGTACGTGAAGGCCGGCGCCCAGATCGTCGATTCCGCCCGCGAGGCGTGGCAGCGCGGGCAGATGATCGTGAAGGTGAAGGAGCCGATCGAGTCCGAGTACGGGCTCCTGCAGGAAGGCCAGACGATCTACACGTATTTCCACCTCGCTGCGGTCCCGGCGCTGGCCAAGGTGCTGCTGGAGAAAAAGATTGCCGCCGTCGCCTACGAGACCATCCAGACCGAGGACGGACAGCTCCCGCTGCTCAAACCGATGAGCGAGGTCGCCGGCCGGATGGCGGTGCAGGTCGGCGCGGTGATGCTGGAGAAGGAGCACGGCGGCAAGGGCGTCCTGCTCAGCGGTGTGCCCGGCGTGCGGCGCGGCCGAGTGGTCATCCTCGGCGGCGGGACCGTGGGCACCAACGCGGCCAAGCTGGCCTCGGGCATGGGCGCGGAGACGGTGATCCTGGACGTGAGCACGAGCCGGCTGGCCTATCTCGACGACATCTTCGGGTCGCGCATCCAGCCCATCTATTCCGACCAGGACCAGATCGCGAAGTACGTCCGCGAGGCGGATCTAGTGATCGGCGGGGTGCTCATCCCCGGCGCGAAGGCGCCCAGGCTGGTGAGCGAGAAGCTGATCTCGCAGATGAGCGAGGGGAGCGTGGTGGTGGACGTGGCGGTCGACCAGGGCGGTTGCATCGAGACCTGCCGCCCGACCACCCACGACCATCCGACCTACACGGTGCACGGAGTGGTCCACTACTGCGTGGCGAACATGCCTGGCGCGGTGGCGCAGACTTCGACCTTCGCGCTGACCAACACCACCATCGCGTACGGCATCAAGCTCGCCGACCTGGGCGTCGTGGAAGCAGCGAAGCGCGATCGAGCGCTCGCCTTGGGCGTGAACACGTTCAACGGCCACTGCACCTACAAGGCGGTCTCCGAAGCCCTCGACCTCCCCTACACCCCCCTCGAAAAAGCCTTCACCACCCGCCGATGACGGCCAAACCAATTGCACCACAGAGAGCACGGAGGACACGGAGTTGGTGGGTTTTTCATCCCGCATTCTCTGTGAGCTCCGTGCGCTCCGTGGTGCAACGCTTTTTGTCGTGATTCTGTACAGATAGGAGCAAGCGGGCGGGCGGTCGGTCCTGTAGCAGGAATGCAGGAGGGGGAGGCTCGGTTTCCAGGGTCGTCAGGGCCGGTTAGATTGGGCGTGCGGGACCTGTGGTACGCGCAACCAGGGAGTGGGATGCTCGACTTCAAGCACACCGACAGGACCCGGCGGGAGTTCGAAGCGCTCGCTCTCGAGCACCTCGATCCGCTCTACTCCGCGGCGCTACGGCTGACCAAGAACGAACGGGACGCGGAGGACCTGGTCCAGGACGCCTTCCTGCGCGCCTTCCGCTTCTTCGACAAGTTCGAGCGCGGTACCAACATGAAGGCGTGGCTTTTCAAGATCCTCACCAACACCTTCATCAACCGCTACCGCCGCCGCGTGAAGGAGCGCACCGTCGTCGAGGGCGCCGCGCGCGAGCAGTCGAGCGAGAAGTTCATCGTCCGCGAGACGGCCGAGAGCGCGGTCAACCCGGAGCAGTACTTCTTCGACAAGCTGCTCTCCGACGACGTGCTGCGCAGCATCGACGGGCTGCCCATCGACTTCCGCCTGGTGGTGATCCTCGCCGACCTGCAGGAGTTCTCCTACAAGGAGATCGCCGAGATCCTCGACTGCCCGGTGGGCACGGTGATGAGCCGCCTCTACCGCGGGCGGAAACTGTTGCAGAAAAACCTCATGTCCTACGCCGTCGAGCAAGGCGTCCTGCAGGCGCCTCGGGCCATGGAGCTGGGCTCCGAGGCCGAGGAAGAAGCGGACGTGCTCGAGTTCAAGCGCCGCGCCGGCGGTTGACCATGATCCTCCACTGCCGCGAGATCGAGTCGTTCCTGCCGGCCTACGTGGACGGCGAGTTCGATGGGGTCGAGCGGGCCGAGGTCGAGTCGCACCTGGTGGATTGCACCGCGTGCCAGCACGCGGTCCGCATCCAGGCGGCGATGAAGGAGGCGGTGAGGCGCGCCGCCCCGGCGGTGGCCCCGATCGAGCTGCGCCGGTCGGTGCGCCTCGCGCTGCGCGAGGAGGAGCCGCCCGTCTCGCGCTGGGACGGCGTGCTGCGCAACCCGCGCTCGGTAGGCCTGTTGGCCGCGGCCGTTGGCGCGGCGGTGTGGTTCCTCGCCGGCGGCATGTCCCACCGGATCTTCCCGCGACAGTCCGGGTTCGTCGACGACGGCATCACCTTGCACCGGCGCGGCCTGCCGCTCGACTACGCGGCCAGCGACGTCGGTTCGGTGCAGCAGTGGCTCCAGGGTCGGCTGGACTTCGCCGCGCGCGTGCCGCGCTTCCGGCAGGGTCCGGCGGTGCAGGGGGTGCGCCTGTCCGAGCTGCACTCCCGCTCGGCCGCGGCGGTCTCCTACTCCGTCCCACAGGGCGCAGGTGGACGCGTCACGCTGCTCATCGTCGACGATCCGGACGAAGCCGATCCGCCGGGATCGGTGCGCCGCCTCGAAGGCCGCCAGGTGTGGCTGAGTCGGAGCCGCGGCTACAATGTGGTTTCCTGGAGGACGAACGAGATCGTGTATTCTCTCATTTCCGATCTCGACGAGAGCGACGTCCTGCAGCTCGTGCAAGCGGTAGAGTTCCGGTAATTCTGCACGTCCCCTGCACGATTGATTGACCCCCGGCAACGGGACTCGTACTCTTTTCGTACGCCTCATGTCCAAGCGCATCCTGCTCATCGATTCCGACGAGTCTTTTGCGCAGAGGCTCGCGGCCGCGGCGAACGCCAGGGGCTTCGAGGCGTCCACCGCGACCAACAGCGAGCAGGGCATGACGCTCGCGAGGCAGGAGAGCCCCGACCTGATCGTGGTGTGCGTCGAGGCGCAGCCCACCAACGGTTACATGCTCTGCACGCGGCTCAAGAAGGACGAGCGGCTCAGGGCCATCCCGGTCATCCTGACCTCCGCGAACGCCACGCCGGACAGCTTCGAGAAGCACAAGAAGCTGAAGACGCGCGCCGAGGACTACCTGATCAAGCCGTTCGGCGCGCAGGCGATGCTGCAGATGGCGTCGCGGTTGCTCGGCGGGCCTACGCCCGCGGGCGACGAGGAGATCGTCTCGATGGACGACGAGTCGCTCGGGCTGGGAAACGGCATCTCGGGCGACGACGAGCCCATCCAACTGGGCGAGGCCGAGGCGGCCGAGGCGCACAGCGCGAACGACGACCCGGTCGTCGAGCTGGAGGAGCTGGTGGAGATGGATGACGCGCCCGCCCCGGTCCGCGGAGGCGGCGACGAGGACCTGGACATGTTCGACCAGGCGTTCGATGCCCTGCAGCCTTCCGGCGGTAGCGGAGCGGTGCCGGTCGAGAAGCCGCGCCTGCGCGTGGCCCCCGATCCCGAGCCCGAGCCGCAGCAGCGGCGTCGCGAGCCGACCGAGCTGTCCGCTCCCACCGACGAGCAGCTGCTCGGCCTGGACGAGGAGTCCGCCCTGGCCGGGTTGGAGGCGGTGCCTCCCGCGCCGAAGACCCCGTCCCGGCCGTCCCGGCCGCCGCCCCCGAGGGCCGAGCCGCGCGCCCGCACCGGGGAGAGGAGCGTCGCCGAGCTCCGGCAGGAGCTGGAGGACAAGGCGAAGCAGCTCGCCGACCTGCAGGAGCAGCAGGGCGCGCTCGAGGACCAGGCGCAGCAGCTCAAGGAGGAGGCGGCGAAGCGCGACGCCTCGGCCAAGGCGCTGCAGCAGCGCGCCGACGCGCTCGCCGCAGCGGCGAAGAAGTTCGAGCGCGAGCTGACCGCCGCGCGCGTGGAGCTGAAGGCGGGAGGCGGCAAGTCGCAGGCCGCCCAGCTCGAGGCCGAGCTGGACAAGGCGCGCGAAGAGGTCGCGGCGCTGACCGGCGAGAAGGACCTGCTGCGCGAGGAGCGCGACGAGCTGCGCAAGCAGGTTTCCGACGCGCAGGCCGCGACCAAGCAGAACGAAGAGCGCGCGATCCGCGCGTACCAGAAGATGAAAGGCGACGAGAAGCTGCGCGAACGGATGCGCAAGGCCCTGCAGATCGCTCTCGCGCTCCTCGAGGACGGCGCCGTCGACACCGGGTCCGGCTCGGAACCGGAGAAGAAGAAGTCCGCGTAACGCCGAATACGGCGGCGCTGGGCAATCCGGCCGAATGCGTCAGGTGGATCGTACGATTGCCGACGGCGGGTCGGAGCCGAACATTTGCCGCGGAGGGTGAGGGCGCGGGAAGGCGCCGGATCCCGGGGAGCGGCCGATGCGCGTCGTCCGACCGGTGGAAGGCACTCGCCTGGCGGCAGTGGTGGAGGTCCCGCGCGGACCGTTGTGCGTGGGCCCCGAGCGCCAGGCGCCGATCCGGCTGTCGCTGATCGTCCCCACCTACAACGAGTCGCGCAACCTGGAGGAGCTGCTGCGGCAGCTCACCGCGGCGCTCGAGCCGCGCCTCGCCGGCGAATACGAGATCCTGGTGGTCGACGACGACAGCCCCGACGGGACCTGGGCCGTGGCCATGCGCCTGGCCGAGCGCTGGCCCGCGGTGCGGGTGATGCGCCGGCGCTCCGAGAAGGGGCTCTCCACCGCGGTGATCCGCGGCTGGCAGGCGGCGCGCGGCGAGGTGCTCGCCGTCATCGATGCCGACCTGCAGCACCCCCCCGAGGTGCTCGCGCGGCTGTGGGAGGCGATCAAGGCCGGCGCGGACCTCGCGGTCGCCAGCCGGCACGTGGAGGGCGGCGGCGTCAGTGACTGGAGCGCGCTGCGCAGGGCGCTCTCGCGCGGCGCGCAGCTGCTCGGGCTCGCCGTGCTGCCGTCGGTGGTCGGCCGCGTGAGCGATCCGATGAGCGGCTACTTCATGGTGCGGCGCGCGGCCATCGCCGGCGCCGAGATGAGCCCTCTCGGGTACTAGATCCTCATCGAGGTGCTCGGCCGAGGGCGCATCCGGGCCGTGTCCGAGGTGGGCTACGTGTTCCGCGAGCGGCTCGCCGGCGAG
>Ga0137409_10005683_pt1 | contig 12979 bp, 24 predicted proteins | sample CZODoug1_16funga_FD_122059 | JGI IMG/M metagenome (GOLD analysis project Ga0137409, IMG submission 122059) | Vadose zone soil fungal communities from Angelo Coast Range Reserve, California, USA - CZODoug1_16fungal (Hybrid Assembly) | ecosystem: Environmental > Terrestrial > Soil > Vadose zone...
CCCTCCCCTTTCCACCATCAGGTCTCGGGCATAGCGCCCGCGACCGCGAGTCAGCCGCCCGCTTCACTTGGCGGCCACCTCGCGAGAGGGTTCCCGGACGAAGCCCACCGCGCGAACGACGGCAGGCCCGAAAGGTAGTCGAATGATCAGTCACGCAAGCGCGAGATTTGCCCGCATTAGCCCCCGCAAGGCGCGGATGGTCATCGATCTGGTGCGCGGTCGGAACGCGAGTGAGGCGCTTCAGCTCCTCCAGTTCACCGCCAAGTCCGGCGCACCGGTCGTGCTGAAGCTGCTCGAGAGCGCCGTCGCCAACGCGCGCCAGCAGTCACCCGGCACCGACGTCGATGCTCTTTTCGTCAGCAAGGCCACCGCCGACAAAGGGCCGAACAAGCACAACCGCCGGTGGCGACCGCGCGCAATGGGCCGCGCCACCAAGATCACCAAGGGCATCACCCACATCGTCATCGAGCTCGACGAGCGCTAAAGGACCAATGGGACAGAAAACGCATCCGTATGGGTTTCGTCTCGGCGTCATCAAGACGTGGACGAGCAAGTGGTACGAGGACAAGAGCTACACGAAGTGGCTCCACGAGGACATCCGCATCAAGCGCGCGGTGAAAGACTACTTGATGAACGCGAACATCGCGTCCGTCGAGGTCGAGCGCGCCGCCAACAAGTGCAAGGTCATCGTCTACACGGCGCGACCCGGCATGGTCATCGGCAAGGGCGGCAAGGGAATCGAGACGCTCAAGGTCGGCAACGTGAAGACCGCCGCCAAGGGCGAGACGGTCTTCGCGGGCGTCCAGTCGTTCACGGAGAACGAGGTCTTCATCGACGTCCAGGAGGTGCGCAAGGCCGAGACGGCCGCGCAGCTCGTGGCGGAGAACATCGCCGTGCAGCTCGAGCGTCGCGTCGCCTTCCGCCGCGCCATGAAGAAGTCGCTGACCACGGCGATGAAGTTCGGCGCCAAGGGCATCCGCGTTCGCTGCTCGGGCCGCCTCGGCGGCAGCGAGATGAGCCGCGTCGAGACCTACCGAGAGGGGCGCGTCCCGCTCCATACCCTCCGCGCCGACATCGAGTTCGGCACCGCCGAGGCCCGTACCAAGTACGGGATCATCGGCGTCAAGGTGTGGATCTTCAAGGGTGAGGTGCTCCCCACCCAGAAAGTCGCCGCCGAGGGCTAAGCCGCCATGTTGATGCCCAAGCGCGTCAAGTATCGCAAGGCCCAGCGCGGCCGCATGAAGGGCAAGGCCCAGCGCGGCTCGACCCTGGCCTTCGGCGAGTTCGGGCTCAAGGCGCTCGAGCCCGGCTGGGTCACCAACCGCCAGATCGAGGCGGCGCGGGTGTCGCTGGCCCGCAGTGTGAAGCGCGGCGGGAAGATCTTCATCCGCATCTTCCCGGACAAGCCGGTGACCAAGAAGCCGGCGGAGACCCGGATGGGCAAGGGCAAGGGCAATCCCGAGTTCTGGGTGGCGGTGGTCAAGCCCGGTCGCATCATGTACGAGATGGAGGGCGTGGATGAGGCGACGGCCAAGGAAGGGTTCCGCCTCGCCGCCCAGAAGATCGGCATCAAGACCAAGTTCGTGACCCGCGTGCGGGCGCTGTGAGGCACTGAGGCGACCATGAAGGCGGCCAAGTGGCGTGAGATGTCCGACGACGAGCTGCAGCAGAAGGCCCAGGAGCTCGGTGAGGAGCTCTTCAACCTGAGGTTCCAGCTCTCCATGGGCGTGGCCAAGAATCCGGCGCGGGTGGCGATCGCCCGGCGGGATCTGGCCCGGGCCCAGACCATTCTCCGGGAGCGGGCGCTGCGCATCCCGCGGCCGGCGTAGCCGGGTTGGGGAGGAGCGAATCGTGGGCGTGAAGAAGACGCGTGAAGGCGTGGTGGTCAGCGACAAGATGACCAAGACGCGCGTGGTGGTCATCGAGCGCGTGTTCCGTCACCCGCGCTACCAGCGCGTGATCACCCGGTCGAAGCGCCTGAAGGCGCACGACGAGCGGAACGCAAGCAAGGTGGGGGACCGGGTGCTGATCGAGGAGACGCGGCCGCTGTCGAAGGAAAAGCGGTGGCGGATCCTGCAGGTGCTGGCGAGCGCGTCATGATCCAGCCCCGCTCGATGCTCGACGTCGCCGACAACTCGGGAGCCAAGAAGGTCCAGTGCATCCGGGTGATGGGCGGCGCCAACAAGCGCTACGCCTCCCTCGGCGACGTGGTGGTGGTGGCGGTGAAGGAGGCGGTGCCGGACGGGACCGTGAAGAAGGGCGAGGTGGCGCGCGCGGTGGTGGTGCGCACCGTCAAGGAGGTGGGGCGCCGCGACGGCTCCTACATCCGCTTCGACCGCAACGCGGTGGTGCTGCTCAAGGCCGACGACAACCCGGTGGGCACGCGCATCTTCGGGCCGGTGGCGCGGGAGCTGCGGGACAAGCAGTTCACCAAGATCATCTCCCTCGCACCTGAAGTCATCTAGAGGACGCTCAATGGCGATCGCGCACGTACGGAAGGGCGACACGGTGATCGTGGTGGCGGGCAAGGAGCGCGGCAAGAAGGGCAAGGTGCTGCGCGTGCTTCCCGAGAAGGGCCGGGTGGTGGTGGAGCGCATCAACATGATCAAGAAGCATCAGCGGCCCACCCAGAAGATCCGGCAGGGCGGGATCATCGAGCGCGAGGGGGCGATCCATCTCTCCAACGTGATGCTCGTGGATCCCGGCAGCAACAAGCCGACGCGCGTCGGGATGAGGGCGCTGTCCGACGGCAAGAAGGTCCGGGTGGCCAGACGGTCGGGCGAGATGCTCGACAAGGCGTGAGGGCGTGATGGCAGAGCCGAAGAAGGCGGACAAGGCACCGGGCGGCAAGGGCGGCGGAGCTGCGGGACGCGGAGGGCAGGCTGCCCCCGCGCGGCCCAAGGGCGGCAAGGGCGCACCCGCGACGGACGCTCCCGCCGCGCCGGCCAAGCGGGCGAGCGTCAGCGGGACGGTGCCGCCCCGGATGCGCGAGCGCTTCCGGACCGCGGTGGTCCCGGCCATGATGAAGGAGCGCGGCTACGGCAATCCGTTCCAGGTGCCGCGGCTCGCGAAGGTCGTGATCAACATGGGGGTGGGCGAGGGCAAGGAGAACGCGAAGGTGCTGGACTTCGCCACCGCGGACCTGCAGGCGATCTCGGGCCAGAAGCCGATCATCACCCGGGCCAAGAAGTCCATCGCCAACTTCAAGCTGCGCGAGAACGTGCCGATCGGCTGCAAGGAGACCCTGCGCGGGCCGCGCATGTACGAATTCCTGGACCGGCTCGTCAACGTGGCGCTGCCGCGGGTGCGGGATTTCAAGGGCGTGCCCCCCAAGGGCTTCGACGGCCGCGGCAACTACAACATGGGACTCAAGGAGCAGATCATCTTCCCCGAGATCGTGTACGACAAGGTGGACAAGGTCCGCGGCATGGACATCACGATGGTGACGACCGCGCGCACCGACGAGGAGGCGAAGGCCCTCTTGACGCACCTCGGTGTGCCGTTCCGGACGGCGGAGGCCTGATCATGGCCAAGACCTCGCTCATCATGAAGCAGCAGCGTCCGCCCAAGTTCAAGTCGCGCGCCTACACGCGCTGCAAGATCTGCGGCCGGCCCCGCGGCTTCCTGCGGAAGTTCCAGACGTGCCGGATCTGCTTCCGCGAGCTCGCGCTCAAGGGCGAGGTGCCCGGCGTGATCAAGGCGAGCTGGTAGCGCCATGTACAGCGATCCGATCGCCGACTTCCTCACGCGCATCCGTAACGCGAGCCGCGCCGAGCACGAGAAGGTGGACATCCCGTCGTCGAAGCTCAAGCTGCGGATGGCCGAGATCCTGAAGGACGAGGGGTTCATCAAGAACTTCCGGATCATCGAGGACAACAAGCAGGGCACCCTGCGCGTCTACCTCAAGTACGTGGGCAGCGAGAAGATCATCTCCGGGATCGTGCGGGTATCGCGCCCGGGACGGCGTATCTACGTGACCAAGGACAAGATCCCCACCATTCTGGGCGGCATGGGGGTGGCGATTCTCTCCACCTCCTCCGGAGTGATGACGGACCGCCAGGTTCGCAAGCAACACCTGGGCGGCGAAGTGCTGGCCTACGTCTGGTAGGAGTGACGAGCCATGTCGCGAATCGGTAAGAAGCCCATTCCGGTCCCCCAGGGAGTCAAGGTCGCGCTCGAAGGCGCCACCGTGAAGGCCGAGGGGCCCAAGGGCAAGCTGAGCCAGTCGATCCCGTCCGGGGTCTCGGTATCGATGGAGTCCAACGTCCTCACCGTGGCCCGCGACTCCGACCATCGCAACGTCCGCGCCCTGCACGGGCTGACGCGGTCGCTGATCGCCAACATGGTCAACGGGGTCAAGGACGGCTTCGAGCGCAAGCTCGAGATCGTCGGGATCGGCTATCGCTGCCAGCTCCAGGGCAAGGCCCTGCAGCTCGCCCTCGGCTACTCGCACCCCGTCATCTTCCCGCTCCCGGACGGGATCCAGGCCGAGGTGGAGCGGCAGGTGTCGATCACCCTGCGGGGGGCGGACAAGGCCCTGCTCGGCCAGACCGCGGCCAAGCTGCGCGCCCTGCGGAAGCCGGACCCCTACAAGGGCAAGGGCATCAAGTACGCGGACGAGCACATCCGGAGAAAAGTGGGCAAGAAGGCGGGGGCCAAGTAATGCTGACCGGACAGAAGGTCCAGGGGCGGAAGGTGCGGCACCTCCGCATCCGCGCGCGGGTGATCGGCACCGCGGAGCGGCCGCGGCTGGCCGTCTTCCGGAGTCTCAATCACATCTACGCCCAGGTGGTGGACGACACCACCGGGCGGACGCTGGCCGCGGTGGACAGCCGGGCCCCCGACTTCCGCCAGAAGGCGAAGGCGGGCGGCAACGTGGCCGCGGCCAAGATCGTGGGCGAGCTGCTGGCGCAGCGCGCGAAGGCGCACGGCATCACCCAGGTCGTGTTCGATCGCGGGGGCTATCAGTACCACGGGCGCGTGAAGGCCCTGGCCGAGGCGGCGCGTGCCGCCGGCCTTGCGTTCTAGGAGAGGAGCACCGAGTGGCGGAAGCGCGGATCGATCCGAATTCACTGGACCTGACCGACCGGGTGGTGGCCATCAACCGGGTCGCCAAGGTCGTCAAGGGCGGCCGGCGATTCTCCTTCACGGCCCTGGTGGTGGTGGGCGATGGACAGGGGCACGTGGGTGTCGGGCTCGGCAAGGCCCGCGAGGTTCCCGAGGCGATCCGCAAGTCGGTGGAGCATGCCAAGAAGGATCTGCTGCTGGTGCCCCTCAAGGACACGACGATCCCCTGCGAGATCACCGGCCACTTCGGGGCCGCGCGCGTGTACCTCAAGCCGGCCGCGCAGGGGACCGGTGTCATCGCGGGCGGGGCGGTGCGCCCGGTGCTGGAGGCGGCGGGGGTGCAGGACATCCTCACCAAGACCCTCGGCACCAACAACCCGCACAACGTGCTGAAGGCGACGATGGACGCGTTCCGGCGGCTGAAGCGGCTGCAGTCCACGTACGCGGCGCGGCGGCGGTCCATGGAAGGCGACGCGCAGGAGGTAGCCGGTGGCAAAGAAGCTTAAGGTGACGCTGGTGAGGAGCATCATCGGGCTCTCCCCGAAGCAGGAGGCCACCGTGCACGCGCTCGGCCTGCGCCACATCCGCCAGGTCGTGGAGCACGACGACACGCCGACCATCCGCGGCATGATCAGCCACGTGGTGTTCGCGGTGCAGGTGACTGAAGGGCGAGGCGCAGCCGAAGGCGAGCCGAGCGGATCAAGGAAGAAGGCCGAGCGGAGCGAGGCAAAGTCATGAGGATCGAGGATCTGAAGCCGGCGCCGGGATCCACCAAGAAGCGCAAGCGGGTCGGCCGCGGCCCGGGCTCCGGCCACGGCAAGACCTCGGGCAAGGGCCACAAGGGCCAGAAGGCGCGGGCCGGCGGCGGCGTTCGGCCGGGGTTCGAGGGCGGGCAGATGCCGCTCTTCCGGCGGCTGCCCAAGCGCGGCTTCCTGCCCTACGGCGGCAAGACCGAGTTCGCCATCGTCAACGTCGGCGAGCTCGCCACCCGCTTCGCGGCGGGGAGCGTCGTCGATCCGGAGACGCTGGTGACGAACGGACTGATCCGCAAGTCGGGCCGGGGCGCGGTCAAGGTCCTGGGCGACGGCGACGTGGCCCACGCCCTCACGGTGCGCGTCCACAAGGTCAGCGAAGCGGCCAAGCAGAAGCTCGAGGCGGCAGGGGGCCGCGTCGAGACCCTGCCCGCCAAGAGCGCGTGGGCCCGCAAGTGATCGAAGGGCTGCAGAGCTTCCAGAACATCTTCAAGGTTCCGGAGCTCAAGCGCCGCGTCATCATGACGCTGGTGCTGCTCGCCGCCTACCGGCTGGGCGCCCACGTGCCCACCCCGGGCATCGACGCGGCGGCCCTCGCCGAGTTCTTCAACCAGGTGCAGGGCACCCTGCTCGGCATGGTGGACCTCTTCTCGGGAGGCAACCTGCGCCGCCTCACCGTGTTCGCGCTGGGGATCATGCCGTACATCTCGGCGTCGATCATCCTGCAGCTCCTCACGGTGGTCATCCCCGCCCTCGAGCGGCTCGCCAAGGAAGGCGAGGCGGGGAAGAAGAAGATCACCCAGTACACCCGCTACGGCACCATCGGGCTCTCGCTCGTGCAGTCCTTCGGCATCGCGGTCGGCCTCGAGAGCATGCGGAGCCAGACCGGCGCCATCCTGGTCCCGGATCCGGGCTGGGGCTTCCGGCTCATGACCATGCTCACCCTCACCACCGGGACCGCGCTGATCATGTGGCTCGGCGAGCAGATCTCCGAGAAGGGGATCGGTAACGGGATCTCCCTGATCATCTTCGCGGGTATCGTGGTGCGGCTGCCCTCCGCGATCGTCTCCTCCTACACCCTGATCTCCACCGGCGAGCTCAAGCTCTTCGTGTTCCTGGGCCTGATCATCATGATGGTCCTGGTGACCGCGGCGGTGGTGGTGATGCAGGAGGGCCAGCGCAAGATCCCGGTGCAGTACGCCAAGCGGGTGGTGGGACGGCGGATGTACGGCGGCCAGTCCACCCACATCCCGCTCCGCATCAACACCGCGGGCGTCATCCCGGTCATCTTCGCCTCCTCGCTGATCCTGTTCCCGGCGACCCTGACGCGCTTCATCCACCATCCGTGGATGCAGTACATCTCGGAGGCGCTCTCGCCGGGGCACTTCACCTACACCGTGCTCTACTGTGCCCTGATCATCTTCTTCGCCTACTTCTACACCGCGATCGTGTTCAACCCGGTCGACCTCGCCGACAACATGAAGAAGTACGGCGGGTTCATCCCGGGAGTGCGGCCCGGCAAGAAGACCGCGGAGTACATCGACAAGACCCTGACCCGGATCACGCTGCCCGGGGCCATGTTCCTGGCCATGATCTCGGTACTGCCCGACTTCCTGATCCAGTGGTTCAACACCCCGTTCTACTTCGGCGGGACCAGCCTCCTGATCGTGGTCGGGGTGGCGCTGGATACCGTGCGTCAGATGGAGTCCCATCTGCTGATGCGGAACTACGAAGGCTTCCTCCGTAAGAAGGCGAAGGCATGAGCCGCGTGATCTTCCTCGGCGCCCCGGGCGCGGGCAAGGGCACCCAGGCCCGGCGGCTCGCCGCGGGCTCCGGCGTCCCCCAGGTGGCCACCGGCGACATGCTGCGCGAGGCGGCGGCCGCGGGCACGCCGCTCGGGCGCGAGGCCAAGCGCTTCATGGACCAGGGCGCGCTCGTGCCCGACGAGGTCGTGATCGGCCTGGTGGACGAGCGCCTGTCCCGCCCCGACGCCGCCGCGGGCTACGTGCTGGACGGCTTCCCGCGCACGGTGGCCCAGGCCGAAGCGCTCGACGCGCTGCTGGGCCGGCTCGGCCAGGACCTGGACCGCGTGGTCTTCTTCGACGTCTCGCGCGACGAGCTCCTGCGCCGCCTGACCGGGCGCCGGGTCTGCCGGCAGTGCGGGACCGCCTTCCACCTGGTTTCGGCCCCGCCGAAGGCGGCCGGCCGGTGCGACCAGTGCGGCGGAGAGCTCTACCAGCGGGACGACGATGCGGAGGCCACGGTGGGCCGCCGGCTCGACGTCTACCAGACCCAGACCGCGCCCCTGCTCGATTACTATCGCAAGCGCGGGCTGCTGGTGCGCGTGGCCGGGGAGGGCCCGGTGGATCAGGTGGCCGCCGCGATCCAGAAGGCGGTCAAGGAGCCGGTGGCCTCGTGATCCTCCTCAAGTCGGCGCGCGAGCTTGGGCACATGCGGGCGGCCGGGCGGATCCTCGCCGAGGTCAAGGACCGGCTCCGCGCGATGGTCAAGCCCGGGATCTCCACCATGGAGATCGACGAGGACGTGGAAGCCTTCATCGTCTCCCGCGGGGCCGCCTCGGCCTTCAAGGGCTACCGGGGCTTCCCGGCCACGGTCTGCATCTCGATCAACGAGGAAGTGGTGCACGGGATCCCCTCGCCCAAGCGGAAGCTGCGGGAGGGGGACATCGTGGGGCTAGACCTCGGGTGTATCGTCGAGGGGTACTACGCGGACTGCGCGATCACGCTCCCGGTTGGGCCGGTGCCCGCGCGGGTGCAGGAGCTCCTGGACGTGACCCGGGAGAGCCTGGACAAGGCGATCGTGCAGTGCCGCGCCGGCAACCGGCTGGGCGACGTCTCCCATGCGGTACAGACCCACTGCGAGAGCCACGGCTTTGGGGTCGTGCGCGCCTTCGTCGGCCACGGGATCGGGCGGAATCTCCACGAGGAGCCGCAAATCCCGAACTTCGGGGATGCGGGACGGGGCCCGGTGATCAAGGCGGGCATGGTGCTGGCCATCGAGCCCATGATCACCATGGGTTCGTGGGAGGTGCGCGTGCTGGAGGATCGCTGGACGGCGGTGACCGCCGACGGGAGCTGGGCCGCGCACTTCGAGGACACCATCGCCATCACGGACGCGGGTCCCGATGTGCTGACGCGACTGGATCGCGCGGCCTAGGGGAAGCCCCATCCATGACCAAGGAAGATGCGATCGAGGTGGAGGGCACGGTGGTGGAGCCGTTGCCCAACGCGATGTTCCGGGTGGAGCTGGAGAACGGTCACCGCGTGCTGGCCCACGTGTCGGGCAAGATGCGCATGAACTTCATCCGCATCCTGCCGGGCGACAAGGTGAAGGTGGAGCTGTCACCCTACGACCTCACCCGGGGCCGCATCACGTATCGATTCAAGTAGTTCGAGCTTGGCGACGCAGGGCGAGGTGAGCCGAAGGCGAGCCGAGCGGATACATAACGGGGCAAGGGTTAGAAGCCCGAGGGGCATATGAAAGTCAGACCGTCGATCAAGGTTCGGTGCGAGCACTGCAAGGTCGTCCGCCGAGAGGGGCGCGTGCGGATCATCTGCACGAACCCGCGTCACAAGCAGCGCCAGGGATAGGAGCCCACATGGCACGTATCGCCGGAGTCGACCTGCCGCGGGACAAGCGGGGCCAGATCGCGGTCCAGTACATCTACGGGATCGGCATCCCGTCCGCGAAGAAGATCTTCGCCGACGCGCGGGTTGATCCCGACAAGCGCGTCAAGAGCTGGTCGGACGACGAGACGGGTCGGGTGCGCGACATCATCGAGCGCGAGTACAAGGTGGAGGGTGACCTCCGCCGGGAAGTCTCCATGAGCGTGAAGCGCCTGATGGACATCGGGTGCTACCGCGGCATCCGGCATCGCAAGGGCCTGCCGGTACGCGGGCAGCGGACCCACACGAACGCGCGCACGCGCAAGGGCAAGAGCAAGGGCGTGATGGTGAAGAAGAAGCCGGTGGCCGCCGCGCCCTCCGCGCCGCCGAAAAAGTAAGGAGCCGAGTCGATGGCCGACGCCGCGGAACAGAAGCCGGACGAGAAAGCCGCCGCCGCGCCCCGCAAGGGCGGGCGCAAGCGGGAGCGCAAGGAGGTCCGCGTGGGCATCGCCCACGTGCAGGCCACCTTCAACAACACGATCGTGACCCTGACCGACAAGATGGGCAACGTGGTCTCGTGGGCCAGCGCGGGCAGCGTGGGCTTCAAGGGCTCCCGCAAGAGCACGCCCTTCGCGGCGCAGACCGCGGCCGAGAACGCGGCCCGCAAGGCGATGGAAGTGGGCCTCAAGCAGGTGGAGGTGTTCGTGCGCGGCCCGGGGGCCGGGCGCGAGGCGGCCATCCGCTCGCTGCAGGCGGTGGGGCTGGAGATCACCGCCATCCGTGACGTGACCCCGATTCCGCACAACGGCTGCCGACCGCCCAAGCGGCGACGCGTGTAGGAGGAGACGTAAGTGGCCCGATATCGAGCCGCCGTTTGCCGGCAGTGCCGGCGTGAAGGCATCAAACTGTTCTTGAAGGGCTCGCGCTGCTTCACCGACAAGTGCGCGATCGAGCGGAGGAACTATCCGCCGGGTCAGCACGGTCTGGGGCGCACGAAGCCGACGCAATACGGCATCCAGCTCCGGGAGAAGCAGAAGGCCAAGCGCATCTACGGAGTGCTCGAGGCCCAGTTCCGCCGCTACTTCGCCTGGGCCGAGGCCGAGAAGGGCATCACCGGCGAGAACCTGCTCAAGTTCCTCGAGCGGCGCCTCGACAACGTGGTGTTCCGCCTGGGCATGGGCGCCTCCCGCCGGGAGGCCCGGCAGATGATCGGCCACGGGCACATCCAGGTGAATGGACGGAAGGTGTCGATCCCGTCCTTCATCGTGAAGGTGGGCGAGGTGGTGCAGCTGCGCCCGACATCCAAGATGCAGGAGCGGGTCGCCGACAACCTGACCGCGGGGCGCTCACCGGTGCCGCCGTGGCTGGATCTGGACGTCAACGACAAGAAGGGCACGGTGCGCGGGCTTCCGCTGCGGGAGGACATCCAGATCCCGGTGCAGGAGCAGCTCATCGTCGAGTTGTTCTCGAAGTAGGCGGCCGACCCGCCGCCAGAAGGGGCATATGGCCAGAACTCCGTTTCAGAAGCCGAAGTCGATCCAGTGGGAGATTCTCTCCGATCGCTACGGGCGGCTGGTTGCCGAGCCGTTCGAGAAGGGTTACGCCCTCACCGTCGGGCACTCCCTGCGCCGCACCCTCCTGGCCATCGTGCCGGGCTCGGCGGTGTCGTGGGCCCGCATCCCGGGCGTGAAGGACATGGAGACCCGGATCCCCGGCGTACAGGAAGACACCACGGATGTGCTGCTGAATGTGAAGAAGCTGGCGGTGAGCGTGCCGTCCGGCGAGCCCACCGAGACCCGGCTCGAAGCTCAGGGCCCCAAGCAGGTCACCGGCGCCGACGTATCGGAGGCGAGTGGCGTCGAGGTGCTGAACCCCGAGATCCACATCGCGACCCTGGCCGCGGGCGCCAAGCTCGTGATCGACCTCGGGATCGGCGCGGGACGCGGCTACGTGGCTGCCGATCGGCATCCCGCGGGGACCATCCCCGCGGGGGCCATCGCGGTGGACTCGGCCTTCTCACCGATCCAGCGCGTGGCCTACGGCGTGGAGAACGCGCGGCTCGGCAAGGTCACCGACTACGAGAAGCTGATCCTCGAGATCTGGACCAACGGAGCGGTGTCTCCCGACGACGCCCTCTCGCGGGCGGCCCGGCACCTGCAGTCGCACTTCTCCCACCTGGCGCCGGAAGGGCGTGAGGAGGAAGAGGAGGAGGTGGAGGCGACCGGCGAGGGCTTCCTGCAGGAGAGCCTCTCCAAGCCGCTGGAGGAGCTGCCGCTCCCCGCACGGGCCATCAACGCATTGAAGAACCACGAGATCCTCATGGTCGCGGACCTGGTCCAGAAGACCGACGAGGATCTCGAGTCGGTCAAGAACCTCGGCTCCAAGTCGATCGAGGAGATCAAGACCGCGCTGGCCGCGCTCGGACTCTCGCTCGGCATGCGCATCGATCCGAATCTGCTGGGCGCGCTCGGCCGCGGAGGGACGAAATGAGGCACGGCAAGGCGGGCTTCAAGCTCGGGCGGGTCACCGCCCACCGCTGGGCGCTGTTCCGGAACCTGCTCGTCGCGCTGTTCCGGCACGAGCGCATCATGACCACCGAGGCCAAGGCCAAGGCGGTCCGCGGTCTCGCCGACCACATGGTCACCCTCGCCAAGCGCGACGACCTCCACGCGCGCCGGCAGGTGCTGAGCATGGTGCCCGACACGGTCGTGGTGAAGAAGCTCTTCGACACCATCGCGGCCCGCTTCAGCGAGCGGCACGGCGGCTACACGCGCATCATGAAGGCCGGGCTGCGGCCCGGCGACCGGGCGCAGATGGTTGTGCTGGAGCTGGTGGACCGGCCGGAAGAGCCCAAGGAGAAGGGGAAGAAGGACGCCAAGGCGCTCTCTACTGCGGTCAAGCAGAAGAGAAAAGACAAGGCGGCCAAATATGCTGTACCTTTACCCAAAGTCCGTGGTATTGCAGAAGACGAAATATTCAAGGTCATGCGGACCGGAAAGAGCAAGAAAAAGTCTTGGAAACGCATGGTCACAAAGGCCACCTTCGTCGGGGAAGGTTTCACTCGCAAACCTGTCAAAATGGAGCGTTTCGTAAGGCCGATGGCTCTGCGTTACAAGAAAGCCAACGTCACACATCGTGCGTCCTCCCCTCTTGATTCTGTGCTCCACGTTGAGAGATATCCCCCGATTTGTGGGCAGCCGACCTCAAAGCTACGTTCCAGCTTCAAATTTTAGGTGTCAAGAAAAACCCTCAATCTCCTATGTACACGCAACTTGGCGTCCTTACAAAAGGGACTGTCATCGAAGTCAACGTGTCAGAACTTGGAATGGTCACCGCTGGCGGCAAAGTTGTGTTCGGAAAGTATGCACAAGTGACGAACAACCCCGAAAATGATGGCTGCATCAATGCTGTGTTGCGTGCGTTATCGCACATTCCATTCATCCGCGTCAAACTGACTATGGGCCAGTTGTTTGATGCCCTCGATGGTATTTTCCTTCTGTACTGTATCTCTAGACCACTACGTACACCACATGA
>Ga0137409_10005685_pt1 | contig 12977 bp, 14 predicted proteins | sample CZODoug1_16funga_FD_122059 | JGI IMG/M metagenome (GOLD analysis project Ga0137409, IMG submission 122059) | Vadose zone soil fungal communities from Angelo Coast Range Reserve, California, USA - CZODoug1_16fungal (Hybrid Assembly) | ecosystem: Environmental > Terrestrial > Soil > Vadose zone...
TCCTGCTCCTGCAGAATGACGACCGGCGTGTTGGTCGTGCGGTCCAGCCCGAGGTGGGCCACGCGGACCTGGATCATCGCCTCAGGTGCCCATGTCCCAGGACGCGAGGTATTTCTTCTGCGCGGGGGTCAGGGTATCGATCGCGACGCCCATCGCCTGGAGCTTGAGCCGCGCGATCTCTTTGTCGAGCTCGGTCGGAATGCGGTGCACGTCCTTGGACAGCGACGTGGCGTGGCGCACCACGTGCTCGGCGGCGAGCGCCTGGTTCGCGAACGACATATCCATCACGCTGGCGGGATGGCCCTCGGCCGCCGCCAGGTTGATCAGACGACCATCCGCGAGCACGAAGAGCTTCTTGCCGTCCAACTGCCATTCCTCCACAAAGTCGCGAACGAGGACGGGACCACGGGCGATCTTCTTGAGACCCTCGAGGTCGATCTCCACGTTGAAGTGCCCCGAGTTGGCGAGCACCGCCCCGTCCTTCATCGCCCGCATGTGCTCCACGCGGATGACCTCGACATTGCCGGTCAGCGTCACGAACAGGTCGCCGACGCGGGCGGCGTCCGCCATCGTCGTGACACGGTAGCCGTCCATCTGCGCCTCGAGCGCCTTCATCGGGTCGATCTCGGTGACGAGGACGTTGGCCCCCGCCCCGCGGGCCCGCAGCGCAAATCCGCGCCCGCACCACCCGTACCCCGCGACCACCACGGTGCTCCCGGCGATCAGCATGTTGGTGGCCCGAATGACACCGTCTAAGGTCGACTGGCCCGTGCCGTACCGATTGTCGAACAAGTGCTTCGTGTCCGAGTCGTTGACCGCGATTACCGGGAACTGGAGCACGCCGTCCTTGGCCATGGCCTTGAGACGAATGACCCCCGTCGTCGTCTCTTCGGTGGAGCCGATCACGCCGGTGACCAGCGCCTTGCGATCGGCAGCGGACAGCGTTTCGACCCACTTCCGAACCGGCGGCGACAGATCGTCGAGGCGGTTCAGGGCAATCATGTGCAGCGCGCCGACCAGATCCGCGCCGTCGTCCATCGTGATGTCGGGGCGATGGGCGAGCGCGGCCCGGATGTGCTCGTAGTACGTGGTGTGGTCTTCACCCTTGATCGCGAAGACTTTGATCCCGTGGTCGCGCACCAGGTGGGCGGCCACGTCGTCCTGCGTCGAGAGGGGGTTGGAGGCGCACAGCGCCACATCGGCCCCGCCGGCCTGCAAGGCCACCATCAGGTTGGCGGTCTCGGTCGTGACGTGCAGGCAGGCCGCCACACGCTTCCCCGCGAGGGGCCGTTCTTTGGCGAACCGCGCGGCCAACTGACGCAACACCGGCATCGAGCGCTCCGCCCATTCGGTGCGGCGGCGGCCCTCGTCGGCGAGCTTGACGTCCTTGATGTCGTGTTCGGGCTTCGAAGCGGTAATCACACCCTGGCCTTTCGGGGAGCGCGTGACGCCCGGTCGGCGGCGACTTTGAGCTCTTCGACGCGGTCAGCATGTTCCCACGTGAAGAGCTCGACATCGCGATCCGCCACCCGGCGCCGTTCGGGCGCGCGCCCGAAGTGGCCATAGGCGGCCGTCGGCCGGTAGATGGGGTTGCGGAGGTTCAATGCCTGAATGATGCCGGCCGGTCTGAGGTCGAACACCTCGCGGACGGCGTCCTCGATGGCTTCCTGCGGCACGGTCCCCGTGCCGAATGTCTCAATCATCACCGACACCGGATCGGCGACACCGATGGCGTAGGCCACCTGCGCTTCGCAACGCTGCGCCAGCCCGGCCGCCACGATGTTCTTCGCCACCCAGCGCATCGCGTAGGTGGCGGAGCGGTCGACCTTGGACGGGTCTTTGCCGCTGAACGCGCCGCCGCCGTGCCGCGCCATGCCGCCGTAGCTGTCGACGATGATCTTTCGGCCCGTCAGGCCGGCATCCCCTTGGGGGCCGCCGACCACGAACCGGCCCGTCGGATTCACGAGGATGTCCCCGTCCGTCACCTCGAAGCCGGCGTCGTGGACGACCGGCCGGACGACGTGCTCGATCACACCGCTGCGCAGCTCGGCGTTGTCGATCATGTCGGAGTGCTGCGTGGAAACAACGACCTTGCTGAGGCCGACGGGCTTGGCGCCTTCGTACACGACGCTGACCTGGGTCTTGCCGTCGGGCCGGAGCCAGGGCAGATCGCCCGCTTTGCGGACGGTGGCGAGCCGCTCGGCGAGGCGGTGCGCGAGCACGATCGGGAGGGGCATGAGCGACGGCGTCTCGTCCGTCGCGTACCCGAACATCATCCCCTGGTCCCCCGCTCCCCCTCGATCGACACCCATGGCGATGTCGCCCGACTGGCGGTCGATCGTCGTGAGCACGGCGCAGGTCTGCGCATCGAAGCCGAAGTTGGCGTCGGTGTAGCCGATCGACGTGATCGTGCCCCGCACGATGTCGGGGATATGCACGTACGTGGAGGTCGTGATCTCGCCGGCGACGACGGCCATGCCCGTGGTGACCAGCGTTTCGCACGCGACCCGCGCCGCAGAATCCTTGGCGAGGATCGCGTCGAGGATCGCGTCGGAGATCTGGTCGGCGATCTTGTCGGGATGGCCTTCCGTGACCGACTCGGAAGTGAAGACGTGTCGATGTGCAGGCATAGTTTTTCCTTAGGCTTTCAAGCTACCCGAGCGCCGTCCGGCGGGCAACCGTGCGTCGGGGTCGAGCAATGAAAGATCGACCGCCTCGGCGAGTGAGAAGCGAAGGATGTCGAGCGCGAGCTCCGCGCTGCGCGCCGCGAGTGCGGCGTCGGCGGCGGCGCGCGCCCGTTCCGCGGTCACCTGCCGGATCAACCACTTGATGAGCGGCAGTGCCGGCGGCGCCACCGACAGCGTCTCGTAGCCAAGCCCGATGAGCAGAAACGCCGACAGCGGCTCGGAGGCCATCTCGCCGCACACGCTGGCGGGTTTCCCCGCCGCGCGTGCCGCCTCGGCCACGAGCTTGAGCAGCCGCAGCACACTGGGATCGTGCGGTGTGAAGCGATCAGCGAGTCGCGCGTTGCCGCGATCCACGACGAGTGTGTATTGCGTGAGGTCGTTCGTGCCGACGCTCAAGAAGTCGGCGATCTCGCTGAGGCGATCGGCCATCACCGCCGCCGCGGGCGTCTCGACCATGACGCCGACCGGCACCGACATGGCGGCCTCGATGCCCGCTTTCTTCAGCGCCTCCGCCTCCTCCGCCACGAACACCCGCGTCCGTTCCACTTCATCGAGCCGCGTGACGAGCGGGATCATAAGGTGAATCGGCGCGCGGGCTGCCGCGCGCAAAATGGCGCGGATCTGCGTCCGGAACATCTCGGGCTCGTCGAGACACACGCGGATGGCGCGCCACCCCAAGGCCGGATTCGCTTCCGGTGCGGTGCGGAAGGGCGCGGGGAACTTGTCGCCCCCCAAGTCGTAGGTCCGCACCACCACCGGATGGCCCGGAAACGCGTCCGCGACCTTCTTGAAGTAGGCTGCCTGCTGGTTCTCGGAGGGCAGCACGGAATGCCCGGTGAGCAGAAACTCCGTCCGCAACAGCCCGACGCCTTCCGCCCCGTGCGCCTGCGCGGCGGCGACCTCGTCGGGCAGGTCGACGTTCCCCCGCAACGCGATGCGCGAGCCGTCCACCGTGACCGAGGGCTGCGTCACCGCCTCCTCGAGACGGACGGAAAGCTCGCCCCGGCGGGTCTCGCTGCGCTCGGCTTCCGCCACCTCGTCGGCGGTGGGATCGAGCAGCACCGTGCCGCGGGTGCCGTCGAGAATCACCGTCGTGCCGGCCCGAATGCGCTCGACCGCGTGGCGCAGCCCGAAGATCGCGGGAATGCCGATCGAGTGCGCCAGGATCGCCGCGTGCGAGGTGCGCGTTCCCTCCTCGCTGATCAGCCCGACGACATGCTCGCGGTCGAGCTGCACCGTAAGCCCGGGCGACAGCTCCTTGGCGACGACGATGGACGCCTTGGACACGCCGTCCCAGAGGGCGTCGGCGCCGCGGTGCATGAGGTGCTGGATCACGCGGATCGCGACGCCCGTGACGTCGGCGAGGCGCTCCTTGAGGAAGGGGCTGCCGGCCCCGGTCCAGAGATCGCGCACCTCGAGGGTCTTGTACTCGAACGCCTTCTCGGCGGTGAGGTGGTTCTCGCGGATCAGCTCGGCGACGCCGCCGATGAACTCGCGATCCTCGAGCATCAGAATCTGTGCGTCGAAGATGCGCGCCTCGTCCACGCCCGCGCGGTCGGCGGCATGCTCCCGCAGCTCGCCGAGGTGGCGCTTGACGTCCTTGATCGCAGCGCGGAGGCGGCGGACCTCCTTCTCCACCTGGGTGCGCGCCACGACGCGGTGCGGCACCTCGGGCAGCGCCCAGCGCACGACCACCACGGGCCCGATGGCAATCCCGGGCGAAACGCCGATCCCCTTGAGCTGGCGATTGAGCTGGCGGTCGGTCACGTGACCTCTTCGTCGCTGGACTTCAGGTGCATCTCGTAGAAACCGGCGGCGACGAGTTCCAACAGGGCGTTCATCGCGGCCTCGGCATCATCGCCGTCGGTTTTGATCGTGATCGACGCGCCGCACTCCGCCGCCAGCGTCATCATTCCGAGAATGCTCTTCCCGTTCACTGCAACGTCGCCATTGCGGACCTCGACCGCACACTTGAAGCGGTTCGCGACCTTCACGAATTCCGCTCCTGGGCGGACGTGCATCCCGAGCGGGTTCACGATCTTCGCCTCGCGCTCGATCACTGCCATATCCACCCCGCCACGAGCGCGAGCGCCGCAAACCCGAGCCCGAGGCGCAAACCAGTCAGCCGCCCGGGCAGCAAGTAGAGACCGAGGAACCCGGCGCCGGCGGCCGCTGCGATCACCGCCCGACCCCACCCCCCGAACGAAGACGCCAGGAACTGTGCGGTGAGCGGCAACGCCACACCGACGGCGCAGGCCATCGCGGGTCCCGCGAGGACGGCGCCGCGCTGCAGGATCGGATTGTTCAACGCCGACGCGACGCGCACGCCGTGCTTCCAGCCCTCGCGCAGCGCCCACGCGCGCAGCGCCACGTGGCCGATGTTGTAAACCACAAGGAACGCCACGGCCGCGGTCCACCCGGCCCCGAGGCTGATGGCCGCGAGCGCGAGACCCGACAGCAGCGGCAGCCACCCGGCCCAGACCAGGCGATCGCCGATGGACCCGAGCGGTCCGCACAGCGCGGCGCGCAGCCGCTCGACCAGCTCGGCCGGCGCGCCATCGTGCTCGGCGCGGGCCGCGGCGCCGACCGCGAGACCGGCCAAGTAGGGGTGCGCGTTGAAGAAGTGCGCGCCGCGCGCCACCGCCGCGCGGTACGGACTCGCGCTGCCTTCGGCGGGAAGGCCGCGAAGCAGCGGCTCCTCGGCGACGCCGACGCCGAGCCCGAGCATGCGCTCGTAGTTGTACGACCCCTGCACGGCAAAGAGCCGCAGGAGCGCGCGCCCGAACCGCGGCGTCACCGCAGCCATATTGCCACCACGACGCCGCCGCCCAACCCGGCGGCGAACCATGCAAGGTTCGGACCGCGGCCCACGAGGCGGAGCGTCCCCGCGGCGCCCGCGGCCAGCGCGGCCGCGACGGCGGCGCCGGCCATGACGGTAGCGCCGCGGGGCGTCAAGACGCCCGTGACGTGGGGCGGCACAAACCACGCGACGGCGAGTCCCAGCGCCGTGACCACGGCGGCCCGCAGGAAGTCGCGCAGCAAGCCGCCGACATGCAGGCGGACGAGGACCCGGGGGTCCCCCGATTCGAGCGCCGCGGTCGCCGCGCCCACGATGCGCGAGTTGATGCGCCGCATGAGATGCATCGTGATGCCGCCGAGGAGTCCGGTGACGAGCCCGACCACGGCGCCGAGCCCGAGCCCCAAGGCGCCCGCGGCGCCATGCGCGGTCGCGACAGCCGCAACCGTCGCCGGACCATACTCGGGGTAACGCACCGCGCCGACGGGAAGGATGTCGTACTGCAGCAGCTCGAAGATGACGCCGAGCTTGAGTCCGGCGTCCAGGTCGCCCAGGATGGCGCCCGCGACAGTGCCCGCCACGAGTGGCCGCGCGATCATCATCTGCGGCAAGCTCACGAGGTCGACGCCCACCAGCGTCCCCCAACCCAGCAACGCGATCAGCACCTCGAGGCTCATGCGAATTCCGCCAAGGGAACGGGGCGAGCGGTGGGGACGTCCTGCGCGGTGACGTCGACGCCTTTGGCGGCGAGCTGCCGCAGTTTCGCGCGCTCGTCTTCGCTCAGGTACACGAAGCGCAGCCGCTCCGTGCGGCCGGTGCGGTGGTGAATGCCGCCGACGTTGAGCTTCTTGACGCGATCACTTTGGCCCACGAGGGCCGTGGCCGTGTCGATGTCCGGGACGAGCACGATGCCGACCCGCGCGTCGCCCTCCCAGGCGGGCAGCCGCGCGGCCGCCTCGCTCACGGAGGCGAAGATGATCTCGATGTGGGGGGGGACCCCCATCCGATAGAGGTCCTGCTCCCAATCGCTGTCCCGCACCTCGTCGTCGACGAGCACGATGAACGTGCAGTCGAGGGGCTGACCCCATCCCACGACCACCTGGCCGTGGATGAGGCGGTCGTCGATGCGGTAGAGCGCGATGCTCATGCGGCGGTTACGCGGATGGCTTTGCCGCCCGCATCCGCGGCGCGCCGCGCGGCTTCGGCGGGCGTGATCTCGCGGTGAAACACGAAGTCGAGCAGCATCGCGAGGTTCACGCCAGTGACGACCGCGATGTCGGCGTGTTGTTTGGCGTAGCGGATCGAATTCGTGAGGCACGACCCGCCGGGGAGATCGACGAACAGGATCGCCGGCTGCTCGCCGACCGCCTGGCGCAAGCGATCGCCCAGCGCGTCGTTGTCGCACCCCTCGTTGCTGACCGGGACGAGTGCGCCGGCGACGCCGGTGATGGTCGAGACGGCCGAGGCCAGGGCCTGCGCCAGCCCCGAGTGTGATACGATGACGCCGCGCAGCGGCTCACTCATAGTCTTCCTCGAGGTACTCCTGCGGTTCCCGTTTTTCGCGCATGCGCCGGATCAACCGGTCGTTGAAGGCGTGCGCCGAATCCACGCCGCTGTAGCGCAACAGGTGATTCATCGCCACGACCTCACAGATCACCGTCAGGTTCTTCCCGGGATTGAGCGGCACCGTGACGAGAGGCACCTTGACGTCGAGGATCTCCGTTTCCTGGAGGTCCAAGCCGGTGCGGTCGTATTCGCGGGTGGTGTCCCAATCCTCGAGCTGCACCACGACCTCAACGCGTTTTTGCTGGCGCACTGACCGAATCCCGAACAACGCGTTGATGTCGATCAGGCCGACGCCGCGAATCTCCATGAAGTGGCGCGACACCTCGTGACCCTGGCCGAGCAGCACGTCGTTGCCGCGCTTGGTCACGCGGACGACATCGTCCGCGACCAGACGGTGCCCCCGCTCCACCAGGTCGAGCACGCACTCGCTCTTCCCGATGCCCGAGCGGCCGCGGAACAACAGACCCACGCCGAACACGTCGGCCAGAGACCCGTGGACCGTGGTCGTGGGAGCGAAGGCGTCGTCGAGAAACGGCTTCAGGCGCCGGAAGAACTCGTCGGTCTTGAGGCGCGAGCGGATGACGGCGATGCCCTTCGCGGCCGCCAACGTCACCAGCTCCTCGGGAGGCTGTTGCCCCTTCGTCACGAAAATGCACGGCAGGTCGTAGCCGAGGAACGTCTCGATCGCCTTCCGGCGGGCCTTGGCGTCGAGTGAAGCCAGGTAGGTGATCTCGGTCTCGCCCAGGATGTGCAGGCGATCGGCGGCACGCGCGAAGCGCGCCGTGTACCCCGCCAGGACGAGGCCGGGGCTCGAGGCCTCGGGCGACGGAATCACGCGATCGAGTCCCGCATCGCCCGTGAGTGCCTCCAGCTGCAACGGGTCGCCCCGCTTGGTCAAGAGATCGCGGACTTTGAGAGCCGTCATCGGGCCGGCACGGAGCGTTTGTCGAGTTGGCGGCGCACGCGCTGAGCGGCGCTGTCGAGCGCCGTGCGGTGATCGTCGGCCTGCGCCGTGGCAACGTACACCTTGCCACGCGCCGTATGTAACCGCAGCTCGACACCCGCCGCCCCATGATCGTCGGCGAAGATCACCCGCGCGTCGTGCGGCCGTGCCGCGATCTTGGCGAGGCGTTCGACCAGCGTGCGCGCGCGGGCGCGCAGCTCGTCGGGAATCTCGCAGTGACGGGCGGTGATCGTGATCCGCATGATCAAGCTCCTGACTGAGCGATGACGCGCTGCAGCTGAGCCTCGGTGGCCCGCGCCGCCGTCTCCCACGACAGACCCTCGGCGAAGGCGCGGGCCGCATCGCCGAGGCGCGTCACCAGCGCCCCGTCGTTGGCCAACGCGAGCATGCGCTGGGCAAGGGCGTCCGCGTCGCCGTGGGGCACGAGGTAGCCGGTCGCGCCGTGGCGCACCGACTCACGCAGTCCCGGGCTGTCGGATGCCAGCGCCGGCGTCCCGCACGCGGCGGCCTCGACATTCGAGATGCCCCACCCTTCCTTCGGGCTTGGGAAGACCACTGCCCACGCGCGCCGCAGCAGGCGGCGCTTTTCGTCCTCCCCGACGAATCCGAGAAAGCGGACCGCATCGCCGAGACCGGTCGCGCGGGCGATGCGCTCGAGCCGCGGCCGGTCGTCGCCCTGTCCGGCGATCTCGAGCGTCACATCGGGTCTCGTCTGGCGCGCCACTGCCAGCGCCCGCAGCGCGATCTCCACTCCTTTATAACGCTTGAGGCGCCCAACGTACAAGAACGTCGGATGCTCGGCCCGCGGCGTCGCCCGATCGGGGCAGAACCACGTCGAGTCCACACCAGGATAGACCACCTCGATGCGCGCCGCCGCCACGCCCCGTTGGATCAGGTCCTCACGCGTGCTGTCCGAGATCGCATGGAACGCGGCCCGGCGGTAGGCCCGCGGCATCGCGCGCTCCGCCAGCCAGACCGCCGCGGCCATCGGCCAATTCGCTTCGGCGAAGGCCGTCGTCCCGAAGAGATGTGGCACAATCGCGACAAACGGGAGTCGGGTGAGCATAGAGAGGAAGAGGGGAAGTTTGTTGACGTCTTCGACCACGACGTCGTAGGGGCGCGCTGCCAACGCCCGCCGCACGGCGCCACGGCCGAGGAGGGCGAAACTGTGCCGGCCCCCCACCCGCTGGACGCGGATCCCGTCCAGCACCGCGGCCCTGGCCGCGCCGGGCCAACCGCTCGCGATCAAATCGACCTGGTGTCCCCATCCCGCTAGCCGGCCGAACAGCGCGTGCAGGTGGATCTCCGCCCCGCCGGCGTGGGGGTTCTCACGATCGTTCCAATTGACCACCAGGATCTTCACAGCGCGCCCGACTCGCGCGCCACCGCGTCGAGGACGCCGTTGACGAAGGCGGGCGCCTTCGCGCCGGCGAACCAGTGCGCCAGCTTCACGGCTTCATCGATCACCACGCGCGCGGGTGTCGCGCCTTCCGCGATCTCGGCGAGTGCGAGGCGCAGAATGTTGCGCTCCACGACCCCGACGCGCTCGAAGCGCCAGTGCTCGGCCGCGTCAGCGATGCGCCGGTCGAACTCGCGCTGACCCGCGACCGCCTGGGCGGCCAGTTCGGCGCCACGGTCGTACGCTTCCGGCGCGCGGCCGTACATCACGGCCACGCGGGCGATGACTGTCTCGATGGACGGCTCGCCGGAGAGTTCCCACGCGTAGAGGAGCTGGAGGGCGCGGGCGCGCGCCCTAGTCTCTGGACGCTGCACGGGCCAGCTGGGCGAGGACGTCGGCCGTCTGCAGCGCCGCCTCGGCGGCCTCGAAGCCCTTGTTGCCACCCTTCCCACCAGCCCGCGCCATTGCCTGCTCGAGAGTCTCGGTGGTGAGGACGCCGAATCCCACGGCGATGCGGTGTGCCAGCGCCACGTTGCCGAGCCCGCGCGCGGCCTCTCCGGCGACATACTCGAAATGCGGCGTCTCGCCGCGGATCACGCACCCGAGGGCCACGATGGCGTCGTAGCGTCCACCCGCGGCGGCGACCTCCGCCGCGACGGGCAACTCGAACGCGCCGGGTACCCACACGACGTCGACCTGCGAGTCGGGGAGCCCGTGGCGGCGCAACGCGTCGCGCGCCCCCTCGAGGAGCAGATTGGTAACGGTCTCATTGAACCGGCTGACGACGACCGCGACGCGGCGCCGGGGCGAGGGCGCGGCCACCGTCAGTGGGTGAGGAAGTGGCCGAGCTTGTCTCGCTTCACGTCGAGATAGGCCCGATTCTCGTCGGACGGCGCCGGCACGATGGGGAGGCGCTCGACGATGTCGAGGCCGTAGCCTTCCAGACCGACGAGCTTCATCGGGTTGTTCGTCAACACGCGAATCGACGAGAGCCCGAGATCGAGCAGAATCTGCGCGCCGATGCCGTAGTTCCGGAGGTCGGGCTTGAAGCCCAGCTTCTCGTTCGCCTCGACGGTGTCGTGCCCCGCGTCCTGCAGCTCGTAGGCCTTGAGCTTGTTGAGCAGGCCGATCCCCCGCCCTTCCTGATCGAGGTACACGATCGCGCCGCGGCCCTCGGCCGCAATCATCCGCATCGCGCTGTGCAGCTGCCACCCGCAATCGCACCGTCCCGACCCGAAGACGTCGCCGGTCAGACACTTGGAGTGCATGCGCACGAGCACGTCGCGCTTCCCCACAATGTCGCCGTACGACAGGGCGACGTGCTCCGCGGCATCGACGTCGTTGCGATACCCGATGATGCGGAACTCCCCAAACGGGGTCGGCAGCCGCGCTTCCGCGACGCGATGAACGAGCCGCTCGTGCGCGAGACGGTAGGAGACGAGCTGCGCGACCGTGATGAACGTCAGCCCATGCTGCTCGGCGACGCGCTCGAGGTCGGCGCGGCGCGCCATCGAACCGTCGGGGTTGAGGATCTCGCAGATCACGCCCGCCGGATACAGGCCCGCGAGCCGCGCGAGATCGACGCTCGCCTCGGTTTGGCCCACGCGCTGCAGCACACCGCCGGGCCGGGCCCGGAGCGGGAAGACGTGACCAGGCCGGCGCAGGTCGGCCGGCACGGTGGCCGGATCGAGCGCGACGCGGATCGTGGCCGCGCGGTCCGCGGCCGAGATACCCGTCGTGACCCCGAAGCGCGCCGCCGCGTCGATGCTGATCGTGAACGCGGTTTCGTGCGACTCGGAGTTGTGCTCGGTCATCTGCGGCAGGCCGAGCGCCTGGCAGCGCTCCGGCATCAGGGGCAGGCAGATGAGCCCGCGCCCGTGCGTCGCCATGAAATTGATCATGTCGGGGGTGACCCGGTCGGCGGCGCCGACCAGGTCTCCCTCGTTCTCGCGCCGCTCGTCATCGGCGACGATGACGAGCTTTCCAGCGCGGATGTCCGCGATCGCCTGCTCTACGTTTCCGAACGACATAGCTGCCTCACGTACTTGCCAAGAACGTCCGCCTCGACGTGCACGCGGTCGCCGGCGGCGAGCCGCCCCAGCGTCGTATGCGTGCGCGTAAACGGCACGAGCGACACCTGCATAACTCCGGGCCGGGGCAACGCGTTCACCGTCAGGCTCACGCCGTCGACCGTAATCGACCCGTGCAACACCGTCGTCTCCGCCACGTCGGCCGGCATCCAAACGTCGACGAGCAGGGCATCTCCCTGCGCGACAACTCGTTCGACGCTTCCGAGACCATCCACATGCCCTTGCACGAAGTGGCCGCCCAAGCGGTCACTCACCTTCAGGGCGCGCTCCAGATTGACTGACCGGCCCTTCTTCCATTCTCCGATCAGCGTGCGGCCCAGGGTGGTCTCGACGGCGTGCACGGTGAAGCCACCCCTGACGACGCGTTCAATCGTGAGACAGGCGCCGTTCACCGCGACGCTCTCACCCTTTTTCAGTCCACGATACGGCGCCTTTATCCGCAGTTCCGCGCCGTTGTTGAGCGCCACCGAGTCAATTCGGCCCAGCGAGTCTACGATTCCGGTAAACATAGCCGTCGGTCCAAGACCAATAATGTATCAGCGCCTAACGCACGGCGCTCCACGGGGATCCAGCGCGGCGCCTCGGCCAGCGGGAATTCCGGCACGCCGGGGAACGCCGGGACGGCGCCTTCGCCGAGCCAGACGGGGCTTTGCACCCAGTAGAGCCGGTCCACCAGCCCCTCGGCCAGCAACTTGGCACCGAGCGCCCCGCCCCCTTCACATAACAACGACTGGATCCCGGCGAGCCGCAGCTGCGCCAGGCCCTGCGCCAGTGTATCGGGCCGAAACACGCGGACACCGTTTGCTTCGAGCACCGACACGTTTGACGCCGGCGCGTCGTGCGACGCTACGACCCACGTCGGGACCTCGCGCGCTGTCTGTACGAGCGTCACACCGGAGTTCAGCATGGCGCGGCGATCGAACACGATCCGCACGGGGGCCTGCCGCGGCGTGATGGCGCCGCGCACCGTAAGCTGCGGATTGTCCTTGAGGGCGGTGGTGCCCCCCACGCCGATCGCCTGGAATCCCGCGCGCAGCCAATGCACGTAGTCACGCGCTTCGGTGCCGGAGATCCAGTGCGATTGCCCGCGCGAGTCCGCGATGCGCCCGTCGATCGAGGTCGCGAGTTTCAGCGCCACGAAGGGCTGCTCCGTCTGAAGGCGCGTCGAGAGGAAGGGCGCGTTGACCACGGCGGCTTCCTCGGCCAGCAATCCGACGCTCGTCTCGATGCCGGCGCTCTTCAGGATCTCGATGCCGCCGCGCGCCTCGGGATCGGGATCGCGGACCGCGGCGACGACGCGGCGGATCCCCGCCGCGCGAATCGCGTCCGTGCACGGCGGGGTCTTGCCGGTGTGCGCGCACGGCTCGAGGGTCACCACCAGTGTCGCCCCGCGCGCCTGCTCACCGGCAGCGCGGAGCGCGTTCACTTCGGCGTGGGGCCCGCCGAACTCGGCGTGGAATCCTTCCGCGACGCT
>Ga0137409_10005688_pt1 | contig 12975 bp, 10 predicted proteins | sample CZODoug1_16funga_FD_122059 | JGI IMG/M metagenome (GOLD analysis project Ga0137409, IMG submission 122059) | Vadose zone soil fungal communities from Angelo Coast Range Reserve, California, USA - CZODoug1_16fungal (Hybrid Assembly) | ecosystem: Environmental > Terrestrial > Soil > Vadose zone...
CGCGACAGGCTGGAGAAGGAAGGCCTTTTCGATGCCGCGGCGAAGCGCGCCCTGCCCGCCTTCCCGCGCGTCGTCGGCGTGCTCACCTCGCGGGACGCGGCGGCGCTGCGGGACGTGCTCACGACGCTGAAGCGCCGCAACCCCTCGATCGCCGTGATCCTCTACCCGGTGCCCGTGCAGGGAACGCGCGCGGCCGAGGAGATCGCCGCGGCGCTGGGGCGCGCCGGGCGCCGCAGGGAATGCGAGGTGCTGCTGCTGGTCCGGGGCGGCGGGAGCATCGAGGACCTGTGGACGTTCAACGAGGAGATCGTGGCCCGGGCGCTGCGCGCCTGCCCCCTACCGGTCGTGACCGGCATCGGCCACGAGACCGACTTCACCATCGCGGACTTCGCCGCCGACCGCCGGGCACCGACGCCCACCGCGGCAGCCGAGCTGGTGAGCCCGGAGCGGGCGCGCCTTCTCGAGCAGATCGCAGCGCTGGCGCGAAAGATCGACGCGACCGCGCGGCGCGAACTCGAGCGGCGCATGCTGCACGTCGACCAGCTTGCGCGCCGCCTCGTCCACCCCGGGACGCGGCTCCGGGCGCAGGCCGAGCTGCTCGCGCAGCTGCGCGCGCGGCTTCGAAACGCCGGTGCGCGCGCGCTCGTGGACCGGCAGGCGGGGCAGCTGCTCGCTCGCATCCGTGCGGCGGCACGCGCCTCGCTCGAGCGCAGCGCGGCGCGCTGCGCGAGTCTGGGCGCCAGCCTTTCCCACCTCGATCCCGCCAGGGTGCTCGAGCGCGGCTACAGCATCGTACAGAAGGCCGACGGAGCAGTGGTCAGCAACAGCGCGGCGCTGGCCGCGGGAGAGTCGGTGGCGCTGCGCTTCGCCAGGGGAGGCGCGGAAGCGCGCATCGAGTCCACGGACCCGCCCGTGAAGCCCGCGACAGGGTGATCGCCGTCCGACGGGTTGCAATCGGGCTTGCTTTGGGCCGAGAATGACGGCCGGCGCCGGTTTGCGGCGCCGATCATCGGGAGAACGACCATGAAGAATCCGCTTGATTCGCTATGGGGCACGGTCATCTGCGGCCTCATCCTGACCTTGATCCTGCACAACGTCATCGCGCACGCGCTCGGAGGCTGACATGGACTGGGTACCCGCACTCTCCCGCTGGATCCACTTCATGGCAGGTGTGATGTGGATCGGCCTGCTCTACTACTTCAACTTCGTCAACGTCGCCGCGGCCAAAGCAGCCGCCGCGGACAACACCGGCGCGGGAATCTCGAAGCACGTCATGCCGCGCGCCCTGTTCTGGTTCCGCTGGGCCGCCGTCGTAACCTGGCTGGCGGGCGCCGCGCTGCTGTCGCGGCACTTCCTGGACGCCTTCCTGTTTCTCAACAAGGCGTACTACCCGATCGGCATCGGAGCCTGGCTGGGCACGTTCATGCTGTTCAACGTCTGGGCTCTGATCTGGCCCAATCAGAAGAAGATCCTGGGCATGGTGCAGGCGACGGATGAGGAGAAGGCCAAGGCGCGCCGCGTGGCGTTCCTCGCCTCGCGCACCAACACCATGTTTTCCATACCGATGCTGTATTTCATGGCCGCGGGCGCGCACAGCGCGCTATTCTTCGGCTAGTCGTCGGACGGAAAAAAGGCGGACGGCTCTCGCCGTCCGCCTTTTTTGGGGTCGTTCTTGTCCCGCTAGTGCGGCGCGGGGGCCTTCGACAGGCCCTGGAGCGTCGTCCCGGCCTTGATCCCTTTCGCGGCGAACCATCCGCCGCTCATCTCCAGCGCGAATTTGGCAGGCGCGGCCGCGCAATGGGAATTCTCGGTCTGCGGTTTCATCTCGGCGATGGTGACGATCTTCCCCTGCGCGTCCATGAAGGCTACCGACAGCGGGATCAGCGTGTTCTTCATCCACATGCATTGCGCTTCCGCCTGCGGAAACACGAACAGCATGCCCTCGTTGGGGCCCAGGTACTTGCGGAACATCAGTCCCTGGGCGCGGGTTTCGAAGGTGCTCGCCACTTCGGCGCGGATCAGGTGGATGCCGGCGTTGAGCTCGAGGGTCGGCAACTGGGCGAATGCAGCCGCCGACGCGAGCAGGAGGGTCAAACCGGCAACTTTGGCTGGAAGTGCTTTCAGAACGGCCTCCTCGATCTTCGAAAAAAAAGGCAGGGATTGAGCCCTGCCTTCTCGTTCGCTTTGGGGCGAATTACTTCTTCATTTCGTCCTTCTTGGGTTCCGCCTTCTTCGCGGACTTCTTGCTCTTCTTCTTGTCCTTGCTCTTGTCGGCCTTCTTCGCGTCACCACTCTTTTCCATCGGCGCGGCGCCCGTGTGCGATGCCGCGAGGGCGAAGCCGCTCGACAGCGCGAAGACCATGGCGACCAGGATGGAGATCAGCTTCCTCATTGTTTTCCTCTCCGTGAAGTTAAGGAACAGGTTGTGACCAGTCCTTGGCTTCGGAACCAGTCCATCCCAGTAACGCCTTGTCTTTCAGAAGGTTGACACCGATGCCCGTGCCGGCCTAATCCTCGACAAATTTCCGATATATATCAAAGCGATATGGATCAGGCGCGCCCGCGCGGGCGACCGAAAGGAGCTGTGCCTCGACGCAGAACATCGGGAAAAAAAAGCACCGGACCCCGGTCGCCCAGGGCCGAAATCGAAGGGGAACCAGCAAAACGGGCGGCGGACCGCCCGTACCGCGAACTGCCTCAGCCCGCGGCTTGGATGTTCGAAGCCTGCTTGCCTTTCGGGCCTTGCGTGACTTCGAACTGGACCTTTTGTCCCTCTTTGAGCGTCTTGAAACCGCTCATCTGGATCGCGGAGAAGTGCGCGAACAAATCCTCACCACCGTCGTCCGGAGTTATAAAGCCATAACCCTTGGCATCATTGAACCACTTCACCGTACCTGTTGGCATAGAGCCTTCCTGAATTTTTGAACCGGGGAATGTCTCCCACTATGCCTGTACTTCAACGCAGCAGAGGGATTTGAGCCTGCAGACCGCATGGAGGACAAACACAGGGAAGGCTTTTACGCGTTTTGGGCGGCGGCGTCAAGTACCGCTGGGACGCGTCAACCCCTTGTTCTGCCGGAACGTTTGAGGTTGCTTGGGGTGGTGGCAGCGACTACATTATGAGAGAAGCAAGCACGCGGACTGGGGGCATTCCCGCCGACCGATGAGCCATGAACCTTGTTGTGAACTTCCGCCCGGAAACGACCCTGAAGGTTTGACGGGTGGGTGCTTCTGGCATAAGTTAAATAAGGTATGGCAACGCGCATGCGGGACGGCACCTTACTCGAGGCCAAGAAAGCCAAGCTCAAGCCTCCTCCTCTCTTCAAAGTCATCCTCCTGAACGACGACTACACACCCATGGAATTCGTCGTCATCGTGCTACAGCGATTCTTCTCGATGACGCGAGAAAAAGCGACTCAGATCATGCTGAAAGTCCATCGCGAAGGCATGGGCATCTGCGGGATCTACCCCAGGGATGTGGCAACGACCAAGGTCGAGCAGGTGGTCGGTTACGCACGCAAGCACCAGCACCCGCTACAATGCGTGATGGAGGAGACCTGACGACCAACGGAGTCAGGGCCCCTCGCGAGATTCGATGAGAAGCGCGGACGAAATATGATTGCACAGGAACTCGAAGTCAGTCTGCACATGGCGTTCGTGGAAGCACGCCAGAAGCGGCACGAGTTCATCACCGTGGAGCATCTGTTGCTTGCTCTGCTGGATAACCCGACCGCTGCGGAAGTGCTGCGCGCGTGCGCGGCAAACCTCGAGGAGCTGCGAAAAGCACTCGGAGACTTCATCACCGCGCACACGCCGACCGTCGCGGGCACCGAGGAGATCGACACGCAGCCGACGCTCGGCTTTCAGCGCGTCATCCAGCGCGCGATCCTGCACGTCCAGTCTTCGGGCAAGAAGGAAGTGACGGGAGCAAACGTGCTGGTTGCCATTTTCGGCGAAAAGGACTCCCACGCGGTGTATTTCCTGCACCAGCAGGGCGTGACACGGCTAGACGTGGTCAACTATATCTCGCACGGCATCACCAAGGCGCCGGCCTCCAAAGAAGCCAAGGGAAGCAGCGAGGCCGAACAGGAAACGGCGGGCGAGGAACAGCAGTCGGGCGGAGCGCTCGAGACCTACACCCTCAACCTCAACGCGCAAGCGCTGGTCGGCAAGATCGATCCCTTGATCGGGCGCGAGCGCGAGATCGAGCGGGTGATCCAGACACTCTGCCGGCGGCGCAAGAACAATCCCTTGCTGGTGGGCGAAGCCGGCGTCGGCAAGACTGCCATAGCGGAAGGGCTGGCGCGGCGCATCGTCGAAGGCCAGGTCCCCGAGATCCTCGCGCGCTGCCAGGTCTATGCGCTGGACATGGGTGCGCTCCTTGCGGGAACCAAATACCGCGGAGATTTCGAGCAGCGCCTCAAAGCGGTGCTGAAGCAGCTCGTCGACAACCCCAATGCAATTCTGTTCATCGACGAGATCCATACGCTGATCGGCGCGGGCGCCGCCTCCGGCGGGACGCTCGACGCCTCCAACCTGCTCAAGCCCGCGCTTTCGACCGGTGCGCTGAAGTGCATCGGCGCGACCACCTACAACGAATACCGCGGCGTGTTCGAAAAGGACCACGCCCTCTCCCGGCGCTTCCAGAAGATCGACGTGCCGGAGCCTTCGATCGAGGAGACCGTGCTGATCCTGCGCGGCCTGAAATCTCGTTTCGAGGCCCACCACGGCGTGAAGTACAGCGGCAACGCCCTCACCAGCGCGGTCGAGCTCTCCGCGCGCTACATCAACGACCGGCACCTCCCCGACAAGGCGATCGACGTGATCGACGAAGCGGGCGCAGCGCAGAAAATCCTCCCCAAGTCCAAGCAGAAGAAAGTCGTGGGCAAGACCGAGATCGAGGAGATCATCGCGAAGATCGCGCGCATACCCCCGGCTTCGGTGTCGCAGGACGACCGCGCCGCCCTCAAGAATCTCGACAGGGACCTGAAGGCCGTGGTGTTCGGACAGGACAAGGCGATCGAGGCCCTCGTGTCCGCGATCCGCACCGCGCGTTCGGGACTCGCCAATCCGCAGAAGCCCATCGGATGTTTCCTCTTCTCGGGTCCCACAGGAGTCGGAAAGACGGAGGTGGCCCGCCAGCTCGCCTACTGCATGGGAATCGAGCTGCACCGCTTCGACATGTCCGAATACATGGAGCGCCACGCGGTGTCGCGCCTGATCGGCGCGCCGCCCGGGTACGTCGGCTTCGACCAGGGCGGCCTGCTGACCGAGGCGGTCACCAAGAAGCCCTACGCGGTGCTGCTGCTCGACGAAATAGAAAAGGCGCACCCGGACATCTTCAACATCCTGTTGCAGGTGATGGACCACGGCACGCTTACCGACAACAACGGCAGGAAGGCCGACTTCAGGAACATCATCATCGTCATGACCACCAACGCCGGCGCCGAGGGACTGAACAAACCGGTGATGGGCTTCACGGGCAAGAAGGAGCCGGGGGACGAAAGCGCGGAAATCAAGCGCATATTCTCGCCCGAATTCAGGAACCGGCTGGACGCGACGATTTCGTTCGGCTCACTTGACCACGACATCATCCTGCGCGTGGTGGACAAGTTCCTGATGCAGCTGGAGGCCCAGCTTCAGGAGAAGAAGGTCGAGGCGATATTCACCGACACCTTGCGCGAATACCTCGCCAAGCGCGGCTTCGATCCGCTCATGGGCGCGCGGCCCATGTCGCGCCTCATCCAGGACACGATCCGACGTGCCCTCGCCGACGAACTTCTCTTTGGCAAGCTCGCCAACGGCGGCAAAGTCACGGTCAACGTCGACGACGAGGGCAAGATCACGCTGAAGTTTTCAGAAGAAAAAGTCCCGGAAATCACCCAGGAAACCTGAACGACCGGCCTGCGAGAGCGGTTCGCAAAACGGATGACCCGCCTTACACCCGCCGCTGTTTTCGCCCTCGCGACCACTCTCGCCCCGCCTGCCCACGCGCAGAACGAGGACTCCCGGCTCGGGCGCAATCTCGCCGCGGCCTGCGCCAACTGCCACGGCACGAACGGAGTGAGCCAGCCCGGCATGCCGCGCCTCGCCGGGCAGCCGCGCACCTACCTCGAGCAGCAGATGCAGGATTTCAAGGCGGGAAAACGCCCCGCCACCATCATGCACCAGATCGCCAAGGGCTACAGCGACGAGCAGATCGCCGCGCTCGCGGCATATCTGTCTGAGCAGACGAGATAGCACACGATCATGAGGCGACGCAGCTTCCTTGGAGCATCCGGCGCCGTCGCCTTGGTTTCGCTCTTTCCAGGCTGTGCCGCGCAGCCCTCCGCACCGCCAAGACCTAGCGGTCGCGTCGTCGTCATCGGCGGCGGTTACGGCGGCGCGACCGCGGCGAAGTACCTTCGCATGTGGAGTCGGGGCACGATCGAAGTACTCCTGATCGAGCGCAATACGCAGTTCGTTTCCTGCCCTACCTCGAACCTCGTCCTCGGAGGCGGCAGGACGCTGACCGACATCACACGGGGATATGCGAATCTGCGCGACTACGGCGTCCAGACGATCCACGATGAGGCCACCGGAATCAAGGTCGAAAAGAAGACCGTTTCCCTGAAGGGCGCCGATGACCTTCCCTACGACCGGTTGATCGTGTCACCTGCCGTCGATCTCATGTTCGAGCAGATCCAGGGCTATGACACCGAGGCCCAGAAGGCGGTCCTCACCGCATGGAAAGCGGGACCGGAGACCATCGCGCTCAGGCGGCAGCTCGAAGCCATGCCCGATGGCGGGGTTTTCGTTCTTGCTATTCCCAGAGCGCCCTACCGCTGCCCGCCGGGTCCCTACGAGCGCGCCTGCCAGGTCGCGTTCTACTTGAAGCAGGCGAAGCCGCGCTCCAAGGTGCTCATCCTCGACGCGAACGAAGACGTCGTCTCCAAGCCCGCACTCTTCAAGGCGGCATGGAGCGATCTTTACAAGGGCATCATCGAATACCGGAACAACAACGAGGTCAGGGCGCTCGACGCGCGCGCCATGACCGTGAAGACCGATTTCGATACGGTCAAAGGCGATGTGCTCAACGTGCTCCCGCCGATGCGCGCGGCGGACATCGCGCGCAATTCCGGCCTCACGACCGGAGGCACGCGCTGGTGCGGCGTCGACTGGCTCACGATGGAGTCGCTCGCGCACAAGAGCATCCACGTCCTCGGCGACGCCACGCTGTCGGCGCCGGCGATGCCCAAGTCGGGACACATGGCGAACAACCACGCGAAGCTCGCCGCCGCCGCGATCATCGAGCTGGTGAACGGGCGCCAGCCGAACCCCCAGCCTGTCATCGCCAACACGTGCTACAGCTACGTGACCGACAGAGAAGCGATTCATGTCGCCTCCGTACACCGCTTTGACCCGGCGCAGAAGACCATGGTCGTGGTGCCGGGAGCGTCGGGCGTATCGGCCGCGCGCAGCGAGGTGGAGGGCGCCTACGCTTGGGGCTGGGCCCAGAATATATGGAGCGATATGCTCGGCTGACGCCGAGCTATCGCTCCGCTAGAAAGTTACGAACAGAGGGAGAGGGAGGACCCTCTCCCTCCGTTACCTCCTCTCTCCCCCTCAGCCCGGGAGCGGCACCCGCAACCGCCGCTCGAGCCAGCGCTTGCGCGCGGCTTGAGACAGCGGACGAAGATCGGGACCGGCGGTTCTCGAGCGCGGCCAGAACAGCGACTTCAGCGCCGCATCGTCGAACTCCGATGCCGCAAGGCGGCGCACCTCCCCGCCTTCGAGCGCCGCGATCGCGAGCCCGTCGCGGAACAGCACGCGGTTGGGGGTGATCGCCGCGACGCGCCCTTCCGGCGTGACAATGCCGACGAGGTTGAGGGGATCGGCGCCGGAAAGCGCGACCAGCTCGCCGCTCTTGTCCTGCTTGCGCACCGCGCGCAGTCGTCCGACCGCGTCGGCCAGCGCGAACTGCTCGCCGCCGAACCCCGAGACAAAGCGACCGCCGCGGATCTCGCCGCGGGCCTCGAGGCGCCGATACACCGCCGCGAGCTCCCGCCAGGTCGGCAACCGAGGCTCGCGCGCAAGCAACGCGCGGAACACCACCCCGTAGCGCTGGAGCAACGTGCGCGCGATGCTCTCCACGCGCTTGCTTTCCTCGATCGCGCTGCCCCCCAGGAGCAGCGCCCAGCGTCCCGCCGTGTCGACCTCGCTGCCTATGCCGCGGCGGCGCGAGCGCTTCTTGTGCCTGTCCGAGGGGGCGAGCAGTGCGCGCAATCCGCTGAAGCTGTCGGCGGTGACGAGGCCCGCGCCTGCGAGCTCGCCGAGCGCGCGTTCCACCTGAGTGCGCAGCAGGCCGGTCCCCGCGACGAGCTCGTGGAAAAAGGAGGCGCCGCGGGCGCGCAGGGCCTGGTGGACCGCGCGGGCTTCCGAGCTCGATTCGGCCGCTTCGGGCTCGGCCGCGGCGCGCCACAGTGCGGCGTGCTCGCGCGGCATCAAGGCGATCGGTGAGCTGCGCAGCGGCGCCTTGCCCGATCCGTTGGCGGGCGTGATCCGTCCCCAGGCCATGCGCCCGGAGAGGCACAGCCGGTCGATGAAGTCGGGTTGGTAGTCCTGCACGCGCGCCGCGAGCACGTCCTGCTCCCAGGCCCCTGCCGGAAGCTCGAAACCGTCGAGCTGCTCGATCACCGCGGCGAGGCCCTCGGCGCCTTTCACCCGCGTCTCACCCGCGGCGTGCTGCCAATGGAGGAGGAAGCGCATGAAATCCGCGGCGCTGACCGGCTCGATCTCGGCGCGCAGACGGTTGAGCGTGTAGCGATGAATGCGCGCGAGCAGCCGCCGGTCGCACCACTCCAGCCCTTCACTCCCCGGTGTGAACCGGCCTCGCAGGAGCTTCCCCTCCCCTTCGAGCGCGAGCAGCGCACCGTCGACGAGTGCGGTCTCCCGCAGGTTGAACGAATCGGCGAGCCCGCGCGCCGTCATCGGACCGAGCACTTCCATACGGCCGCGAATCAGCTCGCGCACAGCGTCCTCTGGCGACCACGCTTTGCGCAAGCGCTCCGGGATCTCCGGCTCCGCCCTCTGCGGGATCACGGCATGCAGCTCGTCGAAGCGCTCGACCGAGATCCAGAACCCATTCGCGTCGAAAGCACGCCCGGCCGCCACCAGCTGCTCGAACAGCATCCGCCACTGCGGCGCCGCTTCCTCGGCGCGGATGAATCCCGAGAGCAGCAGCGCATCGTGCAGCTCATCGGCGCTGTTCGCCGCCGGCCAGGCTTCTTCGCGCACGCGCTCGATCGCCTGGGAGTCCAGCGCCCCCAGGTCGTCCGCGCTCCGCGGCTCGGTCGCGCGGCGCGTATACACCGCGCGTGTGCGCCGCTCCTCGAGCGGTGCATCGTCGAGGAACGTGTAAACCGCCGAGTTCAGTATCTCGTGGCAGAACGCCGAGGGCTCGGGCGTGTCGCGGGCGACGCACTTCACCTCGCCCGCGAAGATTCGCTGCAGCGTGACGACGAGCCTCGGCAGGTCCATCGCCTGCTCGAGGCAGTCGCGCAGCGCCTGATCGACGAGCGGGTGCTCGGGCAGCTCGCGCGCACCCCGGATGTTGTCCAGGCAGGCCGCGGCGTCGGGGAAGATCGCGGCGAGCAGCTCCTCGGCGATCATGCGCTGGATCTGCGCGGGCAAGCGCGCGCCGTTGCGGCTGCGCGGCACGGCCAGGGCGAGGGTCGTGGTCCAGCGCCAGCGCGTCTCGAAAATCGGCGAGTCGAGCACCGCCTGGACCAGCGTCTCGCGCACCGTCTTGGGGTTGAGATAGCGGAACACCTCCTCGAGCGCGAACGAGTGCGCGGGCCCGAGGGAGAGCACCAGCGCTTCCTCGGTCGCGGCCGCCTGCAGCTCGAAGTTAAAGCTCTGGCAGAATTTCTTCCGCAGCGCCAGGCCCCAGGCCTTGTTGACGCGGCTGCCGAGCGGCGCGTGCAGCACCAGCTGCATGCCGCCCGCTTCGTCGAAAAAGCGCTCGAACACCAGTGTGTCCGCGGTCGGCACGACGCCGAGCGCGCGCTTGCCTTCGGCAAGATACGCGGCGATCTGCTCGGCGGCCGGACGCGACAGCGCATAGTCCCGCTCGAGCCACGCCGTCGCCGCCGCCAGCTCCTCGGGCCTGCGCGGCTGCTCCGGTCCGGGAAGGCGCGCATCGGCGGCTGCGCGCAGCTTGGAGACCGCCGCGCTCATCTCGTCGCTGCGCGAGGGCGCCTCGCCCAGCCAGAACGGCATCGAGGGCGGCTGTCCTCGAGCATCCGCGACGCGCACCACGCCGTTGCCGATCTGTAGGATGCGCCACGAGGTGTTGCCGAGCTGAAAGATGTCGCCGGGCAGCGATTCGATGGCGAAATCCTCGTTCAGCGTCCCGATGAAGGTTCCCTCCGGCTCGAGCCGCACCCGGTAGTCGAAGACCTCGGGTATCGCGCCGCCCGAAAGGATCGCGGTCATGCGCGAGCCGCTGCGGGCGCGCAGCTTGCGGTGCACCGCGTCGTAATGCAGCAGCGCGGCGCGGCGGCCGCGCTTGGTCGCGTAGCCTGTCGCGAGCATGGCGATGACCTCGGCGAAATCCGCCTCGGCCAGATCCCGGTACGGGTAGGCGCGCCGGAACAGCTCGAGCAGCGCCGCCTCGTCCCATTCCTCGGCCGCGGCCTCCGCGACCACCTGCTGCGCGAGCACGTCGAGCGGCCTCTCGGGGATGACGACGCGATCGAGCTCGCCGTCCCTCGCCGCGCGCAGCATCGCCGCGCATTCGATCAGGTCGTCGCGCGTGAGCGGGAAAAGCCGCCCCTTCGGCAGGCCGCTCACCGTGTGGCCGGAGCGTCCGACACGCTGCAGCAGGGTCGCAATACGGTGCGGCGAGGAGACCTGGCAGACCAGGTCGACATGCCCGATATCGATGCCGAGCTCGAGCGACGCCGTCGCGACCAGCACCCTCAGCTGCCCTTGCCTCAGCTTCGCCTCCGCTGCAAGGCGCACCTCCTTGGCGAGGCTGCCGTGATGCGCGGCGACGTGCTCGGCACCGAGCCGCTCGGAGAGCTGGTGCGCCATGCGCTCGGCCAGGCGCCGCGTATTGACGAAGATGAGCGTGGTGCGGTGCGACTCGATCAGCCCCACCAGGCGCTCGTAGATCTCCCGCCACACCTCGCCCGACATCACCGCCTCGAGCGGCGAGCCGGGCACCTCGATGGCCAGATCGAGGTTGCGCTTGTGCCCCCGGTCGACGATCGTGCAGGCCGACTTCTCCGAGCCGACCAGGAAACGCGCCACCTCCTCGATCGGCTTCTGCGTCGCCGAAAGGCCGACCCGCTGCAGGCGTCGTCCGCACACGTGGTCGAGGCGCTCGAGGGACAGCGCCAGGTGGGCGCCGCGCCGCGACTCGAGCACCGCGTGGATCTCGTCGACGATGACCACGCGCGCGGTCCTGAGCATGTTGCGCGAGCGCTCGGCCGTCAGCAGCAGGTACAGGGACTCCGGCGTCGTGACCAGGATATGCGGCGGTGAGCGCAGCATCGCGGCTCGCTCCGCCTGGGGCGTATCGCCGCTGCGTACCGCCGCACTGAGCTTGACGGGCGGGAAGCCCATCTCCTCGGCGATGCGCTTCATCTCGCGGCGCGGCTCGGCGAGGTTCTTGTGGATGTCCGACGACAGCGCCTTGAGCGGCGAGACATAGATGACCCGCACCTCGTCGGGCAACCCCCCGCTTTCCAGGCACTCGCGCAGCAGCTGGTCGATCGCAGTGAGGAACGCGGCGAGCGTCTTGCCCGACCCGGTCGGCGCCGCGATCAGCGTATGACTGCCGGCCCGGATCGCGCGCCAGCCCTCGAGCTGCGCCTCGGTCGGCGGCAGCACGGCGCCGGCGGGATCGCGGAAGCGCGTCTCCCACCAGCGCTGGATGACGGGATGAAAGTCGGAGGGGAGCATGGGAACGAGCAAATATACCTTAAGCCAAACTACATCGAGCTTGGCGCCTGCATCCCGGAACGCAGATACGTTGCGCGTGGCTGCTCAACCCGATCGAGCGGGCTGGCGACACCGCGTCCGCCCCTGCTGAGCACGTGTGTATACACCATGGTCGTGCTCACGTCCTGGTGACCGAGAAGCTCCTGAACGGTCCTGATGTCGTAGCCTCCTTGCAGCAGGTGGGTCGCGAAGGAATGGCGCAGCGTGTGACAGCCCACAGGCTTGGCGAGGCCGGCCGCGCGCGCTGCCGCCGAGATCGCCCGCGGAAGAACCGAATCGAAAACGTGGTGCCGTCGGATCGCCCCCGAGCGCGGATCCGTGGACAGCTTCATCGAGGGGAAGACGTATTGCCAGCCCCATTCGCGGGGCGCCCTCGGGTATTTTCGTTCAAGGGCAAACGGCAACTCGACCTCGCCGTAGCCCTCCTCGAGGTCCCGTTCATGCCGTCTCTTGACCCGAGCAAGGTGATTGCCCAGCGGCTCGATCACCGCGGCAGGCAGCATCGTCACGCGGTCCTTCGCACCCTTTCCGTCGCGCACGACGATCTGCCGGTAGCCGAAGTCCACGTCCTTGACTCGCAGCTTCAGGCACTCTCGCAACCGCAGTCCCGCCCCGTACAGCAGGCTCGCCATGAGCCACTTCGTCCCCTCGAGCTGCGAAAGCAGCGCGCGCACCTCCCCCTGCGTGAGAACGACCGGCACCCTGACCGGCCGCTTCGCGCGCTCAATGCCCTGCATCCACGGGAGTTTCACCCCTAGCACCTCGCCATAGAGAAAGAGCAGAGCGGCGAGCGCCTGATTCTGAGTCGAAGCGGCCACCGAGCGATCCCGTGCAAGGTGCGTCAGGAACGCTGCGACCTCGTCGCCGCCCATTTCTCGGGGATGGCGCTTGCCGTGAAAGAAAACAAAGCGCCGCACCCAGTGTACGTAAGACTGCTCGGTCCGATAGCTATAGTGCTTGCGGCGGATCGCATCACGCACGAGGTCA
>Ga0137409_10005690_pt1 | contig 12973 bp, 10 predicted proteins | sample CZODoug1_16funga_FD_122059 | JGI IMG/M metagenome (GOLD analysis project Ga0137409, IMG submission 122059) | Vadose zone soil fungal communities from Angelo Coast Range Reserve, California, USA - CZODoug1_16fungal (Hybrid Assembly) | ecosystem: Environmental > Terrestrial > Soil > Vadose zone...
GCGGTCTCCAGCTCCTTGAACTCGTCCTGCTCCTCGCTCTTCTCCAGCAGGGTGAGGCAGGACTCGAACTCGTCGACGCTCGCGAACGAGAGGGCCTGGATGACGTTCTGCAGGCGCTCGGATGTGATCGTCACTTTGGTGTCGTCTTTCTGGGCCATGGCATTTCCCCTCGTCTGATTACTGCTTCGCGTACTTTTGCCGCCGGCTGGCGATCCAATCCCGCGCCGCCTGCTCGCTGTCGAAGAATTCCAACGGATTGTTCGCGGCGTCCTTGTGGAAGAGGTTGATCGCGGTGATCAGGATCTTGAGCAGCACCTTCGCCTTGAGCGGCGCCGCAAAGACGGCCATGCCGTACAAGGGGAGATCCTTCAGCGTCTCGGCCACCTTGCTCACTTCCTCGGTGACGACGTTCTTCCACACTGCGTCGCCTTCCATCTTCACTTCGGCCGCGATCGGCCCGTCGGCGTAGATCGTGTCGCCGCAATGCACGAAGAAGTCCGGCCGGTTGCGCAGCAGGGTCGCGTAAGTGCGCATGCCGCCGCGCGCTTCGTCGATGCCCCAGGCTCCGGTATCGCCGGACCATACGAATGAGATCGATCGCCGTTCGGTCGGCGCGGTGCGGAAGCGTCCGACCTGCGGCTCGCTCAACGCGCCGGGGAACGAGTGATCCTGAAAGCGGACGCGGTAGAACATGTCCTGTCCGCCCGGCAGACCCTCGACCAGCGCATTGGCGGTGAAATCGGTCTCCGGCAGCGCGTCGACGAACATGGAGCTGCGGACGTTCCTGAAGCTGTCGGTCGTCGCGACCTCGACCAGCATGCGCGCGGGACGGTCGGCGCGCGCCCAGACGACGCCGGAATCAACCGACACGTCGCCAGACTGGATGCCATGGGTGATCAGCGGCCGATCGGCCGCGCGGCTGAGATAGGGCTTGGCGATGCCGCCGACCACGGTGATCGCCGCCGATGAAGCCGCAGTCGTCAGAAACCGGCGCCGCGTGAGCGACGCGCCGGTGCGCGTGGTGACGGCCATTGGGCCTCCGCCGCCGAATCAACGCGGCGGAAGCTGCCCGCGTCGTCTGACAACGGCTCGACACTTTCACGACGGCTGTGTGAACGTGGCGAGAATAAAGCCCGGACGCATGTGCAAGTGACACTTCGCGTTGTGAAGCGGAAGAAGCGAGATTCTCCGGTTTTTAAGTACAACAATCCGGTCATTCAATACAATGTTGTTTGTACCAATTGACCGGACACCCGCGAAAACAGGGCACGTCCAGTCCGGCCTTTAAGTACAGCTCGACAGATCCCGTTGCGCGGCGAGCAAAGTCGACCTGTTTGTTTAGGACAATAGCTGGTGGGGGACCCTACGGTGATTGACGGGCCAGTCAAGAGGGGCTTTTCGAGATCAGTTCGTAGCATGGCAAACCGACCACGGGGGGGACACCGCTTAACAAAAATTGTACCGAAAAAGGCTGCTTTCGGAAACTAAAATTTTTGGGAATTGCCATCCTGCAAAGCCGGAACCGGAGAAGAAACCCTCCGATTTTTCGATGCACCGCCTGGCAGTTCATTGTGACTTTCACGAACTTGCTCAGCAGACCTCGCGAAACATTCTCGCGGGGTCTGCTTTGTTTCTCATTTTCAATTGGGGATTGAGGTACGCCTGTTGCGTTATGAGCTAAAGTCAGGTGAGCCCGCGCGGCCGTCAGTTGCGCTCACGAAGTGCGGCGGCGTTTTTACCGGTCGGTTTTGTCACTGCGATGCGGCTCAAGCCACCGAAGAATCTCCTGTTTGCGCGGAAACAACTAGACTTCCGCAGGACGAATTTTCTTACCGCGATTCCACCAGCTCGGGAACCCCGGCAAGCTTTTCGTATTCTTCTTCAGATAAGCGCAGGGAAGCCGCCGCAACGTTCTGCTCAAGATGTTCGATCGAGGAAGTCCCTGGGATCGGCAGCATGACGGGAGATCGCCGGAGGAGCCAAGCCAGCGCTACCTGCATGGGGCTGGCATGGCGTGCCTGCGCGATTTGGTTAAGCACGTCGCCGGCAACTTTGCCTGCTCCCAGCGGGAACCAGGGAATAAAGACAATTCCATTGCGGTCACAATACTCCACCACGTGGTCCCATTCGCGGTCGGCAAAGCTATAGCGGTTTTGCACACTGACGATTGGGACGATTTTGCGTGCTCGGTCGATGTGCTCTTGCGTGACGTTGGACAACGCGACCAGGCGGATCTTGCCTTCGTTTCGCAACTGAGCCAGAGTTTCCACCGAGGCCTCAAATGAGATGACGGGGTCTGGAACGTGCAGCTGATAAACGTCGATGCGGTCCAGGCGCAGTCTCTTGAGGCTTCCTTCGACCGCCTTGCGAAGGTGCGAAGGAGATGCATCGTGGGTCCACTGATTCGGGCCGGGACGGTTCCAGCCTCCCTTGGTGGCAATTACAAGGCCAGCAGGGTAAGGAAACAACGCTTCAGCAATCAATTCCTCGTTTACGTGTGGGCCGTAGGAATCCGCGGTATCGATGAAATTGATATCAAGCTCCACGGCGCGGCGAAGAACCGCTAACGCCCCTTTGCGATCTTTTGGCGGTCCCCAGATGCCTTCGCCGGTAAGGCGCATGGCTCCGAAGCCGAAACCATGCACAGAAATTTCCCCGCCAAGCGAAACATCCCCAGCCACACTTGCAGAAAGCTGTTTCTTATTCACGAATGTCCTCCAAGATTCTTCCTTTAGCGTTATCCCATGCTGACGCTCACGGCTCTGCCCTTCCACCGCCAGCGCCCGCAATCCTTCGGGGTGCAAGCCGGATTCCACTTCCGCAGAGGGGCGAACCGAAAACACACATGTTCTGTGGAATGAACGTCGTGGAGGAGATGCCGGAGACTGAACGTGGCGGGATGCGAGAGGGTGAAACTGTGTCAGGTGTTCGCATCTGGACACTGTGTCGTCATTAGGTCATTACGCCGCGCGGTTGGCACGCGTCCCATGGAAAGCGAACTAAGATAAGTTAAGTTAAGACAAGTAAGATACGGAGCACGACCGTAGTATCTATGGCCTCGAATCCGTCCAATCCGCAACCGCGTTCCGGCGATGTCCCGCACGGCCACGCGACGTAGTCCCAAACCCTGTTAGTTACACGAATTTGGTTTCTATTTCGGCGAAGAAGGCTCTAAATAGAAGGAAGAAATCTGTTTCAGTCAGTTTGATTTCATCTCCGACCTGAAGCTTCAAGATAGATTTTGCTGGACTGAACTTGATCGTCAAATCCCAGGCGCTGCGAGGATTCGGTGATGTGTTGTGAATCGAGCCGCCAGATGCGGTGACCATTCTGCTTCCGATAGCGGCGTTCTGGGGATGCGCGACGTCTGACTCCCTGGAAGTACGCTCGTGCGAGATGCTAGGTTCGTTTCAAACTGAACCATCAGCACTGATTTAAGCACTGATTTCAGATTTGATTTAAGTCCGGTTGACAACAACTGATAGGTACTTTAAGATTGACGATTGTCTCTACAGGGAAAGGTGTGACTGAGTGCAATGAGGACGTACGTAGCCAAGGGTGAGGAAGCCGAAGCGCTGAAGGTGGGCGCGAACTGGTTTGTGGTGGACGCGACGAACGTGGTGCTGGGGCGCCTGGCTACCAAGGTCGCGCGCATGCTGATCGGCAAAGACAAGCCGAGCTTTACGCCCTACCTGGATTCGGGCGACCACGTGGTCGTGATTAATGCGGACAAGGTTCGCATGACCGGCAACAAGGTCGAGCAGAAAATTTATTATTCGCACAGCGGGTATCCGGGCGGGCTGAAAGAAGTGCCGGCGAAGAGAGTGCGCGAAACGAAGCCGGAATGGATGGTACGCGAGGCGGTTCTCGGCATGCTGCCGAAGAACAAGCTGCGCGCGCGGCGCGCGAAGAAGCTGCGCGTGTACCGTGATGCGGCGGGTTTGGCGCGGCACGCGGGGCAGAAGCCGCAGGCGGTTGCGGTCTAAAAAGATTTTGTGGGCGCCGGGATTTATCGCGGCGAATTTTCCGCACGTTGGTGTTCCTTCTAAGTGGTGCCTTAGCAGGGAGCAATCCGAGCGTGGAGTTTTCAGACTGCGTGGAGCAGTCTCGTCTGTTAAGGTTTCGAGGAGGAACGTTGAGTACTACTGGTACGCCCATTGTGGGCACGCAAACTTGGTTTTTGGGAACGGGGCGGCGCAAGGAATCGGTGGCGCGCGTGTTCCTGCGTCCGGGGTCGGGAAAGTTCACGGTGAACGGCCGCACGGTCGAGCAGTATTTTCCGAATCACGCGTGGAAGCATGATGCGATCGAGCCGCTGAAGTTCACGAATATCGCCGACCAGGTAGACGTGGTGGTGACGGCGCATGGCGGCGGAGTGGGCGGACAAGCGGGAGCGGTGCGCATGGGATTGTCGCGGGCGATTTCGCGATTCAATCCGGAGCTGCGGCCGGCGCTGCGGAAAAATGGATTTTTGACGCGCGATTCGAGAATGAAGGAACGCAAGAAGTACGGACAAAAGGGCGCGCGCAAGCGCTTCCAGTTCACGAAGCGCTAGTTTTTGCGGCCCCCCGACCCAGTCGGGGGGCCACGCCGAGCTCCAGCGGGTTGACGCAAGTTGGCCCGCTGAGATCACGGCCGGCAAGGAGCCGGCAAGAGGCTGTTCTGTGGCGACGCGAGTCGCCACCGCAAACAGCTATCCTATTAGGAGGAAACTTGGCAGTAGAAATTACCATGAAAGAGTTGCTGGAGGCCGGAGTTCACTTCGGTCACCAGACGCGGCGATGGAACCCGAAAATGAAGGAGTACATTTTCGGCGAACGCAACGGCATCCACATTATCGATCTTCAGAAAACCCTCAAAATGTTCCGCGAAGCGAGCCGCTTCGTGAGCGAACTCGCCGGGCAAGGCAGGGCCGTTCTGTTCGTGGGCACCAAACGCCAGGCGCAGGAAGCGGTCGCCGAAGAGTCCAAACGCTGCGGTGCGTTTTTCGTGAACCACCGGTGGCTGGGCGGCACGCTGACGAACTGGGCGACGCTGCAGAAATCCATCAAGCGGCTGAAGCTGCTGAAGGCCATGAACGAAGATGGCCGCATCAAAGAGCTTTCCAAGAAAGAACAAGCGCGGCTGGACCGCGAAATGAAGCACCTGTTTCAGAATCTCGAAGGCATCGAGAACATGACGCAGTTGCCGGATGCCATGTTCGTGATCGATTCCAACGCGGAAGAGATTGCCGTGAAGGAAGCGCGGCGCATGGGCGTGCCGGTGGTTTCGGTTGTGGATACGAATTGCGATCCAGACGTGGTGGACTGGATCATTCCCGGGAACGATGACGCGTTGCGCGCCATCCGCCTGTTCACGACGAAGATTGCGGATTCCGTGCTCGAAGGCCACAACGCCTACCAGCAGTCGCAGGTGGCGGAACAGAAATCCGCCGAAGATCAGGCCCTGGTGGACGGCGTCGAGTACGTCGATACGAGCGCGTACGAACAGTACGAGAAGCAGGAAGGCGATTTCGTGGAGGGTGTTGTGGAAACTCCCGTGGAGCCCGCTGAGGCTGCCGAAGCCACTGTTCCTCCCGACGACGAAAAGCGCTAGACAAATTGGGCGGGTGGGAATTTCGTGAGGCCCGCCCCGAGCCGCTCGGGGCGGGCCATTTCACAGATAAGGGCGTTTAGCCGAGAGATTTCAAAAGAGCGAAGAGAAAAAAAGATGAGTACACAACAGCCAGCCGTGCAAATCCCAGCACAACTCGTGAAAGAATTGCGCGAGCGGACCAACGCGGGATTCAGTGACTGCCGCGCGGCGCTCGTGGAAGCGGGCGGCGACATCGAGAAAGCCATCGCGATTCTGCGAAAAAAAGGACAGGCTGCGGCCGCAAAAAAAGCCATGCGCGAAGCTAGCGAAGGGCTCGTGGGCAGCTACATCCACGCCGGTGGAAAAATCGGCGTGCTGGTGGAGCTGAACTGCGAGTCTGACTTCGTGGCGCGCACGGAAGCCTTCCAGCAGCTTTCGCATGATATCGCGATGCACATCGCGGCGCTGGATCCGCGGTATGTGCGGCGCGAAGAAGTGACGCCGGAGATGCTCGAAAAAGAACGCGACATCTACAAGGCCCAGGCGCTGGCGACGGGCAAGCCGGAGGCAGTCGTCGAAAAAATCGTCAACGGGAAAATGGAAAAGTTCTATGAGGAAAATTGCCTCTACGAACAGCACTACATCAAGGACGAGAGCGTGACAATCCGCGAGATGATTGAACAGGCGATCGCCAAGCTGGGCGAAAACATTTCGATCCGGCGCTTCGTGCGGTTCAAGGTCGGGGAAGTCAGCGGCGAAGCGACGGGGCCGGAAACGGCGCCGTCGCCGGGCAAGGCGTAATTTAAAGACCATCTGAAACAAACCCTGAGCGCTCCGACGTGGTCGGAGCGCTTTTTTTTGGAGTGCGGGAGCTTGCTCCCGCTTTCGCTATTGCTCGTACCGGCGCCGGCTCGCTACGCACAGTACCTTGTTTTTCATGGCGCCACAGAATCGCCACTTTGCGCGCTTGTTATAAACGAGGGCGGCCGGAAAAGCGGGAGCAAGCTCCCGCACTCCAAATGTGCGGGGGCGGAGATAGTTTGTTACAATTCCCGGGATTTTAAATTGCGCGAACGGAGACTCATGGCAGCGACGAAGAAAGCTGGTAAGAAGGCCGTGAAAAAAAACAAGCCGGCATACCGGAGGATCTTGCTGAAGCTCTCCGGAGAGGCGTTTCAGGGGCCGCAGGGATTCGGCATCCACGGCGAAACGATTCAGGCCATCGCGCGCGAACTCAAAGACGTGCACCAACTGGGCGTCCAAACGGCGGTCATGGTCGGCGGCGGGAATATCTTCCGCGGTGCCAGGCAGAAGGGTTTTGAGATCGACCGAGCGACCGGCGACTACATGGGCATGCTCGCGACGGTCATCAACGCGCTGGCGCTGCAGGATGCACTCGAAAAGGAAGGCGTGTTTACGCGCGTGCTGAGCGCTATCGAAATGAAAGAGGTTTCCGAGCCGTTTATCCGGCGGCGCGCGGTGCGCCACCTGGAAAAGGATCGCGTGGTTATTTTTGCGGCGGGGACGGGGAATCCCTATTTTTCGACGGACACCGCGGCGGCGCTGCGCGCGATGGAGATCAAGGCGGACGTGATCCTGAAGGCCACGCGCGTGGACGGAGTTTACGACGCCGATCCGGAACAGATTCCGGACGCGAAATTTTTTGCCGCGATTTCTTATCGCGAGGTGTTGAACCAGAACCTGAAGGTGATGGACTCGACGGCGATTTCGTTGTGCATGGACAACGGCATGCCGATCGTGGTGTTCAACATGAACCGGGCGGGGAACATCAAACGGGTGGTGCTCGGCGAGCGCGTGGGCTCGAAGGTGACGCCGGCTTAGAGCAGGTGTTAGTTGTAAGTTTTAAGATGTAAGTAAAAATCGGAAACCAATTCCAGAATCAGGGCCGTTCCTTAGCATCTTTTGACGTTGCAACTCTCAGAAACAAAAACCAAGAACTTAGGACTAAGGACTCAGAACTAATAACTAAGGACTTCGAATATGACAACGAAAGAAGCGATTGCCGCGGGTAAGACGCGGATGGAAAAGGCTGTCGAGGATTTTCGCAAGGAACTGGGAACGCTGCGCACGGGGCGCGCGAATGCTTCGATCCTGGACGCCATCCGCGTGGATTATCACGGGACGCCCATGCCGGTGAATCAACTCGGCACGGTGACGGTGCCGGAGGCGACGCTGCTGGTAATTTCGCCGTGGGACCCGAGCGTGGTGCCGTTGATTGACAAAGCCATCCGGACCTCGGACCTCGGGCTGAATCCGACAAACGACGGCAAAGTGGTGCGGGTGCCGATGCCGTCGCCGACAGAAGAGCGCCGGAAGGATATCGTGAAGCACTTGCACAAGGTGCTGGAGAATCACCGCACGGCGGTGCGCAACATCCGGCGCGACGTCAAGGAAACGATCGACAAGCTGGAAAAGGACAAAAAGATCAGCCAGGACGAACAGAAGCGGGCGCTGGACGAGATGGAAAAGATTTCGCACGCGGAGACCAAGAAGATCGAGGATTTGTCCGCTGCCAAAGAGAAGGAAATTCTCGAGCTCAAGTAGTTGCCAGTTGTTGGTTTTAAGAGAGTCGAGAGCAAGATACGAGATGGATAGACACTCCTCTCCCGGGGTTGTCAATGGTTACCTGCGAACTCTCCTGTAATGGAACCCTGCTTCGAAGAAATCCTCATAGCCCTCACAAGTCTCGTTGCTGGGTGGTATGGAAGTTCAAACCGTACTTGAATTAAGGCAGTACCCCCCTCCCCCCTGTTTCCATAAGTGTCATTCTAAAGGGACTTATGTTGCACAAAAGCCAAAACTGGCGAACGCTGTGATTGCTGCGGATTCCGGGGGATGGTGATCAACGATTCCCGAACGATTGCAGCCAAACTTGGCGTAGCACTCCCACAACAGTGCAAAGCTCTTTAAAAATGTCCCCTTTTTTAACTCGATAAAAATGTCCCCTCGGGGGGATGGGAAGGGTTTGGCGCGGCGGGCGCTTGAGCTGTGGTCGGTGGCGTCACCGACCAGGGCAGGGCAAACAGGAACGGGCGGCCTCGGAAGGCCGCCCCTACATGAGCTTCAAGGCTTGGGGGTTGACGAGGGATGGGTGGGCGACGCGACCGGATTGGCGTTGGGCGAGAGGGACGATTCGCGGTCGAGGGTGAAGTCCTGGGCTTGGTCGTTTTGAACGACGCGAAGGAAGGCGTTGTAATCGGCGGCGCGGCCCGCGGGAACTTGCCTCAGCAGAAAGTTGATATGGCGCGAGGCCGTGATGGTCAGTCCTTTCGCGGAGTACTGCGAGGCGAAGGTGGCGTAGTCGCGCTGGACGGAGGTGCCGGTGGGGATGCGAGGGGTTGCTCCCGGCGGGAGATGCAGAGTCATCTGGGTCTCGACTTCCAGCGGCGTACCGAGTTCGATGGGGGAGGTGGCGGAGCCTGGGGCGGGTTTCGCCGGCGGATCGGGCAAGCCTAATTGCGGAAGCAGCGCGGGGATGCGCACCGGCTTCTTCGACCAATCCACAAATTTGGGCTGGGTGATCTCGTAATCGACCGTGAAAGGCTCGCGCGTGGCGTAAGGATCGGACGCATTGACGTTGGTCACCTGCCCGCGGAAGCCGTCGGAGAGGGAGAGAAGTTGCGCCAGTTCCTTCCATTTGCCTTTGGGCGATTGGTGAAAGGCGACGCGGAGGAGCAGTTCATTGTCACCGCGCATAGTGTATTTGACTTTAGCCGCGAGATTGCCGTCCAAGGCGAGCGACGCATCCACTTCTACTCTCTGACGGGCAGCAAACGGTAGTTTTCTGTTGAGCGGTTGCCACTCATGCCCTGTCGAATTCATGGCAAAGAAGGCGCGATTCAATACAAATGCGCACTTCTGAGGTACGGAAGAGATCATGCCAAACGGAGCGACCTCAAGGCTCGGATCGAGCCAAAAGCGGGAATTGCCATCACTCACCGCAATCAGCAGGTGCTTGAACACAGAAGGCCGAGGTACGCCCGCCGCGTCACAGTAGCCTGTCAGGGCCGCTCCCGCGCCCAGCTTTAATGCCGCGCCGAGCGCGGCGAAGAGAACGAACTTGTCTTCCGGAGTCGCGTAGCCATCTGCGAGCACGTCGTTTGCTGGTCTCGCTGCAAACCCCGTTGAACCGAGCGGGAGATCAATTGTGGTGATCTTCTGGGAGACAAAGTCGTAGATGGCTTCCAGCCTGCCCTTATTGGTTTCCGCGGCTTTTGTAAGCTCAAGCGCTTTCCGAGCAATTTCTGGAGCAACCGTACGTTTTCGAAAAAGCTCCTGTGTCGATTCTTCGTAGGTGCCGATTTTTTCCAGCGGTTTTGCACCCGGCCTGAGGAGTTCGTCGAGCCGAACGGAAAGGTGTTCCCACCCTTCTGTCGAGAGTGCAACATCGGGTTCACTCTCCTGTGATTCCTTGGCCTGGGTTTGAAACCTGGAGGTAGCGTCCAGTGGCATCCGCTCCCAGCGATAGGTAATGCGCGCAGCCTCGCCATCGCCAAGTTTGTCTGTGGAAACTGCCCGCGTAGCGGGATTGATCCGGATTTCAGGTTTACGCGAAGCCGGAAGATCGAGTTCGAAGATTTCTTGGGAGACGACGCCAGTGCGGTCAAAGGAGTGGTCGAGCCAGAAGTCGGGGGCGAGGGGATGGTGCGATGAGTTGGTGATGACGCGGTATTCGAGGTTGTCGCCGGGAGCGAGGCCGAGGATGCGGACGGACTTGACGCGGACATCGTGGTAGGCAGGGGCGTTGATGACGGCGGGATTGGGGTGGTCGGTGATGGCGCTGGGGAGAATGTCGGCGGTGCCGCCGCTGGGATGCGTAATGTGGACGAGGGGAATTTCGACGGATTCGAAAGAGCGGTTGTATTCGAAGTTCAGGCGAGCGAACTGGCGAACGCCAAGTTCGTTGTTGATGTGCACGCGAGTGTGGACTTCCTTGCGGCTATCGCCGTTGGCTTCGAAGCGGTAGCGGGATTCGAGCAGCTCAATTTGGGCGGGGTTCTCTGCTTTCTCCGGGGTAACGGCTTTTTCAACGCTTTTCTCGGCGGGTTTTTCCGCCAGCTTCGGAGAAACCTCTTGCGCGAGAGAGACGCGTACCCAAGGGGCGGCCAAGAGCACTAACGCGACCGCAGACCGCAAGCAAGTGGGGACAATGCAGGGAAGTTTCAAGGAGTCCTCGAAGACAGTGTAGAGGCAGAGCCGGGCTCGGTAAAGCCGAGGATGTGGCGGAGTTGCAGCCGCGACAAGAGTGGAACGGCCGCCTGAAACGGATTGGGAGCGGGGGCGTCTGACAGCGTGGTAAAGTTTTTGTGCGCCAAAGGGCGCAGGGAGCGAACTGATGCGACGGGTCTTGGCGGGAGTGGGGGTGGTGGCACTGGCGTTTTCTTTGGGTGGAGCGTGGACGGCGCGGGCAGACAATCGGCCGGCGCCGAAAGGGCCGGATGAGGACGGAACGAAGCCGGCGCTCGTCAAGATTGCGGGCGAAGGGATGATGGATTCGCACGCGTTTCAGTACCTCACGGAATTGAGCGATGACATTGGCGCTCGCGTGACGGGAACGCCCGCGGAGAGAAAAGCCGAAGAGTGGGGCGTGGCCAAGATGAAAGCCATCGGCCTCGAAAATGTGCACAAGGAAAAATACCAACTTTGGCGCGGATGGACGCGCGGCACGGCGCAAGGGGAATTGCTGGAGCCGATTCGAAGGCCGCTGCATGTGGATGCGATGGGCTGGACGGGATCGACGCCGACTGGGGGCGCGGAAGGCGAGGTGGTACCAGTGAATCTCTTCGAGATCGATGAAGAGGTCAAGAACACGTCGCGACTTTCCGGGAAGATTGTGATGGTGGTCATGCACGGCGAACCAAAGAAAAGTGGGGATATCCTGTTTGCCATCTTCGGAGATTTCCTGAAGGCCGCCGGCAAAGCAGGAGCGGTCGCGGTGATCGCGGGCCAGGGGGGAGCGAAGGCCTCCGGGATGAACCTTACGCACACGGGGATTCTCGGCTTCGACGCCGATTTTGCCATACCGGTGTTGTCGATGACCGCCGAGGACCAGGGGCAGCTAGAACGGTACGTGGAGAGCGGGAAAAAGGTGCGGGTGCGCTTCAACGTGCAAAACACATTTTCAAACGGGCCGGTGGAAGCGGCGAATGTGGTGGGAGAGATTCGCGGGCGCGAGAACGCGGAGCAGGTGCTAGTCGTCGGAGCGCACCTGGATTCCTGGGATCTTTCGGAGGGAGCCACGGACAACGGCACAGGCTCGGCGAGCGTGCTGGCCTCCGCGGAAGCGATTGTGCGCTCCGGCAACAGACCGCGGCGAACAATCCGTTTCGTATTGTTCACGGGCGAGGAGGAGGGGCTCGACGGTTCGTTTGCCTACATGAAGCAACATCAATCGGAGATGGCCAATCATTTGGGAGACTTGGTGCTGGATGAAGGGCAGGGGCCGGTGAAGGAGTTCATGCTGGGAGGCCGCGACGATCTGGTGGCGAGCTTCCGGCCTTTCGCGCAGTCGCTTTCGTCGATTCGTAACATTCCCGTGAGCGACAAGGTTGAAAACGGGACCGACACGCTGCCTTTCTCATTGGCCGGTTTGCCGGGAATCAACATGGATCAGGATTCGCCGGATTACAAATACACGCACCACTCGCCGGCCGACGCGCTGGAAGCGGTAAAGCCGGAAGTGCTGGCGCAAAATGCCACGCTGATGGCCCTCACGGCGTATTGGATCGCGGACCGGCCGGAGCGCTTTGCTTCGCCATGGCCTGCGGAAAAGACCGCGAAGATGCTGCGAGCGCAGCAGCAGTACGAGATGCTGAAGGCATTTGGGCTGTGGAAGTTCGGTGACTTAGGGGCAGAGGGGAAGGGCCGGAACGATCCCCCGCAAAATTAGCGAAATCAGGGGTCAGGTGAGGGATCTGGCGGCGGGCAACTCGCTTGGTTTCCGGTTGCGTTTTAATAACTATAGATATATCAATAGCTTAGAGTGCAGAAGAGAGACCTTTAAGAGGTACAGATTTACTTCGGAGCTCCACGGCAACGGGGTCGGGTGCCAGCCGGGATGACCCGAGTATGGTAAACTCACTGGGTAAGGTCGGCAGGTCGAACAGCCAAGGGGCAAAGCAGGGGCCAAAGCCCCTGAACTGGGCAAAGTTTTCCACTGCTGTGTATCGAAAAATTTGACAGGACGAGTTTTCTTGCCTATACTTCGGTGTTTGTCAGGGAAGCTTTTACCCTGAGTGGGGCGGCTCCAGCTTGTTCGGAGTCGTTGAGTTGGAAGGGAAATATCTTCGGTCCCGGAACAAAGTAAGACGGAATGGGACAGAAGAGCGGCCGGAATGGGGCGCCAGCCCCGCAAAGCCGAGTAAGCCTCTCCGAACTG
>Ga0137409_10005691_pt1 | contig 12972 bp, 42 predicted proteins | sample CZODoug1_16funga_FD_122059 | JGI IMG/M metagenome (GOLD analysis project Ga0137409, IMG submission 122059) | Vadose zone soil fungal communities from Angelo Coast Range Reserve, California, USA - CZODoug1_16fungal (Hybrid Assembly) | ecosystem: Environmental > Terrestrial > Soil > Vadose zone...
GAGATCACCATCCGCGACAAGCGCGGCCTCAACACCAAAACAGCGGGTATCGTCCTGGGCGACCAGAAGCTGAAGGACTTGGGCTACCTCCTTGTCCAACTCGGATATGGCACTTCTCTTCATGATGCCGATGCTGGCTTGACTGTGTGTCGGCAGAGCTACACCGGCATCGAGGAATAATTCTCGTCAACCCCGGTTGACAGGGCTCTCGATCTATGAGAGAACCCTGTCACTGAGCCAGTGCGGCTCGCCCTTCGATCAAAGGAACCTGATCATGCCAACCAAGAAGTTCTTTTTCGAATTGCTTCTCCAAATCTTCGTGGGGACCATCCTGGTCCCACTCGCCGCCACCGCTCTCTTCCTCGGCGCGGCCGGCGCCGCCCTCGTCCTCTTCCTCCTCGCTTTCATTACCTTCTTTATCTGAACTTCCCCCGAGCCATCGCGGCTCACCCTCGATCAAGGAACGATCAAAATGCCCTTCAAGTACAATCTGGCCGGTATCATCGGTAACACCGACCTTGGACTGCAAGCCTACCCCGACGTCTATCCGACCGCTCGCTCGGCCTACCCTGGCCGTCTCGAAGGTCCCATCGGCCGCGACGGACGCCCGTCCGTCGTGATCTATCAGCGACCTCTCACTGAGGCATGGATTCTCCAGGATGCGGAGAACTGGGCTTAACCGGAGGGGCTTCGGCCCCTCCTTCTTCCCCTCGAATTAGGATTATCGAAAATGATCATCTATCGTGTTGAGAGTGAAGACGGCGGCGGGCCATACAATGGGCCGAAGGCTGATCGCGCTCTCTCAGAAGAACTTTTCTACAGCAATATCTGGCACCAGCCGCCGCCATCAGTCGATATCGCCGACTGGTGGCCCTCCTCCAACAAGAGCTGGCGTTACGGATTCGAATCAACCGAATTATTGAAGAGGTGGTTCGAGCCAAAATTTTATAAAGCTCTCGACCGGGTCGGATTTATGGTCGCGATTTATGATGTACCGGATGATGCCGTGAAGTGCGGTAAATTCCAGTGCGCCTTCAAGTTCAAGAGCGCAAAACGCCTCAAACATGTCCCGCTGGACGAACTCGAAAATAAATTGTCAACCCTAGTTGACAACGGAAAACTCCAGGTCTAGATTCCAACCACTGAGCCAACACGGCTCGCCCCCGATCAGGAGAGATCAAATGTCTAAGACCTTCAAAGCTACCGAAACCGCCCGTGACTGGAACGACAATGCGCCCGTGAATTTCGACGGCACCTTGGGTGGTGCTGGCGCAGATTGGGGCGACTGGCAGTCTCGGAAGAGCGAGACGATCGCTCGTCGTGATGCTCGCCAGGCCGCAGCCGACTACGATCAGAAATTCCTGAAGATCGACGGACGGGAGGGTTAGGCCATGAAGCGCGCCATCGACATCAACGAGCTGATCGACTGGGAAGCCGGTCAGCTGAACGCGGACCACGAAGCCCGCATGTTCCAATACCTGGTCGACACCGGCCTCGCCTGGCGCCTCCAAGGAGCCTATGGGAGGCGCGCTGAGGCACTTCTGGCGGAGGGGACCATCATCATCCCTGCCGACCGAGAAGCGCTCCAGGACGTCGCCATCGAGCGGGAGATAGCCCTGCTTTGAAGATCGTCGACCTTTACCTCGCCGACTCTCGGGTTGGCGGGGGCCTCCGCCGGTACGTGGTCCTGAGGGAGGGCCGGAAGTGGGTCAGCCTATTCCATTTCCCGAATCTCTCCTCGCTCACCGTCGACCGCGCTACCTACGATCGCAAGGCCAGTGAGGCCCGCGACGCCAAACCTCGCACCATCAAACGAATCATCCGCCGCAACCTGGCCCAGGCCAAGCGCCTCGGTCTGCCCGACGGCGGGGCCCGAACCAAACAAGCTCTAGAGGTGCTCAAATGAAACTTACGGATGCCCAGCGCCGCGGGCTTGAAGCGGTGCGAGGAGGAAAAGCCTACCGCATTTATCGCGGCCACGGGAATACGATGCACGCCGAAAACATCGGCGCCGCGACTTTGTGGAAGCTGGAATCTCTACGGCTCATCCGCGACGGTCGAGCCAACAACCCTGGTGCAATTCAAATCCGCGTTCCTCTCGAACTGACTGATACGGGCCGCAAAGCTCTTTGGCATGAGGAGGCCTAGAAATGACCCAAAAAGAAATCGCCATCCGTCGCCGACTCGCAACCTTTCGTGTGGAAGCCATGATGATGTCGCTAAACCATGGCCACGGCCGTCTGGCCACCGAGCGACAGGAAGTCAATTTGAGCGGCGAGGATATTGGCCGCTCGGTTATCTACGACCCGCCTCATCCTGGCGCGCGCAGTGGCCGCGGCGAGGAGGGGATCATCACCTCCTTCAACGATCACATCGTGTTTGTCCGCTACGGAAGCGACAAGCACAGCAAGGGTACCGATCCGCGAGACCTGAGGTGGGCCAATGAGCGCTCGTGAGCGAGACATACTGAGGGCGGTTATCTCCGCCCTCAAAAGCGGAGATCGCGCTGCCTTGGGATCGTTCGCCGAGATGCTCGGTGTGAGTGGAACCTGGAAGCGCAACACACCGGCCCTGGCCGCGGCTGTCCTGGCCAGACTAATCGAAGGAGGTATCTGATGCAGCTTCCAACCATCAACATCAATGGAACCGACCACAGCGAGCTGCTTACGCTCTATATGCGCGCCAGAAAGGCCCTGGACGCCGCTGTAGAGCTACTGGGAGACGCCGGCCCGCACGGGCGGGACTATCAGACCCAGGAAGCCGGAGCGCTCCTGCGTGCCCAGCGCGAGCATGCAGACCGCATGACAGCGATCCGGAGGGTCCGGGCCGAGATCGAAGCCATCATTGAGCATATCGTGTGAGCAAGCGCCGGCATACGCGCAAGCGGCGCCGGCAGCAGAACATGGTGCTGCGCACCGGAGGTAAATTCGAAATCCGGCATCGGAACAAGGGCGGCCGAACCGGCACCATCCACTCGAAGAAGCCCAAACCGAAAGGAGAAGACGAATGACACTGCATCCCGTCGACGAATTGACCGATTATGCGGTCATAATCCGAGCAGTCCATGAACGTGGCGCCTACCAGGACGGCGCGCTCTTGGAGCTGGAGCGCCGCGGCCTCTGGCTGACGGTCGACCAGAAGGTCCAGGCTGGCCTGGCCAACTATTGGCCCCGCGGGAGTGTCCCACCGGACCATATCCGTTATTCGGCCCATACGCTGTAAACCGCCGTTGACATGGGGCCCGGTCGGCCCTATGTTGATTCTACACCGAGCCAGCACGGCTCACCCCTGATATGGAGGAAACCATGGCCAATCCGATGCAAACCGCCCACGAGCTGACCCGCAGCGAAATGATCGCCGCCAAAAGCCGCACCTTCTATGGCACCTATGCCAAGTGCTTCGCCGACCAGCTCAAAGCCGTTTACGCTTCGATCAGGTACGAAGCCGCTTGCGACGCGCAGTACGGCGTTGGCCTGCGCCCTGGTTTTCAGGTCGTCGGCGAAAATCGGTGGTCCTAAGCCATGACTGGACCTTGCAGCATCGAGCAACTCGAAAATTCCGCAGCAGCTCTTCGCGCTCTGGCTATAGCGGCCGGACAACGCTTGGAGTTTGCTCGGATCAATGGCGCGAAGATGCGTCAAATCTGGTCGCTCGAAGGCGAGCACCGTGCTGCTTGGCACCGCTATTATGCGGTCGATAGCCGTCTGCATGAAGCTTTTGGTACGCGGAGGAGCGAATGACGAGACCTATCCGCAACGCGCGCGTTCTGATCGAGCGTCTGATAGGGCCGCTGAAGTTGAGCTTCATCAAGCGTGGCAGTACCTATTGGCTGCGTGTTGACCACGCCAATCTGAAGGATATTTTCCTCGGCGTGCGCAAGCTCGGCTCCGATCGGCTGGCGGCGGCGCACTCGTTCGATAGCATCAGCGAACGGATGAAGGCCTGGTCGAAGATGCAGACCTGAAGGGAAGGTGAAATAGATGGATGGAGTAGAGTTCCGGACGATTCGCGAGCAGCTCAACCTGAGCCGAAACCAGTTTGCGAGGCTGCTCGGCTACACCGGCAACAGCACGAACAACGTCACCCAGATCAAGCGCTACGAAACCGGCGATCGACAAATCCCGCTCTATATCGCGCGCCTGGCGTGGCTGATTGCGCGTCTCGACACGTACCGCCTGGCGCCGGAGCAAGGATTGAAGATCGGCAAGGATCAGTTCGGCCAGATCGCCTGGCCCTATTGGCCTGGCTACGTATTCGACAGTGAGCCGGACGATGCCGGCGGAAAGGAGGAGGAATGAGCGACGATATGACGAAGCGCCTGATGACGGGGGTGAAGTTCGGCCGCATCCCGGGCCGAGCCGAAAGCGATGAAATCAATCGCATCCGCGATACTTTTGCGGCTTGCTTTGATGATGATGTCGACCAAGTTTTGGCCGCCAAGATCATAGCGGCTCTCTCGGCGCTTTTGCGCGATGCTATCTTCAACAGCTATGGCGATTCGAAGCCGCTTGATGTGTGGGACGAATTGGCGCGCTTTCATCGCATAGTGCTGGCAGAGATGATCGCCGCGCGCTGGAAGGAAGAAGAGGCCAGCCGGCCTTTGGAAAAAGATGTTCGGAAATCTTAAGCAGCTGCTCGACGACCTGGCCCGGATCGAAGGCCAGGTCGATGGGCTATCGCATCTAGCCCGTGAAATTTTGCAAGGTAATCATGAGGCCCTGAAAGGCCTCCTGGTCGAAATATGGAATGGCAAGCGCTACCGCATTCTTAACTGCACCGAACACCGCGGCGTGATCACTTGCTACGGCACAGTGGCCAAGGTCGAGAGAAGAAGCGGGCGCAATAGCAGCAGGCCAGGCACGCGCGCCTACCACATCGGACGCTTGAGTGAACTGAAAATCGTGGAGGATGAAGATGGCCAAGCCTAAACCCAGGATCGTCGATGGAGTCGAGACCTATCCGTGCGTCAGCAAACGGCTCGCCTACCCGTCGACTTGGCCGGAGGGACAACAACGCCAGCTCGATCGGCTTTTCGACATGGCGCGTGCCGAGGGCCTATGGTTTTACGCCAATGGCTTAGCCGGCGAGTTCTGGTTTACGCCTGACGAGCTTCAAGCCGAGCAACAGAATAGCAAGTTCGTCTGGATCGCCGCTAATTGGAGCCTGCGCAGCCCTGCGGAGGCCTACCAGGCCGCCAAAGAGAAAGAACGCGCCGCCGTGCAGGCGACCAGGGAAATCGCCTCCAAGATCGCCCGCGAGCGCTACAAACGCCTGTAACAAGGCACCGATCACCGCCAAAAGAAGGAGAACCAAAATGACCGATAGCAAGCTGATCCCGAGAGGGCCGGTTCCGGAGGAATGTTCCAAGTATACCACGGCCATCGCGAAATCGATCGCCCATCTCGATCCGCATGCCAAGATCGGCATCGCCATGCAGCTACTCGGTTTCATTTTGACTGAGACCTCCGTCAACCTCGAAAAGGCGCGTCTCAATCTGGACGCGATTACGCTCTCGGTTGATGCCAAACTGCCCGAGGCTTTCAGGGCCAAAGCAGCAGTCGAGAAGGAGTTCGATACCATGTTCGCCAAGCTTAAAGACCTGCTGATGCGCGAGGTCGAAGGTGAGCTGGACGAAGAACAGGAGGTGAAGAATGTCTGACGAGAAGATGGTCATTGGCCACGAGTCCCACGATACCGGCGAGAAGGAAATCAGCGACCGCGATGAGATGATCGGGGATGCGCTGATCCGATCGATGGCCAGCATGGGCCTGAGCACCATGGAAATCCTCGGTATCCTGCAGTCTGCTGCTGCCAAGTGCTGCGTGGCGTTCTCGCCCACGATCGAAAGCGCCCACGAGAACGTGGATGCCGGGGCCAAATCATCCAACGACTACGTCAATGACGCCTGGCCGCACAAGGCTCACTTGCTCGGCCGGCTTAACATGGAAATGGAGAAAACCAATTGACCGAAGCTCGAAAGCACGAAGGTGAAACCACCGAGAAAGGCCAGGAAGCTGGCGACTGGATCATCAGGTCTATGCTGATGATGGTCAGGCACGGTTTCGAACCGCCTGATATCCTTACCGCCGTCGGCCAGGCCGCTGCCATCCTGAACGTGATCTTTGCGCCGGATCAAACGAGAGCCGAGATTAATGCCGCTAGCTTTGGCGAATCGTTCAGGGATTTTGCCCAGCAGCATTTCAAGGACCAGGCGGAGATCATGGCCGATTACGGCGTGGCTCGCAGCCCAGACAAGGAGGTCAAATGAGCGAGAAAATGGTGCTGAGTCGTGAGCCTGGCGAAGTCCCGGAGGGCTATGTCGACGAGGAAGCCACAGTCGCCGCGGGCGCTACGCTGCGAGCAATGATCCGGGGGCTATCCTCTATCCGGATCGTTCTCACCACGATCGCGCAGATGCAGGGCACCTCTTACGTTCTGTTTTCGCCATCCATGGAGGATGCCCTTGCTAATGTCGACGCCATGGCAGCGACCTACAAGGAGCACATCAGGCGCACTTGGCCCAGTCGCGATAAGGTGCTGGAAGCCTACAACATCAAAATGGAGGACCTGAATTGAGACCGTTGACGGAGGAAGAAGCTGAAGAGGTGCATCGCGTCACGCAGGCGGTGAAGGACAAGCTCGGGGAACTCCAGGCCGGCGCCAACGTCACTGCCTCCGCCCTGATCATGATCCTGGCGGCCAATGCGGCCTACGGCGAGGTGTTCTACGACCAAAAAGTGGAAACCACGGTTGACAAGATCGGCAAAAGTATCCAACTCATTGCCTCCATGATGCTCGCGCAGAACCGCGGCGTCCTGGACTCACTGAAGGAAGATAACGATCGGGTCGGAGTACCGGACGAGGTCTTCAAAAGCATCCACTGAGGCGCCTATGGCGAAGGAATATGACGGCCTGAAACCGCAGAACCTGGTTCAAGCGGCTCAGGCCGATATCGCGAGGAGGAAGATCAACGAAGAGCTTGCGGCCAAGCGCAAGGAGCATCCGAGCGTCCTGTTCCCACCTTATGAACAATACGTCCTGATGAAGGAGCACGTGAAAGCCGGCGATGGGGTGTTTGGTGTCCTTGCGCTGGCCCTGGAGCGCGCTGAGAAGATCGCCAACCAAGAAGTCGACCCACCCAAGAAACGTCTCTCCAAGATCATTTATGGCGATCCTAGCCTGATCCGCGATGCGCTGAAGCTCGAAAGGAGGAAGCAATGATGGAAGTGATCGGAGCGGTCCTGGTTATGGCCGGCATCGTGCTGGCTGTGGCTCTCGATAACGCCGCCCCTGGATATGTGCTCGCCGGTTGCGGCGGTCTCATCCTCGGCTGGTCGCTTTGCGACAGGCCTGGCGTATGAACCGCGTCTTATGGGTTGCGATGGTCGTGCTGGTCGCGGGCATTCTCGCGGCGATTGCCGAGGATTACGGCGCCGCCTTCACGCTGATGATCATTGCCGGCATCATCGCCTGGTCGGACACGTGGGGAGACTGGACGGGACCATGAACGACTTGAAGATCACGCCGGCCGAGATCGAGCACGCCGAGCGCTTGGCTTTCAGCGCTGCCACGTCGCGGGCTGAAGGCGACGACTATTACCAGCTGTGGCTGATTGCGCATGGGCATCAAGCCTGTCGGCAATCAGCAGAACGGGCTCTTGCCAGATTGAGAGGTGCTGTTTGAAATTGATCCTGGTCCTCGTGGTCCTGATCGAGGGGTTTGTCGAGTTCTCCACCGGAGTATCTGACATTTGGCGCTCTACGACCTGCCTGGCCACGACGGCCGTTTGCGTTGCAATGCTACTGCTCATGAGCATAACGGAGAAGGATGATGCGGAATAAGGAGCCCGAGGAAGACAAGCCCATTCTCTCGAATCGCGATCTCTGGATAGGTGGGACCGTGATGATCGGTCTTGGAACATGGAGCGCCACCGGCTCGTTCAGCGCTATGCTGATCATCACCGGCATAGGCATGGCGCTGATGGCGCTTGCTCGCGCGGTGGGACCTCCACCATGAAGCAGGACGACTGGGTTGCTTGGTGGTGCGGCTTGATCATTGGAACACTCGGCGGCTTGGCGATTCCGCCGCATCAATTACTTCCGTGCTTTGTCGGAGCACTACTCGGCTCAACCATCGGTTCCATCTATCGATATTTTACCAAGGAGGAATAGAATGCTGAATTATATCGTCGGCCAGATCGACGTGGCTGGTGCGGTCGTCCTGGTTGCCATCAGTGCCGCTATCACGGTGGTGCTGGTGATTTGGCTCACCGGAGCCAGCCAAGAAGACAAGGCACGCCAGTTCTCGTTGAAGAATCAAGAGCTGGCCAATCAGCGCGAGGTCATCGAGCTGGAACGCCGTAACAGCCACGAGCAAGCCATGGCCAAGATCGCCGCCAATATGACGGTGCAGATTGCCCAGGTCGAAGGCGTCACCATCCACCAGGACAAGCACGAGGGCTCAGTATAATGTCAGCTGCGTTTGCGCCGGGGTTGCTGCGCCTTGCTCGCGAAATTCAATGCTATAGTGGGCCATGGCCGTCTGACTATGCCAGGCTGAATGTTTTCACGTTGGAGCATGCTGCCAGCGCACTAATCAGGCACGACAACCCCAAGCCTCTGCCGACGCTGCGCCAACGAGCCTTGCTGGTGGCCAAGTCCAAGAAGAGGAAACTAAAATGAAGAAGAGCCAAGCGATCCCGCCACACCTGATCGAGCAGAGCTGGGAAATCTATTTGGACTTCATGCGCCGTGCCAATCCGCAAGCCGGCCTCGATCCCAACCAGAAGCTCTACTACCTCGGCGGCTTCGCGGCTGCCATCGGCGTTTTGGTCGGTACGCTCGACGTCAGCATCCCTGCCGGCACGGCTACGCGAGACGTCATCAGCCAGATCGTCAACGACGAAATCCCGAAATACCAGGCCGAGATCGAGCACCTCACCGAAGCGGCCATGAAGCTGAAGAGGGAGAAGAATTGATGTCGAAATGTGTCGTGTGCAACGAGGAGACCGGCGACACCCGATACGGTGTTTGCTTCGATTGTGCGACCGAGGGCGATCTGCGGCTCGGCGCTAGAACCGTCCGTGAGCACCTGGCGCACGCTTGGAAAGAGGTTTGGACCGGTGACTGGTGGATGGCCCGCATCGACGTCAAATGCGCCTGGGAACGCCTGTGGCGCATTGGAGAGTATGCGCCAGGTCGCGATTGGGAAGAGCTTTGATCATCCAGGTCGACGAGGTTGCCGAGGTGTTGCGCCAGATGGCCGATGGCGGCGGACAAACGATCGAGGTGAGGCCGCGCGTCCTGCGCGAGCTGGCTGATCATCTGGTTGGCGTCAGGCGGCTATCGCGGCTTCCGATCGAATGGTCGAAACCCATGGAGCATATTATTTGGGGGCGCCACATGTTCAACATGGCAACGGCGACCGCGGACCTGCAGACCTGGCGTTACGCCTATATGATCGGCTACCTTGCCCCGCGTCACCAGGTCCCAGCCACGACAGGAGGAAACTGATGGAGTTTTGCCGAACGCCGATCGACCGCCGCTCGCCGCGGGCCCAGCAGCTAGTCGCCATGATCATGGAAATCCTGAAAGGTCGTATCGTTGCCGGTGAGTACGGATCGGTTCTGACCGAACTCATGGACCTGCTGTGGTGCCAGGGCGCTCAGGTTGTCACAGATGCTGACCGCCAGCAGGCTGGCCTGCCGCCGCGCAATCATCACGGAATGACGCTAGAGGAACTCGCAATATTGGAGCGGCGCCAGATTGAGGCGATGTTGGAACCTCACGAAGTGATTTTTGTCGACCATGCCAGCCTCGCGGAGGTGAAGACCAAGCGCGAGCCGCAATATTACGAATATCGATCGCCGAAGGAGCTTTTGGAAGCTGGCGCAGGCTTGTTTGCAACTCTTTCGAATAGCAACGAGGTGACGATCTTTCCGCCCTCAGATCAGCTGCGCAGCGCTATGAACGCTTACGTCAAGGCCAAGGTGGCCTATTCTGGGCCCGAGGAGAGATCGTGATCGTCGTCCACGACGTAGAAACCGGTACCGACTATCTGGTCGACCAGGACGATGGCGGGACTGTCCTGATCAGTGACACCAAGCTGGTGATCGGCCTGCCGGCGCCTATCGCCCGCTCGATCGCCAGCATCATCATGGGGATGACGGCCGACCGTGCCGAGGAACTCGACCATAAGCGAGGGCTTGATCCGCCGATCACGTCAACTTAGATTGACGTAAAGGAGGAGCGAGTATGCGATACACGACCCGCAACGGGGTGACCTGGCGCCGACAAAAGTTCGAAGACCTGGCCGTCGGCCAATCGCATGATCCGCGCAGCCGGCCAGCCGCCTCCTGGAGATGGCCCTATGAAGCTAGCCATGTGCCTCGCGCTCCTTTTCCTCGCGATCTGGATATTGTGGGCGATCGGCCTGATGGCCGGGCCAGCATGAAAGAGGTGTTTTGTGGGAAATAGGTTCGGCCGACGCCAGAAGCGCCGTATGCGAGCGGAGCTCGAGGAGCGGCAGGCAATCAATATGACCCTGAACGCGGTGCTCACGCAGGAGCGCAACAAGACTGTCAGCCTTGAGGCCCGGCTCTACGCTCTCGACGAGATCATCCGCCACTGGGATGACGAAATCCGCTACCTCCTAGGGCCTTACACTTCCTTTGCGATCAACGACACCACGTTCCGCGTCAACAACATCGATCAAATTCGCCAGATGCCCGTGATGCCGCGTGAGAGGATCGGTATTTTCCCTGGGCTCATTCCTGATCAGGTCTCCTATTATGTCGAGACCATCCTCCATCTGGTGTCGCAGCTCCATACCGAGGAAAATATTCAGCTCCGTCGCTATCTTCGTTTCCAAATCAAGATCGGTAGCATTAGCACCGATGAGGTTTCGCACTACGGCTTCTCCGAGCGCCTGTGGCATAACCTGAAACTTGCCGGCCCGCGAGAGCAGCAGCGCTTTGCCATGCGGATCGGCAAGGAAGCAGCTGCGTTGATGATGAAGCCACCGAAAAAGAAGGTGCCAGTATGATAGCTGACGATTTCAAAGACATCCGTTCGCGCATGAAGGGCGACTTGAAACCGAAAAAGCCGCTGAAGTGCGAGAAGTGTGGCGGCACGGGTTGGATCGATTATGAACACAGGAACTGTGAGTGCGTCTCCGTGCTCCAAGGGCCGGAGGAAAGTCTATTCGGATGAGCACTAGCTTTCCCTATCTGAAGATCGCCCGCGACCGCGGCATGCAATACGGCGATGTGATTCGGTACGCCGAGTTAATTGATTCCTGGATTGCCACCAATGATCCGCGCCTCAGTTTGGTGAGTGAACACGATGTGGTTTTCCAGGCGGTCCAGGCCGAGCGCGGGCGACGAGAGGAAATGATAAAATGAGTGAGATCACCGATCTGATCGAGCATGCCTGGTCGCGCAACGAGCGCGCCGCCGACATCGCAGGATACGACCTCGTGATCCTAGCGGTCCCGAGGCATCCGGCCAATATTGAGGCCGTGGCCGCGATCGAACTCGACCTGGTCGCGGATTTACTTGAGCATTTCGTTAAAGCGAGAGAGGTGAGCCATGGGCTACGAGGAACCGCGGCGCAGAGCAGTGCGCAATCTGGAAATGAACCGGTCGGCGAGGACAGCCAAACAGCCGGCCCCGCTGGGCCCGACGAAGTGGGGCAAGGGCGGGACATCGGAGGGCTTTCAGAAGGCCATGGAGACGCGCCGGCAGCGCAAGGTGAAGGTGACGCTGCCGACCCTGCCATGGACCTGAGCGACATCCCTGAGACCGGCGAGGAGTGGTTTAAGAAGGCAACCCCGAAGCTTCCGACCCAGATGGGGAATCCCGAACCGCCTCTCACCACTTCTGAAGATGAGCGTAATTTCCATGCGCTATTTGGACGCAGAGAATGATCGAAATCTTGGCCCAAATCCAAGCGGATAGTCATCCGAAATTCACCGCAGGGATCGTGCTGTGGGACGATATCGTGGTCGAAGCGGCGCCGATCGTCGGATATATGAAGCGCCAGCGCTGGACTCGCGAGAAGGTGCGCGCCTATGTCGCCAAGCAGGGCTGGAGGATCAAAGTGATCCGCGAGGAGAAGAGGGCGAGGCCATGACGGCCCCGATATCTTCGCATTGGCGTAATCCTAGGGTGATTCAGCCGAATCTCTGGCGGCATCGTCCGAAAGAATGCATGGAGTGCGAGAAGCCGGTGCCATCGCTTGCCAAGCGCTGCTCGCGCTGCTCGCGCAAGCATAGAACCCGTGTAGATTATGAGAGAAAGCGAGATTATGAGCGAGTTCAAACTCAAGCGCTACGAGCACCGGCCGGCGACGATTGAGGAACGTGATAAGATGCGCCTGGCTTTGACGCACGCTCGCGTAAAGCTCTTCTGCTACCGCAAGCGCGGTGGCGAATATGTTGGCGGCATGGAGTTTACCGATCTGATTCGCGAAATCGATGAGGCATTGAAATGAACAAGCCAACCCTATGCGTGGATTTCGATGGCGTAGTTCACAGCTACAACACGCCCTGGACGAACCCGGAAACGATCAGCGATGGTCCGGTGCCTGGTGCGCTGCGGTGGCTCTGGAAAGCCACCGAGTGGTTCCAGGTCGTAATCTATTCGAGCCGCTCGAAGACGGAAGGCGGTATCGATGCCATGCACAATTGGCTGCGCAGCGAGAGCATCAAGGAATTTGGGGAAGGTCATCCGATGTCGACGATGTCGATGGATCGCACGTCCTATCCGCTCACGTTCGCCAACGAGAAGCCGGCGGCGTTCTTGACGATCGATGATCGCGCCATCACGTTCGACGGCGATTGGAGCGCGCTCAATCCCACTGAACTGCTCCACTTCAAACCTTGGAACAAGCGATGACCGAGCCCTACGCCAAGCGCGCTGATAGCGCAAGACAAGACGCTGGCCGCGCGCGCGAAGGGCATTCCGATAATCGC
>Ga0137409_10005693_pt1 | contig 12972 bp, 9 predicted proteins | sample CZODoug1_16funga_FD_122059 | JGI IMG/M metagenome (GOLD analysis project Ga0137409, IMG submission 122059) | Vadose zone soil fungal communities from Angelo Coast Range Reserve, California, USA - CZODoug1_16fungal (Hybrid Assembly) | ecosystem: Environmental > Terrestrial > Soil > Vadose zone...
AAGAGAGAATTCGAGCGTTTGCTGCCCTACGTGCCTCCGGGACCGCCGTTCGCTGCTGCGCAATTGCGCGCGCGTCGCCAGCAGTCAACGCGCGGATCAGGGCCGAGACCGTCGGACCCGGCAGGTTGCGTCGTCCAATCGATTGCTCGCGGCGCTGCCGCGCCGTGAATCACAACGCCAGCTAGCCGCCTGCGACGCGGTGGAGCTCAAGCTCGGCGATATCCTGCACCGACCCAACGGCCGCATTCGGTACGTCTACTTTCCGACCGGCAGCTTCATTTCGTTGATGATCCCGGTCGCCAAAGGTGGCCCACCTCGAGGTCGGCCTGATCGGCAGCGAGGGCATGTTGGGTGCGCCGCTGGTCCTGGGCGTGGCTGTCTCACCACTGCGCGCGCGCGTGCAGGGTGCGGGACCGGCCTGGCGCATGAGCGCAGTGCAGTTCGCGCGCGAGCTCGGTCGCGTCCCCTCGCTGCGCCGGGCCCTGCATCGATACCTGCAGGTGCGGATGAGTCAATTGGCGCAAGCCGCGGCGTGCACCCGGTTTCACATGGTCGAAGAGCGGCTCGCCCGCTGGCTGCTGATGGCGCAGGACCGCGCGCACGGCGACGGCTTCCACGTCACGCACGAATTCCTTGCCTACATCCTGGGCGTTCGGCGGGTCGGCGTCACCAAGGCCGCGAATGCGCTGCAGTTGCGCCGGCTGATCCGTTATCGCCGTGGGTCGGTCGAGATCCTTGATCGCCGCGGCATGGAGGCCGCTTCGTGCGACTGCTACCAGGCCGATCGGGAGACCTACGACAGCTTGCTGCCGGCAGCGGCTTGATCGGTAGCGCGGCGCAAGAAGCGCGGGGATTCGCTGGTCGTCCCGCCGCTCGACCGCCAGCGGTAAAAGTCGCCCGGGACGCAACCGACAAAAGAGAGTACACTCCGCCTCGCTTTCGCTTGAGTCTCTGTATTCCTCCGGTTTTCTCTAGCCTGTTGTTTGGCTTCAAAAGCAGCAGCGCGTCTGGTTTCCTCAGGTTCACGTCTCTTGATCGTAGGCTCGCCGCGGGGCGTTTCTCGTGGCCGATTGGTTTTGACTTTTAATCTATCAAGGAATGTGAAAATGGCAGCAGGAACAGTCAAGTGGTTCAACGATGCAAAAGGCTTTGGCTTCATCACGCCTGAAGACGGCGGCAAGGATCTCTTTGCGCACTTCTCGGAAATCCAGGCCGGCGGCTTCAAGTCGTTGTCCGAAGGACAGAAAGTGGAGTTCGTTGTGAAGCAGGGCGCCAAGGGACCGCAAGCGTCGGAAATTCGCCCGGTGCAGTAGTCGGTGTCGCTGTAACGAAAACCGCGGCCGAGTGCCGCGGTTTTTTTTCGCGCATGAGCTTCCGTGCTTTTGCAAGACACGCGAAGCCGTACTCGTACAGGAGATCACTGCGCCGCGAAGACGCGCTCAAAACTCCCAGGTTTCTTTTGTTCCTATGTCTGCTAAGGCACATTTCCTCGGAGTGTGCGCGGTCTGCAGCCAGGATCGTCGCGACCCCGGAGGCTTGGAGATCTCCCATTTGACGGTGTCTTGATGACAGCGAGCGGCGAGTCAAGGATGAATCCCTGACGCGCCGGGTGGCGCGCGCCGAGCAACAGGTGATGGCGCGTCGGCAACGAATCACCCAATGCGCCCGGAGCGTTGCATCAGGACATGCGCGGAAAATTGCGCTCGCCCGTTTCCTCGCTCTTGGCTGACGGGTCACGGATTTTCGGTGTGTATTAGCTCGGCATCTACTGGCGGTGCGCGCAGACCTAGAGAGAGATTTTCACCATCAGGCCGGGGGCGCAGGCACCGCTCGTGCGCAGGCGCGCCGCCGCCAGTGATCTCCTGCGGTAGTCTCTCGTCATGGCCGCTGACCTCAAGAGTTTCTTTTCTCCCACGCTCGTGCGGCGCCTTGCCGCCGAAATTCTGCGTGTGCATCCCAGCTTCCCGGCGCCGTCCTTCGTCAAGCAGGCGAGCGCGGGACTTGCGGCGCTCGAACTGCTCGATCGCGCCAAACACATCGCGCGCGCTCTGGCCGCCGCGCTGCCGCCGCACTATCCCGATGCCGTTGCTGTTCTTCTGTGCTCCCTCGGGCCCGAGCACGCGCGCGACGAGCTGGTCGGCGCCGGCATGGCGCCTTTCTTCTATCTGCCCCATCTGCTGTTCGTTGCCGAGCGCGGCCTGGAGCATTTCGACCTTTCGCTGCACGCTCAATACGAGCTGACCAAACGTTTCAGTGCCGAGTCCAGCATTCGCGCGTATATCGAAAGGGATCCGGAACGCACGTTCCCGGTCCTGCGCAAGTGGGCGCGCGACGGCAACGCGCACGTGCGTCGCCTGGTGTCGGAAGGCACGCGCCTGCGCCTGCCGTGGGCCGCGCGCGTCGCCTGGCTCGATGCCAATCCGGAGCGTGTGCTGGAACTGCTCGAACTCCTGAAAGACGATCCGGCCACGCTGGTGCGCCGAAGTGTTGCGAACAACCTCAACGATCTCGGCAAGGTGCGGCCGGATCTGGTCCAACGCACCTGCACCGCGTGGCTCAAAGGCGCCACGGCGCAACGCCGCAGCCTCGTCGAGCACGCGTTAAGAAGCGCCGTCAAGCGGAGCGAGCCCTATGCGCTGCGCCTCCTGGGATACGGCAAGCAGGCGTCGATCGCGCTTGAAAACGTGTCGTTCGCGCCGCCGCGGGTCGCCATCGGCGGACGCGTCGTGCTGAGCTTCACTCTGCGCAGCAAGGCGCGCGGCCCGCAAGAGCTGCTGGTCGACGTCGCCGTGCATTTCATCAAGGCACGCGGCGACACCGCGGCGAAAGTGTTCAAACTCAAACGCGTCACGTTGCCCGCGCGCGGCGGCGTCACGCTGCGGACAACGTTTTCGCTGTTGGTGCACACCACGCGGGTGCCACGTCCCGGCACCCATGCCGTGGACGTCATAGTGAATGGGCAAGCCGTGCGCGCCGGTTCGTTCGACGTGACAGCACCACGGCGCGCAACGCGCCGTCCCAAGGTCCTGCATCAGAAATCGTAGACGTGTTCAACGATACTTTCGCCACCATCGAACCCGCGCAGGAACGTGCCGAGCCGGGCGATCTCGACTGCCAGCACAACTCTCTTGCGTCCGGGCACGGTGATGATCGGTTGTTCGAACAGCACGCGCGCGCTCTTCGCGGCAACCCATGACGTTGGCACCAGAACGCTAGTCAGCACTTCACCGTCGTTGCCCGCGATCTCCTTGATCGCAATGTCCTGCGTCGCCAGCCAGCGCGCGTACGCGGTGAACGCCTCGTAGCGAGGGACGGTCGCCAGCACCTCTGAGCCGTTGGACTGCAGAGCAACGAAGCCGGGGTGTCCCACCGGATCGAGCTCGGGCATCTTGCTCAAGACCACGACCGTGACCGGCTTGGGAGGGTCATAGATAGTTCCCGTCCCTACCTTGATGAGACGCGCGTACCCCTCTTTCACCAGCAACTCGGTGGTCAGCGCAAAGCGGCGCTCCCAGCGCCGCAGCAGATCCGGTCCACGCACCGGCGCGTCGCTCCACAGACGCGTTAGTTGCCCCCAGAAGTCGAACCTGTACCAGGGTTCGATTCGTATGAACGTTACATAGTCCTGTGCGTAGTTCGCCGCGAAACGCTCCTCGGGCACGCTGGCCGCGCCGGACTTGATGGCTTCGGCCAGCCGTCCTACCGTGTGTTCATAAATCCCCTTGAGACAATACTCAACTGTCGTGCTGGCGCCGATGACCAGCACCATCAAGTGATAGCCGCTATTGAACGGATACCTTGCCACCTCCCTGTTGACCGCTGCGTAGCCCTGCCAAAACTGGCCGATGTGAGCGAACAGCGGAAAGGCACTCGGCGCTGCCCCGGTCGCCAGATAGTCGGCGTATTCGGCCGGACTGTGCACCAGATACCACTCCGGGAACGTGAGGAAGGTCTGATCGGGCGTGCGTCTATGTTCGGGCGGCGTGGTGAGCGGCGCGCCGAATGCCGGGTGGGAAGCGCAGGCAGTGGCAGCAGCGCCGACCAGCCACGCCAAAAATACAACTCGCTGCAGCGCTGCGTGCCAGCGCGTCATTGTGGAATCGCGGCGTCTTGACCTGCGCTCGGCGCGGCCGGAGCGATTGGGGCAATTGGGGCGATTGGGACGCTCGGGGCGATTGGGACGCTTGGGACGCTTCGGATGGCCGGCGGCCGCCGCTTGATGAAACAGAGCAGCGTGTTGTCGGTGGGATCGTTTTCCTGCAAGGCGCGATTGCCGCTGTCGTCGAATCCGGCCTCGTCCAGGCGGCGGACCCACGTAGCCACCGTATCGAAAAAGCGCAGCTCGGCAGCGTTGGTCTCCCACGATTCGCCCAGCCCGGCGTTGAACACAGTGTGGGCGAGCGAGACCAGCGCGCGCATGCTCTCGCCCTTGACGTCGTGGTCACGCACGATGAATACGCCGCCCGGCCGCAGTACCCGGCGCACGGAATCAAGAAAAGGCGTCAACTGCTGCACCGTCATGTGATGCAGGCCGACGTAGCAGGCGACCAGATCCAACGTCCCGTCCGCGATTTGCGGCGACGGCAGCGGTTGATAGTCGGCCAGCGGCACATGGCTGCCGAGTTTGCGCAGCTGACCACGCTCCATGATGTCCACCGGCGTGTAGCTCTGCGGCGTCTCGTCGATGAAATAGAGCGGTCCCTTGATATCGATCTTCAACCTCAAGCTGCGGTAGTAGCGGCCTTTGGACCCGATCTCGGCGTAGCCGCTGAATCGCTTGCGCGGACCCAAGACATTGAAGGTCTGTTTCGCCATCTCCTCCTTTTGCTTGAACAGCGACGGCAGGGAGTACCTGACGTCGGCAAGCAAGGGCTTGATGCCCGCAAACTCCTTTTGGATATAGCGATAGATGCTCTCTTCGTCCTGGTGCAGCCGGCTCGCCTCTCGAATGAGATTGTGGAAGCGGTCTTCGGGCACGGTGCGGAAGACCGCCTGCAGGAACCGGTAAAAGGCATCCGACAGGACAACATCGCCGAATATTTGATGGAACTCGGTCAAGGGCGCTGCCGTGTCCGCGGGCTTGGCACGGTCAAGCCAGGCGCGGTAATACTTGTTCCACAACGAGTTCGTGAAGCGAAAATTCGGATCGACCGCGCGCTTCAAGGCAAAGAAATCCTCGCCGCGCGGATAAGCCCGGTGAAACTGCGCGACCGTCGCGTGCGGCTGGTACGGCAGGTAGTAGGTGCCGCCCACGGAAAGTGCGGCATCAATCAGCTCGCGCGTCCAGACGCCGACCCGGCTCTTGGCATTCTCCCGTGTGCGCTGCTTGTGATACAGGACAAAGGCAAAGGTCTCGCGCGGGGCCCAGTTGAGCAGCGTATGCACGTCGGGCATCGCGTGCCGCATCGAAATGTTCAGGGCGTTGACGTCGTGCCGCTGCAGGACCGCGGTCATCCTCGGCACGAACGTCTCGAGGTTTTCGACCGGAACAAAGTACTCCTGCAGGACATAGGTTCGCTCTTGGCGCGACGGCGGTTCCAACTCGGCCACGTCGTAGCCTGCTTCATAGTTGCGCCAATGCACTTTCTTGCGCAGGTACAGGAGCGGATCGATCAGCATCTCGCGCCGCTCCTTGCCGAATGGTGTCTCTGAAATCGACCACAGGAAGTATTGCTGCAATGGGTAGGAGGTGGCCAGCGGTTGCAGGCGCGCCTTGGTGGTTGCTGGTTCGTCGGTTTCCACCCAGGTCACTGCGCGCACCGTGTTGAATTGCGGTGCATAGAGATCGGCGTTGTGAAACACGGCCCGCGGCTCGCTGCGCACGAAGTTTTTGAAATGCGCCCAATATTCCGACAGCGGTAGAACGGCATGGTCGCGCTTGACTCGCTTGTTCTCAGCGAGGTCGAGTTCGATCTCGACCACCACTCCCAGCGCGCCATAGCCGCCGATCGCACCGAAGAAGAGCTCTGGATTTTGCTGCCGGTTCGCCTCTACCACGCTGCCGTCATGCAGGACGAGGGTGATGTTGCGCACTGACAGGACCAGCGGCCCGAGGCCGACATAGCGGCCATGGCAATTCACGCTGAGCGCGCCGCCCACCGTGAAGTTGGCGTAGGTCTGCATTATCTTGACCGCCAGCCCATGTGGATCGATGAAGCGCTGGATATCGCACCAGCGAACGCCCGCCTGGACGCGGATCGTCCTGGCCTCGGGAGAAAACGACAGGATGCGGTTCATCGACCGCATGTCGAAATGCAGGCTGCCCGGACTGGCGGTTTGGCCGCCCATGCTGAAGCGCCCGCCGCCGATCGATACCGCTCCGATCGTTCGACGCAGGGCCTCCTGGACGTCTTCGACCGTCGAAGGCGCCACGATCGCCATCACCCGCACCGGATTCAGCTGGGTGATGTCGTTGACGACGTGATGGTCAGTCACGGGCAGATCTCCTCGCGGCACCCCGGTCATACCGTCCTGTAGTCAGAGCGCAATCCGGGCGCGCCGCCATGGCGTTCCGCCGCCGGTGTCGAGCGAAAAAAAGCGCACTCGATGACCAACATGGCGGCGCCGACGACGGGAACAATCGCCAGCAAGAGCCACGCGCTGGAGCGGCCGCGATCGTGCAGGCGCCGGCCCCAAACGGAAATCAGAAACAGCGTGGTGGCGACGGCCGCGATCAGACCGGCTGGCCGCCCGACGATGTTGTCACTGGCTATACACAGGAACAGCGCTGGCGGCAGCACGATCAGATGACGGGCCCAGAAGCCAAGACGCCCGAGTTGCCCGATGGGAAGAAACTCGCGTGCCAGTTGCATGTTTACCTCCTCGATTGCCGGCGGCAGCCAAGGCCGACTCGACGGCGTTGGGAGCGGCCGGCGCATTGTTGTCGGCAAGGTGTCGTCGGCAAAGTGTCGTCGGCAAGGCGTCGTCGCCGAAGTTTTCGCCGCCGACGTCGGGACCCGCGCACTACCTTGGGAGTGGCCCATCATCGGGCGCGAACTCCGATTGATGGTGATCGACTGCGAGCAACCGCCACAGTTCACCCGCTGTGTGCCCTCCCGCGAGTGCGCCCGCGAGCGGCTCCGCTCAAATATGCGCTAGCGCGAGAGCGCCGCCGACCACGCCCAGCGCGGCCACGCCGAACACCAGATAAAGCAGCCAGCTGCGCCGCGTCAGCAAGGCAATCGCGGCCATCGCAATCGAAATCTGCAGCGCGGTGGTGGCCTGCGCCCAGCGATGATGCACGTGCATCTGCGCTTCGGACTTTTCGTCCCACTCCTTGGATTCGGCGTCGAGCTTGCGCGCACCGGCTTCGATCTCGGCCTTCTCCTTCTTGTAGCGTTCGGCCTCGGAGGCGAATTTTTCCGCCCGCTCGCCGGTGGTCAGGACGATGCCCAGCTCCGCCAGGTTCTGTTTGCCGCTCTTGGACTGGTAATAGGCCCACTGGTCGGCGGCCTCGGTTTTCTTGATCGCGGCGTTGTTCTTGAAGATCGTCGCGTTGGCCTGCGTGGCGCCGCCTTGATACGCGAACAGCGCGCCGATCGTTGCCAGGATCGCGGTGCTTACCGCAACGCGGCCCGAAAACGGATCATTGGCGCCATGCTGCGCGGCATGCTCGACTTCATGGTCATGCGGACCGTGAACGTGAAAATGATCTTCGGACATCGTGCTCTCCTCGCGGAAAAACCAGGGCGGGCGCGATGGTACCGAAAGCGCGTGTCCACGGTTGTTCTAGGGAAGCTCGAAAAAAGGTAGCGAGCTGGGCCGACTCATTTTCCAAAAAATAAGCGCCGAGCAGCGGACCGGTACCGGGGTCGTACGGAGCGGGGCGGAGTTGGCAAGCTGTGCTGCGTAGTAGCTTTGCAGGGCTTCCTAAGGCGAAGCGAGTCCTGCCCAGCCTCCACCCAAGGCCCGGATCAAAGTGACGCTGGCCGTCAGTTGCCGGCCGCGGATATCGAGGTCGCTGCGTTGTGCGGAATAAAGCGCGGCCTGCGCGGTGATCACGTTGAGGTAACTCACCGTGCCCGCCTTGTATTGGTTGGTCGTGAGATCAAGCGACTCGCGGGCGGCGCGCACCGCGTCGAGCTGCACTTGCGCCTCCTCCGCGAGCACGCGCAGCGCCACCAGATTGTCTTCGACCTCCTGCAGCGCGCCGAGCACGGTCTGGCGATATTGCGCCGCTGTCTGCTCGAAGCCGGCGCGCGCCGCCGCCGTGGCGGCGCGCCGGGCGCCGCCGTCAAACAAGGTCGCTGCCAATTGCGGCCCGACTGACCAGACGCGATTGGGCAGCGATAGGAGATTGGACCAACTCGAACCGCGCCAGCCGCCGCTCGCGGCTAACGAAAGCGCTGGAAAGTACGCCGCTTGCGCGACGCCGATCTGGGCATTGGCCGCGGCCGCGCGCCGCTCGGCACCGGCGACGTCGGGGCGGCGCTCAAGCAACTGCGCTGGCAAGGCCGCCGGAATTTGCGGCAGCGATGGCGCATTGGGCAATTCGGCGCGGGCGGGGAGCGTGAAATTGGCCGGCGCCTCGCCGCACAACACCGCGATGGAATGCTCCAGCTGCGCGCGATTGATGCCGGCGTCGATCTGCTGCGCGCGGGTGGTCGTGAGCTGGGTCTCGGCCTGCGCCACATCGGCGCGCGTGACCACGCCCGCGGTGTAGCGGTTGCGCGTGAGCTCGAGCGATCGCGTGTAGCCGGTGACCGTTTCATCGAACAGGCGCAACTGCGCATCGGCGATGCGCAAGAGAAAATAATCCTGCGCGAGCTGCGCCTGCGTCGCCAGGCGCGTGGCCTCGAGGTCGGCGCGGCTCGCCTGCGCCGACGCGGCGCCGGACTCGACACTGCGGCGCACGCGGCCCCAGACATCGGCCTCCCAATCGGCCGCAAAGGACAAGGACGCGGTGCGATTGACACCGGGGTTGATGCTGGTGCCGGCGCCGCTGCGGCTGCGCGTATCGGCGGCGCTTGCGCTGACGATCGGAAAGTACGCGGCGCGCGCCTCCTGTGCGAGCGCCAGCGCCAGGTCAAAGCGGGCGACCGCCGCGCGCAGATCCTGATTCGATACTTCTACCCGGCGCTCTAGCGCGTCGAGTTCGCCATCGTTGAAAAGACTCCACCAGGCGCCGCGCGCAACGGCGTCGTTGGGCTGCGCCGGCTGCCACGCGCCGGATTTCTCGTCGGGTGCTTCCTTGAAGGATGTTGGCAAAGCGATGTCGGGTCGAACGTAGTCGGGACCGACCGCGCAACCCGCGAGCGCCGTGCAGACGGCGATGACAACGCGCGTGCGCGCGATGCGCGTCGCGCGCGCCCTCGCAAGGGAAACGTTCATTGGCATGAGAGTTGAGGTCTTTTCCAAGAAGCGAATGATTCCGAATGAAGCGTGCGAATGAAGCGTGCGAACGGCGCGCGCGAAGGGCGAGTGCGAATCACCGGCGCGAATCACCCGCGCGGCAACGCGGCCTTAGCCGCCCGCGGCGGCGGGCTGCGGCACAACGTGTGAAGCATGCGGCGGCACGCCGCGCCAGCGCGCGAACGCGAGCCGCGCGCGATCGAGGTAGAGGTAGATCACCGGCGTCGTGTACAGCGTCAGTAACTGGCTCGCGATCAGGCCGCCGACGATCGAAATGCCGAGCGGCCGGCGCAGCTCGGTGCCGTCGCCCGAGGACAGCGCCAGCGGCACTGCGCCAAGCAGGGCCGCCATCGTCGTCATCAGGATCGGCCGCAGGCGCTGCTTAGCCGCCTCGAGAATCGCAACACGCGGGGGCAGCGCATTGGCGCGCTCGGTCGTGATCGCAAAATCGACCATCATGATCGCGTTCTTCTTGACGATGCCGATCAGCAGGATCACGCCGATCAAGGCGATGATGGAAAACTCGGTGCCGGTGGCAAACAGCGCGAGCAGCGCGCCGGCGCCGGCCGACGGTAGCGTCGACAGAATTGTCAGCGGATGGATGTAGCTCTCGTACAGCATGCCGAGCACGAGATACACGGCCAGCAGCGCGGCCGCGATCAGGATCGGCTGCGTCGACAGCGATTGCTGGAACGTCCGCGCGGTGCCCTGGAAGGCGCCGCGAATCGATGACGGCATGCCGATGCGCGCGAGCGCCTGATCGATCGCGCGTGTCGCCTGCGATAGCGAAATGTCGGGCGGCAGGTTGAACGAAATCGTCGACGAGGCGAATTGCCCCTGGTGATTGACCGCGAGCGGCGTGGCCGTCGGCTCCCAGCGCGCGAACGACGCCAGCGGCACGGCAGCGCCGGTGCTCGTGACGACCTGGATGTCGCGCAGCGAGTCCGGGTTCTGCCAATACACTGGCGCCGCTTCCATCACCACGTGATACTGATTGAGCGGCGCGTAGATCGTCGACACCTGGCGCTGGCCGAACGCGTCGTTCAATACCGCGTCGATCATGCGCGGCGTCACGTTCAGGCGTGCCGCCGAGTCACGATCGATCACGAGCGAGGTCTGCAGGCTGCGATCCTGCAGATCGGTGTTGACGTCGACCAGCTCCGGCAATTGCGACAGCGCCTGCCGCGCGCGCGGTTCCCAGGCGCGCAGCTCGGCGAGATCGTCGCCTTGCAGCGTGTATTGGTACTGCGCGTTTGCCGCGCGCCCGCCGACGCGGATGTCCTGCGCCGGCACCAGGAACAGATTCGCACCCGGGACGCGCGCGGTCTTGACGCGCAGCCGCGCGTTCAATTGATCGGCCGTCACGTCGCGCTCGCGGCGCGGCTTCAGCGCAACGAACATGAAGCCGCCGTTGCGCGCACCGCCGCCGGTGAACGCGGTGACGTTTTCCACCGCCGGATCGGCCTTGACGATCGCCGCCATCGTCTTGACTTTCTCGCGCATGGCGGTGAAGGAGATGCTCTGATCGGCCTGGATGTTGCCGATCATCAGGCCCACGTCCTGCTGCGGGAAAAATCCCTTGGGCACGATCACATAGAGCCAGATCGTCAGCGCCAGGACCGCGAAAAACACGAACAGCGTGAATAACGAGTGCCGCAAGGCCCAGCCAAGCGAGCGCGCATAGCCGCGCGCGAGTGCGTCGTAGCCCTGTTCGAGGCGCAGTTTCCAGCGCGATGACGAGCGCTTGCCTTCGGCTCCCGACTCGCGCCGCAACAGCCGCCCGCACATCATCGGCGTGGTTGTCAGCGACACCACCAGCGACACCATGATCGCCACCGACAGCGTGACCGCGAACTCGCGGAACAATCGTCCGACCACTCCGCCCATCGCCAGGATCGGTATGAACACGGCCACCAGCGAGGTGCTCATCGACAGCACGGTAAAGCCCACTTCGCGCGCGCCCTGCAGCGCCGCCGCGCGCGGCGCCATGCCGCGTTCGATGTGGCGCGAAACGTTTTCGAGAACGACGATCGCGTCATCGACCACAAAGCCCGTGGCCACGGTAAGCGCCATCAACGACAGGTTGTCGAGGCTGTAGTTGAGCAGGTACATCACGGCAAACGTGCCCACCAACGACACCGGCACCGCCACTGCCGGTATCAGCGTTGCGCGGCCGTTGCGCAGGAAGAGATAGACCACGCCAATCACCAGCAGCACCGCGATCGTCAGCGTGCGCTCGACTTCGCGCAGCGAAGCGCGGATCGAGGTCGTGCGCTCCATCACCACCTGCAGGTCGATCGCGGCCGGAATCGATGCGCGCAGGTGCGGCAGCAATGCCTTCACACTTTCAACCGTGTTGATGATGTTGGCGCCGGGCTGGCGATAGACGACCAACTGCACTGAGGGCCGGCCGTTGGTGATGCCGTCGTTGCGCAGGTCCTGCACCGAGTCGACCACATCGGCCACATCGCGCAAGCGCACGGCAGCGCCGATGCCGCCGGCGCCGCCGATCGCGCTCTGAGCGGGGTTCGGCCCGCCGCTTTGCCCTCGATAAGCGATGACGAGCGGCAGGTAGTCGGCCGCCGTGCTGGCCTGGTCGTTGGCGTAAATCTGCCAGCGCCGCGTTTCATCTTCGAGCGCGCCTTTGGGGCGATTGGCGTTGCTGGCGGCGATCGCGGTGCGCACGTCCTCGAGGCCGATGCCCATGCGATTCAGCGCGGTGATGTTCAACTCCACGCGCACGGCCGGCAGCGCCGAGCCGCCGACATTGACGTTGCCGACGCCCGGTAACTGCGACAGCTTTTGCGCGAGCACGGTCGAGGCCGAGTCGTACATCTGGCCGCGCGTCAATGTGTCGCTGGTCAGCGAGAGAATCATGATCGGCGCATCGGCCGGATTGACCTTGCGGTAGGTCGGATTGCCTGGCAGCCCTGTCGGCAGCAGCGAGCGCGCGGCGTTGATGCCCGCCTGCACGTCGCGCGCGGCGCCGTCGATGTTGCGATCGAGGTCGAATTGCAGCGTGATGCGCGTGTTGCCGAGCGAACTCGACGAGGTCATCTCGGTCACGCCGGCGATTTTTCCGAGCGAGCGCTCCAGCGGCGTCGCGACCGTTGCCGCCATCGTTTCCGGACTGGCGCCGGGCAAGGAGGCCGACACCGAGATCGTCGGAAAATCCACCTGCGGCAGCGGCGCCACCGGCAGCACTTGAAACGCCAGCGCACCCGCCAGCAGCACGCCGATCGTCAGCAGAGAGGTGGCGACCGGCCGGGCGATGAAGGGCGCCGAGATGTTCACGATGTCGCGCCCGGCGCCGGCGCGGCCGCGTCGACTTCCGATGACGCGCGCTGCCCACGACGCGCCAGCCGATCGAACGCGAGATAAATGACCGGTGTTGTGAAAAGCGTCAGCGCCTGGCTCACCAGCAGGCCGCCCACCATCACGAGACCCAAGGGATGGCGCAGTTCGGAGCCGACCCCGGTGCCCAACATCAGCGGCAGCGCCCCGAACAGCGCCGCGAACGTCGTCATCAGGATCGGCCGCAGGCGCAGCAGACACGCTTCGTGAATCGCCGCGCGCGGCGCCAGGCCACGGTTGCGTTCGGCGTCGAGCGCGAAGTCGACC
>Ga0137409_10005694_pt1 | contig 12969 bp, 15 predicted proteins | sample CZODoug1_16funga_FD_122059 | JGI IMG/M metagenome (GOLD analysis project Ga0137409, IMG submission 122059) | Vadose zone soil fungal communities from Angelo Coast Range Reserve, California, USA - CZODoug1_16fungal (Hybrid Assembly) | ecosystem: Environmental > Terrestrial > Soil > Vadose zone...
GGTGAGATCGGGCTTGTCGATCTTCTTGTTGAGGTAGATGTGGAAGGGCGTGAACTCGACGGTCTTGGCGAGGTAACGCATGTTGGCTTTCTCCGCCCAGATCTTGTTGATCAGGTCGTAGCCGCCGTTCTTGCGCTGCTCGGCCGCGCTCGTCTCCGAGAGCTTGAGGATGTCGGCCTCGGGCATGACGTTGGTGTAGAACGCGCCGGTGGTGAAGCCGATGTCGACCACGCCGCTCTGCACCGACTTGCCGACCTCGAAGGTCGGGATGGCTTTCGGGCCGCCAATGAAGTTGAGCTGCAGCGTCCCCTTGCCTTCCTTGTTGACCTTCTCGATCCACTCGATGGTGCGCTTCACGTAGAACTGGTTCTCTGGAAACGCGCTCACCACGCGCAGGGTGACTTCCTGGGCCTGGGCCGCGAGCGGGGCCAGCGCGAGCGCCGCCAGCAAAAGCGTCTTTTTCATGGTCCTCCTCCTATGAAGAACGAGCAGGTTAGGCGTCGCCTCGGCTATTTGTCAAATCAATGTCACTCATGGTATTCATCATTCCCATGAATGTTCAGGACGTCGACCTCAACCTGCTGCGCGTGTTCGACGCGGTGCTGCACGAAAGCGGGGTGACGCCCGCCGCGGCGCGCCTCGGACTGACCCAGCCGGCGGTCTCCAATGCCCTCGCGCGGCTGCGCAAGCTGTTCGGCGACCCGCTGTTCGTGCGCACGCCCACGGGCATGGACGCGACGCCCTTCGCGCGCGAGCTCGCCGAGCCGGTGAGGCAGGCGCTGGCCCTCCTGGAGTCGGCGCTCGCGCATGGACCGGGCTTCGACCCGGCGAGCACGACCCGCGCCTTCCGTTTCTACATGTCGGACCTGGGCCAGATCGAGTTCCTGCCACCCCTCATCGAGCGCGTCGAGCAGAGCGCGCCGGGGGTGCGCCTAGAAGCCGTGGCGCTCGACGTCGAGGCCATCGGCGGCGCGCTCGCCTCGGGCACGCTCGACCTGGCGGTGGGCTTCCTGCCCGCGCTCGGGCCGCCGATCGAGCGCCACGCGCTGTTCCGCGATCCCTACGTTTGCCTGATGCGCGCCGATCACGAGATCAAATCGCTGACGAGGAAAAGATTCCTGGAAGCGGCGCACATCCTCGTCTCTTACCGCGGCGGTCACCGCGTCATCGAGGAGGCGTTCGAGCGGGCCGGCATTCGCGTCGCGCTGCGCGTGCCGCATTTCACCGTGGCACCGATGGTGCTCGAGCGCACCGACCTGGTTCTCACGCTGCCGGCGCGGGTGGCGCGCGTCTTCGAGCGCGGCGGCAAGCTGAAGTCGCTACCCGTGCCGCTCCAGATCCCCGTCGCCGACGTCGGCGTGCACTGGCACGAGCGCTTCGAAGCTGATCCCGGCAACCGCTGGCTGCGCGAGCAGGTGATCGAGCTTTTCTCCGGCTAGCCCCAGATCTCGCGCGCGACTTCGAGAACCAGCTCCAGCTTTCGCTTCGTGTCGTCCTGCGTCACGGTCTGGCCCGAGCCGCCGCCGCTCGAAAAGCCGCACTGCGGCGAGAGGCCAAGGCGCTCGAGCGGCACGAACTTCGCTGCCTCCTCGATCCGGCGCTTGAGCTCGTCCTTGCTCTCGAGCTGCGGCGTCTTGGTCGACACCAGGCCGAGGACCACCGTCTTGTTCCGCGGCACGTGCCGCAGGGGCGAGAAATCGCCGGCGCGCGCGGTGTCGTACTCCAGGCAATAGATATCGGCGTGCATCCGGTTGAAGAGCACGTCGGCGACCGGGTCGTAGCCGCCTTCCGCCATCCAGGCGCCTTTGAGATTCCCGCGGCAGAGATGGACGGCGACTTTCATCTCCTTCGGCTTGCCCGAGATGCAGTCGTTAAAGAGCTGCGCGTAGCGCTCGGTCAGCTCGTCCGGGTTCTCGCCGCGGGCAAGTACGTCGTTGCGCGCCTTGACGTCGCAGTTGCAGGGCAGGGCGGTGTCGTCGAGCTGCAGGAAAGTGCAGCCTTCCTTCGCCAGCTCGGCGATCTCCGCGCGGTAGATGTTCTTCAGGTCCTCGAAGAACGATTCGCGGTCGGGATAGGCGGGGCGATCGAACGCCTGCGGGCCGAGGAACCAGTGCATCACGTCGGGCGCGGCGATGGTGACTTTCGGCGTTCCATGACGGACGGTTTTCTTCAGAAAAGCATAGTCATCCGCGACGATGCGCTGCTTGCGGCGCAGCTTCGATTTCGCATAGGGCGAGGCGGCGACGCCCATGACGCCGGTCTCGTTGCGAAAGCCGAGCGTGCCGTCGCGCAGGCCGAAGCCTTCGACGGCATCGATGAATCCGGCCGACCAGCTGCGGCGGCGGAACTCGCCGTCGGTGACGCTCGGCAGGCCGATCGACTCCTGGAAGGCGACGATCTCGCGGATGCAGTCGTCCTGAGCCTGCTTGAACTGCTCGTCGTTCAGTTTTTTCGCCTTGTGCGCGCGCGCGGCCTCGACGAGACGGACCGGGCGGACGAAACTGCCGATATGTTCCGCGTGGAAAAGCATGAGAATTAGAATTCTCGCATGACCCTCTTTCGAGCCGACCATATCGGCAGCCTGCTGCGTCCCAAGAAGCTGCGCGAGGCGTTCCGGGCCCTGAGCGGAGAAGCGCTGCGTGCCGCCCAGGATGAGGCCGTCCGCGACGTCGTCAACCTGCAGCGCGATTGCGGCTTGCAGGTGATCACCGACGGCGAGTTCCGCCGCATCTCCTACTGGGAGAAGTTCGTTCGCCTGACCAAGGGCCTGGAAGTGCGGGACTCGGTGTTCACCTTCCACGACGCCGACGGCCACGAATCGAAATTCACCGCGCCGTACGTCACCGGCAAGGTTTCGCGCAGCCAGCCGATCACGCTCGACGAGCTCGGCTTCGGCAATACCAAGATCACCATGCCGGCGCCCTCGACGATGCATTTCTATCGCTTCACCGACTGGGGCAGCGCCTACGACCGGGCCGAGGCGTTCTTCAAGGATCTGGGGAAGGTCTACCAGGCGGAGATGGCCGACCTGGCAAAGGCCGGGTGCACCTACGTGCAGATCGACGAAGTAGCGGTGGCGATCCTGTGCGATCCGGCCGCGCGCGAGAAGGTCAAGGCGCAGGGCGAAGATCCCGATCGCCTGGTCGACCTCTACATCGACGCGATCAACGAGGCGGTGCAGGGCAGGCCGGCGGGGATGTCGGTCGGCGTGCACGTCTGCCGCGGCAACTACAAGGGCATGTACCTTTCCGAGGGCGGCTACGACTCGGTGGCCGAGAAGTTCTTCAGCCGGACCAACGTCGATCATTTCCTGCTCGAGTTCGACACCCCGCGCGCCGGCGGCTTTGCGCCGCTGCGCTTCGTGCCGAAGAGCAAGGGAGTCGTGCTGGGCTTGATCAGCTCGAAGACGCCGCAATTGGAATCGAAGGACTTGCTGAAGCGAAGAACGGAAGAGGCCGCGGCTTACCTCTCGCTGGAGCGACTGGCTATCAGCCCGCAGTGCGGGTTCGCGAGCACCATGGGCGGCAACCCGGTGACCGAGGCCGACGAGCGCGCGAAGCTGAAGCTCTGCGTCGACGCGGCGCGCTCGATCTGGGGAAACTGAAGGGGATGAAAGTCCTGGTCGTCGGCGCGGGGCCGGCCGGCCTGTATTTTTCCTATCTCCTGAAAAAGGCGGTGCCGGAGTGCGAGCTGCGCGTGCTCGAGCAGAATCCGCCCGACGCGACGTTCGGCTTCGGCGTGGTCTTTTCCGACCGCGCGCTCGAGTTCCTGCAGGCCGATGATCCGGCCACCTACGAGCTGATCACGCTGGAGCTCGAAGCCTGGGTCGACCTGGTGGTGGTGCATCGCGGCGAGCGCAACGTGATCGACGGCATCGGCTTCGCCGCCATCGGCCGCCTGCATTTCCTGCGGCTGATGCAGCGCCGGCTGGCCAGCGTGGGCGTGACGCCGGAGTACGTCCGGCCGCTCGGCGCCGAGCGCTTCGAGGACTACGACCTCGTGGTCGCTGCCGACGGCGCAAATTCCGCGGCGCGCCGCGCGCGCGACTTCGGCACGCGCATCAGCCATTGCACCAACAAGTTCGCCTGGTACGGCACGCAAAAGCGCTTCGAGAAGCTCACCCAGACCTTCCTGCGCAACGAGCATGGCTCGTTCAACGTGCACCATTACCGGCACGCGGCCGACATGAGCACTTTCGTTACCGAATGCGATGCCGCCACCTGGCAGCGCGCCGGCCTCGCGACGATGGGCGAGGAAGAAACCCGGCGCTACCTGGAGAAGGTCTATGCGCCGGTCCTCGAAGGCGCGCCGCTCGTTTCCAACAAGTCGGTCTGGCGCAGCTTCCCGAACGTGCGCAACGAGCGCTGGTTCGCCGGCAATCTGGTGCTGATCGGCGATGCGTTGCGCACCGCGCATTTCTCGATCGGCTCGGGTACGCGCCTCGCCATGGAGGACGCCATCGCCCTGGTGAAGGCCCTCGGCGAGGAAGCTAACATCAGCAATGCATTGAAAAACTTTGAAGCGGCGCGGCGGCCCATTGTCGAGAAGCTGGTGGCGGCGGCGGACGCGAGCGGCGCGTGGTACGACCGTTTTGCGGAGCACATGAAACTTTCGCCGCGGGACTTCGCCTGGAGCTATATTCAAAGGAGCGGGCGCGTCGACCCCGAGAGGTTGAGCAGGATTTCCCCCCGATTTGCCGGAACCTGATGCTATTCCCGACCACACTCGTAGGCAGCTATCCCCAGCCTGAATGGCTGATCGACCGGAACAAACTCGCGGGCCGATTCCCGCCGCGTGTGCGCGCGCGCGAGCTTTGGCGTATTGAAAAATCTTTTTTAGAAGAAGCGCAAGATGATGCGACATTGCTCGCGATCCGCGCCCAGGAGGAAGCGGGCATCGACATCGTCACCGACGGCGAGATCCGGCGCGAGAGCTACTCCAATCGCTTCGCCACCGCGCTCGAGGGTGTGGACATCGACAACCCTGGCACGGCGCTCGACCGCTCCGGCCATCCGAACCCGGTGCCGCGCATCGTCGGCAAGATCCGCCGCAAGCACGCGGTCGAGGTGAACGATCTTCTGTTCCTGAAGAAAAACACCGAGCGGAAAGTAAAGATCACCGTCCCGGGTCCCTTCACCATGTCGCAGCAGGCGCAGAACGATTTCTACAAGTCGCCGGAGGAAGCGGCGATGGACTACGCCGTGGCGGTGAACGCTGAGATCAAGGATCTGTTCGCCGCCGGCGCCGACGTTGTTCAGATCGACGAGCCTTACATGCAGGCGCGTCCCGACAAGGCGCGCGAGTACGGCCTGAAAGCGCTGAACCGCGCGCTGGAAGGCATCGACGGCGCCACCGCAGTCCACATCTGCTTCGGCTATGCCGCGATCATCCACGAGCGGCCGGCGGGCTACAACTTCCTCCCGGAGCTTGCGAACTCGCCGGTGAGGCAGATTTCGATCGAGACGGCGCAATCGAATCTCGATTGTTCGGTCTTGGCTTCGTTGAAAAACAAGAAAATCATGGTGGGCTGCATTGACCTCTCGGACATGAAGATCGAGACGCCGGAGATCGTCGTGGCGCGGCTGAAGAAGGCGCTGCAGCACATCAAGCCCGAGGACATGATCGTCGCCCCCGACTGCGGCATGAAGTACCTGCCGCGCGAGGTCGCGTTCGGCAAGCTGCAGGCGATGGTCGAAGGCGCGAAGCGCCTGCGGAAGGAATATGGCGGATAAGGAAAAGAAAGGCTTCGCGAAAGGCCTCACCAACTACGGCGATCCGGCGTTCTCGCTGTATCTGCGCCGCTCGTTCGCCAAGAGCATGGGCTACTCCGGCGAGATGCTGGCGCGCCCGGTGGTCGGCATCGCCGATTCGCGGAGCGGCTTCAACAATTGCCATCGCCATTTCCCGGAGCTGATCGAGGCGGTGAAGCGCGGCGTGCTCGCCGCGGGCGCGCTGCCGATCGAGTTCCCGACCGTCTCGCTCGGCGAAGTGTTCCTCAGCCCGACCTCGATGATGTTCCGCAACCTGATGGCGATCGACGTCGAGGAGATGATCCGCGCCCAGCCGATGAACGCGGTGGTGCTGGTCGGCGGTTGCGACAAGACCGTGCCGGCGCAGCTCATGGGCGCCTTGTCGGCCGATCTGCCGGCGGTGCAGCTCCTCGCCGGGCCGATGATGCCGACCTCGTTCCGCGGCGAGCGTCTCGGCGCCTGCACCGATTGCCGGCGCTTCTGGGCGATGCATCGCGCCGGCAAGGTCAACGCCGAAGACATCGAAACCATCGAAGGCAATCTCGCGACCACGGCGGGCACCTGCGCGGTCATGGGCACGGCCTCGACCATGGCGTCGATCGCCGAGGCGCTCGGCATGGCGCTGCCGAACAGCGCGGCGATCCCGGCGGTGCACGCCGACCGCTTGCGCGCCGCGGAGGAGTCGGGACGTCGCGCCGCTGCACTCGCGCAGTCGCCGATCCGACCGAGCCAGATCGTCACCGAGAAGTCGGTCGAGAACGCGCTGCGCATCCTGCTCGCGATCGGCGGCTCGACCAACGCGATCGTGCACCTGACCGCGATCGCCGGCAGGGCGGGGATCAAGATCGACTTGCGTCGTTTGAATGAACTGTCCGATTCCACACCGGTTCTGGTGGACCTGAAGCCGACCGGCCAGCACTACATGTCGGATCTCTACGCTGCTGGCGGCGTTCCCGCGGTGCTGCGCGAGCTCGCGCCGCTGCTCCACCTCGACTGCATGACTGTATCCGGAACGACGCTGGGGCAGACGCTGGACGCCCATCCCGCATGGGTCGACCGCGCGGTGGTGCGTGAATTCAAGAACCCGATTTCACCCCAAGGCGGGTTGGTTGCCCTGTTCGGGTCGCTGGCGCCGAACGGCGCGATCCTCAAGCGCTCGGCCGCCGACGCCAATCTGTTCGAGAAGGAAGGCCGTGCGGTCGTTTTCTCCTCGCTCGACGATCTCGCCGCGCGCGTCGACGATCCGTCCCTGGACGTGAAGGCCGACGATTTCATGGTGCTGCAGAACGCCGGGCCGAAGTCGGGCTACGCCATGCCGGAAGCAGGCTACCTGCCGATCCCGGCGAAGCTGGCAAAGGCCGGCGTGAAGGACATGGTGCGCATCTCGGATGCACGCATGAGCGGCACCGCGTACGGCACCATCGTCCTGCATGTTTCGCCCGAGGCGGCGATGGGCGGCGCGCTCGCCCTTGTGAGGAACGGCGACCGCATCAAGCTCTCGGTGAAGGACAGAAAGCTTGAGCTGATGGTGCCGGAGGAGGACTTGAGAAAAAGAAAGGCGGCCTGGAAGCCTCCCGTTACGCCACCCGTGCGCGGCTACGCGAAGCTCTACATGGACCACGTGCTCCAGGCCGAGCACGGTTGCGACTTCGATTTCCTGCGCAAAGCCTAGGGCTTGGGGTAGCCGTAGCGGATGCCGAAGCGGCCGTCGCGCAGAACAGTGACCTGGGCGCCGATCCAGCCGCGGCGCGACTCGGGCTGCTTGCTGCGCAGCTCGATCAGATAGCGGGCCGGGCGCTTGACGTCGCAGGGCTCGAACGGCTCGGACGGCGTGGTGTTCTCCTCGCGCGTGAAGACGTAGCGGACACTGCCCGTCTCGTCGTAGGGCTTCGCGAGATTGATTTCCATCGTCGCCTGCCGCCAGTCCTCGGGAAGGCCGGCGATGAAGCAATTCAGGACATCGGCCACCATGCGGTTTTCCGCATCGGACGCGGCGCGGTCCTCCGACGTTTGCGCCCACGCCTGCGCCGCGGCGAAAACGAGGACAATCAGCAACGCTCTCATGCCTGCAGTTTCCCACAATCGTGTTTCCCACATTCGATGAAGGCCCCGGCGAAGCTGGTCTGCCTCGAGTCCTATTGGAACGAGAAGGTGTTCCAGACCTTTTCGGTGAAAGGCTTCTTCGAGGCGATGGCGCCGCTGGTGCAGCCGCCGCTTACCCTCGCGCATCGCTTTGTCGAGTCCGAGGCCGGGCTCGCCTACTACGCGCGGCGCCCGGACGGCCTGATGTGGCGCCGCAAGCAGCTGTTCGACGCACCGATCTACTATCTCGCCTTCCATGGCCGGCCGGGAGGAGTGCGCTCGCTCCTCGAGCGCATCGAGGCGGACAAGCTGTGCGAAGCTTTCGCCGGCTATGGCAAGGGCGGCTACCGGAACCTGGTTTATTTCGCCTGCTGCAACGTCCTGCGCGGGAAGAAAGGCCGCACTTTTGCGCGCGCTTTTCTCAAGGCGTCCGGCGTGAAAGCCGTGATCGGTTACACCACGACGGTCGACTGGATGGAGAGCCTGGTGTGCGACATGCTTTTCCTGCACCGCTTCTACCGTGATCCCGCGCCGTGGCGCAACCTGCGGCGCATCTTCAATTCGGTTGGCCGCGATTATCCGGCGTCACGCCGGCTCGGCTACACGCTGGTCACCCGGGAGACATGACATGAGCTTGAGAGTCAGACGCGTCGTGACCGATCACGATGCCAAGGGGCGCGCCGTCGTCTCCGCCGACGAAGTGTGCAGCGGCGTCTCGGGACGGCCAGGGCACGAGCGCTGCGACCTCTGGAAGGGGTCCGACGGCACGGTGTTCAGGTTCGTCGAATATCAGCCCGGCGTGGCGCCGCGCGACCATCGCACCGAGACGGTGGACTACGCGATCGTGGTTTCGGGGGAGATTGAAATGGATCTCGACGGCACGTCCGTAAAGCTGAAGCAGGGCGACACCCTGGTGCAGCGGAACACGATCCACAACTGGATCAACCGCGGCAGCAAGCCCTGCGTGATCGCGTTCGTCCTCGTGCCGGCGAAGGATGCCAAGCGTGCGGTGGGCTAGCCTCGCCTTCGCGCTTTTCGCCTTCGGCGCTCTCGCGCAGGACTACCCCTCGCGGCCGGTGCGCATCGTCGTGCCGTCGCCGCCCGGCGGCGGCACCGACATCGTCGCGCGCGTCCTGGCGCAGCACTTCGCGAAATCCCTCGGCCAGCAGTTCTTCGTCGAGAACAAGCCCGGCGCCGGCAACATGATCGGCATCGAGGCGGTAGCGCGCGCGGCGCCCGACGGCTACACCTTGCTCATGACGGCGAGCACGCTGGCGCTGAACTCGGTGCTGTTCAAGAAGGTGCCCTACGACCCGGTGCGCGATTTCGCGCCGATCACACTCACCGCGACCGCGCCGAACGTGCTGCTCGTCCACCCCTCGGTGCCGGCGCAGTCGCTCGCGGAATTCATCGCGCTCGCGAAGGCGAAGCCCGGCACGCTGAGCTACGGCACTCCGGGCATCGGCACCTCGCCGCATCTCTCGATGGAGCTGCTGAAGAGCATGGCGGGAATCGATCTGCAGCACGTGCCGTACAAGGGCACCGCCGCCGCGGTGACCGACGTCATCAGCGGCCAGATCGCCGCGACCTTTGCCAATGCACTCACCGCCAAGCCGCAGGTCGACGCCGGCCGGGTGCGCGCGCTGGCGATCACCGGGCCGCGGCGCATCGAAGCGCTGCCGAGCGTGCCGCCGGTCGCGGAGGCTGGCCTGCCGGGCTACGAGGCGATGCAGTGGTACGGGTTGCTGGCGCCGGCGGGGACTTCCGCGGCGATCATCGAGCGCCTCAACGCCGAGGCGCTGAAGGCGCTGCGCTCGGCGGAGATGAAGGAGCGGCTCGCGGCCGATGGCGCCGAGCCGCTCGGCGGCAGCCCGGCCGAATTCGCCGCGCTGATCCGGCGCGAGCTCGACAAGTGGACGCGCGTTGCTCGCGCCGCGGGTATCGAGCCGCAGTAGCTAGAGGCTGGGCGTGCCGCCGGCGAGGAACTGCAGGAAGTGACGGCGATAGGCTTGCAGCATGTGTTTCCCCCTAGAGACGAAGCCGCATTGCTGCGGCGGTGCGGTTCTCGACGCCGAGCTTCTCGTAGATGTGCTGCAGGTGCTTCTGCACTGTCCGCGGGCTGGTGTCCAGGATGGCGCCGATCTGCGCGTCGCTCTTTCCGGCGGTGATCCAGCGCAGGATTTCCGCCTCGCGCGCGGTGAGGGCGCCGATGCCCCGCAGCCGCGAGTAGAGCCGCGCGATCTGCGGGGCGACGAGATCGAGCAGCAGGCGCTCGCGTTCGCTGAAGTCGCGCCGCGTGCGGTTGAAGACGAAGCTGACCAGCAAGCCGTTGCCGACGTAGACCGGCAGCGCCATCGCGTTGTCGATGCGGATTCGGCGGTAGTAGTCGTTGTAGAGGGCGGTGCGGCGGAAGCGCTCGAAGGGAAGGCAATCGCTGATCCGCTGCGTGCGTCGCCCGCCGGCGTGGCCGTGATAGCGGACCAGCGGATGATTGTGGAAATGGCGATCGAACGCCGCCCGGTCGTCCGCGCTGAGCGCGCCCCTGGGCATGCCGTAGACCTCGCGCCGCCCGTTTACCAGGTTGCAAACCGAGAGAGTGGTGAACTCCGAGGCAACCAGCGCGGGCAGGCGCTCGACGCCGGCGGCGGCGAACGAGCCTACGTCGCGCGCCGCTTCGGTCATCGCGCCGAGGGCTTCGAGCGCAGCCCGGAAATCCTGCTCTCGCAGTCGAGCCATGCCGGCATTCTGCACCGACTACGCAATTCTGCGTATGGCCGGCGCTGCCGGTGCCGGGTACAACTAGCGGGACCCAACTTTCCGAACCGGAGGTTCGAGATGAAGCAAGCTGAGCGCAAGGATTTCCGCAAGCCGGACGAAATCCGGGAGTTTCCGAGAGGCAGGCTCGAGCTGGTGAAGATCGGCGGCGCTACGGTCGGCCGCGCGGTGTTCGAGCCGGGCTGGAAGTGGTCGACGTCGGTTCAACCGATCGTGAAGACGAAGAGCTGCGAGGCGCCGCACTTCCAGTATCACGTCTCCGGGACGCTGCGCATCGTGATGGACGACGGCAGCGTGTTCGACTGCGGGCCAGGGGACATTTCGCTGCTTCCTTCCGGTCACGATGCCTGGGTGGTCGGCGACGAGCCCGCCGTGGTCGTCGACTTCCAGGGAATGATCGACTACGCTAGCGCTCATTGAGGGGATCGATCATGAACATGCTCGATGGCCGTAATTTCGTCGGGGTCGTGCTGGAGTGCGGCAAGACCGAGGGCGACGCCGACACCATCATCTTCAAGGACGGCCGCTTTCGCTCGACCGCCTGCGACCGCTGGGACTACGGCGACGGCCCCTACACGGCGAAAGCCGTCGGCGACGCGGTCGCCTTCGAGGCGCAGACCGAGAGCCCGAAGTACGGCGAGCTGCTTTGGCGCGGCACCGTGCGCGGCCAGCGGCTGGACGGCACGCTGACCATGGTGCGCGACGGCAAGACTCTCGGCGAGAAGTGGCTACTCGCCGGGGAGAAGAGCTAGGGCAGGCATGGCGCGCATCGCCGTTATCCAGCGCCCGCCCGCGTTCCTCGATCGTGGCGAGACGCTGAAGATCGCGGTGCAGGCGGTGGCCGAAGTCGCCGCGAACGGCGCCCGCCTCGTGGTCTTCCCCGAAACGTTCGTGCCCGGTTATCCGGCCTGGATGTGGCGGCTGCGTCCCGGCCCGGACATGGCGCTCACCGAGCGCCTGCATGCCCGCCTGCGCGCCAACAGCATCAGCCTCGCGGCCGACGAGCTCGCGCCTCTACGCCAGGCGGCGCGTGAGCATCAGGTAACGGTCGTTTGCGGCGTGCACGAGCGCGATGCGGAGTTCGGTGGCGGCACGCTCTACAACACCGTCGTCACGATCGGCGCCGACGGCGAGCTGCTCAACCGGCACCGCAAGCTGATGCCCACCAATCCCGAGCGCATGGTCTGGGGCTGCGGCGACGCGACCGGCCTTCGCGCGGTGGAGACGCCGGTGGGGCGCGTCGGCGCGCTCATCTGCTGGGAAAGCTACATGCCGCTCGCCCGCTACGCCCTGTACGCACAAGGCGTCGAGGTCTACGTCGCGCCGACCTACGATAGCGGGGAGCGCACCGTTGCCACCATGCAGCACATCGCGCGCGAGGGCGGCTGCTGGGTGGCGAGCTGCGGCTGCGCATTCCAGGCGCGCGACATCCGCGACGCCGTTCCAGGGATGGCGGAACTCTTCCGCGACCCGGAGGAGTGGGTCAATCCCGGCGACTCGGTCGTCGTCGCGCCCGGCGGGAAAGTGGTCGCCGGGCCGCTGCACGAGGAGCGCGGCATCCTCTACGCCGAAATCGATCTCGAGCGCGTCGGCATGGCGCGCCGCAGCCTCGACGTCGTCGGCCACTACGCGCGGCCCGATCTGTTCGAGCTGCGACTCAACAGCGCGCCGCAGAGACCAATCCATGGATGAGGCCTACTACCACGATGGCATGCGGGAGCTGCAGGACCGCTTCGATACGCGGCAACTCGCCGACCGGCTGGCCGAGCGCCTGTCGCGCACGGCCTTCAGCGAAGAGGACCGCACCCTCATCGAGGGGGCGTGCTTTTTCTTCCTCGCCAGCGCGGATACCGCCGGGCAGCCCGATTGCTCCTACAAGGGCGGCCTGCCGGGCTTCGTCCGGGTGACCGGCCCGAGCGAGCTTTCCTTTCGAAGCTACGACGGCAATGGCATGTTCCGCAGCCTCGGCAACCTGCAGGTCAACCCGCGCGTCGGCCTGCTGTTCATCGACTTCGAGAAACCGCGGCGCCTGCGGGTGCTCGGCGCGGCGGCGCTGTCGTTCGATCCACAGCCGATGGTCCGCGTGCGGGCGGAGCAGATCTTCCCCAACTGCCCGCGCTACATCCACAAGATGAAGGTCCTCGAGCATTCGGCCTACGCCGGCGAGAACCCGCCGGTGCCGGCGTGGAAGAAGATGCCGCAGTTCAACGAGGTGCTGCCCAGGAACGACCCCGCGCGCCAGGGTTGACAACGCCCGGCCAATTGCTTCAAGCTTGATCTATTCAGGCTTGAGCAAATGACCGCCCCGGCAAGAACCGACCGCGAGACCATCGCCCGCGCCGACGACTACCGGGCGCTGCGC